>Ga0265342_10002473_pt1 | contig 15930 bp, 22 predicted proteins | sample 4CB327metaG_FD_203125 | JGI IMG/M metagenome (GOLD analysis project Ga0265342, IMG submission 203125) | Rhizosphere microbial communities from Carex aquatilis grown in University of Washington, Seatle, WA, United States - 4-CB3-27 metaG | ecosystem: Host-associated > Plants > Roots >...
ATCCTGGACGGTTCCTTCATGTCCGTTTCGTGCCCGGCGTGCGGAAAGACATTATCACCCGAGTATCCATTCCGGCTTGGCGGCGTATCGGGTTTGGGCGAGGTATTTCTCGTGCCGGAAGCCTTGCGCGTCGCCTACATCCGCGGCAGGCTCGATTTCGACGTTGGATCCCCTGCCCGTGTGGTTGTGGGATTTCGTGAGCTAGTGGAAAAAGTGATCGCGGCGGGCGAGGGTCTGGACGATCGCGTCATCGAGATCATGAAGTACTATCTGCTCACCGGGGCTTCGAATCCGGCGGGTGCTGAGGGGGATCGCGAGGTCGTTCTTGTTTACCGAGGACGGGAGGCCGGGCGTCACCTCTTCCATATCATGGGCCTGAAAGACGGCGAGGTCGGTATCGCGCGCCTGGGCGAGGACTTCTATGCGCGCATTGCCGCCGACGTGGAATCCCGCGTCCGGGAGGAACCATTCAACGAGTTCTGTCAGCCGCCCTGGGTATCGCTGCGAAAGGCACTCGGAGACCGGGAATGACTTTCCGCTCATCCGCGATCATCGCCGTCACGCTGCTCATTGCCTGCCAAGCTTTCGGCGCGGGTCAGCCGGAAATTGCCGGTCGTGCCGTAATCGATTCAGGTCATAACGGACCCGTCCTCGGGCTGGAATACGACGACAAACGCGGGCTGTTGTTCAGCGCCGGTGATGACGGCACTGTGCGAATTTGGGATGCTGCGTCAGACACGCTTGTCCGGATCTTGCGCGTGAGTCGGCTCTCTGTGACGAGACTCGCCATCAATCCCGCGGATCCGCAGGTCGCCGTTGTTCTTTCAAATGGATCGGGTGATTTCCTCCTTTCGGTGTGGGACTGGGAGCAGGAAAAACCCCTCATGAGCATCCAGCTCAAGGAACAGCCCCTGTTTTTGCGCTTCTCAGGCTTGGGCACCTATCTGGAATACGGGGAATCTTCGTGGCAGAGCCTGAAAATAATCCACGCCGCCGATGGCACTCCGCTTCAATTCCATCCCGAAGGCTTTGGCATCGTCGGTTTCGCCGAAATGTCTCGTACCGAAAAGACGCTCATGACCTATCAGGTTTCGGGCCGCATTTCCTATTGGGACATGGCCACCGGCCAGACGACGCTTGACGTGCCCACGGTGCCCTATCTGACGGCCGTGCGCATTTCAGGAGACAAACGGTATCTTGTCGGTCTCAGCGGTCGCGAGGTCCTCGTCGTTGATGCGCAAAACGGCGCGGTGAAAGCCCGCGCTGCCGCCCCGTCGAGCGCCTCCGTGGATATCGACCCCGGCAATGACGAAGTCGCCCTCGCCGGCTCGGCCCTTGTGCGATTCGCCCTGGTGGGAAACTCTCTCGCACCCCGCCCGCCATCGGCGGGTTCCGTCGCGGTCGTCTGCTACGGGACGAGCTCGCTCTTTATTGCCGACCCCGCGGGCGGGCTTGCGTCCATCAGCGCTACCGGGCAGGCAACTCCATTCGGGGCCAACGTTTTGGCCGCGGTCACCGGTCTCGATGCAGCCCATGGTACGGTCGCTCTCGCTTCCCGCGATTGGATCCGTACGTTCTCCAGCGACATGCTCACGGGAGCGGCCGCGCCCACCTACATTCGAACCGTGCTCGCGCGCAGTCCCTTCACCGCCGCTACGGGCGTGGCATTCACTGATCAGAATCGCCTCGTGGCCTGGAGAGCCGATGGAACCGCGGCAGGGCTTTCGCTTCTGGACGTGGGCGCCAGCGCGTCGTCCAATGCCACGCCACGCAGCATTGGCCCCGGATTCAAGGCACCGATCATCGACCTGCGCGTCATGCAGACGACCCTGGTTGGTGTCGAGGCGGGCGGGACCGTACGAATCGTCGACCTTGCAACAGGGACATCCCGCTACGAGACGAGAATCACGGGCGCGATCACCGCCGCGCAGCCAGCGGACCGGCAGATGGTCGTAGGCCGCACGTCGCCTTCCACGACGGAACGGTCGATCCTTCGCGTGGACATGACAACCGGAGAAACGGTATCGCTGCCAGCGCGTGATCTCATCACCTTTGCCCTCGTTGTGGATCCGACGGCGGCGGGTGGACCGGCGCTGTACTCGATCGGCATCGACACGAAGGGGGCCACCAACCTGCTTCTCCACGATGGCCCGGGATTCGAGCGCGAAACGGTTCTGGACAGCGTCGCGGAAGAGGACCTCGATGCCCAGCTCGCCCTGGATCCGTCGACGCATAGCCTCTATGCGACCCTTGGCAGGGATCGCGTGGATGTTTGGGAGAACGCGAGCCTCCGCGTTTTGTCCACGACTGGAATGAGCACCGCGCGTCTTGTTGCGCGGGACAACCTGTTGTATTCGCTCAACCGGGATTCCACGGTGAGCGTGATAGACGCACGAAGTGGATCACCGGTCGCCCAGATCGCCCTTTTTTCCGATGGAGAATGGTGCGTGTTGTTCGCGGACGGCCGCTACGCGGCGTCACCGGGCGGCGACGTGCACGTGCGGATTTTCACCGGCGATCAGCCCGTGAAAGCCACGGAGGACTATCGTCTGCGCATTCCCGTCCAGTAGGCTCCTGAAGGACCAGCGTCAGTCGTGCGACGGGTTGGCTTTCACTTTTACGATGGCGTCCTTCACGGCGCGTGCGATCTCCGCCGCATGCTCGGAGGCGGCGCCTGAGCGCGCATAGACGCCACCCATGAGGGAAACGCGGTAGGCCGGCTTCACCTTGTTCAGGGCGAAGGCCGCCATGTCCAGGACGCAGTCCTGGCAGCGGCAGGCGTCCTTGTCCCGGGCAAGCTGGACATCCAACTCTTCCTGAACCAGCCGCTCTGCTTCATTCACGAGACTGTCGAAATCGTACGCGTCTTTCAGTGCCATTCCTGTGCTTCCCAATGTAATGATACTCGCGCGCACCTTCACCGTCCACCGGCACGCGCGGCAAGCCTACTGTTGTCCGCGTTCCAGAGCCTCGAACTTGGTGTAGCGAGGAAGGAACGCGAGCTTCAGGTCGTCCACGGGACCGTTTCTCTGCTTTGCCACGATGATTTCCCGCTCTTCCGCCTTCATGTCCTCGGTGTGGATGAAGATCACAACGTCGGCGTCTTGCTCGATGGATCCGGACTCCCGGAGGTCGGCAAGGGCGGGCCGCTTGCCCTCGGTTTCCCGACGCACCTGGGACAGTGCGATGACCGGTATGGCCAGCTCGCGCGCCAGCGCCTTGAGCGATCGGGAAATCTCGGCGATCTGCTCGTGACGGGGCAGGTCGCGGTTCTCGGAGCCGATAAGGGTCAGGTAATCGATGAAGATGATCTTGACGTCCTGGTTGCTCTTCATTCGCCGTGCCTGAGCACGCAGGTCCAGGAGCTTCAAGTCCGGCGAGTCGCTGATGTAGAGCGGTGCCTCGTAGATCCTCCCGCATGCGTCGGTGAGCCGGCTGAAATCGCCGGGGCTGAGCATGCCGATGCGCATCTTGTGCGAATCGAGGCGGGCCTCCATGGAGAGCAGGCGCTGCATGATCGCCATCGCCGACATTTCCAGCGAGAAGAACCCCACGGGGACTTTCTGCTTGATGGAGATGTTGGCAGCCACGGAAAGGGCGAACGCCGTCTTTCCCACCGAGGGGCGCGCGCCGATGACGATGAACTCCGAGTTCTGGAATCCGAGCGTGAGCGAGTCGAGATCCTTGAAGCCGGAGGGGATTCCCGAATATTCGGATTTCGAATGGGAGAGCTTTTCTATGGCATCGAAGGTCTGGCGAACGATTTCCTTGGCGGGAGTATAGGTGCCGGTCTGGTTTCGATCCGAAATCTCGAAGATGCGCCTTTCGGCTTCCTCGAGAATGACGCTGATGTCGGCACTTTCATCGTGAGCCTGGGCAATGATCTCCTGCGAGGCGCGGGCGAGGGTACGACGGATACTCGATGCCTGGACAATGCGGGCATAGAACTCGACGTTGGCGCTCGTGGGCACCGCGGAGGTCAGGCGCGCTATTGCCGCGATCCCCCCGCAGAGATCCAGGGTGCCGCGGGACCGCAGCTCCTCGGTGAGCGTGATAAGGTCCAGCGATTGCCCACGGTCAAAGAGAGCCAAAACCGCTTCGAATATCCTTTGGTGCGCACCCTTGTAGAAGTCCTCGGGTCGCACAAAAGGCATGATGGCCGGCAGCGCTTCGGCGTCCATCAGGACCGCGCCGAGGGTGGCCATCTCCGCTTCCTCATTGTGAGAGGGAATGGCATCTTTGAGACTGCCGGCAGGCATGATGCCGCTCACGTTACCTCTTGGGCGCCTACTGGCGTCCTCGTGCGCCCGTTGGGGCGCTTCAACTGCGCGCCTGGAGAAGAGCCATTCGGCATGCCCCTTCAGGCGCGATTGCTCGCTCTATGCCTCGACAGGCTCCGCTTTTGCGGTCGCCTCAGGCGTCGATTCAGCTGCCTTTTCAGCGGTCGGTTCAGCCACTGCTTCCACGACCGGCTTGGCCTTTGGCTGCCGCGTCTTTGCCTGGCTTGCCGGTGCACCTCCGGGCTGGCCGGATCCTTCTACGGTGAGCTTTATGGTAGCCTCTTCCTTGTCGTAGAGTCGGATACGGATCTTGAACGTGCCGATGGTGCGAATGGTGTGCTCGGGGATCTCGATGCGCTTCTTCTCGATCTGGAAGCCCTTCTTTTCCAATTCCACCGCGATGTTCGCATTGCTCACCGATCCGAACAGCTTGCCGTTTTCACCGGCCGGGACGCTGAACCTGAGCTCTTCCGCTTCCAGCCGTTCCTTGAGACCAGCCGCTTCCAGGCGCTTTTCCGCCTTGCGCTTCTCGATTGATACCCTCTTGTGCTCGAGGGCCGCCAGGAACTCCTTGGTATGGGGCACGGCGAGCTTCTTGGGCAGAAGGAAATTGCGGGCGTATCCGTCCGCCACATCCTTGATATCTCCCTCTTCACCGAGGCCGATGACGTCCTGATTGAGGATTACCTTCATCTGCAAACCGCTCCTTTCGCTTCAGTCTTCTTCCGTCGGCGCCGCTTTCCGGGGAATGCGGTACCGGATCCAATTCTCCGAGATCCCCAGTACGGGGACCGCCAGGACGATGAATACTCCCGCGCCTGGCGTCGCGGCGATGATGCATAGTCCCACGATCAGGAGTATCCACAGAAACCGTGGGATGCGATGCTTGTCAAAGAGAAACCAGAGTATTGCCATGCCCTGCAACCCGTAGAGGAACAGCATGACAAGCGCTATATTCCACACGGCGTAAGCCAGCGTGAAAGGACCAAAAGCGAGATCCGCCAGCACGAGCGCCGCCGAACCGATCAACGGCCAGAGCCACCAGCTGTCCAGCCGGAACTGGGCAAATCGGAATCGTGGAGCCGCGCCGAACAGGACAAGCGCCCGCGCCGCCGCCGCCTGACCCGCCCACCAGGAGAAAGAAATCATCACCGCGTAGTCCACGAGAAGACTGCGCAGCAGGTACGATTCCATCATCTGACGCAATCGGGTGGGCTCCAGGAAGCTCGCCATGAGCGAGCTCGCCACCCCGTCCGCTGTCGTCGCGAAAACGCTCGACAGCGTGTGCGAGATCTCGGTGAACAAACCGTTCATCGCGGTCTGGAAGCTCGCGCTCGACGAAATGAGGCTTCCCACGGGAACCGTTACGAGCCCCGCCGCGGCCGTTGCCGCCAGAATCATGATCATGGTCCGCGGCCGCCGACGAATCGGCGCGTTCACCACGATGAGCCCCGCCATGAGAGCCGCCACGATGCACAGCTCCATGAACGTCAATATGTCCGGCGCCGTGTTTCCCCGCGAGACGATGGCGGGCCAAAACCGGATGGCCAGAAACACTACGAAAAACGCGCCGATCGCCGTCAGCAATCCCCGCATACCCCGTCGCGAAGCGACGACCTGCAGGGGGACGAGGAAAAGGAATATCCCCACTCCCGTGAAGTACAACAGCATCGACGAGAGGGAAAACAGCAATATCTCGAGAGTGCGCCCGCCGGAGGTTCTCTGGTCCATATGCGTCCCCTCCACGAGGGGCGGGGGATAGCGGACTTTACCGCGCGACGTAAGGCAGCAACGCGAGGCTGCGAGCCCGTTTGATTGCCCGGGCGAGCTCCCGCTGATGCTTCGCGCACGTCCCCGTGATGCGCCGCGGCATGATTTTTCCGCGCTCCGAGGTAAACCGCTTCAGGCCTCCGGCATCTTTCCAGTCGATTGTCGCCTTCTTGATGCAGAACTTGCAGACCTTCCGCTTGAAAAAGGTCTTGTGCCGGCCGCGTCCGCCCTGGAAACCGCCGCGATCCCCGCGATCGCCCCTGTCTCCGCCGCCGCCACCGCCGAAGCCGCCTTCACGCCGAAACCCGCCTTCACGCCGAAACCCGCCGGGTCCGCGATCCCCCTGAGGCCTGTCACCTTGGGGGCGATCACCTTGGGGGCGATCACCTTGAGGTCGATCACCTTGGGGTCGATCACCCTGCGGTCTGTCGCCTTGCGGCCGATCACCTTGGGGTCTTTCCCCTTCGGGTGCCCGAGGGGGAAGGTCAGAAGCGCTCTTGATATCTGACATGCTCGATTTCCTCTCTTCGTTCTTATGCTAGAATGGTATGTCGTCTTCGAAATTGTCCGGCGCGGGTGCTCCCGACTCGGGAATATCACCGGCACGGGCATCAGGCGAAGCTTGACGACTCGCGCCACCGGCTCCGCTACCGCTCCCGAGGAGCATGACATTGGTAGCTGAGATTTCCACCTTGCTCCTCGCCTGGCCATCCTGCTCCCAGCGATTCTGACGCAGTTGGCCTTCCACGCCTACTTGCTTCCCCTTGACGAGATACTGGTTCAACGATTCGGCGGTCTTTCCCCACAGCACGATGTCGAAAAAATGGACCTCGTCGATCCATTGATCGTCTTTCTTTCTGCGTTGATTGACAGCTATGCTGAATTTGCCCACCGCGGCGCCGTTATTTGTGTATTTCAGCTCCGCGTTGCGCGTCAGTCTGCCAACGAGAACGACATGATTGATGTCTGCCATGGCAAGCCCTCCGAAAGGACCTAATTGTCCTGACGAACGAAGAGGTACTTCAGTATCTCGGGCCTGAGCTTCATGGATTTGTTCAGCGCTTTCAGTGGTTCCGGTGCGCTTTCGATGATATAGAGGATGAAGTGGCCCCGGTCGTTTTTGCGGACCGGGTAGGCCAGAAGCCTGTCCCCCATATCCTCTTCCTTTTTGATTGCAATCCCCGCGCCGTCGAATTCCTTTTTGATGAATTCTTTGCCCGAATTCATCTGAGCTTCGTCGCTCGCGAAGATCACGACTGCCTCGTAGGTCTTCATGCTGTCTTTCCTCCCCATGGACTTGCGACTCGCGCACACGGCGCGAGTAAAGAGGTAAAAGTCACGATAGCGGCCTACACATGCCGTGTCAAGTGACCTCACCTTCACGCCGATCATGTGAAGGTACAATGACGCGCAGAATCAATTACGAAGACGACATTTTCACGGTTGCCCTCCAGGTCCGGTGTCTCCAGGACGCCCTGAAGCTCGAGATCGACCCGGAGTTGTTCCGCGAGAAGCTTCTCGGCGACGTAGTATGGATCGACGCCATTACGGGGCGCTTATACCAAAGCCTGCGGGAAAGCTCGCTGTACGTCAAACGACAGGACCATTTGAAAGAGCTTGCCAAGCTGAAACGCGCCTTTGTCGAGGCACTCGACGCCATGGTGGAGAAACGGGCACCGTTCGGGGAGCACGTCCAGGACAAGGTGGCGGAGCTGCGGGCTATCCGCGCCTCTCAAGCCTATCATATTGAAGAAATCAAGGATCTGCTGTCAAATAAGGCGGCACCGGAAGAGGAACACATCGTCTCTCAAGAGGAATTGCGGTTCCTCATGACCGCCGACGACGAGGACGCGGAAAAGTAGGGTCCGCCGGGGCCCGATCTGGCGCGGAATATCGGGAAGCATCGCGGGGGCCGTTTGCCACGGGGTACCGTGGTCGCCGCGATGCCGCCCATCGCCGCCGGGTACGGCGGCTGACCACTTGACCATCATCAATCTTCCTCTATACTCTACAGGCGGAATACTACGGCGCGCTTCTCGCCTCCTCGCGGTGAGCGTGTCTCCGCGCGCTTTTATGTGCGCCGTGCGCGTAGCGCGCGACTAAGGACTCTGATAGGGGTGAGTGAGTATGTACGCTCTCGTGGATATCCTGGGAAAGCAGTACAAGGTAGAGCAAGGCAGCGTCTTGAACGTTGACCACATCGCAAAAGACAAAGGCCAGCAGGTGGAGTTCGCCTCCGTCCTCATGGTGTCTGACGGTGGCGCCACGAAGATCGGGAGCCCCTATCTGCCGGGCGTGTCCGTCCGTGCGGTGGTGGAGGAGCATGGTCGCGCTCCGAAGCTCGTTTTCGGCAAGTTCAAAAAGAAGAAGAATTACCGCCGGCGCTATGGGCATCGGGAGCAGTTCTCAACGATCAAGGTCGAGGGATTCAACGGCATCGGCTGATACGCGCGTCATGCGCATCCTCATCGGCGTGTCTCCGGACGGAGCTCTGAAAGGCTTCGAAGCGGAAGGACACGCGGGGCTGGATGTCGCGGGAAAGAACATCGCGTGTGCCGCGGCGACAACGCTGCTCCGCACGACGGCGCGCCTTTGTGCCGGCCGCGGACTCATCGCGGACGGTCGGGCAACGCGGCCGGGCTCCATGAGCCTGGTAGTGTCATTCGTGAAATCGGCGGATGCTGAGTGGCTCAGGGGCGTGACCGATTTTTTATTACGTGGCGTAAAAGACCTGCAGGATGAGTTCCCCGAGAATTTTTTCGTGCAGGTGAATGTGACGGAGGACGAACATGGGTCGGAAAAAAGGCGGAGCGGCAAAGAACGGTCGGGATTCTAATGCCAAGCGTCTGGGGATCAAGAGATACGCCGGTGAACGAGTCACCGCGGGAACGATCATCGTCCGCCAACGGGGGACGAAGTTCCACCCGGGGGATCAGGTCGGAAGGGGTCGCGACGATACCCTGTTTGCCCTTATCGACGGCCAGGTGGTCTTTCAAAGCAGGAGAGGACGGAATTTCGTTGCCATCCAACCCGTCCAGAACTGAGATCGTGTGAACGGCTTCGTGGATGAGACCACGATCGTCGTCTCGTCCGGCAGCGGTGGCGACGGGGCCGTGTCCTTTCGCAGGGAGAAATTCATTCCTCGGGGGGGGCCGGACGGCGGCGATGGTGGCAAGGGCGGCGACGTCTTTTTCGCTGTTCGCTCGAATATAAAGACCCTTTCACCGCTCAAGCTCAAACGGATCTATAAAGCGGACAACGGCGGCAGAGGCGGCGGCCAGAAAATGACCGGCAAAGACGGCCGTGACGTCGTCATCGCTGTGCCTCCTGGAACTGTGCTGCGCGACCCAGAATCCGGGGAGGCAGTTGCCGACCTCACCGCGGAAGGCGCGACCTTCCTTTTTCTTCGCGGCGGCAAGGGAGGGAAGGGCAATTCCCACTATGCCACGGCGGTGAATCAGGCTCCCCGCTATGCCCAAAAAGGGGTCGAGGGACAGACCCGCGAGCTGCGAGCCGAGCTGCATCTGATAGCCGACGTCGGTCTGGTCGGCATGCCGAATGCCGGCAAGTCCACGCTTCTCTCGGTTTTGACGAACGCCCACCCAGAAATCGCCGACTATCCTTTTACCACCCGGATCCCCAATCTCGGACTTCTGCGTTTTCCAGAGAGGGACGTGATTCTCGCCGATATCCCCGGTATCATCGAGGGTGCCTCCCATGGAAAAGGATTGGGTCTGAGATTCCTCCGCCATATCGAGCGTTGCGCCGCGTTGCTCTTCCTCGTGGATGCGACCGCCTCCGATTGTCCACAAACGGTGCGGGTGTTGGACACGGAGCTCTCGACTTACGCGAGCGGCTTGGCCTCCCGTCCACGCCTCATCATCGCCACCAAGAGGGACATGCCGGAATCCGAAGAGGGCTTCGCCGCGCTTGTCGGCGCATTTCCTACGGTTCCGGTGCTCGGCATTTCGGCCCTCGCACATCAGGGCCTGGAAGAGCTGAAGGCGGCAATCCGAACCCTGGTGGGCACAGCGAAAACCGCGCCGACGGGAGATGAGGAATGAAGGCTGTAGTGCTGGGGGGAACATTCAACCCCGTGCATTACGGGCACCTTTTCGTAGCCGAGGAAGTGCGCAGCGCCTTGGGCTATGAGAAGGCAATATTCATCCCCTCCAACGTGCCGGTGCACAAGGACCCCTCGCCGGTGCTTCCGCCCCAGCATCGCCTGGCCATGCTGCGCCTGGCCGTGAGTGGAAACGAACGACTCCTTGTCGACGACGGGGAGATCGTTCGTGGCGGACCTTCCTACTCCATCGATACGCTCGTGGATCTGATTCCCCGGTACGGCATTGAGGGCAAGCCGGGATTCGTGATCGGCGATGACCTGGTTCCGGGCTTCCCCACGTGGAAGAACGTCGACCAGCTCGTGCGGCTCGTCGATCTGATCGTCGCCAGACGCACGCTGGCCGGGCCGGTCGCCATCGGGCATGAGCACCGGACCGTCATGAACACCGTCCTGCCGATTTCTTCCTCTGAAATCCGGCAGAGGATACACGAGGGGCGTTCGGTGAGATATCTTCTACCCGACGCGGTTCTCGCGTATATCAGGGAAAACACGCTCTATGGATGACAGAAATGTCTGGAGATCCCGAACCTCAGCGCTGGTCGAGGCGAGCCTCTCGCGGCCCCGTCTGACCCATTCGCGCGAAGTGGCCCGTTTGGCAAGCGAATTGTCCGACCGGTTTCACGCCGACGAGGAGAAGGGTTACATCGCCGGTATGACCCATGACCTTGCCCGCGAGCTCTCGGAGGCGGAAATAGTATTGCTCGCCCGAACCGACACACCTCTCGTGACCGATTGGGAAAAGGCCCATCCGCTGATCCTCCACGGTCGTGCCGCCGCCGCCATTCTCCTGAAACATACCGGGTACGGCGACCCCGAAAGCCTGCAGGCCATCCGTGACCACGTTACCGGTCGCGCCTCCATGGGCCTCATCTCGAAGATCGTATTCGTGGCGGATTTTCTCGAGCCGACCCGCGAGTTCATCTCGCCGGAATTCCGTCGCCGCACGCTGGGTCTCAGTCTCGACGAAATGGTGCTCGCCGTGCTGGAACGGAAGATGCATTTTGTGCGCGCCAAGGCCGGGGAAATCGCCCCGGACTCGATCGCGCTGCATGATGAGTTGACCGCTCATGCTTGAAAGAAGGAGTCGCCGTTCCGACAGGAGCATTATCCTCCTTGTCGTCATCCTCGTCATCATAGCGGCCACCGTGGTATATGCAGGGCTCCAGTTACGCGTGGATCAGATCACCGATTCCATCAAGAAGAAGCAACCGTTGAACACCCTGTTCATATTCTCCACGGGGGTGGACAAGGCCCTCTTTTTCGAGGTTTTTCTCTACAATCCCGAAACGCGCAAGGGCTCGCTCGTCTATATTCCGCCTAATGTCGGCAGCGTCATTGAGCTTGCGGGCACCAAGAAGCAGGCGGGCATCGACCTTCTGTATCGCCGCACGAATCCCGTTCCTTTGCGGCAGAAGGTCGAAGAGATCATGGGCGTTCCCGTCCAAAGTGTCATCGATATCGGTCTTGATGACGCCGGCAAGCTCGTGGATCTGATGGGAGGGGTCGATGTCTTTATCCCCAACCCCGTTGACCTCACGATGGCCGGTCACCGCGTGCTCTTGCCATCCGGAAGCGTCCAACTCGACGGCGACAAGGCGAAAGACTATATAAGCTACGAGGATCCGTTGGAGTCGGACTCGGAGAGTGTCGGCCGTCGCGAGCGGTTCCTGCAAGCGCTCCTCAAGGGGATGGGGGAGACCGATGCATTCCTTCTCCAGCGCGGCCCTTCCCGCATGATGCGGACGCTTCTCCACAGCACGATTCCGGCGCGTGCGGTATCCTCGTTCGTGGCGGAGATGGGCAGATTCGACTCGGAGCGCATGGTGCTCCAGAGAGTGCAGGGGACAACGCGCTCGGTGGACCAGAGGGATCTGTTGTTTCCCCATCAGGACGGCGACCTTTTGCGCCAGACCGTGCAGCGGATCCTCGCCGTTGATGCCTCCACCGCCGCCGAGGTCTCCGTTGACCTTACCCTCACCGTGGAAGTCCTCAACGGAACGAAAACAATCGGGATGGCGAGCCGCGCGCGCGATCTGTTTCAAAGCTATGACATGGACGTCATGGCTCCGAACAACGCGGATAATGATCAATACCAGAACACTGTCGTTCTGGATCGGAAGGGCAACTTGGACAACGCGAAAAAGGTGGCCGATCTCATCCACTGCACACGGATTTACTCGAAACCGGACCCCCTGGTGGACCAGGCGGTGGACGTCACGGTGATACTGGGAAAGGACTTCGATGGCCGTTACGTCAAATAGCCAGGTGATCGCCGTCAAGGCCGCTCGGTTGATTGCCGAGCACCAGGGCGAGGACACGGTGCTGCTCGACTTGAGCGAGGTGTCCACGATCGCGGATTTTTTCATCATCTCCACGGCGCACAGCGGCGCGCACATGGCTGGGCTCATTCGTACTTTGACGGGTTTCTTCCACGAAAACGGGGTGCTCCCGATCAATCGACACAAAGGGAGAGAGGCAAGAGGCTGGCTCCTGCTGGACTGTGGCGACTTCGTTATTCATTTGATGGAAAAGGAACAGCGGGAATTCTACGACCTGGAACGACTCTGGTTCAAGGCCGCGCGGGTCACTTACTGATCGAAATCCTCGTAGTCGAGATCCTCATCAACGTCGAACTCGTCCTCTTCTAGGTAGTCCTCCTCCTCGTAATCTTCTTCTTCGTCCTCATCCTCGTCGTCATCGATGTCCTCATCTTCGGCTTCCTCTTCCTCTCCTTCTTCTTCTTCCTCCTCCTCATCCTCGTCTTCGTCGTCCTCTTCCTCTTCGAACTCTTCCTCGTCAACGTCGTCGTCGAATTCTTCTTCCTCTTCGCTTATTTCCTCTTCGTCATAGTCTTCCTCGAGGTCATCTTCATAGTCGTCGAAATCATCGTCCATGTTCTCCTGATCTTCTCCCCCCTGCTCGCCGGCATCATCGTCGCCTTTGCCTTTGCCCTTTGCGAGGGAGAAGCCGAGCATGGGATCGAATTCCTTTCCACTATTTTCGTTGATTTCCAGCATTGTACACCCCGCCTCAGCTTGTGAAGTATGAAACCTAGCTGAATCTACGTCCAGATTTTGCGGAATGTCAACTAGTTTTTTTGGACGGATTCCGGGGTAGCGATATCCTGAACGCCGATGAACAACATGAGGTGGCCAAAGGGGCCCCGGACGCTCCGGCGGAAGGATGCGGCAAGATCCGGCACGAGACTCGTGAGCTTTTCGGCTGCGAGGACGGCGGGTGGGGTTATGTCGCATCGGAGATCCAACTCGGAGAGAAGCGTGACGGCGCGGCCGGAAATCTGGTTGGAAAGCTCGCCCAAAGCGGCCAATTGGATCTCGCTGAGGCGTTCCGGTTGCGCGCTGAGACGCAGCCCCCCGGTCATGGCGCGAAGAAGATTTCCCGCGCTCACCCTGTCGGTGTGGATCATGAATATGCCCTTCAGGTCACCGGTAAGGCCGACGCTGGTTATCACCTGATCGTCGGGTCCGGTATCGTCCCCGGGGCCGACGGAATCAATGGTGATGTCCATTTCGAGAAAGACCTGTCTGACGGCCTCGACGAACGCTTCGAGGATCTTCCGCTGCACATTCTGAGTATAGGAGCGGGCGTGTCCGCTGTCAAATCGAGGAGTAGCGATGCCGGAGAAATTGACACACGTCCTTCGCGCGCCTACTCTCATTGTCGCTATGTCGGGTGAAGTCTCCACGTACGCACCGGCCAAGATCAATCTTCATCTCAGCGTGCTCGGGCGACGCGCGGACGGGTATCATGACATACTGTCCCTGTTCCAGGCGGTTTCGCTCAGGGATGAAATCGGCGTCGCCCTTGCCGGCGGCGACGGCGAAATCACAATCTCCGGGGGATTCGATTTCCCCGCTGAGAGAAACATCATCTCCGCGGCGATTCGAGGTTTTCGCCGTGTGACCGGCCTCTCGGCCGGCTTCCGTGTCCGCGTGGAAAAGCGAATCCCTCTCGCGGCGGGTCTGGGGGGAGGATCCAGCGACGCCGCCGCCACCTTGCGTTGCCTCCTGGCCCTTTTTCCGGGAGCCATCTCGCCCAGCCGGATCATGGATCTCGGTGCGGAGTTGGGAAGCGATGTCCCGTTCTTTCTGGGCCCGGCGGCGGCGATCGTGGAAGGCAGGGGGGAGCGCCTAACGCCGCTCAGGCCGAGGACGGACTATGCCGTGGTCGCCGTGCACCCCCGGAAAGGGGTGCCGACGCGGGAGGCATACGAATGGCGAGACGCATGTCCGGGAAGGGGGATTCCGCTCGATCTGGCGGCGATCCGCGCCGCGTACGAATTCGGGGATGTGCGTCAGTGGCCGTTTTTCAATGATTTCGACGAGCCGGTTCTTGCCCGTCTTCCCGAGGCAGCAGGAGCGCGCGAAGCATTGAAGGCGGCAGGGGCGTGCGCCGCGGGCCTGACCGGAAGCGGGTCCACCGTCATCGGGGTGTTCCCCGATGAGGCGGCGGCTCAGAGGTGCGCGCGGAAGCTCGCAGACGGCGGAAGGGCCGCGCATGTTCTGCTCCCTCTTGCGACAATTCCACCGGTCTGCTAATATTGATAGATGCGGATTCGCCAGTGGGAGGACGCCCATGGATATTACGGACATTCGCATCAAGCGGGTCGAATCTGACAACAAGCTGAAGGCGTATGTCACGATAACATTCGACAACTGTTTCGTGGTGCACAATTTAAAAATCATCATGGGTCAGTTTGGTCGGTTCGTGGCCATGCCGAGCAGGAAGACGAGGGACGGCGAGTTCAAGGACATCGCCCATCCCATCAATTCCGAGTTTCGGAGGAAAATACAGGCCCGCATTCTCGAGGAGTTTGACAAAGGGGCGGGGGAATTGCATATTCCGGGGCAGGATGACGACGAGCCTTCCATGGGGGACGACCGCGACGAACCGCTGGATAGCGAGCCTTCGCCGGTCTAGAGCGAAAGCGGAGGTTCTCGCGCACCGCTTTGGGACGTCGGCAAGTGGTAAGCCACCGGAATTTGGATCCGGTTACCGCAGGTTCGAATCCTGCCGTCCCAGTCTTTACGAACGCACAGAGGATCGATTATCACATTTGAAGGAGTCTCTTAATGGAAGCAAAGAAGCTGAACGTCGAGATGAGGCAGGGAGGAGGGAAGAACGTGGCCGGGCGCCTGCGGACCACGGGCAAGATTCCCGCCGTCATCTATGGACATACCGACCCCACTTCCATCACGGTTGATGCTCGCGAGTTCCGGAACGCTTTCAAGCGGATAACCCAGAACACGATCGTCGAGCTGCACCTGCCCGGTGGGGTGCATGAAGTGCTCGTGAAGGACTATCAGAAGGACAACCTCACCGGTCAGATTCTTCATGTCGACTTTTACGAATTCGAGAAGGGCAAGGCCCTGCGCACCCGTGTTCCCATCCGACTGGTCGGCAATCCAATCGGCGTCAAGGAAGGCGGCATCCTGGAAAGCCTGCTTCACTCCCTCGATGTGGAATGTTTGCCGAAGGACCTACCGGAAGAGATCGTTCTGGACATCAACGAGCTCGGGCTTGACAAGGCCCTGCACGTGAAAGATCTCACTCTTACGGAAGGTGTTCGTCCGCTTCAGGCCCCGGATCAGGTCGTCTGCATAGTTGCGCACCGCAAGGCCGAAGAGGAAGTCGCGCCGGCCGCCGTGGAGGGAGAAATCCCTGCGGAGGGCGAAGAGGGTGCCGAGGCAGCCGAGGGAGCCGAGGGAGCAGAAGCCCCCGCGGGCAAGGCCG
>Ga0265342_10002478_pt1 | contig 15923 bp, 14 predicted proteins | sample 4CB327metaG_FD_203125 | JGI IMG/M metagenome (GOLD analysis project Ga0265342, IMG submission 203125) | Rhizosphere microbial communities from Carex aquatilis grown in University of Washington, Seatle, WA, United States - 4-CB3-27 metaG | ecosystem: Host-associated > Plants > Roots >...
TTTCTTGCCGTCGACGACTTCCATCATGCGGCTGATGTCCTTGTTATTCTTGATCTTCTCAGTAATCAGCGAGAAGCGCCCGGTCCGCATCAGGTCAATGCCCAGCCGCCAGTTGCCGATCGCCGCAATCCAGCTCGTCTTCATGAAGAGCTGGATGACAAGGATCATCTCTGTGATCCGGCCATTCTTCCTGACCATTTCGCTGAAGTCGTGCGCGAGGATGGGAATGGGGAAGCGTTTCGGGTAGATGCCTTCGTGGATGGCCCGCTGCTTGAGCTCATACATGATGTCGGTGATCCGCACACCCTGCGGACACTCAACCGTGCAGGCATAGCAGGAGGCGCACAGCCAGATCGTGCGGTTCCGGAGCACCTCGTATTTGAAGTCTTCGCGCGTCAACGCCATCACCTGGCGCGGCGTGTAGTCCATGTAGATGCTCAGCGGGCACACGCCCGAGCAGGTGCCGCATTGGATGCAGCTCTCCAGTTCCTCGCAACCGGGCACCTTCATGACCTCACGGCCAAAACCCCGGACCCGGTCGGCCTCGTACTTGATGGTCGACCGCAACTTCATGACGGGCACGCTCTCCTCGCGGGCGTTTGGAGCCTTCGACCGGTTGCCGGACGCAGCCGGGGCGGTTTCTTGGGGGGCGGCAGTTTGCTGTGTCATCGATTTGACCATGGATGCAGGTTCGTCAGGGCGCAGGGGAACGATCGCGACCGTGATCGGACGGAATGGGAAAAATATTGATGGGGCTACTCCTAAGACTCATGGACCGATATGAACGCTAATACGACGCGAACGTCGCATCATGTAGGACGCCGAATTCGCGGAGCGAGTAAAATCAGCCGGCGAATCAGGCCGAAACCGATGTGATGCCCCAAAGCGCGCCTAATGCCTGGCCGGCCGCGAGACCGCCGTCGTTGGGTGGAAGTTGGCGATGACGGAGCACATCGAATCCCGAAGTTCGCAGCGCGCGGTCGGCCTGAACCAGAAGGCGTGCGTTCTGAAAGCATCCTCCGCTCAGGACCACAGTGTTGATCCGCACCTGCTTGGCCACGGCCGCAATGCTTTGTGCGAGAGCCGTGTGGAAACGCGCGGCAAGAATCGGTGCGCCTAACTTCGCTTTTGACGCGACAATAGACGCGATTGCGGGGCGCCAGTCGACCTGCCAAAAATGCTGCTCCCGGAGCCCGATTATGGGCATAATTAACCCCGCTTCTTCTTGCGATTCCGGGTCCGCCGCAAACTCCAGATCCATCGCTGCCTGACCCTCAAAGGAGCACTGCTGGCGTAAATCCAATAATGCCCCAATTCCGTCAAACAATCGTCCGGCGCTTGTGGTGACCGGCGCCTGGAGCCCCCGGCTCAGCAGCGACAGGAGAATGGCTGCGTCGCGTTCGGAGAATCCGAGCGATCGCGCGAGCGGTTTCAGACGTCCTTGGTCTCCGGCGCAGAGCTCGTGCAGCAGCCCAAGCGCGCTGCGCCGCGGCTCGCGCACCGCCGCCTCACCCCCGGGGAGCCGGAACGGAAGAAGCGATCCGACTCGCTGGGCGGTCCGCGTTGTCCGGTCGACAATGATAAACTCCCCGCCCCAGACAGTGCCGTCGCTGCCGTATCCGGTCCCATCCCAGGCAACCCCAAGCACCCGGTCGGGCCCGCCGCCATGTTCGCAGAGGCAGGAGAGGATGTGTGCGAGGTGGTGCTGCACCGTCACGACGGGCAGGCCGAGGGTCTGGGCAAAATGAGTCGACGCGTAGTCAGGGTGCTCATCGCAGACGACACGGCTGAAGCGCCCGGAGTAGAGGGATCCCAGCAAGGAGACCGTCCGCCGGAAAGCTTCCATTGAGACCGGGTTCGAAAGATCGCCGATGTGCGGGCTCACGACGAGATTCGATCCGACGGTGACGGCGATCGTGTTCTTCAGGTGCCCGCCGACGCACAGCAACGGCTCGGCGGCGCCGACGTCGGCCGGCAGGGGCAGAGGGGCGGGAGCGTAGCCGCGGGCGCGGCGCAGGACGATCTGCGAGCCGGCTGCAGGCCGTATCACGGAATCGTCGACCGGCCGGGCGATGGGCCGGTTATGAACGAGGAATAGGTCGGCGATTCCCGCCAGCCGCTGCCGGGCCTCGTCGTTGTCCGTACAGAGCGGCTCCTCGGAAAGATTGCCACTGGTGGCCACCACGGGACGCCCGACGGCTGCAAGCAGGAGCACGTGCAAGGGTGTGTATGGCAGAAGCGCTCCGACCCACGGATTACCCGGTGCAACCGACTCTGCCAGCTGCGTCGCTGCCCGGCGCCGCACCAGCACGATCGGGGCGGCGGCTGAGGTGAGCCAGCGCACGTCCTCCTCGGTCGATTCAGTCGCCGCCTGCAACGATTCGAGCGACGGGAACATCACCGCCAGCGGTTTTTCCTCGCGGTGCTTTCGTCTTCGCAATTCGCGCACTGCGTCGTCGTTGGAGGCATCGACCATCAGATGGAATCCGCCCAGGCCTTTGACCGCCACAATCCGCCCTGCGCAAAGGGCCTTTGCCCCTTCGGCGACCGCCTCTTCCCGGGAAGCGAGCACGCGACCTGCGGCGTCCTGCAGTTCGACGTGCGGGCCGCAGATGGGACAGGCATTCGGTTGGGCGTGATAGCGCCGGTCAGCCGGGTCGTCATATTCGCGCCGGCAGGTCGGGCACATGGCAAACGCGGCCATCGTCGTGCGCGGCCGATCGTAGGGCAGTTCGCGCAGGATCGAATAGCGCGGCCCGCAGTTCGTGCAATTGATGAAGGGATAACCGTGCCGGCGATCGCCCGGGTCGGAGAGTTCCCGGCGGCAGTCTTCGCAGAGGGCGAGGTCCGGGCTGACAGCGGCGGTCGGCGGGCCGGCGGCTGATTCGCTTTCAATGATCGAAAACCCGGCCTCCGCACCAGCCGGATGACCTTCCGATGGCGTGGGCGCGCGTGACGCGATCGCCTCGATGCGCGCGGCGGCTGGCGCCTCGGCATTCAAGCGCGCGGCAAACACGTCCAGCACTGCCGCGGGCGCCAAGGCGCGAATCGTGACGCCGTGTCCGTCGTTGCGAACCCAGCCGCGCACTCCGAGATCCGCAGCCAGCCGCGCGACAAACGGTCGAAACCCGACCCCTTGTACAGTGCCGGTGATTTTGAAGATGCGATCGGCGGCAGGCATCAGCCGTGGAAATTGTCGATCGCCGTCAAAGATACAGGAGCCTGTCTGCAGGCGATCTTGGAGGCAGCCGCAAACGAACGCCGGCGCAAACGTAGGGGCAAACGTCGGGGCGAACGTCGGCGCAAACGTCGGGGCGCAGTCTCGCTGCGCCCATCTCCCGATCGCGACACGATCGCGCCCCTGCAGAACTCCAGATTGAAATCATCGCGGCGGGTGACGATCTGTCGACGCATTCTCATAGGAGCCCGCGCAGATAGGCGAGCCAGCGATCGAGCCCTTCGCTCGTGCGGGCGGAGAGTTCGAAGACATCGGCCTTTGGGGCAACGCGCCGGATGTTTGCCAGCGCCGCGGCGCGGTCGAATCCCAGCACTGCGGCGACGTCGATTTTGTTGAGAATCACGGCGTGGGCGCTGGTGAAGATCGGTGGATATTTGAGCGGTTTGTCCTCGCCCTCGGTGCACGAGAGCAGGGTGACCCGGCGGTTCTCGCCGAGGTCGAACGACGCGGGGCAGACGAGGTTGCCCACGTTCTCGATGAACAGCAGCTGCACGCCGTCGAGGGGCAGGGCGGCGATGCCGCGGGCGATCATCGACGCATCCAGGTGGCAGGTGCCGCCGGTCGTTATCTGGGCGACCGGAAGCCCGGGGCGCCGAAGCCGCCTCGCGTCGTTGTCCGTCTCGAGATCGCCGACCAGCACCGCGCATCGCACCTGACCCGCGAGGGCGTCAAGGGTGCGCTCCAACAGGGTCGTCTTTCCAGATCCGGGTGAGGAAACCAGGTTCAACGCCCGGATCCCCCGCGCCTTCAGCAGGGCGCGGTTTTCCGCGGCCTGGCGGTCGTTCTCGTCCAGCAGGCGGACCTGCAGATCGAGGCTGCGCACGGTGCCCGGCAGCGCATCGCCCGGCGGGGTGATGGGAACATCGTCGGGTTCGCGTACGTCGACAAGAATGACGCCGCTTGCAGGCGGGGCGCCGGTTGGAGTTCGTTCAGAAGTTCTCTCGGACATAGGAGCTTTCTCGGTTTGGGTGTGATGACCTTCTGCCGTTCAGATCATTTCGAGGCGGACCAGATCAAGTTCACGGCCTTGCTTGACGGTCGCGCTTAGCTGGCCGCACGTGGTGCATTCGAAGAAGTGGTCGGTGTCGGGAAAGAAGTCCTTCTGGCAGGCGGAACAGTAGGCGACGGCGGGCACCGGGTCAATTTGCAGCTGCGCGCCGTCGGCAACGGTGCCCGGCAAAATCGCGGAGAAGGCGAAACGAAGCGCGTCCGGATCGACTCCTGAGAGCGCGCCGACACGGATGACGATTCGCAGCACCCGCGAGGCACCCGCGCTGCGCGCGTGCGTCAGCGCAAGCTCCAGGGCGGATTCGGCGATTCCCAATTCGTGCATGATAAGCAGGACGTTGGTCAGCTGCCTCTGGATGTCGAGCCGTTGTGCCAGTCTGGAAGAAGAAGAATTAATTCAATGACCCAAAGGTAATGTATCAATTGATGCGCAGCAAAAACTGCATAGACTAATCGAAGCAAGTTGCCCGGCCAACTTCGCTCCGTACGGCACCGGCCGTTCGGGGCGATTACCGAAGGATCACCATGAATCTGCTGGAATCCCCGCCCCAAACCGGCGGTCCGACCATCTGGGATGAAATGCGTGCGCGCGGCGTCAGCCGGCGTGATTTTGTCAAATTCTGCACGTGGATGTCCGCCTACCTCGGCCTTCAGGCAAGCGGGGTGTCCGAGGTCGTGCAGGCGCTGGAGAAGAAGCGGCGTCTGCCGGTGATCTGGCTGCATTTTCAGGAATGCACCTGTTGCAGCGAGTCCTTCATCCGGTCCTCGCATCCAATTGTTGGGGACATCCTGCTCGACAAGGTGTCGCTCGACTACACCGAGACCCTGCAGGCTGCCGCCGGTTTCCAGGCGGAGGAATGCATGCGCCGCACGATGAAGGAACGCCGCGGCGAGTACCTGCTGATGGTCGAGGGTTCGGTTCCCCTGGCCGACGACGGCATCTACTGTGTCATTGGCGGGCGCACCGCGCTCGATATCGTCAAGGAGGCCGCTGACGGCGCGAAGGCCGTGGTCGCGTGGGGCAACTGCGCTTCCGCAGGCTGCGTTCAGGCCGCCAAGCCGAATCCGACGAGGGCCACTCCCATCCACAAGGTCATCACCGGCAAACCGATCATCAACGTGCAGGGTTGCCCGCCGATCGGCGAGGTCATGGCCGGCGTCGTGGTCCACCTGCTGACCTTCGACCGCATCCCGCAGCTGGATGCGCTCGGGCGTCCGAAGGCGTTCTATTCGCGCCGGGTGCACGACACCTGCTACCGCCGGCCCTACTATGACGCCGGCCTCTTCGTGGAGTCCTTCGACGACGAGAACGCGCGCCGGGGCTTCTGCCTGTACAAGATGGGCTGTCGCGGACCGACGACCTACAATTCCTGTGGCGTGATGCGCTGGAACAACGGCGTCAGTTATCCCATCCAGTCCGGCCACGGTTGCATCGGCTGTTCCGAGGCTGGTTTTTGGGACAACGGGCCATTCTATCAGCGCCTCGCCAGCTTCCCCGGCTTCGGCATCGAGACGACGGCCGACCAGATCGGCCTCGCGGTCGGCGCGGCAACCATCGCCGGCGCCGCGGCCCACGCGATCCTCACCAACGTCCGCAAACAACACGAAATCGGCGAGCAGACCGGCGAATCCGCCAGCCTGGCGCCGCCGCCCGCCGTGGCCGATCGCGATGACCAGGCCTAGGAGTAAACCATGAGCACACGCATTGTTGTCGATCCCATCACGCGCATCGAGGGTCACCTGCGCATCGAGGCGGAGGTCAAGGACGGCCGCATCGTCGACGCCTGGAGCGCCGGCACCATGGTCCGCGGCATCGAGACCATCCTCAAGGGCCGCGACCCGCGCGACGCCTGGGCATTCACCGAGCGGGTCTGCGGCGTCTGCACCACCGTGCATGCGCTCGCCTCCGTCCGCTCGGTCGAGGACGCACTGGGCGTCGCCGTGCCGCCGAACGCGGAGTTGATCCGCAACCTGATGTTCTGCGCCCAGTACATGCAGGATCACGTGGTGCATTTCTACCATCTGCACGCGCTGGATTGGGTCGACGTGGTCAGCGCACTCAAGGCCGATCCTGCCGAGACGTCGCGCATCGCCCAGAGCATCTCGAACTGGCCCAAGAGCTCACCGCAGTACTTCCACGACCTGCAGAAACGCCTGACTGCCTTCGTGGAAAGCGGACAGCTCGGCATCTTCGCAAACGCCTACTGGGGACACCCGGCCTTCAAGCTGCCGCCCGAGGTCAACCTCATCGGAGTCGCCCACTATCTTGAGGCGCTCGAGTGGCAGAAGGAGATGGTGAAGGTCCACACGATCTTCGGCGGAAAGAACCCGCATCCGAACTATCTGGTGGGCGGTGTGCCCTGCGCCCTCAACATCGACGAGGCCAACGCGATCAACGCCGAGCGGCTTGCCTATGTCGGCCGGCTGTTCGAGGTGGGCGCTCGCTTCGTGGAACAGGTCTACCTTCCCGACCTGCTCGCGATCGCGCCGTTCTACCTTGACTGGGCGGAAATCGGCGGCGGTGTGTCCAATTACCTCTGCTACGGCGACCTTCCGACCAACGGGTTTGCCGATGTGGCGCGCTTCAAGTTTGCGCGCGGCGCCGTGCTCGACCGCGATCTCAGCAAGGTGCATCCGGTCGATCCGCACGACCCGGACGGCGTGCGGGAGTCGATCAACCACTCCTGGTATTCGTATGACGGGGGAGACGGCAAGGCGCTGCATCCCTGGGATGGCGAGACCCGGTTCAACTACACCGGCCCAAAGCCGCCGTACGAGAATCTGAATGTCGACGGCAAGTACTCCTGGCTGAAGACTCCGCGATGGAAAGGCCATGCCATGGAGGTGGGGCCGCTCGCGCGCATGCTGGTCGGCTATGCCAGCGGCAACGCGGAGATCAAGGACGCAGTGACCGAGACGCTGGCGGCCTTGAAGGCGCCGCCGTCAGTGCTCTTCTCGACCCTCGGCCGCACTGCGGCCCGCGGCATCGAGACGCGGCTGGTCGCCCGCTGGGCGATGGAGTTTTACGACCAGCTCCTGGCAAACATCCGCAACGGCGATTCGCGCACCTTCACAAAGGAGAAATGGGATCCGGCGACCTGGCCGGCGCAGGCGCGCGGAGTTGGCGCCTCCGAGGCTCCGCGCGGCGCGCTCGCGCACTGGATTGTCATCAAGGACCAGAAGATCGAGAACTACCAACTCGTCGTCCCGAGCACCTGGAACGCCTCGCCGCGCGACGGACAGGGGCAGCGCTCGCCGTACGAAGCCGCGCTGATCGGCACGCCGGTGCACGATCCGGCCCAACCGCTGGAGATCCTGCGCACGGTGCATTCATTCGACCCGTGTCTCGCCTGCGCCGTCCATCTCTACGACGACCGGGGCGGCGCGCTCGGCTCGGCATCGACCACGCCAGCGCTCTGAACGGAGGAATCACGATGACTCCCGAAGCATCCACGGCCGCCCTTTCAGCGGCGACATCTGCGCCCGTGTTCAAGCGCGTCTATGTCTGGGAATTGCCGGTGCGCTTTTACCATTGGCTGAACGCACTCTGTGTCCTTGTGCTCACGGTCACCGGCCTGCTCATCGCCCATCCTCCGGCGATCACAAGCGCGAGCGAGGCGTCGTTCAGCTATTGGTTTGGCGTCACCCGCTTCATCCATTTCGTCGCTGCGTACGTGTTTTTCTTCAACTTCGCGTTTCGCATCTACTGGGGCTTTGTCGGCAACCAGTTCTCCGACTGGCGCAATTTCCTGCCGCTGCGGCGCGCGCAATTCCGGCAGGTGGGCGCCGTGCTCCGGGTCGACATCCTCCAGGCGACGAACAAGCCCATTGAGGCCGTCGGGCACAACGCCCTCGCGTACTTCACGTACTTCGTGATGTTCCTGGTTTTTCTGTTCCAGGTCGTCAGCGGATTCGGGATGTACGCCTCGATGAGCAAGGCGTGGTTCCCCCAGCTCTTCAGGTGGGCGGTGCCGCTCTTCGGCGGCGATTACAGCCTGCGTCAATGGCACTACATGGCCATGTGGTTCTTCATCGTGTTCACGATCGTCCACATCTACCTCGTGTTCTATCACGACTACGTCGAGGGTCACGGGACGATGTCGTCGATGGTCGGGGGATGGAAGTTTGTGCGACCGGATGCGCTCAAAGGCAACGGGCGATCCCGTTTCCCGCTGTCGCACAGGCAGCCCCGGGAATGACGCAAGGTCTGCGCCGCGTTGATGTTGCCCGGACCCTGGCGCGACAGAGCTGCAACCCCGGGGGGGCCCGGTCTTTGACCGTCGATTTCGCCAGTCGGCGACTGGCGCCACCGGGAGCCCCGCTTCGCCAACGGAGGACAGAACTGTTGCGCGCTGCGACGAAGCGAACCAATGATCGCATGTGTCTCTTTCTCACATTCTGTGACCATTATGAGTGATTCTGGCAGGCCGGCTGGCCCCGGCTCACCACTGGCCGAGGTGCTCGTGCTGGGCGTGGGCAATTTCCTCGTTGGCGATGAAGGGGTGGGGGTTCATGCCATCCGCCACCTCGAGCGGGAAACGTGGCCGCCCCATGTCTGCCTGGTTGATGGTGGCACGGGAGGGTTCAATCTCCTCGAACTTCTGCGCAGCCATGAGAAGGTCATCATTGTCGACGCCACCCGCGACGGATCGCCGCCCGGCACGGTTGCGCAGTTCCGCGCGCGGGTTGCCTCCGACTTCCCCCCGGCGCTCGGCGCACATGACATCGGGCTGCGCGATCTGATCACTGCCGCGACGATGCTCGGCCCCCTGCCGGTCGTCGACGTCATCACCGTTTCCATCGTCGAGTTGAAGCCCATGACGCTTGAACTCTCTCCGCTGGTGGCCGCGGCCCTGCCCGAAGTCAGCCGCCGCGTGCGCGCACTCGTGGGCTGACGGGTGGCGCGCGGCGTTTTGTTGGGGGCGCAGACGATCAGGGAAATGGATCGATCCGGTGTGGGATGAGGGCGCCCGCGGTTCTTCCATTCCTGTAGGGGCGCGATCTTGCCGCGTCCCCCTGATCGGATTGGATACGGGCGCTGCGCCCCTACGGATTATACCCGATAATCGCAGCCGATCCCCGAATGGCAAACGGGGCCACTCGAACATGAACCATTGGGTGACGACCGGGGAAATCAAGAAATCGAGCCGCCGGATCCGAAGGCGTGATGCGAAGAAGGCCGTCGCGCAAGGATGGCTGCGGCGAGGCTTCAGTATTCCTCGCTGCAAAACGGATTCTCCACCCTGACGACGAGCCGCGGATCGATCTTCAGATCCTGGAGCTTGTAGGTGATCACCATCGGCTGGGGCATCATCTTGCCTTCGTCCCGCTTGATGCGGACGACCCGCAGCGTGTAGAATTTCCCGGTGTCGCCCTTTGCGACGTCAATCCGGAATGACTGCTCATTGGTGTAGCCGCTGTTGGCCACGCCGATGCTCACGACACCGTCGGCGATCTTGAAAAGATGGATCGGCATGAGTTCGCCGGGTGGCACCGTTGGAGTTGTGCCGGCGCCCAGCGCAATCGAGCACGCGACAAGCATGGTCAGGAGGAGCAGTTTCATGGTGGATTTCGTTCTGGGAATCAGTTCTGGACCCAGTTGCGGTCGGGTTGTTTGACGTGCAGACGGACCACCGTTCCGCAACGGCGGCAGAGGTCGGCGAGCAGGGGTTCGGTGCCGCGGAACAGGACGCCTGTCGTGTAATTCAAGCCGGTCGAGCCGGACTCTGCGGTGTGCGACAACTTCACGTCTTTGATCGCGTCGGGGCTGCCGCAGTGCGGGCACACGTTGATTGCCGGCGGCGGGCTGCTGATGCGAGGAGGAGTGCCGGATTCGATGCTCATGAAAAATTCTGGTTCATACAACCTCTTATTCAGCTGGCTGCAATTTCCGATTGTGGGCGATCACGTCTGCGAGCGTCGTGGAGCGCAGGTGGGTTTCGATCTTGCGGCGGGATTCCTTCCAGAAGTTGTGCAAGGGGCAGGCGCGCTCATCGCTGCAGTTGACCAGCCCGATCAGGCAGCGACCGAGCCACTGGCGCGCCTCCACCGCCTCGCTGATTTGAAGCAACGATATTTCCTCCGGCGGGCGGGCCAGCAGTATTCCGCCGCGCTTGCCCCGCACGCTTCGCACAAGTCCGGAGGCCACCAACCCTGGCATGCGCTTGGCGAGGTACGCATACGGCACCTGTGCGTGCCGGGCGATTTCGCGGAGGCTGGCAGGTTGGCCGCCGGGTGCGTCGAGGCGCGACATCGCTTCAACCGCATAGCCGGTGGTCTTTGCGAGGCTCAGCATGAGTGAGCTACCATTGTACGAGGCGGCTTCGCGGTCAACCGTCGGGATTGGGTGGCGGTGCCAGAGGGCAACGAAAATAGGCCGGCCCGGGTTCTTCATGGAGACGCGGCGCCCTCGTCGCGTACGTCCCTCGGTACCTCGACGAGGGCGTCGCGTCTCCAGCATGCCGCCTGCAAGCCAGGGCCGTTCCGGAAGAAGAAATTCGGGCTGGGGGCTTGTCAGCCGACCCGCGGCAACTAGGCTGGAGTCGTGGCCGATCCCATCCCCAACCCAGCCGCGTTCAGCTGTCCGGTGCCGCTTGGCGACCACGCGGAGATTCAACTTGCCCACGGCGGCGGCGGCCGGCTGACGCAACAGTTGATCGAGCGGGTTTTCGGCCCGGCCTTCGCAAATCCCGCGCTGGACGCGCGGCACGACGGGGCGTTCCTTGAGGCGCCGGTCGGCGCGCGGCTCGCATTCACCACGGATTCCCACGTCGTGAAACCGCTCTTTTTCCACGGTGGCGACATCGGCCGCCTGGCGGTTCATGGCACGGTCAACGACCTCGCGATGTGCGGCGCCCGCCCCAGGTGGTTGAGCGCCGGCTTCATTTTGGAGGAAGGGCTTCCAGTGGATGTGCTCGAACGGGTTGTCCGCTCGATGGGAGACGCCGCCCGCGCCGCCGGCGTGGAGATCGTCACGGGCGACACCAAGGTCGTCGAACGCGGCAAAGGCGACGGACTGTACGTGAACACCGCGGGGATCGGGACGATCGAGCACAAGCTCACCATCAGCCCGGCTGCCGTGAGGGCTGGCGACGCCGTGCTGCTCAGCGGCGACATCGGCCGGCACGGGATGGCGATTCTGGCCCAACGCGAGGGGCTCGCATTCGAATCGCCAATCGAGAGCGACTGCGCTGCGCTCTGGCCCGCCGTCGAGGCATTGCTCGCGGCCGGGATCGACGTGCATTGCCTGCGCGATTTGACGCGCGGCGGTCTCGCGACCGCGGTGATCGAAATCGCCGAGACCGCCGGACTCGCCGTGAAGCTGGATGAAACCGCCGTTGCGGTCACCGAGGCGGTGCGCGGCGCCTGCGAGATTCTCGGGCTGGATCCCTTCTATGTCGCCAACGAGGGGCGCTTCGCCGCATTTGTTCCGGCCGCGCAGGCGGACCAGGCGCTGGCTGTGTTGCAACGCTTCGCGCCCGATCGGAACGCCGCGCGCATCGGTGAAGTGCGGGCTGGCCCGGCGGGCGAAGTCACGTTGCGCAGCATGGTGGGCGTCGAGCGCATTCTCGACCGCCTGAGCGGTGAGCAGCTTCCGCGGATTTGCTGAGCAAGCGGATTGCGAGTCGATTGTGCCTACCCGTAGGAAGCGAGCTTGCTCGCGATTGCGATGATGCGCCCCCCGTAGGAAGCGAGCTTGCTCGCGATTGCGATGATGCGCCCCCTGTAGGAAGCGAGCTTGCTCGCGATCGCAGGCCGCATCGCATCGTGGCGGAACGGCGTTCCGTCCCGCGCGACTCATCCGTCGATCCGGAATGAATCGAGAAAGGACTGCCACGCGTCGTTGTCGGAATGATCGGGATTCGGAGGACCTTCGCAGGCCCAGCTCAGGACGACAAACCGCTCCTTCAACGGGATGAGGCAAAACTCCTCGTCTGCGAGCGTCGGCGGACGCGGATCGTGGACATGAGGATCTCCAAGCTGGATCGGATAGCCGTGCCGGTAGATCCAGATCTCGATGCCGGCGACCCTGGCCGGGCGTATCCTTTCGGGCGGCCTGCCCATCGTGGTCGCCGCGAATCCGGTCAGGTAAGCGGCTTGCGTGGCGAAGCGGGAGCCGGCTCCGCCAAAAAGACATGCCCGGATGATATTCTCGCCGCTCGAGAAGCGCAGTTCGGGATCGGCCGCACCGTCCGTCCTCTCGATTTCCCAACCCCGCGGTGCTTCGCAGCGCGCGACGCCGGCAAAATCGATCCATGGTGCCGCGGAGGGCGTTCCTCCAGTGTCCGCGGCCGCGGCGGGAACAGCGTTGCCTGCCGCCTGGATTTCCGGTTTCGCAGGAGGTTGAGTCTTCTCGATAATCACCTCGAGTTCCCGTTGTCGCTCGAAGACCTTCATCGCGCAGGGTTGCGTGAGCGCCTCGGTCACAAAGCCGGTGGGCTTGTGCTCCATGTACGGAATGACGTACTGTTTCCCTCTGACAAACGGCTCGCCGAACATCACACGGTAGCCGCCGGTCGGCCGTGTGCCGAGAAACACACAAGCGACCACCCCGCGCTCGAAATCCACCGGAGGCACCGCTTCATTTCCGAAGACGTGCCTCCAGACGGCCTCCCATTTGGGCTGGGTGTCGATGACGACCTGCGCGGGCTCTGTTAGTCCCGTGTAGGACGCGCTCCACTCGGACACCGGAGCTGCGCTTCCCGTCGGTTCAGCCGCGTTTCCCGCGCGTGTTGCCAGAAACAAGAGCACAACGCAAAGCTGCACCGTGGATACTCTGAACGGGGCGGACAATCGATCGGCGGCATTCATGGGGTGGGGCTCCTGTTGGGGATTCTTGAGGGACGGACTCACATCTGCACTCACATCTGTGGCCGCGAGCGTCAGCGAGTGGTGCCGTGGCTAACTTCTGGCCGTTGCAGCCGCATTGGTTCTTCGCGACCGGTACCGGTAGTAGGCGGCGCAGGCGCCTTCGCTGGAAACCATCGGCGCGCCGAGCGGCCGCTCCGGCGTGCAACGGACCGCGAACGCCGGGCACTCGTGCGGCTTCTTCACCCCCCGCATGATCAATCCGCTGATGCACTCGGTGGATTCTGGAGGGGCGTCGCCGCCCACGCCGAAACGACTGACCGCGTCGAAGTCGGCAAACTCCGGCTTGAGCGCAAAGCCGCTTGCCGGGATGCGGCCGATGCCGCGCCAGTTCCGGTCGACGACCCGGAAGACCTCCTCCATCACGCGCCGGGCGTGCACATTGCCCTCCGGCCGGACTGCCCGCGCGTACGCGTTGGCAACCTCGGCGCGTCCGGATTCCAGCTGCTCAACGCAGGCAAGCACGCCCTGCAGGATGTCGACCGGCTCGAATCCGGTCACGACAATCGGGACGTGATAGCGCGCGGCGAGCGGGCCGTATTCCGCCGTGCCCATCACGGTGCACACATGGCCCGCCGCGAGAAAACCCTGAACACGATTGTCCGGCGCGGAGAGGATCGCCTCGATCGCGGGCGGCACGAGGACGTGGGAGACGAGCAGCGAAAAATTGCGCAGACCGAGTCGCCGCGCGTGCACCGCAGCCATCGCATTTGCCGGAGCGGTTGTTTCGAAGCCGACGGCGAAAAACACAACCTCGCGGTCGCGATTTTGAGCGGCGAGCGTCACTGCATCGAGAGGCGAGTAGACCATGCGGACATCGCCGCCGCGCGCCCGCGCCGTGAGGAGGTCGATGCCGGTGCCGGGCACCCGGAGCATGTCGCCGAACGAACACACCGTGACGCCGGGCCGCGCCGCGAGGGCGACCGCGGCGTCGATCAACTCGACGGGCGTCACGCACACGGGGCATCCGGGACCGTGGACCAGCGTGATCGCCGGCGGCAGCAGCTCGTCGAGCCCGAACTTGACGATGCTGTGTGTCTGCCCCCCGCAGATTTCCATGATGACCCACGGGCGCGTCACGCGCCGTGCGATTGCGGCGGCCAGTTTCTGCGCTGCGGCGGCATCGCGATATTCGTCAACGAACTTCATGGGAGACGACCGGGAAACCGGGAAATCGAGAAACCTCGGAACCGGGAAACGTCGCTTGCGCTGTAGCCGGCCGCGCTGAGGCCGGTCTGATGTAACCGGCCGCGCTGAGGCCGGCCCCGGGGTCGGCGCCCCCGGCTACAAGTTTCTTCCCGTCGCCGGCAAAACCCCGATGTTGCATGCTTGTCTCCTGTGAAATCGGCTGCGGTCAGCCTCAGGCAGTCGCGGCCGGGGAGGCGGGCTGCGGCGTGGCCAGGTCTGCGAGTTCGCCCATCTCCCTGAGGTAGGCGAACACCTCGGCTGCCTCGCGCTCGTCGACGACGCTCAGGGCCATGCCGACATGCACGAGCACGTAGTCGCCCACCTGCGCTTCGGGCACGCAGGCCAGGCTCACCTGTTTGACGACGCCGGCAAAGCTGACGCGACCGGCGCGAAGATACGGATCATCTCCGGTGATATCGAGAATCTTGCCTGGGACGGCGAGGCACATGGTGGATTGGCCATTCAGGTTACGGCGCATCCGCTCGATCGCAACTGCGAATCCCGGCCCCTTCCAGTGTTTGGCACCTGATGGGCTTCAGCCGTAGCAAAACCGAGTTCCAGATCAGGGGCAAATGGCGCCAGCTATTTGGAAACAGCTGCCGGGAGGCCGCAGTCCGACCGGCAGCTATGCGGATTCGAGAATCAAATTGGCGTACTGGACGGTGTCGCCGGTGCGGATCAGGCCGATGGCGCACGGCACGCGTTTCTTGAACTCGATGTGCGGTTCGAATACGAGCGGAATGCCGCTGAGACGCGCCGACAACGCGCGCAGCCGCGTCTTGTCATTGTTCAGCTTGAATTCTTCCGCGGCATACACGCGGCCAATGACAAAATCCGGCCGGATCGCGTCCAAAACCTGGAGCACGGTGGGGATGTCGTCGACGAGCGAGAGGTCGACGGTCTCGATCTGCGGCCAGAACGGGAAGCCGCGGTCGGCGATGACGAGGGTGTTGGTGTGCCGCACTCGCGCCAACAGGCTGAGAACGGCGGGGTTAAGGATGCCGGTTTTGAGCATAATGGGGAGAGGAGTGGAATACATTTCTCAGGCGACGCAGAAAGACAAGCCCCTGCGAACCTGTTGGGCTTTGGCCTCCAGGTCGCTTGGCAAAATGGCTTCTTCCACAAATGCCGCAGACATTTGATACTGGCGACGTGGAGAACGAAGTCCGACACGCTGCCAGTACGTGATTGACATTGTGTCGGGGGAAATTCTCCTAGACCCTCTTTTTCGCCGCACTGCCCAGTAGCTCAGCGGTAGAGCAGGTGACTGTTAATCACTTGGTCGCTGGTTCGATCCCAGCCTGGGCAGCCATTCGACTTCGGCCTCGCGATGCTCGGCCTTCGCTCATGGCAAGCCATTCTTCGCGAGGCCGAAGGCGAATGCCCTGAGCAAGCGCAGCGCGTCGAAGGGCACGCGGTGGTTTTCGGGCTTGGTGATTGCGGGCCTCGCGATGCTCGGCCTTCGCTCATGGCAAGCCATTCTTCGCGAGGCCGAAGGCGAATGCCCTGAGCAAGCGCAGCGCGTCGAAGGGCACGCGGTGGTTTTCGGGCTTGGTGATTGCGGGCCTCGCGATGCTCGGCCTTCGCTCATGGCAAGCCATTCTGACGCGAGGCCGAAGGC
>Ga0265342_10002482_pt1 | contig 15910 bp, 12 predicted proteins | sample 4CB327metaG_FD_203125 | JGI IMG/M metagenome (GOLD analysis project Ga0265342, IMG submission 203125) | Rhizosphere microbial communities from Carex aquatilis grown in University of Washington, Seatle, WA, United States - 4-CB3-27 metaG | ecosystem: Host-associated > Plants > Roots >...
AGATGTCGACGAATTTGCGATCGGCCACGGGAGCCAGCGGATCCTTCGGGTTGCCAGACAGGTCCGACATGACGCCCATGACGAAGGGCAGTTGGACCTTCTTTTCTGCGCCATAGAGCTCGACGTCGTACTCGATCTGCACGCGAGGGGCGCGGTTTCTTTGGATGAATTTTTGCGAACTGGTTGCCATGATGTCCACCTACCTCTGATGTTTTTGAGAACGACTCATTGCCTTAGGTCTCGTCCTTGCCACGCAGTTTTTCCACCTGCGAAAGACCGTCAGACGCGATGTCACGAACGATATCCAAGAAGCTTGCGGAAACCAAGCGTTTGCTGCGCTTGATGAGCAGGGGGATGGGACTCGAGGGTTCGGCGCGCTCGTAGTAGGAAACGATCTTGTCGAGCACTCGAACTACATCCTCGCGGCTGTTGATTTCGCCGCTGATGGCGGGGGCTGCGCCTGGCCCGCCCCCACCGGAACCGTCCCCGGCGTTCCCGCCCTCACCAGAACCCTCGGTTACGACCCCGCGCTTGGCCAGGTGCCCAGCCAGGATCTTCTCGGCAGCCCGGAGGGTGTCCGACAGTTTCGCGAAATTGGTCCCGTTGGAGGCGCCGACCTTCTCGGCCACAAAGGCCTCGATGGCGGAGAGGCTGGCGATGGATGTGCTCAGCGCTTGCGCCGTGGCTTGCAAGGTGGGCACTGGACACTCGGTGAAAGCACCCTCGATGGCCGCAGGCTTGGGCGGCTCGACACCAGGTGCAGGCGGGAGCTCGCCCGAGGCAATGGCCATGTCGCGCAGGCTGAAGCGCCCAAAGGTTCGAGCGCTGACCAGCGGTATCAAGCGAATGGGATCGATGAACGCCTCGGCATCGCATAGCCCCATAAGGATGTTCACCCTGAACGTCGGATCGTTGTCGTCCTCGGGATCTAGCTTGGGATAGAAGCCATCCCAGAATTTTTCCACCAGCCCCCTCATCACCGTGAGCCCGTCCGCCAGACCCGCCAGTCCTTCCGTGTGTAGCAGGGCGCGGGTCAGTCGGATGGCGATGCGTACGTCCTTGGTCTTGGCCAGCAGTGCGAGGGCGCGATTGCCAACCTCTCTCCAGTCTGGCTCTTGCGCCGGCACGATGGTGCTGCCCATTTGCTGCTCGGGCTTGCCTTGCGCGAAGCGATCCAGTTCCAGGAACGCCGGATCGTATTCCAGGTCCTGGCCGCATGGTTCATCTGCGGAGACCGGCTGAAGCAGCGAATCGATGTTCTGAAGAGGCATGTTCTCGCTACCGTGTTGAAACAGTGTGACATTAACCTTCTACTTGGCCGCGGTGTCAAGGGTATTTCGACAGTCGCGCAGCCTTTCACCACAATCCCGACCAGTCGGAGCGCGGCTAGTCTGACACCGCGAACCGCCTTGGGCGAATCGAAGTCGCTCGTGCCCTTATGACGAGACGCGACCTATTCTCGGTCGTCCTCTCGGTCGTCTTCTCGGTCGCCTTGCCGGTCGTCTTGGCTGGCGTTCTCGTCGCCAAGGGCAACGCTAGCGTAAGCGCTGGCAAACTCCTCACCAAAGATCTCGGCGTGCAGTGCGGCATCCTCAGCCAACAAGTTGTTGAAGGTGTCGACGTAGGTGCTCCACTTGGCCTTGGCTTTCGACCCGGACCAGAGTCCAGCTCCCGTCTTGAAGTCCAGTGTGTTGGGGTCGAGCTTGGCGAGCAGCGCGCGGACGCTTTGTGAGATGCCCTCCATGAGGGCAACGTCGTGAATGCCCATATCGGCGAACACCGCATTCAGGTCGCGCGCGCACACGTCCGGATCGGTCGATGATTCGAGCAGATACTCGACAATTTCCTGGCTGCTTCGGGCGCGGTGCAGGGGGGTGGTTCCGGTCAAGGGCCGCACGCCAACTTCGGAGCCGAATTGCTCGTAGCCTTTCTTCAGCCCCATGAACGCTTCAGAGAACGCCCCAATGATGCGCAGGCAGCGAAGCAGGCGATCGGTTTGCTGATCCCCGACTGGCTCCGGCGAGGGAAACTGCGAAGGCGGTCGAGCGGGAGCGAAAGCTGAAGCCGGAGCTAGTGCGGGAGCGCCCCCATGCGAAGGCGTAGGCAGGCGAGCTCCCCCGACTGGAATGATCCGCGCCGGCGAACTGGGCGAATGGGACGAGGTCTGAGGGGGGGTGCCCATCGGGTAGACCTCGGTGCTCCGGCCTGATACGCCCAGGGTCCCTGCTGCGGATGGCTTTTGCTGGTGCGTCGGAAGGGTGCCTGGCACGCAGGGGGTGACGATCAGTTCGAACATCCAGATGGTGAACCGGGTTGTCTGCTGGATGGGAATGGCGGTGTTCTTCTGCAGCCTCTTGCCGTCGAGGCAAGTGCCGTTGGTCGATCCGAGATCGAAGTAGTAGGTCCCGGTGTTGTCGAAGCGGATGATGCCGTGCCACCCTGAGACGAAGTTGCCCTCCAGGACAACGTTGTTGAGCGGGTTCCGGCCGATGCGAACCGGCGACTGGTCGAATTCATATTGCTTCTCGCTGCCTGAACGAGGATCTCGGAACAGAATCTGGATGACCATGGGTGTGCCTTATCGCAGCTTCGAAAGATAGCGCAGTCCAGGAAATCGTGCGAGATATCCGACAAGGCGCCAGGTGGAACAACGACTGGCCCGTGGCCTTACCCCTGGGCTAGGCGGCGCCAAGCCGCACGCACAGGGCGGGCAAGATCTCCTCGGCGCGCACCCGTAGCGATAGGACCCGGTGCGAGGGCGCTGCAGGCGCTGCAGGATCGATGGAAAATACGGGCGCGGACCGTTCTAGCGCCGCATGGAGGATCAGATCTGTTACGCCCACCGAAAACGAGGTCCCAACGAAAAGCACAGCCTCGCAGCTGGCGGCGGCTTCAAGGACCCGCGGCCACTGGTAGTCGCGGTGGCTGTCGTAGTATTCGTCGAACCACAGTACGTGCTGGCGCATGACCGTCTGGCAGCGCGGGCAACGTGGCAGGGTGGCGGACGACGGCTCGGCCAGGAACTTGTCCAGGTCGAATTCAGCGCGCGGAAGCGAACCTTCGGGCGCACCGTGGGCGCAACCGTGGCGCGGGCAACGCACGGAATCGGCGCGACCGTGCACCTCGATCAGGTTGCGCGACCCCGCCAGTCGGTGCAGGCCGTCGATGTTCTGCGTGATGAGGAGCATCTGGCCGCCCTTGCTCGCACAATGGTTTTCGAGCGCGACCAGCGCCACGTGGGCTGGGTTCGGCTTGGCGCCGGCCGTCCGCTCGAAGCGCGAGAGGTACCACCGCCATGAGCCCACGGGATCCTGCTGGAAATAGTGAAACGTGCCGAGCTCGGTCACGTCCTTCTTCCAGACTGCACCGGGATCCTGGCCACGGAAGGTCGGGATGCCACTGGCCAGACTGATACCTGCCCCGGTGACGACCAGGATGTGTCCGCGTGCGTGCGCAGCGAACAGGCCGGTCAGGGCGTGTAGAGCGGATTCCATGGACGCAAATCTAGGGGCAGATGCGCTTCTCGTCCATGGAGACCATGCACGCTGGGCTCATCCCCCGGCGGCGGAGACCGGATGCTCGCGCGCGTGGCTTTCGCTCAAGGCGTGCGCATCCAGAATCGGTTTTCGGTAGAGCGCCGCATACTTTTCTTGCCACACCGGATCCGACAGGTCCTTCCATCGCGAAGCATAGGTCAGCAAGTTTGGGCGAAGGTCGCTTATCAGCCGGAACGCACCGCCTCGGCAGGTCTCGCGTGGTTTGGCTTCCTCGATGACTTCCTTGAGCACCTCGGGATTGTCGATGATCATGCAAGGCCGAAGGTAGTTGTCGCTGTAGGGTTGACGTTTGCGGATGGAGGCCAGCAAGGGCGACGTCCGCAGCGTCTCGAGGAGACTCTTCTCGTGCAGGTTATCCGTCGAGAGCTGACAGAAGACGCACGGCTCGACGTCAGCCGCATTGTTGATGTGTAGGTAGCGACGCCCCCCAGCGATACATCCCCCCACGAGGGGGCCGTCATTCCAGAAATCTGCCAATAGAATGTCGTGCTTGTCGCGCAGCTCCAGCAACCGGTTCATGCGCTCCAGTCGCTGCTCGGGTGTAGGGACGAGCTCCATGGCGGGGTCGCGGCCAATGGGCATGTATTGGAAGTACCACCCGAGGACCGCGCCTTGCTGGGCGTAGAAACTCACGAAGTCGTCGCTGGTGATGACCTCGTTGTTCTCGCGGGTGGCCGTGGCCGAGAAGCCGAAGGGAATTCCCTTGTCGCGCAAGCGTGCAAAGGCCGCGAGCAGCCTCTTGAAATGGCCGCTGCCCCGCCGCTTGTCGGTCTCGGCCTCGAAACCCTCGACGCTGATACAAGGCATGACGTTGCCCAAGTCGGCCAATTTCTCGACTGTTTTGTCGTTGAGGGTGACGCCGGAGGTGTACACCTGAAACCAGATGTCATCGTGTTTCTTCAATAGATCGAAAATGCCGTCGTAGATGAGGGGCTCGCCTCCCGACACGACGATGAAATAGCTGCCGAGGGACTTGGCCTCGGTGAGGGTACGGTCGAAGGTCTCGTAATCTAGGTCTGAATCGCGTGCGTACTCGGCCGAGTAGCACCCATAGCATCGCAATGGGCAGCGCATGGTGGGCGATACGACGAGCGACAAGGGGATCTCGTAGCCAAGTTGTTCGGTAATCCAGTTGCGCTGGGCCTGCCCGCGCACCATCTCGTTGATGACCAGGTTTCGAATCATCTTTTCTCGACAGCGCGGATTGGCCCGACCCATGGCACGCTTGAGCGAAAGGAGGGCCTTTTCGAGGAACTTCTGCCCCATGGGGAATTGATTCGAACCGGCCAGTCGGCGAACCACGCGCAGGAGTGAATCATCCGAAAAGTGGGTGGACGCGCGTATAACTCCAGTGAGGGCTGCGGTTTTTGCATTCAGGGTTATTCGTCTCGACCAAGGAAGCTGTTTCTTGATTTCCACGGTGTATTCCTCATTACGCTGATATTCTTGGCACCAATTGTCGCGGGGGCTTGTGGGCTACCGCGTGCATCCGAACGAGAGAGCGGCTGGAACCTGGATAATGGGTACTTCGAAGAACGGCCGCTCGTTGGGAGCGGCACGAAACAGAATACCAATAGGAGGGTACAATTCAACTGGACATCAGAGCTGGGGGCGCGGCACCAGACCTCCACACGGGCAGTGAAACCGATGGACAGAAAGACCATGTCGAGTTAATTCAGGCAGAGAGAAATGACGGTAGCCTGTATGATGCACCGTCAAGGAGTTTCAATCAAAGTGAGAATCCGACTCATCTACCCAGATCCGAATCCTCGCGTTGGGTTGAGCGGGCGAAAGATCGAAAGCGCCGCGCTCCAACTGCTCGGAGCGCTGACTCCGCCGGAGCATGACGTCTCCATCGTACAAGAACATCTAGGGGATCCGGTTCGCTTCGACGACACCCAGGTGGATCTGGTTGGTATCACAGCCATGACCATCCAGGCACGACGTGCCTATGAGATCGCGGACGGTTTTCGCAAGGCAGGCAAGAAGGTCGTTCTTGGCGGCATTCATCCCTCCGTGTTGCCGGATGAGGCCCTCATGCACGCCGACGCTGTTGTGGTGGGCGAGGCGGAGCCCGTGTGGTCGCAGGTTCTCGCCGACGCGGCGGCTGGCCGCCTGCGCGGCATGTACCGCGGGCAGGACTATGCGGATCTCGGCCTCCTGCCACCCTACCGGCGCGAGCTTTTGCCCAAACCGTCGTCCTTCTCGCTTCGCTCCGTGCAGGCCGCGAGGGGCTGTCCCTACGACTGCTCCTTCTGTTCGGCAACGCTTTTCACCGGCCGCAAGTATCGCTTCCGCCCGGTGGAAAACGTCATCGCAGAGATTCGCGGGCTGAATTCTCGCGCCGTCTTCTTCGTAGACGACAACATTTTTTCGAACGAAGCGTACTGTCGCGCGCTTTTCTCGGAGCTCAAAGCCCTGAACGTCATTTGGGTTGGGCAGGCGTCGTTGCACCTCACTGCGAGCAATCCCGACCTACTCGCGCTTGCCGCCAAGAGCGGCTGCGTTTCTCTCTTCGTCGGTATCGAATCGCTTTCCGAAGCCAACCTTCGGGCCACCGGTGCACTGGCCAAGAACCATGCCACCACGCCCGACGAGATGGGCCGGAGCATTCGCGTCCTGCACGATCACGGTGTTCTGGTCATGGCTGGCGTGATCTTCGGGTTTGATGACGATGGTCCGGACGTATTCGATCGCACTCGGGAGTTCCTCTTCGACAACCGGGTGGGCCTTGGATCCTTTTCAGCCCTGACACCCTTCCCCGGTACAAGACTGTTCCAGGAATTGCACGCCCAGTCGCGCATCACAACCTACGACTGGTCGAAGTACGACGGCACCACCGCGGTGTTTCTGCCCAAACGGATGACTCCTGAGCAATTGCAGGAAGGTACGCGCTGTATTGGCGTGAACTTCTACAGCACCCCTAGGATCCTTCGCCGCTTTTGGACGAACCGACGCCATCCCTTCATTTACTTGGCCACCAGCTTTGCTTGGAGGCACTCTTGCAGAGCCGAGAACAACGTTCCGCTGTACGCTCGTAGCGGGACGTGGCATAACAGTGCAAAGAGGTTTTCAGGACCCGCGATCGCGGCTTCGGTAGAGCAAAGACTCCTGGCGCCAGCCGGTCAAGGCACGGGGCAGGAACCCTCGGTCGCGGAATCTGCCGGCGAACCGCACTGATGACCTGGTCCCCCCCAATTGGGCATGGTCGACAGAAGCTGTTCCGCCGGTCTCCACGTTTGGCGGAATGCATGCCAGGCATCGGCGCAGGCATCTCCTACAGCCCGAGCGGCGAAGCCGTCATGAACGTCGAGACGACATGGGACGGATGGTCATCCTTGCGCGCTGAAGGTGCGTCCCTGACCTGTCGTGGTCCCGTGCGGCGCGAGCTCGGCAGGAGGCCGTGGCGCGACGAGCAGGGCGTCGCCCCTAGTTCGGCCTACGTCGGCCGGAAACTCTCAGCGAAAACAACCCAGATCGCTTACAATCGATCGCGGTACGAAATGCTGAAAAACAGGTGCTCTCGAATGGCGTCCGTCAACGTGGTTGGTGGCATTCTATGTTGAGGTCTCTCACTCGCCGACGGCGACTGCTCCTCGGTATCAGCTTCCTCACCACCTTCGCCGAGTCGATGCTGGTGCCGATGTACGCTGCCTTCACCGAGAGGGTCGGAGGCAGCATTCTCGATGCCGGAATTGCCTTTGCCATCTTCTCCATGGCGACCGGAGTCTTCATCATCCTGATAGGGACGCGGCGGTGTTTCCAACAGAACGTCAAGACGTTCCTAACACTTGGGTTCCTTTGTGCGGCGTGTTGCGACATTTCGTACATTTTCGTGCAAAACCGGTGGCAGCTCTTCGCGGTTCAAGTGGTCGCCGGACTCGCAACCGGGCTGATCGAGCCGTCCTGGGATTCGCTCTTCACCGACGACATCGAGGATTCGTCGGCCAAACATTGGTCGGTTTGGGCCGGAGGTACGCATCTGATTGCTGGAGCGGCCGCGCTCCTCGGCGGGGTCGTCGTGGCATATTTTTCTTTCAAGACCCTGTTCCTGACCATGGGCCTTATTGACGTGATCGCCACGGTTCTAGCCTGGAGAGGCGACTTGCCGAAGGATGCACCGACGCCGGCGCCAGCGCCTAGTCTCCTGGAGACTTCCCCAAAGCCCTTGTGAGTCGAAGCTGTGGCCAACACGACGTGGCGTCGGGCCAGTCGACGGCTAGCCTCGGCTTTTTGGGAAGACCGAGGTCATGGGCGAGCGCGAAAGACGAAGATGTTGCCGGCCAAGCGGCGATTGGCGTGAAGCCTGATCGTGGTTTCGATGCATGTCGCTGGCTCGAAGAAGGACTTGGCGACGTCGAGGACGTACTCAGAGGCGTGGGCGAAGCGACCGGAGGGCAAAATGCTGTAGCCATCGCCGGCGTGGAGCTCGGTGCTGAGGGCGAACAAACCCTTGGTTCGCAGGGCTTTTGCTGCGGAGGCGAACAAGGGGGCGAGCTCGCCGAAGTAGATCGCGACGTCGGCAGCGACGATCAGGTCGAAGCTTTTTCGTAAGCCATCGAGACTTGCCACGAGCTCGCCGCAGTAGAGCTTGTCATAGATGCCACGCTTGCGCGCCATTTCGATCATCTTGGGCGAAATGTCGATCCCGGTGAGAGAGCGCGCGAACTTTCTCAGAAGCGGGCCGCAAAGCCCGGTCCCGCATCCAGCGTCGAGCACGTCGAGCGTACCCTCCGCGGGGAGAAGGATTTGCAACTCAGAGAGGATCTTTGCCGGCACGTCGTAGTCCAGGCGATCCACGAGTTGCTTGTCGAAGGTCTCGGCGAATGCATCGAAGTGCTTGACCAGGTAGTCGGTCGGCGAATGGTCGACCTTGGGATCCGCGCGAAGGGCCCGGAGCAAATAGGCGATCTCCTCGTTGCCCGGCCAAAGCTCGAGGTGTTTTTCGCCCACGCGTAGGGCCGCGTCGATAGGGCCAAAGCCGCTGAACATGCCTAGGGCGGCTTCTAGGACCTTGCGCAGCTCGGTCTGCGGCTCCCCGCCCTGAACCTCGACCGAGTGGCGAAAATCCGAGATGGCTTGGTCGATGGTCCCATCCTCCAACGCCCCTTGCATGAACGTGCAGTCGCTCAGCATGCGGCGGTAGTGCGCGTTTTCGGAATCGAGCAGGACAGCATCATGAAAAGCGTCGGTGGCCTTTGCGATGCGACCGTTCTGATAAAACAACTTGCCCAACGTGGCGCAAACCGGCGCGCTCACGCCGCCGGCCTTCAGGCAGCGTAGGAGGCACTCGACGGCTTCGTCGTCTTGGTGAAGCTCCTCTTTGAGGGAACCCAGGCATTGCCAAGCTGCCGCCGAGCCGGGCTCCACCTCGAGCGCGCTTCGGTAGGCCTCTTCCGCGCCGGACAGGTCGCCTTCACGCCTCCTTGCCAATCCCAGCAGGAGCCAGGTGTCGGGTTGCTCTTCTTGCAACTGCAGCGAAGCCAAGAAGCAGGCGATGGCGTCGGAGGGCTGGCCGGCGCGCTCCAGCGCGACTCCCCAATTCGTCCATGCCACGGGATTGCGGGGGTCGAGCGCCAGCGCGACTCGAAACAACCCAACGGCCGTTTCGAATCGTCCTTGGTTCATAGCCGCCAGGCCCGTGTGCGTGAGTGCGCTCAGCGTGGTCGCCCCGGTCGCCATGAAGCGCGCCAGCTCGGGAACACTCGTCTGCCAGGCTTCCAAGGCCTCTCCAATCTCTCGCTCCGAGGGGAGCGAAAGGATGCATTGGGTTGGGGGAGGCTCGGCGGGCATGACGGGGGCTGGGGCGCAAGCTTACAGACATTCCGAGAGGAGCGCCGGCCCGGATATGCCCTTGTCGGTTCCGCGTCCCGCGCCAATGCGTGGGTGAGGGTGTAGACAATCTTTCCCAGACAGGAATTTCGTGGGGTTAGGGGATAGGCCGCCCTTGGCCTTGACCTGAACTGATGTTCAGATACACTCGTCTGAGTGTCCGCTGCAGTCCTTGAGCAGTTTTCCGCGTACCTGATTCCTGCCCGACGGCTGGAAGCGAAGCGCGGGCATGTGTCCACGCCATGGCCGACCCTGAACGAGATCCTCGGCGGAGGCTGGCAGCTTGGCGCATTGAATGAAGTGCATGGGCCGCGGTCGTCTGGACGCACCTCGGTCCTCTACGCTTCGCTCGGCTCGGCGCTCAATAGAGGGGCGGTGGCAGCGCTGGTGGATGCGGAATCGGCCCTCGATGCGCGCCGCGCGGAACGTGCCGGCATGCCGTTGCGGCAACTGTTGTGGGTGTGCGCGAGCCAAAGCCAGACCCTCAAGGCCGCGGAGCTGCTGGTGTTGGCAGGCGGGTTCGAGCTGGTCGGGTTGGATTTTGGCGATTCGACTCCGCGCATGCCCACGGCGGCGTGGATCCGCTTACGCAACGCCGCCGAACAACAGGGCACGGCGGTCTTGCTCGCTGCTCGTTTTCCCATCGCGGGGTCGTTCTCTGCTCTGTCGCTGCAGCTGCGCCAGACCAGCATTGATTTCGGCGCGGCCCGCGAGCGAGTTGCCTTGCATCCTCCCCTGGTCACGGCCATTTCGAGCTTGGTCTCACTCGCGCGTGGACACCGAGCCCCCGAGCGGACAGCCCCTTGCTCGTTGGTCTTTCAGGAGCCGGTGCTGGCGAGCGACACAGGTAGAGGGACATGAGGACGGACCATCCATGTCCAATGTACGCATCGCTTGTGCTTACGCTCCGCAGATCGCCTTGCAGTCTGTGTTGCGCGGCCTCGCCACGCCCCACGAGCGCGAAGCGCCCATCGCGCTGCCGGCTGGGGCAGGCGGACGGGCGGTCATCCTCGCGGTGACCCGGAGTGCGCGTGCGGCAGGCGCGCGTCCGGGAATGACCGTCACTCAGGCAAGAGCGCTGGTTCCGGCACTGCGGGTGATGCAGGCCCAAAAGGCCGATGTGGATGCCGCCCTAGCGGCGTTGCAGGATCTCGGATTGAGCTTCTCCCCGCGCATCGAGGCAGAGCCGGAGCGCGTTTTTTTCGAGGTTGGCGCTCTCGGCTCGCTTTACGAGAGCGAAAAGACCATTGCCCATGCGATTCAAACGCGGGCGACACAGCTCGGGTTGGCGGTGCGGGTAGCCATCGCTTCGGCCAAGGGACTGGCACGCGCAGGGACGCAGGCCGGTGAGGTCACCCTCATCCCTGGGCCGGCAGGTGCAGCCAAAACGGTGATGTCAGGGTGGCCGCTCGACGCTCTTGGCTTGGATGCGGAAACGCTGCAACCGCTGCAGCAGTGGGGAATCAAGAGCGTGGGCGAGCTGGCGCGCTTGCCGGCACCAGAGGTCACGCTGCGCCTGGGAGCAACGGGGGCGAGCTTTCATCGGCTTGCCAACGGCCTCAGCGACGAGCCCTTCCTGCCGCACCCTCCGGCGGATGCCATCGAGGAAGGTACCGAGGTCGACTACACCATCGAATCGTTGGAGCCGCTCGCCTTCCTCTTGCGCGCCTTGCTCGACCGGGTCCTGCAGCGGCTGGCCTGCCGGAGCCTGGCGTGCGCCGGGTTGGTCCTGCGGCTCACGCTCGCTCCGCGTGGTTTTGATGTGCGCGAGATCGCGCTGCAAAGCCCGACTCGCGAAGCAGGAACCCTGCTTCAGCTCATCCGGCTGGATCTCGAACGACGGCCTCCAGGCACCGGCGTGACGGGCTTGGCGGTGATGGTTCGCCCCGCCCGGGTCCGCTCTGCCCAGCTGGATCTGTTTCGCCCCAAGGGGCCTGCGCCGGAGCGATGGGCCGCCACCATCGCCCGCTTGTCGGCCCTGGTTGGTCCCGAGCACGTGGGCATGCCTCGTGTGGTGGATAGCTGGAAAGAAGAAGGGATGGCGCTCGACCCCCCGACGGTCGGGGCGCCCCTACGGCCCATGACTCAGACAGGTAAGCTTAGCAAGGAAGCGCATGAGAGCGACAGCAGCGAACACGAGAGCGGCAAAGGCACGCTTGGCATCCGCAGGTTTCGTCCGCCGCGCGACGTGGAGGTGTTGATCGGACCAACCGGCCCATCGGCGCTGCGCGGGAAGGAAACCACGGCACGCATTCTGGTGGCCGCCGGACCCTACCGGGTGAGCGGGGAATGGTGGGCCGGCGGCGGGTTCCATCGCGAGTACTGGGACGTCCACGCCTCCGACGGCGCTCTCTATCGCATCCACAAGGATCGCGAAACCAGCCAATGGTATCTCGATGGCTACTACGACTAAGTACAGCGCCCCGTCGGGAAGCTGTACTAAGCCTCGCTACGTCGAGCTCCGGTGCCGCTCGGCCTTCAGCTTTCTCGACGGGGCCTCGTTGCCCGAAGATCTGGTCGCGGCGGCCGTCGCCGGTGGCCACGAGACCCTGGCCCTGGCCGACTCGGGCGGGCTGTACAGCGCGCCACGGTTTTTCGCGGCCGCGCGCAAAGCCGGGCTCAGGCCCATCGTGGGGGCAGAGATCGCTCTCTCCCCAAGGCTGTCGCATACGCCGCCGCCAATCCTGCTTCTGGTGGAAGACCGGCGCGGCTATCGCAATTTGTGTCGGCTCATCACGCGCATGAAAGAGGGGCGTGCCAAGGGCGAGGGCAGCGCCACCCTCGACATGCTGGCCGAATGCTCCGCCGGCTTGATTGCACTGCTTGGCCCAGCCCCGCGCGCCGACGCGACCGAGCTTGCAACGCTGTTCGGACGCGGGCGCGCCTTTCTGGAGGTGCAGCGGCACTTCGACGCAGAGGAAGAGCGGCAGAACCGCGCGGTGCTTGCCCAGGCCGCCGCCTGTGCTCTTCCAGTGGTCGCCACCAACGACGTGCGCTACGCCACCGAAGCTGGCCGGCCCACCCACGATGTGCTCACCTGCCTCCGCGAAAAGACCACCGTCGACGAGAGCGGACGTCGCCTGTCGCCAAGCGCCGCTCGGTTTCTCAAGCGACCGGATGAGATGTCCGCGCTCTTTGGCGACTTACCCTCCGCCGTGGCGGCCAGCCGCGAGATCGCGGAGCGCTGTGCTTTCACGCTCAGCGATCTCGGCTATGCCTTTCCGAGCTACCCCGTCCCCGCGGGTGAATCGCAGCAGAGCTTTCTCGAGGCGATGACCTGGAAGGGGGCCGCCGCACGCTACCAGCCCATCACCGACAAAGTGCGGGCACAGCTCACGCACGAGCTACGCATCATCGGGAAGCTCGATCTGGCGGGGTACTTCCTGGTCGTCTGGGATATCGTTCAATTCGCCCGGAGTCGGGACATCATGGTGCAGGGCAGGGGGTCTGCGGCCAACAGCGCCACCTGCTACGCGCTCGGCATCACCGCCGTCGATCCGGTGGGCATGGAGCTGCTGTTCGAGCGCTTCCTCTCCGAAGAGCGGGTGAAAGGCTCGTGCAGCATCGCGGACCGTATGCCCGACATCGATCTCGACCTGCCGTCTGGCGAGCAGCGCGAAGAGGTCATCCAGCATGTCTACCGAAAATACGGCGCCCATGGTGCCGCGATGACCGCCAATGTGATCACCTATCGTCCGCGCATGGCGGTGCGCGACTGCGGTCGCGTGCTCGGCTTTTCCGAGGAGCAGCTTGGGCAAATGAGCAAGCTGCTGCCGGGGTTCGTGGTTTACAACGACAAGCCTTTGTCGGCCTTTTTGGCTGAGGCGGGCTTCCCGGACACCGATGCGAGAACCCACTTGCTGGCCAAGGTCGCCACTTCACTGCTCAACCTGCCTCGGCATCTCGGCCAGCACTCGGGCGGCATGGTGCTCGCGTCGGGCCGGCTGGACGAAGTGGTCCCCATCGAACCGGCCAGCATGCCGGGCCGTGCAGTCGTGCAATGGGATAAGGACGACTGCGCCGATCTCGGCATCATCAAGGTCGATCTGCTCGGTTTGGGCATGCTGGCGGTGCTGGAGGAGTCGGCGGCCCTCATCCACTCGCACCACGGCGTCGACGTGGACTACGCCAAGCTGCCACCCGACGATCCACTGGTCTTCGAGATGCTTCGGGCGGCCGATACCGTGGGCGTCTTTCAGGTGGAGTCACGCGCGCAGATGGCAACCCTTCCTCGCATGCGCCCCGAGCGCTTCTATGACCTGGTGGTCGAGGTGGCCATCATTCGCCCCGGTCCGGTGGTTGGAAAAATGGTCAGCCCGTACCTGGCCCGCCGCAATCATCGGCAACCCGTGACCTACGCCCATCCATGCCTAGAGCCCATCCTGCGTCGCACCTTGGGGGTGCCGCTTTTTCAGGAACAACTCTTGCGCATGGCCATGACCGCTGCAGGATTTTCAGGGGGACAGGCCGAAGAATTGCGACGAGCGATGGGGTTCAAACGCTCGGCTGAACGCATGAAAGCCATCGAAGCCGATCTCTATGCCGGCATGTCCCGCAAGGGAATTCCCCGCGCGGCTCAGGAGGAGATCGTCAAGGGCATCCAATCGTTTGCGCTCTATGGATTTCCCGAATCCCATGCCGCGTCTTTCGCGCTCATCGCCTACGCCTCGGCCTATCTGAAGGCCTACTACCCGGCCGCCTTCGCCTGCGCCTTGCTCAACAACCAGCCCATGGGCTTTTATCACCCCGCGACCATCATCCAGGATGCCGCCCGTCACGGCGTGGCCACGCTGCCCGTCGATGCCACCCGCTCGCAGTGGGCCTGCTCGCTGGAAGAATCGCTACCGGCGAGTCATGGAAATGCTCGGCACGAGGTACGCTTAGGGCTGAAGTACGTACGCGGCTTGCGCAGGAGTACGGCAGAGGCGCTCGTCGCCGCGCGGCCCTTCGCCTCGCTGGCAGATCTCTGCCGCAGGGGCGACCTGAGTACCGGGGAACGAGCAACCTTGGCCGAAATCGGAGCCTTCGGGAATTTGGGTGGAAGCCGTCGGCAAGCCATGTGGCAGGTGGCAGCCCTCGGCCGCTCAGGGGAGCTTTTCGACCGAGTCGATGATGTTTCCACTGTCGATGAGTTTTCCACTCTTGAGGCTTATGCCGAAGCGGCTCCGTGCCCGCTGCCAGAGATGAACGTCGGAGAAGAGGTGGTGGCCGACTTTCATTTTACTGGCGTTTCCACCGGGCCTCACCCGATGTCCTTTGTCAGGAACGTGCTGGCGACCAAGGGGATTGTTCCCGCAGACCAATTGGCGCGCGTGCCTTCAGGTCACCGCACGCGCATCGCGGGCCTGGTCATCGTTCGCCAGAGGCCGGCCACGGCCAAGGGCCTGCTTTTCGTCACCCTCGAGGACGAAACCGGCTTCACCAACGCCCTGGTCTCGTCTGCCGATTTCGAGCAGCACCGCCAGCTTCTCATTTGTGCCCGAGCGCTCGTCATCGAAGGCACGGTGCAGAACCACGACGGCGTCGTCTCGGTGCGCGCCGAACGATTCTTCCCTCTCCAGGGCAAGGAAACCTCCGTCGAAATCTCCCATGACTTTTGCTAGCCGATGCGGCATCCAAACCCCGGCTATACTCGAGCGAACGCAATGTGCGGACGAATAACGCTGACGCGCGGTGATTGGGACGACGTCCTTGTCGAGGTCATGAAGATCCTCGAACCCACCGGGGTTGGTCCCATCCTCGGCGAAGCGGGGGCGTCTCTGCTCTACCGACCGCACTACAACGTGGCGCCGACCCAACTTCATCCCGTGGTGCGCAGCATGGGCGGACAGGCGATCGTGGGCTTCGCTCGCTGGGGATTGCCCGCTCGCGGCCCGAGCAAGCCCCTGGTCATCAATGCCAGGGCCGAATCCCTGGCGCGTCGGCCAACCTTTCAAGAATCGTTCGCGAACCGACGCTGCCTGGTGCTGGCCGACGGCTTCTTCGAATGGAAAAATGGGCCCGAAGGCCGCCAACCCCTCTGGTTCCACCCGGTCGACGGAGGCCTCCTGCTGCTGGCCGGGCTCTTCGACCCAGGGCCGGCCCCAGGGCCGGCCGACAGCGAACCCGTACCCGCGAGCTTCGTCGTGCTTACGACCGCCCCGAATTCCCTGATGGCTAGCGTGCACGACCGCATGCCGGCGCTGCTGTCTGCCTCGGAAGCGGCAAGTTGGTTGGCAAAGCCAGACTCAACCGTCTTGCACCCAGCCCCCGATGACCTGCTCGTAGCAACTCCGGTCTCCGTTCGCGTGAACTCCGTTCGCCACGACGATCCGGCTTGCCTGGCTCCGCCTCGAAACATCCAGTTGAAACTGTTCGACTGAGGTCAACACCAAAACCAAAGCCACGCTGAAGCGCCTCCCCGACAGGTGCCCGCTAGTGCCGCCGTTCATAATTTCGGCCATGTTTCGGCGGCCGATCGCAGTGGGAACCCTGGGAGGGTTCCCACGCCCTCCCGCGATGGGCTTCGGCTGGCGAAGCCA
>Ga0265342_10002484_pt1 | contig 15879 bp, 15 predicted proteins | sample 4CB327metaG_FD_203125 | JGI IMG/M metagenome (GOLD analysis project Ga0265342, IMG submission 203125) | Rhizosphere microbial communities from Carex aquatilis grown in University of Washington, Seatle, WA, United States - 4-CB3-27 metaG | ecosystem: Host-associated > Plants > Roots >...
CAGGTTTATCTGCGGGGGCAGGTCCGCCGAGGCGGCGGCAAGCCGGTCCGCCATCGGCCCGGAGTCGAAAAGACCGTCCTCCACCAGCACAGGGGACCCTTTCTGCGAGCCGTAAACGCTTTCCCCGTCGTCGATGCCGGTGTGCTTGTAGCCGTGAGCCTTTGTCCAGGTCAGCGCGCGGGGTTTGAATTCCCGGTCATAACAGAGCTGGAAACCCCAGATGGAGCCGTCGGGCTCGAACCAGACTATCAGGTCGAAATATTCGTCGGCGAACCAGCGGCGCCGGGGGTCCCCCTCTATCTGGCGTACGTTATTCTCTTCCCTGAGCATCCAGTGTATTTTACAATTATTACGGGCCGGACCGGAAAGTCATCCTTTTGAGCGGGTTTTGAGGCAGACTTGCTATAATTTAATCAGCAAGGAGATCTTATGAAAGACAAAGTTGCCAAGGTTATAGAGAAGATAAAGCCCATGCTGGCGGCCGACGGCGGGTCCGTGGAGCTGGTCGGCGTGGACGAGAAGAAAGGCCTGGTCACCGTGCGGCTTACCGGGGCCTGCGGCTGCTGCCCGCATTCCACCATGACGCTGAAACACGTGGTGGAGCGCATGATAAAGGAAGAAGTCCCGGAAGTAAAAGAAGTAGCCGTAGGCTGACGGTTTTTCCCCTGCGGCCGGGCAGCGGGGCATGACGCTCCGCGCCCATGCCTATGGCCCTGATAAACCTCCACAATCATTCCACCTATTCCGACGGCACGCTGACGCCGGCGGCCCTGGCCCGCGAGGCCGCGCGCGCCGGGATCAGGTATTTCTCCCTCACCGACCACGACTCGACGGGTGGCTGGGCGGAGCTGGAACCGGCGCTGAAAGAGGCGGGCATCGGCTACTGCTACGGCGTGGAGATAAGCACCGGTCTGCACGAGAACCTGCATATCCTGGGCTACGGGATAAACCCGGCGGACCCGGTGCTGGCGGCGCGCCTGGCGGATTTCCGCGGCCGGCGGGTGGTGCGGATAAAAAAGATCCTCGGGCTGCTGAAGGGGCTTGGGATCGAAATAGCTTTCGAGGACCTGCCCGTGCCGGAGGGCCGCACCGTGGGCCGGCCCCACGTGGCGGACGTGATGCGCGCCCGCAAGCTGGTCCCCAGCCGCAGCCAGGCCTTCAAAAGGTACCTGGCGCCGGGCGCGCCCGCTTATGTGCAGCCCAACGGGCCGGCGGTGGAGGAAGCTATTAAGGCCGTGAAGGACGCCGGCGGTCGTGCCGTGCTGGCCCATCCCGGGGTTGTCTCAAAAATACTGGACCTGCCCGCCTGGAAGGCCGCCGGGCTGGACGGCCTGGAGGCTTTCTACCCGGCGCATACCGGCGCGGCCACGCGGGAGTTCGTCAGCCTGGCCGCGCGGCACGGGCTTTTCGTCACGGCCGGCGTGGATTTTCACGGGCCGGGCTCGGAGCGGGACAAGATGACGGGATACGAATACTCGGACGAATATTTCTCCGAGATAAAGAAACTTTTCCTATGAAAATAATATCGCACCGCGGCGCGTCGGGCTACGCCCCCGAGAACACGCTGAAATCCTTCAGGCTGGCCGTGGAGATGGGTTCGAAGGCTTTCGAGTTCGACGTGCACCAGACCAGGGACGGCATACTGGTGGTACACCACGACTACAGCCTGCTTACCACTGCCGGGGTCGACGTGAAAATAGCGGACCTGAGCTGTGCGGAACTGCAAAAGCTGAACGTGGCCGCTCATTTCAAGAAGGACCCCTCCTTCCAGCGCGTGCCCCGCCTGGAAGAAGTGCTGGACATCATCGGGCCGGGCTCGGCCTGGCTGAATTTCGAGGTCAAGAACGACGACAATGTCTACCCGGGCATAGAGGCGAAGCTGCTGCCCTTCCTTAAGAGCCGGCCGGGAATGTTCGAGAAGACGGTGGTCTCCAGCTTTGACCACGGCACGCTGAAGCGCTTGCGCGAACTGGCCCCGGAGCTTAAGCTGGCTTACCTGGGCCACGGGCTCAGCACCATGCTGCTGCTGCCGGCCCTCAAAAAAGCCAGGGCCGTCGGCGCGGTAAACTTCCACATGGCGCTGCGCCTGGCGTTCAGGCTGAACGTGCGAAAGATAAAAAAGGCGGGGTTCCGCGTCTGCATCTACACGGTGAACACCAAGAAGGACGCGCTGCGCATGAAGGAAATAGGCGTGGACGGGATATTCACTAATTTTCCCGACATAATGGATAAATAGATGGGAACGGTTTTGACGGAGGAGATAAAAAGACTTACCTCTTTGGGCCTGCACAAAAGGTGCGTGGAGGGCGATCTCGCCCGCGTTGCGGGGCTCACGCTGGAGATAAACCGGCTGAAGAAAGAAAGAAAGGCGGTCGTCTGCGCGCATGTGTACCAGACCCCCGACATTATACTGGGCGTCGGCGACCTGGTCGGAGACTCCTATAAGCTGGCTGACGACTGCCGCAAGACCGCGGCGGACGCCATCGTTTTCTGCGGCGTGCATTTCATGGCCGAGACGGCCAAGATCCTGAACCCCGCCAAAAAAGTTTATGTGCCGTCCAAAAACGCCGGCTGTTCCCTCAGCGAGGCCATTACCGCCGCCGACGTGCGCAAATTGAAGGCCGCGCATCCGGGCCTGCCGGTGGTTACCTATATAAATACCTCGGCCGAAGTGAAGGCGGAGTCGTACTGCATAGTGACCAGCGCCAACGCGGAAAAGATCCTGAAGCGGATGTACGCTGATCACGATAAGGTGATCTTCATCCCGGACCGGTACATGGGCGCCAACCTCGCCAAAGCGCTGGGAAAGACCCCCGGCAAGAATATCATCCTCTGGCACGGGGCCTGCGTGGTGCACGAGAAGTTCGACGCTTCACTTATCGGGATGTACCGGCGGAAATACCCCGGGCTTGTGGCGCTGGCCCACGCCGAATGTCCTTCGGAGCTTATCAACGCGGTGGATTTCATGGGCGGCACCGGGGATATGATGCGCTACGTGGAAAGCACTAACGCCGCCGCCTACCTGCTGGTGACCGAGTGCGGCTTCGGTGAGCTGGCGAAGCTGCGTTTCCCCGGGAAAAATTTCATCGCCATGTGCCGCCTCTGTCCGTACATGAAGTCCATAACCCTGGAAAGCGTGCTGGCCCTGCTGAAAGACCCAGCCCCCCTGGAAATAACCGTTCCTCCCGCCATAGCCGCCCGCGCCAGGGTAGCCATCGACAAAATGTTCGAACTGGCCGCGTAAAAAGCGTTTGGCGGCAGGCCCGGTCATTGCGGCGGCGGACAAAATTAAAATACTTTAATTCTGCGTTAAGGATGCTTTAATATTTTTTGTATTATACTGGTAATAAGAAAGTCACGCAGGAGGACAGCGGTATGAAAAAGCATCTTTTTATTGGCGCAGTGTTGGTTTCGTTCACAGTTCCGGGCTTCGCGCAGCAAACACCCGCTCCTGCGGCGCCCGCGGTGACCGCTCCCGCTGCGCCCGCGGTGACCGCTCCCGTTGCGCCTGCGGTGACCGCTCCCGCTGCGCCCGTGATCAACAAGCCTGCTGCGCCCGTGGTCAACAAGGCGGCGGCTCCTGTGGTCAATAAGCCGGCGGCGCCTGTGGTTTCCCCCGCGAGAAAGAGTCTGACCGAGCTGAACGACAAAGAAACCGCCGAAATAAAGGCCCTGGATGAAAGCGCCAAGGCCGCCAGGCAGAAGCATAACGACCAGATAAAGGCCGCCGAAAACACACTCAAGGCCGATCTTGGCGCGATAGAAACGCAGAAGGCCGCCGTGTACGCCAAATACGCCCCGGATAGATACTCGCTGATGGACCAGATAACCCCCGGCTCCGGGGCCCGTAGGGCGCAGTTCGACAAAGCCAGGGCCGACCTGGGGGCCCAGAGGACAAAGGACCTGGAAACCCTGGATGCCGCCAAGGAGGCAGGGAAGGTGAAGGGGCAGATAACCAAGGACGCCATGCTCAAGTATATAGCCGACAAGAAGGCCATATATGACGGTTATAACGCCAAACTGAAGGACCTGGTGAATCAGTTCCAGGCAAAGCCCGCCAAATAACGGCGGTCAAAGAAGCTTCCGCGCCGAGCGGGCGCGCGCAAAAGTCCCCGGAGACAGGTTCTCCGGGGATTTTTTTGCTGGAGCGCGGGACGGGTAACCCCTCCCGGTAAAGGGTTGTTCCTTATAAAACCGGGTCCGGGACCATTTCGAAAAGGAACTTAGCTGTATTTGTATAATAAGTAGAGGGAGCCGGGACATGAAAAAAACTATCTTACTGGTTTTAACGCTGGCGCTGGCCGCCGCGGGCTGTTCCAAGCGGGGGACCACCGCGACGTTCTCGCAAAAAGCCTACATCCTGAACGTGTCCGCCCAGTTCAGGGCCTACGGGCCGGCTACCCCGGGGGCGAAGGCGCTGGCCGACGAGGTCTTCGCCGAATGGGAGCGTATTTCCGGCGAGTTCAGCTATAGCGACGCCTACAGCCTCACTTCGCTGGTGAATAAAAAGGGCTCTTCGGAATGGGTGCCGGTCTCGGACGAGTTCATGCACCTGCTGCTCCTCGGGCTGGATTATTCCCGGCTTACCGACGGGGCTTTCGACATAACTTTCGCGCCGCTGTGGCCGATCTGGAAAGAGGCCGCGGCGAGCAAGGAGCTCCCGCCCAAAGAGGAGATAAATAAGGCGCTGGGAAGTATCGGTTCCAGGTACGTGCAGGTGGACACCGCCGGAAAGCGGGTGAGGTTCACGCGGCCCGTGGAGATAAACCTGGGCGGCCTGCTGCGCGGCTACTGCCTCGAACGCGCCTACGCGATACTTAAAGAGAGGGCGCCGGCGTACCCGGTGCAGCTGCGCCTGGGCGGCAACATGCTGGTTTACGGCAAAAGGCAGTGGAAATACCGGCTGCCCGATCCTTTCAACGCGGGAACGAACCTGGGGATGTTCGCTTTTGACGACGGGATGGTGATCTCCTCTTCAGGGCGGGATGTCTTCGTGGAGATAGGCGGGAAACTGTATTCGCACATACTGGACCTGCGGACCGGGTACCCTATAAACGATTTTTCCACTCTTACCGTCTACTACCCGGGGTTCGAGGACGATGATTTCATGGTTTCGGCCGCCCTGGCCGTGATGGGAAGGGAAAAAGCGTTCAAGCTGCTGGACGGTGTGAAGGGTTCCGCGGCGGTCTGGGTGGACGGCGGCGGGAAGCCTTTCTTCCAGTTCAACAAGGCCAGCAAGGCCAGGTGGGAGGACGATAAAACTTTCATGGACAAGCTGATGGGCAGATAACCCCGGGCGCGTGAAATTCCTTGCCCGTTCCGGGGTGGATTTGTGTATAATTACGGGTAGCTGATTTTAGTCAAGTTGACCGGAGGTTAGGATGAATAAAAGACTTATTGCGGTGTTTTTCGCGGCCGCGTCGCTGGCGGGTTACGCCTCGGCGGCCGATAAGAGCGTCACTTTCGACCAGCGCGGGGACATGAACGCCCTCGTGACCACCGTCCAGGCCGCCCCGGCCGCGCCGGTTTCCGCCCCTGAATTCCCGGAATTCACCTTCACCATGGCCAAGGACCGCGTGGTCCACGCCAAGGGCTTTATCCGCAAGGACCTGCCCGCCTATATGTGGAAATCCTTCAAGCACATGAAGGTCGCCATACCGGGCGCGATGGACCTGCGCCCCAACCTCACCCAGGTAGAGAACCAGGGCGGCTGCGGCAGCTGCTGGGCTTTCAGCCTGACCGCCACCCACCGCGACGGTTTCGCCCTGGGCGGCAAAGATCCCGGCCGCCTCTCGCAGGAATGGCTTGTGGACAATTCCACCGAAGCGGCCGGCTGCAACGGCGGTTATTTCGATTCGGCCGAGAATTTTGTGACCCCGGGCGGCCAGCCTCTCTGGAGCGCCTGCCCCTATAAGAGCGGCAACGGCAAATGCGCCGCCGGCCTTTCCAAGGCCGCGCACATAGACGGCTGGTTCATGATCGGCGACAAGACCACCGGCCCCACCGCCAAGGATATCGAGGCTTATATGGCCAGCACCGGCAAAGCCATCTCCATAGGCGTAGCCGCGGGGGCCGGCAACTGGGAAAGCTACAACAGCGGCGTGTACAACGCCTGCGCCACCGGCCAGCTGGACCACATGATCAATATCGTGGGCTGGGACAACGAGGGCGCCACGTTCGACAAGGACGGCAACCTTCCCGCCGGGAAGGGCGTCTGGATACTGCGCAACAGCTGGGGCAAATCCTGGGGCGAGCAGGGCTACATGCGCACCAAGATGACCGACGCTTCGGGTAAGCGCTGCAACTCCGTAGGCGAAGAGGCCGCGGCTTTCGAGTTCCCCGCGAACTGACGGACTTCCGGGCGCATTAAAGGACCGCGGGTTTTTCCCGCGGTCCTTTGTTTTGGCGCGGGGCCTCCGCGCGCGGCCGGCACTCCGCGGGAAATTGATATACTTGTCTGAATTATGGAAGGCAGACTCAAACTCGTAATACTCGATGACGACGAGATCTTCGCCGCCCTGATGACCGCCGCGCTGGAGGAGGAGTTCGACATCGTGGTCGGGCATAACGGGCTGCAGGGGATAGCGCTGTGCCTGGAGGGCGGTATCTCCGCCGTAGTGACCGACCTGGGCATGCCGGAATTCGACGGCCTGCAGATGCTGAAACGGTTCCAGAAGGACCCGCGCCTGAGCGGTATCCCCGTGGTTGTCGTCACGGCCACCCACTTCACCAACCTGAGCCGGCAGGAAGTTTCCCGCTACACGCAGGTCAAGCGCATGCTTTCCAAGACCACCAACATCGATATCCTGGCCGGCGAGGTCAAGACCGTGCTCCGGGAGGCCGGCGCCCCGTGCTGACACTGGACGGACAAAAAGAAGAACCCCGCGCCCTATGGAGCGCGGGGTTCTTCTGTTCCCGGCAGGTCAGGCCCTGCGCGCCAGGCAGATGAGGCGGATGCTTCCCGCGGAAAGCGGGCAGCCCTTGAAGTCCCCCCAGAATTTAAGCGGCTTAAGGCCGGCCTTTTCCAGGGCGGCGGTCATGCTTCGCCTGTTGTACAGCCGGTTGAAGAAACTTTCCGCCTGTATCTTTCCTCCGTTCTTCGGGATCCTGGTCCAGGTGTTGAACAGTCCGCCGCCGCCGGCCGTCCTTTCCTCCAGCAGGTAATGGTCTCCCATGTCGTACCAGTCCCTGCGCTGGAAATTATCGCGTAAGAAATCCCCGTGCACGATATCTATCAGGAACAGCCCGCCCGGTTTGAGCGAGCGCGCCACGCCCTTGAGCGTCCTGAGGTCGTCGGAAAATTTACGGAAATAGCCGAAGCTGGTGAACAGGTTCACCGCCGCGTCGAATTCGCCCCTGAACTCCAGGCGGCGCATGTCCCCGCGGACCAGGCGCAGCGCGGCCTTCTTCTTTTTCGCCCGGACCCCGGCTTCGGCCAGGTACTCCGCGGAAAAGTCGAAGCCGGTTACGGCCAGGCCTTTCCCGGCGAATTCCACCGCGTGCCGGCCGGGTCCGCAGCAGAGGTCGAGCAAAGCCGCGCCCTTCTTCAATTTAAGCTGCTTAAGCACGAACGCCGCCTCGGCCGGGGCATGGGCCACGGCGGCCGCGGAGGCGGGATTATAGAAAGAATTCCTGAAGAAAGCCTTATGCCATTCGGCGGGAACGTTCATCGGGGCCGGGCTTTTACGAGGTCTTTGTAAACTCCGGGTTCGGAGCCTTCTATCACCGTGGCTCCCGCGGTCTTCCTGAAAAAATCCACGGGGCCGGCCCAGCCTATCACGCCGTAGCCGTAACCGGCTTCGCGCATGGCCTCCAGCGTCCGTATCAGCAGGGCTTTGCCCACGCCGCCGGTGCGTTCTGCCTCGTCCACCCCGATAGGGCCGAAGAAGCCTTTGGAGGTGGAATCGTAGCAGGCGAAACCGACTATCTTCCTGTCCTTAACCGCCAGGAAGCAGGTGGCCGGCTGTGCCGAGAGGGCGACTTCGCATTCCGAGGCCCAGGCCCTGGAGAATTTTTTCTCGGCCCATTCGGCCACGGCCTGCTTCTCCGGGCCGATGGCCCGCTTTATCTCTATGCCGGCGGTCCGCAGTTTCTCCAGCAGCGGAGCGGAAGGCGCGAGAGCGTAAAGTTTTACGAGCAGGTCGGCCACTATTGACCTTCCTGCGTGGCAGGGCCCTGCTGCTGGTCCTTGGCCGGCGCGTCTTCGGTTCCTATCGGCTTGGCCGGCTGCAGTTTCGCCGCGGCCGAGGCCTGCGCAGCGGCTTTGGCGGAGCCTTTCTTCGCGCCCTTCTTGCCCGCGGGTTTTTTCTTCCTGGCTTCCTTGACTATGGGGTTGGCCTTCTTGTCGAACTTGTAGGGCTGCGAGGCCTCCTCCGAAGAGAACTTGTATTCCGAAGCCGGCTTCACCGGTTTCTTTTTTTTCTTTTTGGCCGGTTTTTTCTTTTTGGCGGGCTTTTTGGGAGCCGGCTTCGTGGGGGGCTTTTCGGCCGGAGCCGCGGCCGCGGTGGCGGCGGCGTCGCCGGCCGGAGCCGCGCTTTCGTCCTGCGCCAGGACCGGCAGGCAGAGGCCGGCCATGAGCAGGGCAGGCAGTATGAGTTTCGGTATTTTGTTCATGTTAAGATGATCCCTCCCTTCTTGTTCTCCGCGCGCGAGGCGCGCGCGTTCCTGGCCGCGAGTTCCGCGGCCGTCACCGAGGCTTCCAGCAGGCAGGCCAGCGTGACGGGGCCCACCCCGCCGGGCACGGGCGTGGCCGCCGCCGCGGTCTGCTTTATATCCTCGAAGTCCGCGTCGCCGCACATCTTCCCGTTCTCGTCGAAATTGGTGCCCACGTCTATCAGCGTCATGCCGGGCGGCAGCATTTCCTTCTTGAGCCATTTGGCCTTGCCGATGGCGGTTATCACCAGGTCCGAGTTCCTGAACACGGCGGCTATATCTTTGGTGCGGGTGTGGCAGAGCGTTACCGTGGCGTCCAGGGCCGTCAGCATGTGCGCCAGGGGCCGCCCCACCACGGCGGAGCGCCCGGCCACGGCGATGTTCATGCCGGCCGGCTTTATGCCGTGGAAGCGCAGCAGGCGTATCACGGCCAGCGCCGTGCACGGCACGAAGTAGCCGCCGCCCTCTATTTCTGAAAATTTCTTGGCTATGAAAAGGCGGCCCATGTTCAGCGAGGAAAGGCCGTCCACGTCCTTGGCCGCCGGCAGGGCGTCCCAGGTCTCGAGCGTCTCAAAACCGTCCGGCAGCGGCCGCTCCAGCATTATGGCGTCGCAGGCCGGGTCGGAGCCCAGCCGCGCCAGCAGGGCCTTGAACGCCGGGTAGCCTTCTTCCGGCTTCGGCGCGAAGAGCCGCACCGCTATGCCCAGCTTCTCGCAGGCGGCTATCTTGCGCTTCACGTACACCGCCGAAGGCGAGTCCGCGAAATAATTTATTATAGCCAGCGACGGCGGCCGTCCCAGCCCGGCCCTGGCCGCCTCTACGCGGGCGGGCAGCGTTCCCAGGATCTCGGCCGAAAGGTTTTTGCCTTCGAGTATTCGCATGGTTATAAAAAAGGGCGGCCTGGTAAAGCCGCCCTTTCAAGGTTCTCCCGGAGTCAGGGCTGGTCCTCTACGTAAATGGAGCCGGTAAGGTTGCCGGACCCGTTGAGTGTGACGTAGTTGCCGCTGGGCCAGCCGTTGACGGAGATGCTGCCGCTCATGTAGGCGGAGCCGACCGGCCTGCCCTGGTTATAGAACTGCACGTAGATATTGGGGGAGACGGTCTGGAAGACGTACTGGTTGGGGTAGATCCACATGGAGGCCGGCACGTTGATGTAGGAATTGTTGCTGGTCACCTGGCCGCTGGAGTCCCTGAAGGTGGCCCAGCCGTTGAGGGTGATGGAGGTGTAGCCGCCGGCGGTGCCGGGCACGAAGCCGTTGCCGTTGAGCGTTACATAGCCGGAGACCTGCACGTAGTGCCCCGCCCTGCCCCTGGCCGGCTTGGACACTTCCGGCGCGCTTACCGGCGCCGCCGCGGGGACCGCGGTGATCTGTTTCACGAAATCCGCGTCGGTGAAGCCGAGGCTCTTTTCCGCCGCGCTGAGGCTGGCGGCAAGGAAGCCGCAGGCTAAGGTTAAAATAATTTTTTTCATTGTACCCTCCATGTTCCCATATTATATCAAAAGAGACCCTTAAGAGTCCGCCTTACGGTTTCTTTTCCGGCGGCCGGGAGAGCCGGGTTCTCCAGCGCCCGCCTGTAGTAGAGGGCGCTGTCCGCTTTGTCGCCGCGGCGCGCGTAAACCCCGGCCAGGTTCACCTGGGCCGAAGCCGACGCCCCGCTGCCGCCGGCCGCTTTCAGCAGGGCGGCTTCGGCCTCCTTGCCGCGGTTCAGGAACAGGAGGAGCACGCCGAGATTATTGTTAAGTTCCGGGTTGGCCGGGTCTTTTTTCAGCAGCGCGGCCGTTATTTCCAGGCTTTTCCCGTAGCGGCCCAGGTCCTGGTACAGCAGCGCCAGGTTTTCCAGGTCGCGGTTCCCCGCGCCGGTGGTCACCGAAGCGTAGTCGGCCAGCAGCCCGGCTCCGGGCCGCGCCCCCGAACGGTTCAGGATCTCCGCCGAGGCTATCACGAAGGCCGGGGACTTGGCCGCCGCCGCTTCCAGGGCCGCTGCGGTTTTTGCCCTTTCCGGGCCGTCCTTCAGCGCCAGGAAACGGACGGCCGGATAGAAGCAGCCTGTCCGCCCGGAAAGCTGTTCTTTAAGGGCCGTCTCCGCCAGTTCCTCCGGTTTTCCGGAATTCAGGGCAAGGGAGGCTATCCCGTCTACGGACGGGCCGCAGTCCAGCAGCAGTTCCGCCAGCGAGCCCTGTCCGGCAGCGGTCCCCAGCGCCAGCGCCAGAGCGCCTGCGCGGCCTGGCAGGCCCGCGGGAACGGGCGAGCCGGGCAGTCCTTTTATCACCACATCGAGTAGCGCGCGGGCGTCGCCCTGGTCCGGGGCGCCGCGCAAAGCCATCGCCGGCCCGGCTTTGACCCTTTCCAGCCCAGGCGAAGCTCCGGGCAGGGCCGACAGCCGCGCCAGCAGCAGGGTGCGGGTCCCTGGCGGGAAATAGAGCAGCGCGTCGTTCAAGCCCGCGTCCCAGAAACTTCCGTTGGCTTTTATTATGTCCGGCATTTGCCGCCGGTCCGCTCCGGACCCGTTCACGGCGTTGCGGTCGGCCAGCCATACGTTCATCGCGGTGCTGAAGGTCCCGGCGGCGGAGCGGCGGCCCAGTTCCAGTTCGCGCAGGGTCTTCACCAGCAGCAGTTTATACCGTTCCGGGCTCCGGGGAGGAACGCCCGGCTCCCCGGAAAGAGCGGCGGTTATATAACAGAGGTCCGCTTCGGGCCGCGCCGCGCAGGCCCGCGCCAGCGAAGCCCGCCCTTCGGCGGTCAGGTTGAAGGAAAGAAGCAGTTCCCCCCGCTTTTTCAGCAGCCAGCCGTCGCCGGGGCGCTGTTCCAGTTCTTTCGTCACGGCTATCAGCGGCGGCCGCGTGTCGGCGGGGTAGCGCCAGACGATAACCAGGGCCGCGGCGGTAAGCGCCGCGGCGGCCGTAAAAATGACCGGAGTAAGAACATCCCGGTCTTTTTCCCCGGCCGCCAGCCCGCGGCGTTCAAGCAGTTCCCACGCTCCGGCGGCAGCCAGCAGGGCCAGCACGTACCTGAGCGGATAGAAATAGCGCTCTTCCACCGTCAGCAGGCAGTGGATAAGAATGAAATAAGCGCAGAAGAAAGCCAGGAAGCGGGTTTCGCGCGAACGGCTTAAGACCAGCCCGGCGGCGGCGAGCAAAAAAAGCCAGGGCGACATAAGAAAGACGCGCCCTGCGCGCCTTGCCACGGCGGCGGCGTAACGCCCCGGGGCCGCCAGCACCGTTTTAGCGGCCCAGCGGAAGGCACTCTCGTCGCGGGACAGCCCGGCGAAAGCCCTGGCGTCGCCCACCACGGTGTAGGTCATGCCAAGAGCGCCCGTTATAAGATTGCTGGCCGGTCGCTCTTCTTCAAAGATCGTAGTATGGCCGAAGAGAGCATTGTTGAGGCGCGCCCACGGGGCCAGCGGCGCGTAGGCGAAGAGCAGGAACAGGGCCGCGCCCGCCAGCCATTTTCCCGAGCGTCCGGTTTTTGAAAAAAAACCGTAAACCGCGGCCAACGGCGGGAAAAGAAGCAAAGGGGAACGCACGAGCATGGAAATGCCCGCCGCGGCTCCCGCCGCCGCCGAGGAAAGAAGATCCCCGCCGGCCTGCCGCGATAGTTCCAGGTTCAGGAAGATCATCAAAGACAGGGTGTAGACCGCCTGCTCCGTGTCGCACGTCCTGCGGGTAAGCCCGGTCAGCGCCGCGGCCAGCGCGTAAAGAAGGCCGCGCAGGCGGCCGCCGCGCGCCCCCAGGCCGTAGGCGGCCAGGGCGGTAAGCAGGGCGGCCAGCCTTTCGGGCAGCGACAGGTCCAGGCCCAGGCGCTGCCGGGCCGCGCACAGCAGGCTGAGCAGCGGCATGCTGTAGCTGACGGCGCGGTCGCGCACGCCGTGCAGCAGCAGTTCTCCCCGGTCGGCGTAAAAGCCCAGGTTCTGCGAAAGGTCCGGCCCCGGCCTGGCGAACTGCCACGCGACCGCGCCGGCGGCCAGCGCCGCCGCGGCCCAGAACACCCAGGCGGAGAGCTTCCCTGTTTTCATCATAAGTTTTTTTTATTGTACTATATAAATATATTCTGGAGCGGCCCGGTTGCGGCGCCGCGCAATTTCAAAATAAGAGGATCCCATGCAACGAATAACCAACCACCCTGTCCTGCAGCCGGAAGCGCGCGGTACGTTGAAATTCACGTTCGACGGGAAAGAGTGCGAGGCGCTGGAAGGCGAGGTCATCTCGAGCGCGCTTTACGCCAACGGCATAAAGGTGTTCAGCTACCACAAGAAGGATTCGGTCCCGCAGGGCATCTTCTGCGCCAACGGCCAGTGCGCGCAGTGCTCAGTGATAGCCGACGGGCTGACCGTGAAATCCTGCGTCACCCCGGTGCGCGCGGGCATGAAGGTGGAGACGCTGCGCGGGGCCGCCAAGCTCCCGAAGACGACCTGTGTGGTTGAATTCGGCCGCGTGGAGGAGCTGGACGTGGACGCGCTGATCATAGGCGGCGGGCCGTCGGGGCTGGCCGCGGCGGCGGAACTGGGCAAGCTGAACGTCAACACGCTCATTATCGACGATAAGGCCACGTTCGGCGGCAAGCTGGTACTGCAGACGCATAAATTCTTCGGCTCGGTGGAGGACTGCTACGCCGGCACACGCGGCATCGATATCGCGGGCAAGCTGGAAGACCAGCTGAAGGAATACCCTTCCGTGAAGACCTGGGCGAACGCCACCTGCCTGGCCGTGTTCTCCGATAAAAAGGTGGGCGTGCTGCGCGACGGGCAATATTACCTGATACGTCCCAAAGCCGTTATCAGCGCCACCGGCGCCCGGGAAAAATCCCTGGCGTTCCCCGGCAACACCCTGCCCGGGGTTTACGGCGCCGGCGCCTTCCAGACGCTGGTCAACCGGGACCTGGTCCGGCCGGCCGAGCGGCTTTTCATCGTCGGCGGCGGCAACGTGGGACTGATAGCGGCCTACCACGCCATTCAGGCCGGCATACAGGTGGTGGGCCTGATCGAAGCCCTGCCCGAGTGCGGCGGCTACAAGGTGCACGCCGACAAGATCAAGCGCCTGGGCGTGCCGGTCTATACCCGCCACACCATCCTGAAGGCCGAAGGCAAAAAAGAGCTGGAGACCGTGACCATAGCCGGCGTGGACGAGAAGTTCAAGCCGCTGCCGGGCACCGAGAAGACTTTCAAGGCCGACACGCTGCTGATAGCCGTGGGCCTTAACTCGGTGGACGAGTTCCACGCGCAGGCGCTGGAGGCCGGCATGGCCTCCTTCGTCTGCGGCGACGCCGAGGAGATAGCCGAGGCTTCGGCCGCCATGTTCAGCGGCAAGATAACCGCCCACAAGGTGCTGAAAAGCCTGGGCGTGATGGCCTCGCCGGTGCCGGAGTTCTGGTTCGAGAGGCTGCAGGTGCTGAAGTCACGGCCCGGCGCCACGGGCTTCCCCAAACCCAAGGACCACAACAAGCTGGTCTACCCGGTGCTGCACTGCCGCCAGGAGATCCCCTGCAACCCTTGCGTGACCGTCTGCCCCAAAAAGTCCATAAAGCTCTCCGGGCACAGCATCATGGGTACGCCCAAGTTCGAAGGCGACTGCATCGGCTGCTTCAAGTGCCTGCTGATCTGCCCCGGGCTGGCCGTGACCATAGTGGATTACCGCAAGGACGCCAGGAACCCGTCCGTGGCCATCCCTTTCGAGATAGGCCGCGGCCTGGTGAAGAAAGGCGACATGGTGCGGCTTACCGGCTGGGAGGGCGCGGACCTCGGCGAGGCCGAGGTGCTGGACGTGAAGGATTTCAAGGCCGAGAACACCATGATAGTGGTGGTGAAGACCTCGCCCGAGAACGCGGATCTGGCGGCCTCCCTCAGGCTTTACGAGGCCGAGGCCGGAGTAAAATGCGCGGCCGACCTGGCCAAGGCCGAGGACGAGACCATCATCTGCCGCTGCGAGCGCGTGAGCCTGGGTGAGATCCGCCGCGCCATACGGTCCGGCATGCGCGACCTGAACCAGCTGAAGGCGGTGACCCGTGCCGGCATGGGGGCCTGCGGCTCCAAAACCTGTTCCTCCCTGCTCATGAATATTTTCAGGAGCGAAGGCGTGAAGCCCGAAGAAGTGACCGGCTTTACCAGGAGGCCGCTTTTCGTGGAGGCGCCGCTGGGCGCGTTCTCCAATGTGAAATGCCGCACGGAAGCCGAAGAGAAGGCCAGTTGGAGCGAGTTCTGAACCGTTCCATAAAAAGGGATATCTTATGAAAAACAAATACGATGTCATTATAATAGGCGCGGGCAGCATCGGCACCCCGCTGGCCATGGCGCTGGCTGACCGCAAAATGAAGACCCTTGTCCTGGAGGCGGCCGCTTCCCCGGGGCAGGGGCAGAACAAATGCGCCATAGGCGGCGTGCGCGCCACCCATTCGGACGGCTCCAAGATAAAGAACTGCCTGCGCAGCCTGGGCATCTTCTCCACCTGGAAGGAAAAACACGGCGACGACATAGGCTGGATAAAGGGCGGCTACGCCTTCCCGGTGTATACCGAAAGCGACGAAAAGGTGCTGAAGGACCTGCTGAAGGTGCAGCGCGGCTTCGGCCTGAACATAGACTGGGCGGGCCCCGAGAAGATGCGCAAGCTCATGCCCGGCATAAACGACCGTGACCTGCGCGGCGGCACCTGGTCCCCGGACGACGGCTCCGCTTCGCCGCTGCTCAGTGTGAACGCTTTTTTCAGGCGCGCCGTTAAACTGGGCGCCGAGTTCCGGTTCAAAGAGCCGGTGAAGGAGATACTCTGCGAGAAAGGGATGGTCAAAGGCGTCCGGACCCCGCAGGGCGAGTATTCCGCTCCCTGGGTGGTGAACGCCGCCGGGGCGCAGGCCGCCGCCGTCTCCGACCTGGCCGGCATAAAGGTCCCCGTGAACCCGGACTGCCACGAGGCGGGAATAACGGAGCCGGTGGAACGCTTCTTCGAGCCGATGATAGTGTACATACGCCGCGGCGACAAGTCCAGCAACTACTATTTCTACCAGAACTGGGAAGGGCAGATAGTTTTCTGCATCACCCCCAGCCCGCAGCTTTGGGGCGCGGACAGGCGTTCCACCTCCGAGTTCCTGCCGGAGGCCTCCCGGCGCATGATCTCCCTGGTGCCGGCCCTGGCGAACCTGAAGGTGCGCCGCACCTGGCGCGGCCTCTACCCGATGACCCCGGACGGCTTCCCCGTGGTGGACTTCCCGGCCGCCCTTAAAGGCTACGTGCTGTCGGTGG
>Ga0265342_10002486_pt1 | contig 15866 bp, 9 predicted proteins | sample 4CB327metaG_FD_203125 | JGI IMG/M metagenome (GOLD analysis project Ga0265342, IMG submission 203125) | Rhizosphere microbial communities from Carex aquatilis grown in University of Washington, Seatle, WA, United States - 4-CB3-27 metaG | ecosystem: Host-associated > Plants > Roots > Rhizosphere...
TGCTCTGGGCGTGTCCCTCGACGATCGCCGCCCGGAAGTGCGGGAGGTAGTAGTCGCGGATGACCTCCTCGGGCGCGTCCGACGAGCCGCTGAACCGCGTGGCTTCGATGTTGTTGAGCGCGAAGTGCTTGGGCGTCGCCACGGCGCGAAGATAGAAGGGGTGGTCGCCCTGGATACCGGTCACGGAGGCAATTGCCATGCGTGAGACCAGGTATGGATCTTCGCCGTAGCCCTCCTGGGTTCGGCCCCACCGCGGATCGCGCGCGATGTTGATCACCGGCGTCCAGAGAGTGAGACCGAAGGTGCCGGCGTTGTACAGCGCCCGCGCCTCGGTCGATATGGCGGTAGCCACGCGGTGCACGAGGTCGGGGTCCCACGTGCTCGCGAGGCCGATCGCCTGGGGAAACACCGTCACCCCATCGCGCCAGGCGACACCGTGCAGCGCTTCGTTCCAGGCATCGTACTTGCGTATGCCGAGGCGTTCGATCGCGGGCGCCTTGTCGATGAGGAGGGACGCCTTCTCGGCGAGCGTCAGGCGGGCCACCAGGTCCGCTACACGCGCCTCGAGGGGACGATCCGGATCCTTGTAGATGAGCGGCCCAGCCGGTGCAGGCACCGCCGTGGGCATTGCCGAGGGAGCCAACGGCTCGGGCATGGGTGGACGGAGGCACGCCACGAGGGCGACCAGCCCCAAGTAAAAAACAGCTCGTAACCTTGCCATCAGTTGGTCTCCGTGATCAGACCGAGGGTCCACGGCGGCTATTGTGGTCAGCAGGGGTTAGCAGCCAAGGATATTTGTGTGTCACGCACGGCTCCTCCCACCGTCACGGCACGATGATGTCGTTGCACGGAGGGTGGTCTCGATGTGGATGTTGACCCCGTCCACGTCTCGTCGTAACCGGCGCGGATCGCTTAGAAGTGGCTGTGGTCGTGGCGACCAAGGATCGGGTTAATTGCGGGTCCACTACGGTGCGACTACCGCTTTGAAGAAGACAAACTCTCACAAAGAACAATGAGTAGGCCACCTGTTCGTTTGGGTCTCTTCGCATCACGTGAAGGACCTCAGTCACGTCGCGGTGCGTCTGAGCGTTGATGACCAGGCGCCTGGTATCAATCCAGGCGTGTGACTGTGAACGAATCGAAGTCAGCGTAGTTATCGACCGTTGCCCCTCTTTTGACAGCGAACAGCCCTATCGTCGCGCCTGTCCATGCCTGCAGGCGCCAACTGAGATCAACCTGGCCGCCCAGACCGACGCCGATCGGTGTGCCCACGACCTGCCACACGGAACCGTCGGCGCTGAAGGAGAAGGTGACGTACTCCTGTCCATCGAAGCTGGCCTTGAGGTGTACGGACGTGGCGTCGAAGGGAATGGCTGCCACCGTATTGCGGGTGGCCCCGGCACCATCCGTACGGCTTGCGTCATTGGTGAAGGATGCTAGTTCGATGACCTTGCCAGTCGTCGCGCGGGTCAGGGAAAGCATGACGTTGAAGGCGAGGGTCGAGTGCAGGATGAGGCCCGCTGCTTCTGTGCCATTTTCGGGGTCGAAAGAGACGGTCGCCTCCGCATCGAATCGTTTCAGATCGATACGTTGGAGAGGGACGCCCTTGTAGGCGGCAGAACCGTTGACGTCGCCGTCCTGGGTCTTGATTCTCAAGAAGCCTGGATGGTTCGAAAGTGACCAGCCCTGTCCTGACCAGTCCGGCGTGGTGTGGAAGAACCATTGGGGCCCGAGGGTCGTCGACGAAAAGTCGTCGCTGCGCCGGATATCGTAGGGCGTAACGGGGAGGTTGGGTCCGTTGTTGGTGAGACTCGGCTTCCTGCCATTCTTGGGGCGCCACCAGCCGTCGTTAGTCCAGACGACTGGCTCCAGGCACATCTCGCGCGCAAGCGTCCCGTAGTTCCACTCCCAGGTATGGAAGGTGACAAACCACTCGCCATTCTGCGTTTGAATGAGCTCCGAATGTTGAGGCCCTTCGAAGGGATGTGTGGGGTCCGTCCCCTTGTTTAGGTTCTGCATCACCGGATTGGTCGGATCCGGCTCCCAGGGCCCTGTCAGGCTCTTGGAACGCGCAGAATTGATGATTCCGTCGGCGCCTCTTTCAGTACCGCTGCTGGACCAAGTCACGTAGTAGTAGGGGGCGCGCTTGAACAGCTCAGGTCCCTCGTTCCATCCCGCGTAGGACGACACGTTGGGATTGATGACCGTCTTTCCATCTTTGCTGAGCTCGACGATCGTGCCGGTGCTGCTGACCAAATATATCCGTCCGTCGTCATCGACGAATACGCCTGGATCGTAACCACCCGTCACCAGCCCGCCGGGAACGCTGATGTACGGTCCTTCGGGCTTGGCGGACTCGAAGACCAAGAAGCCATTGGATCCGTTGTAGGTTGCGTAGATCATGAACCGGTTCGTGTTGGGGTTGTAGATGATCTCCGAGCCCCAGATGCCCCCTGCGACCTCGCCTGTCGCAATCGAAGGCAAGGACGAAAAGCCATTTCCAATGTATTCCCAATGAACGAGATCCCTGGAGTGCGCCACGGCCAATCCGGGCTGCCAGCCGAACGTCGAGCGAACGGAGTAGTAGTCCTCGCCCACTCTCACCACGCCCGGATCGCTCCAATCGCCTTGGATCACCGGGTTCGTGTATTGCCAGATGCCGCCGACTCCGCCAGCTCCCCTGTCGCCCGTGACTCCACCAACGCCAACCGAGGTTGGCGTATGGCCGCACCCTATGAAGGCTAGCGTTTGGCCGCAGATCGCGACGGCCAAGCCGCAAATCCAACTGGCGCGCATGAGGAGCTTCTCGTTACCTTAGAAACCTCGCATAGTCCAGAGTCGCGACGGCCAGCGAGGGCAACACCGGCCACGGGTCGTCGACGGAAGGGTCGCCCGTCCGGGTCACGTGAACGAAAACAGTCTTGAATCGCATCATTGGCGCCGCTGTGCCGGACACCCGAGACGCCCCGGGCAGGCGCGCCCGCGTCAACAGGCGGCGCTCAGGGCAGAATGGGCGCACCGCGGCGCTAACCTTCTTGATCGCGAAAGAAAGATGCCGTCACTCTGAGTGAAAAAGACCCAAAACGGAGTCTGGCCCCCTCTTAGCTAATATGTGTTGAAGGCCCTTGTCTCGGATGGCTCGACGCATCGTTTGGGGGGGACTCGTCGCGTCGCTAGCCGTTAGGTGTTTGAGCAGGCCCCGGTTCGCGCCGACGCGGAACTTACGCAAGGGAGCGTTCCCCCGATCCCTATAGCTTGGAGGTAGCCATGTTCACCCGCCACTTCAGTTTACTCCCTGGTGTTCGCTCGCCCTTGCTGTTGGCTCCGGCTGTGATCGGAATAGCTTTGGTCCTGTCATGCTCAAAGGCTGACACCGGCTCAGGGGGAGGGACCGGTGGACGTTCGAGCGGGTCGGGCGGCGAACCGGTCGGTGGAACGGGCGCCGGCGGCTCGGCAAGTTCTGCCGGTGGGACCACAGGCGCGGGCGCCGGCGGGACGGCGGTGACAGGTGGCGCGACGGACGCGGGGGCGGCGGGCGGCGGCGGCGGTGCGCGCGGCGGCGCCGCGGGCAGCGGCGGTGCGGGCAGCGGCGGTGCGGGCGGCGGCGGCGCGGGCGGCTCGCCGACAACGTGTGCGCTGCCCAAGACCTTCAAATGGACATCGTCCGGTCCGCTTGCGCAGCCAAAGTCGGGGTGGGTCTCGCTTAAGGATTTCAGTAGCGTCGTTTTCAACAACCAACACATCGTCTACATGTCGACGGTCGACAATTCAGGGAGTTACGGTTTGGCCATGATGACTCTCACCGATTGGTCTCAAATGGCCACGGCGACCCAGAGCCCGGTGCCTGGAGCCGCTGCGCCGACACTGATCTATTTCACGCCGAAGAATATCTGGATCCTCATGTACGAGTGGGGCCCGTGGTCTTTCACGTACCAGACCTCGACCGACCCGACCAATCCGTCGGGTTGGTCGGCCCCACACGACCTTTACGATGGAAGCTCAATCGACGAAACGGTCCTCTGCACCAGCACGACCTGCTATCTATTCTTCGCCAACGACAACGGAAGCATCTACCGTGCGTCGATGCCGATCGGTAATTTTCCGGGCACCTTCACCAACGCGACGACCGTCATGACGGACACCACCGCAAACCTGTTCGAGGCCGTGCAGGTCTACACGGTCAAAGGATCGAACCAGTACCTCATGCTCGTTGAAGCGATAGGCAGCGCGGGAAGGTATTTCAGATCCTTCACCGCGACCGATCTCGGCGGTGCGTGGACGCCGCTGGCGGCGACCGAGAGCACTCCATTCGCCGGCAAGGCCAACGTCACCTTCAACGGCACCGCCTGGACGAGCGACATCAGCAGCGGGGACCTGGTTCGCGACAATCCCGACGAGACGCAGACCGTCGATCCATGCAATCTGCAGTTTCTTTACCAGGGGCTCGTTCCCTCGCCAGGTCTTTCCTACAACCAGCTTCCCTGGCAACCGGGGTTGCTCACGCTGGTGCAATAGTTCCTGCAGTCGAGCACGCGGCCATCGTTCTGCAAATTCCCGAACACCACCGCTCGGCACACTCGTTGGCGACTTCTGTTCGTTCGATTCACTTCGGGATGGGGCGACTCTGTCACCGAGTCGGCGGGAGGGACGAGCGGAGCGCTGCGGCGTCATTTTTTTCGATCGCGGTAGACCCCAAAGGCCCCCGGGCATGCTTTCATGCGGATTGGACGCAATTGCGAGATCTCTTCGGACGTGGGCTGTCGTCAAGACCACCACGCTCTATCGCTACAATGCCAAGCCAAGCGCTCACCGCGCCCGAATCGCTCCAATCGCCCCTGATTACAGGGTTCGTATACTGCCAGGCGCCGCCGATTCCGCTGGTCCCTCTGTCGCCCACGGCGGCGGCCCTTCGTGCCTTCGCTGCGACGCAGCCTCCGTCGCAACCCGCAAGCGAGCGCCGTCGCCAGCGTTTGCAGTGTCCTGTAGGTTGGCGTCATCGATACGGGCCGCGAGGCGCCGGCCGATGACTGGGGAAATGGCACCAGTACGCTCAACGACGCCAGCGCTGCGGCGCCCACCGCCACCGCGGTCGACACCGCGACCTGCGCCAACTGCCACGCCGGAGGACAGATGAAGAGAGGCCCCCTCGACACCGTGTGGACGGCGCTAGTGCTGCTGGTGGGCGCCGGGCTGGCGGGCGGCCTCGGTGCCTGCGAGGTCACGATTCCGTCGTCGCCGGCGAACGGCAGCGGGGGCTCGCAGAACTTGCCCGCCCAGGGCGGCGCGGGTGGCTCGACGGCGGCCGGACAAGGCGGGCAGGCGCAAGCCGCCGGCGGCGCGACTGGGATCGCAGGAGCCACGGGGAGCGGCGGGGTGGGAAGCGGAGGCAAGATCGGCGGCGCCGGTGCGGGCGGCGCGGTGACGGGCGGGGGCGGGCGACTCGGCGCGGCGGGCGCGACGGGCGCGGGCGGCGCCGCCAGCGCCGACCAGGTTTTCAGCCAGTGTCGGTTCCATTTCGGTACGCTCGACACCGTCGCCAAGAGCTCGCCGACGATCATCGCTCAGCTGGACTTCTTCACGCCGGGCTGGATGGGCTCGTCAGACACGTTCAACATGCAGGGGGTCTGCAATGACGCCAAGGCAGGCGGCGTGCTTGGGAACCAGGTGCCCATGATCGTCTCCTACGTCGCGGCCTTCTATGCAAAGCGGCACGACAACCTCAAGGACTGCAACGCGCCCGGCGCGCAGCAGGACCTGTGCGTCGTAGGCGCCGGATACATCAACCAGAACCTGGCCGCGATCGTCGCGATCTACGAGACCTATGCCCAAGGGTTCGCCGGATGCTATGGCACGACACGGCCGATAATCTTCATGATGGAGCCCGACTACTACCAGTACACGATCAGCTCGCAGACCCAGCCGTGGACGCCCGCGTTCGCCGGTCAGACGATGAGCCAGTTCGTGGGCGCGATCAAGAAGCACCTGCCGAACGCGGTCTTCTCGTTGGACATTTCCCCGTGGGTCGGACCCAACAACGGCGGCGACAACGGCAAGTCCTGGTACTCCAACTTCGATATGAGCCTTTTCACCTTTCTCAACACGTCGGGCGGCGGCACCGATGCGTCCGCCGTGAAGATTCGCGCCGGCAACGACATGACCTGGGCCGGCGTCAGCCAGGTCACCGGCAAGCTGATCCTCGCCGACACCGGCTACGGCGTGAACGGAGGCCCGGCCGGGCCCGACACGGCGTGGGACGCGCCAGCAAACATCAACGCCCGCATCGCGGACGGGGTCGTGTCGATCAGCCAGTACAATCCGATCACCGCCACGACCAACAACTGGGGCAACACCATCGCGGCGGTTCGTCCCCAGCTGAACGCGCCCTCGCGCTGTCCGTGAGCAAACCCTCGGCGAGGCGGTCTCGCGCGCGCAAGGCCCGTTGGTTGCCTCCGCAGTCTCGCGCCCACTTTCGCGACCGCTGCGGGCTCCTGGCTGCGGCGCTGCTCGCGCTGGCGATCGCGCCGGCGTGCCCTTCGCGGCCGGTCGCCGCCGACCGCGCGCCGCGGCTGGCGTTCGAGGCACCCTGCGCAGCGAACAGGAAGGTGACCCAACTCCAGAAGTCGGGCTCTCTCAGCGTGCTCGTACGCGCCTTCGGCAAATGCATCGTCGTGAAGGTGGCCCGGCGACCAGCGGTGGCGGCGACCGACGATCCCGGCATCTCAGGCATCTACTTTGGATCGCCGTAGATGATCCCCCGGCCGCCTGCTCCAAAATATACGCGGCCGTAAATCCGCGGATCGCCAGTGATGACGCGGGTGAAGCCGTACTGATGCTTGTCATCGTTGATGCGCACCCAATTGTTCCCGCCGTCATCGGAGCGGAAGAACCCGGCGACATCACCGATCTTGCCGATGAGGTACAGCGCCGGGTACCTCTTTCCGCTCGGCGCTTTGCCGAATCCGAGCCCATACGCCTCGGTGACGCCCCCGATCGCCTCGTACGTTTTTCCCGAATCGGTAGAGTGGTTCAGCTCCTTCAAGTTCGTGAGCCACACGTCACCCTCGATGCCGGGCGTGGCCTGCGCCGACGCGCCGCTGTATTGGTAGTCGGCGAGGTTCGGTAGACCCGTGGGCGAGGCGGTGAAGTGAGCGCCGCCGTCGGTGCTGCTGTACGCCTGCCCCCCTTTTGCGTCCAGGACGTAGAACTTCTTTGGGTTGACGCGATCGGCGGCCGGCCGGAAGGGGACAGGCGCCCAATCCGGGCTCTTCTCCCCATCGGGTAGCCCCTCTGCGCGAGCCCAGGTCGTGCCGTGATCGTGCGAGTACACCACGTTGCCATCGTAGGGCGCCCACACGAACGCCGACCCGTCGGCCGACACGGCGATCGACCCGGCGGCGCTGGCCGCGGGCGCGTTCTTGAACGGTGTCCAACTCCTCCCCTCGTCGGGCGAGTACGCTCCCGGGGCCCCTGTTCCGCCCCAGCCTCGGTAGCCGACACGGGCGACCACTTCAGGCTTCGCCCACGCGATGTCGAGGCCGGTTGCCGAGCTACAGACGGGGTTGTCAAACATCCCGTCCGCCGGCGACGCGTCGAGGTCGTCGTGCCGGAAGCCGCATAGATCGCTCATCACGCTGAGCAGCGGCGGTCCGGACGGCGGGCTCACCAGGCCTTGGATAGCGGTCTCCTCGAGCCCTTGGTCGAGAAACCTCCAGTGCGTCGACTTGCCGGCGTCCGCCGCGGTGACGTCGGTGCTCGCCCAGAGTCCCTGCCCGGTCACGTACATGACGCGCGCCGAATCGAAAGGGTCGATGTCGACGTCGCCCATCCAGCCCCAGCCCATGGGCTCGTTCGGCTTGTGCCAGTAGAGGTACTTCGCGCCCGCGTCGTCGCGGACGGCGTCCGGGAATAGCGCGCGCCACTTCTTGCCGCCGTCGATGCTCCGAAACATCTCGTCGTGCTTGCCCCAGCGGTCGATGGTGGTGACCATCACCGTCCCGGGGTGCCCGGCGTCGACGGACAAGCCGCCATAGCCGAACTTGTCTTCGCCCTTCGGCTCGAGTGGGGTGATGTTCGTGAACTTCTCTTGCTTGGTTTCGTACTTCCAGACCGCGCCGTCGGTAACGTCGTTTGGGCCCGGGCCGTTGCCGTAACTGATGTACAGCGTGCCAGCCGCGAGCTGCATGTGGCTGGCCATGAGCCCCTTCGGCTGATTGGAGATGAGCTTCCAGGTCTTCCCCCCGTCGGTGCTCTGGTACAAGCTCCCCTCTTTGTTCGCGACGGCGGCATAGATGGTTGGGGTCGGCTTTCCCTGAGTGCCGCTCGCCTTGTCGAACAACACGATCGGAATGCCGATGCCTTTGTCACCGTCGTTTGCGGCGAAGCTCTCGATCTTCTGCCAGGTCGAGCCCGAGTCGGTGCTTGTCCAAAGCCCGGCCTTGCGCGACCCAAAAAAGAGGACGCTGGTCTGATTGGGATCGATCGCCAACCGCTCGCCCATGGAGCGTCCGTCTTCGTTGCCGCCCATCTTCATGGGCATGTCGATCGTTTCCCAGTTGTCGCCGCGATCGCTGGAGCGCATGAGCGCGCCGTTGCCTGCCCACGAACCGGTGTACATGCCCGTCGCCATGTACACCTTGTTCGCGTCCACAGGATCGGCGGCGATGCTTTCGATACCCATGTTGTTCGCCTCGCGCCCGAGATAATCGTTCAATGGCGTCCAAGTCTTATTATCCGGATTCCAGCGGTACGAGCCCCCGATGTCGGTGCGCAGGTAGACCAGATCCTTCTCGACGGGGCTGAAAATGATTCCGCTGACGAACCCGCCCCCGAGGATCACGACGTTCCTCCACCTGTACGCGGCGTTGCCGACCACTGTGCCGCCCTTCCCGGCGCCGCCTGCGCCCGGCTTCGAAGACGTCGAAGACTCCGACGCCGAGCTCGTGGTCTCGGCGGTAGCTGCGCCTGGTGTCTTGGGCACCGTGCAGTCACAGACTTTGCAACCGAGCTGAACGGCGCCGGTCACGATCGCCACAAACGAGATCACCCACGTGGTCAGCTTGGCCATTCTCTTTGGTCCTTTCGTTCGTATGCGCGCCGCTATTGTGGTCGCGGATCGCCATAGAGGATCCCGCGTCCGCCGGTACCGAGATAGACCCGGCCGTACGTACGGCGATCGCCCGTCAAGCAGTTGATGAATCCGAACTCGTGCGCGGTATCGTCGATGCGCGTCCAGCTTGCGCCCGCGTCGTCCGAGCGGAATATGCCCCAGGTTGGCGCCGCATTCGCAATGGCGACGCTTCCGGCGATGTAAGCGGCCGGGTAGGTCGGCACGCACGTCGAGGAGGTTCCGTCCTCGCATGGCGCTCCGAACCCGACGGCGGTCGCACCCGCGACCTGCGCGAGGCGCTGAAATGACGCGCCTGAGTCTCTCGAACGAAACAGGCCCGAGGTCGTCGCGACCCAGAGGTCGCCTTCGACGCCGGGCACCGGTCGCGGCCGGCCGGAGGGGGCGGTTGCACCTGCCGTGAACGTCACGCCGCCATCGGTGCTGACGTACATGATCCCTCGACTGCTCGCGTAGAACTTTGACGGGTTGACGCGATCGGCGGCGACCCGCGCGCCCGTGTTCAGCCCTGAGCAAGCAGTCCAGCTCGTGCTGTTGGTGCGCCAATATGACGGCAGGCCGCTATCGGCAGCCCAGACGAACGTGCTGCCGTCGGCGGACACAGCGATCGATCCCGAACTTGGGGCGCTCGTGCCCGCCGTTGAGACGGGCAGGTTGGGCAAGGCCGTCCAGCTCTGCCCGCCATCGGTCGAGTACGCGCCGCGCGCTCCCGCCGATGACGAGCTCGTGCCGACGCGCCCAACGACCAGCGGGCTGAGCTCGGCGAAATCGACGCTGCTGGTGTTGCCGAAGAGCGGGCTCGAGTACATGCCATTTGCCGGGGACACACTGAGATCGTCGTGGCGGAACCCGCTGATGTCCGCCACACCGCTCAGCAGCGGCGCCCCGGGCGCCGGCGCGCTGGCCAGATCGAGCACCACCGTCTCTTCGAGGCCGTTGTCCTCGAATGTCCAATGTGTCTGTGCGCCGGCGTCGGCGGCCGTAACGTCGTTGCTCGACCAGAGGCCCTGCCCGGTGACGTAGAACGCGTGCGACGAGTCGAATGGATCGAGCTCGACGTCGCCGAGCCACCCGTCAAGCGAGAAGCTCGATGCGTGCCGAAACAACCAATTCGCCTCGTTGACGTCGACAGCGGCGCCCGAGCCGATCGCCGTCCAGGTCGCGCCACCGTCTTGCGTCCGGTAGATTTGGCCGGGCCAGCGATCGAATGTCGTGACCAGCAAGGTTCCCGGATGTTGCGCGTCGGCCGCGATGCCGCCGAACCCTCCCGAGCCGTGCGGCGGGCTGACGTCAGTCCAGGTGCCGGTCCCGATCTCGTATCGTAAGATCGCGCCGTTCGTGACGTTGCTCGATCCGCCCGGGCCACCGTTGTCGTTGTAGGCGAAATACGCGTTGCCACAGCCGTCGAACACCGCGTGATGCGGCATCATCATCGGCGGCCCGCCGGCGACCGCCTCCCACGTCGTCCCGGCGTCGCTCGAATGAAAGAGCGCGGGCTCGTCGTTGCGGTTGACACCCACGCCGACATAGATAGATGGTGTCGGGGCGCCGGGCGAGCCGCTGCTCGCATCGAACACCACGAAGGTCAGCCCAAACCCGGCGCCCATGCTATTGCCCGACCCAACGCCACCGCCGGTGGCGCCGGTCACCGGCGCACTCCCGTCGGTGAAGCTGGAGACGGCCGCCCAGGTCTGCGCTGAGTCGACGCTCTTCCACAAACCGGCGTTGCGCGACCCCAGGTACAGAATGTTCGGCATGTTCGGGTCGATCGCGAGCCGCTCGCCCATCGAGCGGCCGTCGACGTTGCCACCCATGGGCGCCGAGATGTTGCTGCGCGCCCAGGTCTGTCCCATGTCGGTGGAGCGGAGGATCACGCCGTCCCCGGCTGTGATGTATTCGCCGGCCGCCATGTACACGCGGCTGGGGTCGACTGGGTCCGAGGCGATGCTCTCGATTCCTGTCAGGTTCGAATCATTGTGCCCGGCCCAATCGGTGATCGGCCACCATCGCTTGTTGGTCGGGTCGAAGCGATAGGCGCCGCCGACGTCGGTGCGCGCGAAGGCCAGATCCTTGAGTGCCTGGCTGACGATGACTGCGGTGACGAAGCCGCCCCCTTCGATGACAACGTTCTTCCACGCATATGGGCCAGCCAGCGGAGTCTCGGCCGACGGAATCGACGCATTTCCCGAGTAAGACACGCGCGGTGTCGCGTCGCAGGTTGCCGGCTGCACGCCTCCCGGCGTGGTCGCGGTCGGTCTACGACCACCGCCGTCGACGCACGCCGAGGCGCCCCCGACGGCGGTGGCGAGCGCCGCCGCCACGGCCGAGAACCGCGAGCAGGGCCCGCTCGCGCGCCAGTGCTGCACCGCTCCCGTCACTTCTTCTCGGCGGTGATGTCGTCGACATAGATGTCGAAGTGGCGGGGCGCGGCGCTCCAGGTAGCAATCCTGAACTCCCAGAACGACCCCAGGTCGAACTTCGAGCCCCCGCCCGTGGTGAAGGCGGACACCGGAATGACCACCTTGTGCCATTTACCGTCGGTGAAGCCCTTCGCGTAGCGCTCGACCGGGATGGTGGCGCTGTCATTCTTGTTGTGGCTGCAACCGAGCAGCACCGTCACCGCGCTGGGCTCGGGTGCGTCCCCGGGCGACTTGGCGTCGACGCGGATCTGGAAGGCCAGGTGCGTGTACGGCTTCAGATCGACGCCAGCGGTCTCCGGATACCACCCAAATAGATTCCAGCCCATTCCGATGAAGCCGGGCCCCTCGCCATGCAGCTTGAGGCCCGTGCTCCCGTTGACACCGGCGCCCGGCTCGGGCCCGACCTTGGCCTTGCAGTTGGGCGCCTTGTCGCAAGATTCCCAGCCCTGAGCGCCGGTCCCCGCTCCGTCGCCGTCCCACACGACCAGGTTGTCGCCGCTCGCCGTCGGCCCCGAGGACGCGCCTCCGCCCGTGCCCGTGCCCATCCCCAGCGCGGCGGGCGTGAGCGGGCTGGCTGTCGAGACCGTGGTCCCAGGGCAGGGTGGGCAGAGGCAACTCGGCGCTCCCCCGACGAGGAGGGCGAGCCCGGCACACCCGACCAGTATCAGTCCACGCGGTGCCATGAGCGGCGTCATTTGGGAATGAACGCGATGTTGTCGATCACCACGTCGAGCGGATAGGCCGCGACGCTGGGCGTGGCGACGCCCACCGGGTTGGGAAATCCCCAGCGGATGCCGACGATCTGGCTGGGAGTGACGGCCGCCTCCGGTTTGCCGGTCGTGAAATCGCTCCACAGCACGCTGACCGTGCCCGGGATTGCCGGGACGGTGATCACCTTGGTGGGCTCGACGCAGTCGGACTGCGCGTACTGATTGACCGCGGTCGGTCCGGGGATGCAACGGCCGGGGGCGGTGACGTCCGCCGTGCCCATGTGCGTATTGAGCCAGGAGGCGGCGATGGTGTCGTTCAGCGTATCGACCTCCACGGTGACCGCGCTGCCCTGCACCGTGCCCGAGATGGTGAAGGAGATCCCCTTGAACGCCGACGCATCGATCTTGTTGCAGTTGTCGTAGTAGAACCCGAGGCCTGAGTAGTCGCCGACCATCCCCGTGATGTGCCAGTTGCTGCCGGTCACGTCCGAATGGAGCTGGTAAGCGGCCGGGGTGGCGGTCGAGGACGGGTTCGGGTAGTAGTACACGCCGCCTGAGAGCGTCGTCGTGTCGTCACCGAAATGGATCTGATCGGCGACCGTCGTTGTGCCGCCGCCATCGGCGGCAGCGTCGCTGGTGACGGCGGCGTCCGGAGTCACATAGGTGAAGTCGGTGATCAGACCCGACGCCGCGGGCGGAAGGCACAGCGTTCCGTCGACCAGAACGTACATGCCACCGCCGGAGCCGCCGGTGCCCCCGGTCGTGCCGCCCGGGCTGCCAGTGGTGCCGCCGCTACCACCCGGGCCTGCGTCCGACTTGACCGCCGTGGTCGTGCAGGCCGCCAGCCCGCAGGCCGCGCAAAGGAGGGCCCAAAGGAAGCCCGACGATTGCGAAGAGATTCCAATTCGAAGATGCGTTTTCATGAGGTCACTCCCTTTTCTCCATCACGTGTCCCGCGAGGGTCCTTTGGATCCTCCGCGGTCACATTCGTGGCGCATCGGATCCGCCATCGCTGCCGGCTTTCCTCGGCCGGTAGAAGTCCAAATTGTCGAGCCACAGATCCGCGTTGGCTTCTTTGGGAAAGCGGATAACGAAACCCATCAACGCGGAGGTTCGCAAACTCGTGCCGGGCACGGTTCCGGTCACCGTCAGCAGGGGATTGGGCACCCGGCTGGGCATGTAGCCCTGCTGAAACTTTGCGAACGGAACGGTGTAAAACCGCCAGTCGCTGGTCACGACCTGGACCACCATATAGCTGTTACCGCAAGAATCGGGCGGTGGCGCCGCGCTGGTGGAGCCACCGACCGCCATTCCGGTCATCGGGTCCAGGTACGTCGTCGTCGGTGCACCCGCCCCAGCGTCGGGCACACAGTAGTTCTTGCACATCTCGATCGGGCCGGCATCGGCTGGCGTCGCGGGCGTGCCGGCGTCGACGCCGCACACGGTCGTCAAGCCGTTGTTGGTGTTGGGATCGTCGAGCAAGATTGTGAAGCTGCCGGTGGTGTTGAGGGGCGCGCGCGCCCAGAACGACAGCCCCTCGTAAGCCGAGGCGTCGCGCGGGCCGAAGTTGTTGAAGCCGAACAAAGACCCCCAATCGTTGTGCTGGTAGGACTGAATCTCCAACGCCACGCTGCTATTGCAGCGCGGACCGCCGGGGATTGTTGCCGCTGCCGGCGTCGCGGGCCCGGGCGACGTCATGTCACCCGCCGGGTAGAAGGGCATCTCGCCAACGGTCTCGAAGTTGTCGATGATCTGGAAGTCGTACCCGCTATCGGCCGTGCAATCGATCGGCACGTTCGGCTTCAGCGTCGGATAGGCGGTGCAGCCGAGGACGCAGCTCAAGATGCCGCCCACGCAGACGAGCAACCTCGCGACGCGCGATGATTGGCCTTCCGATCTGCGAGCGGGTTTCATAAGCCTCCTACCACCAGAAAGTGCCGGTGAGCGAGAAGACATCACGATCCGGGTTCAGGGCCGGGTTCAGAACGGGCGGATAGCCCGCCTTCACGTAGACGGCACTGCCGTAGACGGCGTGCGTATATTGCAGCGCGACTTCGTCTCGGCTGCGCCAGCCAGAGTGCAGCAGCAGGCGAGAGGAATACATGGTGAAGGCCTGGACCGAGTCGCTGTTGTCCAGGCGAACGTGGTCGACGCGCTCGGACACGCCCATCCAGGACAGAAACAGGTAGGTGAGCTCGGCGCCGCCCTTGATCTTGAGCACGCCGTCGTAGCGCACGCCGTTGACCACCGAGTCGCTGCTGCTGACCTTGGTCGCGATCCCGAACAAGCTGAGCAGGACGTCCGGGCTGTTGCCGGTGTAGCGCGGCCCGAAGGCCATCCTGGCAAAGCTGAGGTCGTACTGTGCGCCGACCGTGGTCAGGTGACCGGTGGCCGACGGTCCCAGGTAATGCTCGACGAGCTCGGGGCCGCCGCGCGCATTGAGGACCTCGATCGCTCCCGATACGGTCGCGGCGTTGGTGGCATAGGTGCGGGCAATCCCCAAGTAGAGATGTCCCGTTGGTCCCGCGGTGATGTGCATGTCGGCACCAAGCACGGTGATCCGACCGTCGGGGATCGATCCGTTACCGCTCAGATCGTCCTGCGTCCACGCGGTCAGGTAGTGCAGTCCAATCTTGCCCCACGGCTGGTAGGCGGCGCCGAGGTGCACGTGGTTGACGAAGGTCGAGCCCACATTGGCGTTGGCGAAGTCGTTCCAGCCCGCCGACACCAGTCCCAGCGGAGGGCGCGCCATCTGGCCGCCGAGCCCCTGCTCGAGCATGAGCATCACGTCGCCGACCATGTGCCCGACGACGATGTTCTCACCGATGGTGTTGGTACGGGCGATGAGCGGCGTCGCGTAGCGGCCGGCGTCGTAGGTGCCCATCCCGCCGTAGCGGCCGGTAAAGGCGCCGACGTTGAGCATGAAAGGAAAGCCGAACTTGCGGGTGAGGTTGAGGGTCAGGAAGGCGTCGTTGACTCCGAACTGGTCGACCGGGTTGTAGAAGCCCGCGGCATCCGAGGCGCTGGTCCCTGCCAGCACCGTGGTCGCCGACACCACCGAGTTGCCGTACACGAAATTGAGCTGGAGCCAGGGCGTCGGTACCGCGCCGGTGAATTCGAAGTCGCGCAGGTCCTGCGGGATCAGCGGCGGCGTATGCAGCACCATGGCGCTCTGCCCGGGCATGGGATCTTCGCGCTGGTGGAGCCCCATGACGGCGGGCAGCAGGAAGTAGCCATGGAAATCCAGCACGTACTCACGCGACTGCACGGGCTGGACGCCAAAGGGGAGGGAGGGCGTCGCGCTGCGCACCTGAGGCTCGCCCGGCGACAGGCCCAAGCGCGGCAGTCCAGGATCGGGGACAGCATCAGCGGCGGCCGCCAGCCCCGGTGTGGCCAGCAAGGCGACGATGACTGCGGCATTTCGTTTTGTCATTTGCATCATCAAGCGCCTTCGACTCAGAAGGTGACGTAGCCGCCGAGGGCGATCATGTGCCGATCGAGCGGTTCGGCCGTGTTGGGGTCCGCGGCGCGGCTGTAGAAGCGCCGCCCGTAGATGAGCTGGATGCGATCGAGGCTGTACCAGTCAGTGTGAAATGCGATGCCCGGATTGAT
>Ga0265342_10002489_pt1 | contig 15861 bp, 15 predicted proteins | sample 4CB327metaG_FD_203125 | JGI IMG/M metagenome (GOLD analysis project Ga0265342, IMG submission 203125) | Rhizosphere microbial communities from Carex aquatilis grown in University of Washington, Seatle, WA, United States - 4-CB3-27 metaG | ecosystem: Host-associated > Plants > Roots >...
GCTGTTACGCCGACCAGTACTACTGGCGCGACGGCATCGGGAAAGCCCGCAAAGCAAGGCTGAATGCAAGTTGGGGCGGCGTGTTGGATACCAACGCCTTCGGCACCCACGAGTTCATGGAATTCGCCAATCAGATCGGCGCGGAAGCCTATGTCTCCGTGAACGTCGGCTCGGGCACCGTCAAGGAGGCGGCCGACTGGCTGGAGTACATGACCGCCGATAAGCCGACGGCCTTGGCCAAGGAGCGCGCGGCCAACGGCCATCCGGCGCCGTACAAGGTCGCGTTCATGGGCATCGGCAACGAAAGCTGGGATTGCGGCGGCCTGATGACTCCCACTGAATACACCGCTCAATTGCGGCTCTATGGGCGCTTCGTCAACAGCTACAATTCCGCGGCGCCGATGCAAAAGATCGCGGTTGGTCCGGGCAGCCCCGACACCGACTGGACCGATGCCGTGATGAAAACCTGGAAAGACCGGCGCGGCTGGTCCTTCGACTTCAACGGCATGTCGCTGCACGCCTACACGGTGTTCGGCGGCTGGCCGCCGCATATGCCGGCGTCCGATTTCGGCGAGCAGGACTATGCGGAAGTTCTGAGTGAAACTCTGAAAATGGACGGCCTGATCCAGAAGCAGTCCGCCGTCATGGACAAGTACGATCCCGACAAGAAGATCACGCTCGTCGTCGACGAGTGGGGCGCCTGGCTGACGGCGACCAAGGGCAGCAATCCGGCATTTCTGCAACAGCAGAATTCGCAGCGCGATGCCGTCCTCGCGGCGCTGAACCTCAACATCTTCGCCCGGCACGCCGACCGTGTGCGGATGGCGAATATTGCCCAGATGGTCAACGTGCTGCAGGCCATGATCATGACGGACGGCGCCAAGATGGTCCGCACGCCAACCTATTACGTCTTCAAGATGTATGTTCCGTTCCAGGACGCGCAAATCCTGCCGGTAACCTTCGATGCGGGCAGCTATAGCGTCGGCGGGATTTCGATGCCGCGCGTGGATGCGATTGCGGCGAGGTCGAAGGACGGCAAAACCGTCATCGCGCTGACAAACATCGATCCCAACCGGCCCGCGAATTTCGCGATCAGCCTGCCGGGAATCACGGCAGCGCAGGTGCAAGGACAGGTTTTGACGGCACCGAAGATCGACTCGGTCAACACGTTCCAAGCGCCCAACACCGTTACGCCGAGGCCCGTCACGTCGCCGGTGAAAGACGGCGCATTGGCCGTCACGCTCGCCCCGGCTTCGGTGATGGTCCTAACGCTCGACCGCTGAGCACAGGCCCAGCCGGCTGCGTCAAGGCCAGTGCCGGTTATTTCCGTCCCATCGCCTTCTCTTCAACTTCCGTGATGGGGCCTTCGGTGAAGAGATATTCCTTCAGCTCCTTGGCGAAGCGCGGATCGTTGCGCCTGATCCACTCCAGCAGCATCGAGGCGTGCTCGATCTCCTCGCCGGCATTGTGCAGCAGGATCGCCTTGAGCTTCTCGTCCTGCGTGTCGTCGGCGCGCTGGCGGTACCAGTCGACGGCTTGCAACTCCTCCATCACCGAGGTCATGGCGTAGTGCATGTGCAGGGTGTGGCGCGACAGCTTCTCATAGGGGACATGAATGCCTTCGCTCGACATGGACGGGCTCCTTGGGTTGGCGGCGGGCAGCGGAGACGCCACGGCGCGCGCTTTGCGGGTTCCGAAAAGGAACTTGAACATAACACCCACTTTGTCGCCAGAACCATAGCGCAGAAAACCGCGATTCCAAGCGGCTTGAGATGTGCGGGCGCAGCCGTTAAGTTCCGCCCGCCATGGAACCCTTCAAGTATCTGTCGGGCGTCGCCGCGCCCCTGCCGATGGTCAATGTCGATACCGACATGATCATCCCCAAGCAATTTCTCAAGACCATCAAGCGCACCGGGCTCGGCAAGGCGCTGTTCCACGAGATGCGCACCCGGCCGGACGGCAGCACGAACCCCGATTTCGTGCTCAACAAGCCTGCCTACAAGAATGCCCAAATTTTGATCGCCGGGGCGAATTTCGGCTGCGGCTCGAGCCGCGAACATGCGCCCTGGGCGCTGCTCGATTTCGGCATCCGCTGCGTGATCGCGCCGAGCTTCGCCGACATCTTCTACAACAACTGTTTCAAGAATGGGATTTTGCCGATCGCCCTGCCGCAAGCCGAAATCGACAAGCTCATCGACGATGCCTCGCGGGGTGCGAATGCGATCGTTTCGGTCGATCTGGAGAAGCAGGAAATCCGCGGGCCGGACGGCGGCGTGATCCGTTTCGAGGTCGATCCCTTCCGCAAGCAATGTCTGCTCAACGGCTGGGACGACATCGGCCTCACGCTACGCAACGAGAGCAAGATTTCTGCATTCGAGGCGGCGCGCAAAGCCCAGACGCCGTGGATGTAGTTTCTCGCCCTCACCCTTTGACAAGCTCAGGGTGAGGGAGATTAATTTTCCCCTCATGCTGAGCTTGTCGAAGCATGAGGGTCCAGGAAGCGCGCATGACCTACAATATTCTTCTTCTTCCCGGCGACGGGATTGGGCCGGAAGTGATCGAGCAAACCCGCCGCGTGATGGGCTGGTATGCGGCGAACCGCAACCTCGCCTTTGCGACCGAAAGCGATCTGGTCGGCGGCATCTCCTATGAGACGCATGGCGCGCCCGCGACCGACGCGATGATCACCAAGGCGAAGGCGGCCGACGCGGTGCTGTTCGGCGCGGTCGGCGGGCCCCAATGGGACAAGCTGCCGTTCGAGAAGAAACCCGAACAGGGCCTGCTGCGGTTGCGCGGCGACCTCGGCTTATTCGCCAATCTGCGCCCGGCGTTATGCTTTGACGCGCTGAAAGAAGCCTCCACGCTCAAGCCCGAGATCGTTTCCGGCCTCGACATCCTCATCGTGCGCGAGCTGACCGGCGGGGTTTATTTCGGCCTGCCCAAGGAAATCACCGCGCTGCCGGACGGCCAGAAGCGCGCCGTCGATACGCAGGTCTATAGGACCAGCGAGATCGAACGCATCGCGCGAGTCGCCTTCGAGCTGGCGCGTCTGCGCGGGAACCGCGTGGCCTCGGCGGAGAAATCCAACGTCATGGTGACGGGCGTGTTGTGGCGCGAAGTCGTGACGCGGGTGCACGACGCAGAATTCCCGGACGTCCAGCTCTCCCACATCCTGGCCGACAATTGCGCGATGCAGCTGGTGCGCAATCCCAAGCAGTTCGACGTCATCGTGACCGACAATCTGTTCGGCGACATCTTGTCAGACGAGGCGGCGCAGCTCACCGGCTCGATCGGCATGCTGCCTTCGGCGTCACTGGGCGCGAAGGACGCCAACGGCCACCAGAGAGCGCTCTATGAGCCGATCCACGGCTCGGCGCCCGATATTGCCGGCAAGGGCCTCGCCAATCCGATCGCGACGATCCTGTCGTTCGCCATGTGCCTGCGCTATTCGTTCGGGCGCGGCGAGGACGCGGCGCTGCTGGAAAAGGCGGTCGAGCGCGTGCTGGCGGAAGGCTTGCGCACCGCCGACATCATGCAGCCGGGCATGACCAAGCTCGGCACCGCCGCGGTGACCGACGCGATCTTGAAAGCGCTGGATAAGCTGTCGAACTGAGCGGCCGGGCAGAATCATCACAAGCGATAATTTGCGCGCTATAAGCGGCCCTTATCGTCGGTGGCGTAACCCCAGGATACAATCTGACGAATATCGTCGTCGGTATAGCCCGCCTGCACGCGCCCGGTGCGATTGAGCGGACGTTCCGGGAGTTTTCCTCCCCTGCGTTCCTTACCGGCCTCGATAGCCGCCAATTCGTTCATCGCCGCGTCCAGATTCTCCATCACGAAGTACTCCCGCGCGGCCTCCGCGCGCGCCGTGAAATAGCTGAGCGCTTCGTCCCGCGCCTGCACGACGGCTTGCGGATCGGACCCGAGAAGTTCCCGCGACCAGCGCAGACCCGACTGCGCGTGAAACACCTCGTCGCGGAGAATATATTCGAACACCATTGCAATGTCCGGCTGACCTGCGGACCGGCGGCGGCCGATCTCATAGACCAGATTATCGACCGCAAGCCCTTCCATGAAGGTCTGGCGGATCAGCATGCGCCAGAGCAGTTCCTTGCGGCTTCCGGGCTCACAGAGCTCGAACTCGTAGATGCCGTCGTAAGATGCCGTGGTGAGCGTGAAGTCTCCGTGACGAACGCCGCGGGCCGCCATCAGGCGCTCGATCATGATGGCGTGCCGTGCTTCATCGGAGGCTTGACGCGCCATATCGCGGTGGAACGCCCACGGCATATCGGGATGCTCGTAGGAATTGCGGGCCATGAGCTCAAGCGTCGTGTATTCTTCGTCAAGCTCCTTATGCAGGAAAATGCCGATATCGCGCGGGTCGTGCACCGGGTCCACCGGCAACAGGCCGAGCGAGCCGGATGCGCTGAACCGCGAACCCACGGGCCGGACCGCCCCGGGTACTCGATCGAGCGGACTCCACAACCCGTCGGCAAGCGAGATCGGCTCGCCATCCGATCGCCCGTTCCACAGTTCCTCAAGCTCGCGAAACCACGCCCTTGTATCGGCGCGCCCGACCGCCAATGAGAGGCCCCCGCGCCGCTCCTCGTCCATCGCCGGCAGAAAGGAGCGGATCAGTTCGATCGAGGCGCGGTCGCCGTCAGGGTCGGTTTCGCGAAGGTGCGTTTGGTACAGCGCGATCAGGCGCGGATACAGAAATCGGTAAATCGCCGCGACGAGTTCTGCAGGGGTTTGCGCGCGGTCGATCCGCTCCAGCACCGTGCGCAAGCCTGCCGCCACCGTGGCCTCGCCCGCGATGGCGTGACAAAGCCCGTTGACCCGGCCGCGCAGATAGGTGGCCCGTTCCATCGAGCGGTGCATCTGCAATCCGAACGCAAGCTTGGCGTGGAATACCGGCAGCTTAACCGCCCAGCCGGCCAGGATGTGCGCCAGCGAGCGCTCAAGATAGGCAAGTTGAACGAGCGACGCCGCCGCTTGTGCCGGCGACCAGAACGCGGCCCGGTGCCTTGCGATCATCGCCTCACTGGGGGCCGGTCATTCCGGGCTGGGCCATGTTGGCGCCCGCCGGCCTTACGAAGACCGCATTGTAAAATGCCGGATCGCCACTGAGCCCCAATTCGATTGCCTTGTTCCAGGGACAGCAGTCATGCGCGTTCGCGGCGTTGAGATAGGACCTGCCCACCGCGGCAAGAATGGCCCGCCCGACGACCATACGCTCGGTAATCAAGCGCGCATTGGTCGCGAAGGCCGGCATGTGCATCGATCTCGCATAGGGCTGACGCGTCGCCACGACCCGGGCGGCGTCGTCGCGCGCGACCTGAAACTGCTCGCGTGTCATTTGCCGCAAGACGAGAGTCTCGTTTTTCGAAAGATGGTATCGCGACGCCACGGCGTCCGGATTGCTGAAAATCTGCTCCGCCAGGGCGTCGTTCGACAGCGCCTCGTCCGCGACCTTGAGCAGCCCGACAGTCGAGGGATTGATGCGCTCGGGCTGGACCACGAGCAACTGGGCCGTCGGCTGATTGACGACGCCTGCGGGCGCCATCCGAGAGTTCTCTGTCGCTGCGACAGCTTTCTTGACTGGCAGGCCCACGAACACCCCGACTGCGGCCACTGCTGTGGTCAACAGCAGAAAGGCTTTCCGCAGTGATAACTCGCTTATCTTCGTCATGGCGTCTCTCCTTGCGCAATAGGTTTCGATTGTGGGGATGGCGCACTCACGGCGCCGCTTGTCGCTTGGGGCTGCAGTGGATCACCGCGCCGGCGCGCGCCGTTCTCGCGAACTTGAACATGGACGTTTGCCCTGCTCTTGAACCGACGAGGATGACGCACCGTGCTCGTACTCACAGATGACCTACGAACCGCCGGCAACATCGCACCGGTCTTCGTATCATAGAATGAGAGGTAGTCGCAATTGCATCCGCCTAGGATGCCCCAACGTCATCGCGGACTGCCAAAAGCCGAGGTCGTTTTGCTGGGCTATTGAACGTGGCGTTACGCGTTCCTCGAAATGACCCCAGGTTCCGCCACGGCAGGTAAAGCGCGTATGCCGCCGATGAACAGCTTGGTGGCGAACTCGGCCGCGGCGACATGATCGTGCGAGCCGGTCTGCAACATGCGTTCGGCCACTTCGAAGGCGACGCCCACGATCGCCGCCATCAGGAAATCTGCGTCGATCGATGGAAACAGACCCTTGGCGATGGCCAGTTCGAGATCGTTGCGCAATTCCTCGAAGCCGGCGATGACCTCTGGCGAGTCCATGCGCACCCGCGTGCTGTCGGCGCGGATTGTGCGAAAGTTCACGCGGTCGTCGGCCACGAATTCGAAGAAGGTGCGAAAGCTGCAGCCGATGAATTCCTCCACCGTCGCGGCCTTCATGCGCTCTTCGTGCAGGCGCGGGCGAATAGCGAGCGCGACCTCGTCGCGCACGGCCTGGAACACCTCCTCCTTCGACTTGAAGTAGTTGTAGAAGGTGCCCGAGGCCAAAGGCGTGGCGCGGATGATGTCGCGCACGGTGGTCGCGCCATAACCGAGTTCGGCAAACACCCGGCGCGCGGCGGCCACGATGAGCTGGCGGTTCTGCAGCTTGGTCTGCTCGCGCTTGCCGGGCGACGTCGGAGCTTTTTGCAAGGTGGTGTCCATGGACCCCCGAACATCCCGAAGGGCACACTTTACCTATTCGTGACACCTCGTCAATTTTTTGCCGACGATCAGTTCCAGCTGCCGTCGCCTAGCCGGAAGCGTCCGGCGCCGAGCAGGGCGATCGCGAGGCCGCCGAGAAGATAGAGAACCTCCGCCTCCAGCGCGTAGCCGCCGTCCGGCGCGAGCGCCAGAAGCGAGCCGGCGCGGACAAGTGCGATCGCAACGACCATGTCGAGGGCGATAAGCAATCCGCCGATGCGCGAGAACAAGCCCAAAATAATCAGAACCGGCCCGACCAGTTCGCCGAGATAGACTCCATATGCGACGGAGTTGGAAATGTTATGGGCGCCCAATGCCGTCGCGATCGGCCCCAGCCCGTTCAACAGTTTGTGCACGCCATGGAAAAGCAACAACCCGCCAAGGCCGAAGCGAAGCAACAACTTGCCCAGATCGTCGGACATAAATCCCCCCACACACGCAATAGTTGTTATAGTTGTGGATAACTATAGCGCAATCCGTCCCGCATTGGGAGGAAGTGGTGAGAAGGGGGCTTCCTCTTCGGTGAAGGTCGGTTGGGTTAACGCCATAAAACCGCGTGGGATGCGGCGGATTTTCGGCCGGATGGGGCTGTGGCGGTTGATGTGACCGTTTGTCCGCTTCGGGTTATTCGCCGGGAGCAAGGCACGCGGACGAAACGGCCCCGGCGACGCCTGAACGGAATGGCCGGCCGCGAAGGCGATTTTCTTGGCGGGTTTCTTCCTGGTCTGCGGTTCCACCGGCGCGCTCTGCCGGGCGGGCGAACGGCCCGTGACGAAGAAACTGACGCGCAGACCTTCCACGAGCATCAGCGCGCCGAAGGCCAGAGCAAGTCCGGCAAGAATCCGCAATTCGATCGGCTGCGCGCCGAGCTGGGCCAACGCCAGTTTCCAGATTTCATCCCACCCGGCATGACTCATCGCCGACCGCCCCTGAATACTTATCCCCTGTCCTTTCATACTGCATGAACTAAGCCGATTTCAAAAGCTTTCCCGCGCGGCGAAACGCACGCGGCAGCTCCGGTGTTCGTGCACAGGATTCGGGCAGTGCGACTAGATATTGGGCGCGACTACTATTTTACATCCGCGCCGACGGCATCGGAAATGGTCGCGAACCCGTCGCGCGCCAAGCCTTCCAGCAAACCGCGCTTGATGCGTTTGAGCAGGCCCGCGCCCTCATAGACCAGCGCGGTGTATAGCTGGACCAAGTTGGCGCCGGCGCGGATCTTGGCATAGGCATCGGCGCCCGAAGCAATGCCGCCGACACCGACGAGCACGAGTTTCGTTCCCACCCGCTTACGCATCTGCGCCAGCACCCAGGTCGAAGGCGCGAACAAGGGCTTGCCGGACAGCCCCCCCGTCTCGCCCGAATGTCGGCTTCTGAGCCAGGGCGGCCGCGCGAGCGTGGTGTTGGTGACGATCAGTCCTTCGATCCCCGACGCCAGAACCTCGGCGGCGATATCGTCGAGCGCGCGCTCGTCGAGATCGGGCGCGATCTTGAGCAGCAGCGGAACATTCCTGTCAGCGCGCGCTTCGATCAGCCCCGCCAAGAGCGCGCGCAATTGATCGCGCTCCTGCAATCCACGCAGGCCCGGCGTGTTCGGCGAGGAGACATTCACCGCGACGTAATCGGCGAGCGGCGAAAGGCGCGCGAATGCCTTGCAGTAATCCGTGATGCGGTCTTCGCTATCCTTGTTGGCGCCAATGTTGATACCGACGAGACCAGTGCCGCGCCGGGCCAACCGCTCGGCCACCACGTCCATCCCGTCATTGTCGAAGCCCATGCGGTTGATGACGGCGCCGTCCTCATTGAGGCGATAAAGCCGCGGGCGGGGATTGCCGGGTTGCGGTCGCGGCGTCACCGTTCCGCATTCGACATGACCGAAACCGAGCCTCAGCATGGCCGGGAAGGCGCGCGCATTCTTGTCGAAGCCGGCGGCGATGCCGACCGGGTTGGGGAACTCGAGCCCCAGCGCCTTGACCGCCAGCCTCGGGTCGGACTTGGGCGCGCGCGGCAGAAATGCTGCAAATCTGGCCGCCAATTCCACCGTGGCGCAATGGGCCGGTTCGGGTGGCAGCAGCCGGATGACCTTGACCGAAAGGTCGCTCATCGGCCCCCCCTAGACCGGCCCCCACCAAGAGTGGTAATTCCTAATCTTAACACAATATAGGAAGAATTACCGTCCATCGGAACGCTTTCTCAGTTCCTTGTGCCGCCCCGGGGCGACTCGCGTTTTGCCGATCCGAACACGGAAGGGAAGATGCGCCTAGACGCGAATTGACCGCAGCGGAAACGATCCAACGGAATTGAACAATGCTGACCCATAAACAAATCTGGACCGCGCTCGATGCGCTGGCGGCGAAGAACCGGCTGTCGCCTTCGGGCCTCGCCAAACTCGCCGGCCTCGATCCCACCACCTTCAACAAAAGCAAACGCGGCGCGCCGACCGGCAAGCTGCGCTGGCCCTCCACCGAAAGTATCTCGAAAGTCCTCGCGGCGACGGGGGCGAGCCTGGAGGATTTCGTGGCGTTGGTCGGGCGCGACGGCGGCGCGCGCGGGCGCGTGCGCCTGGTGCCTCTTGTCGGAATGGCGCAGGCCGGCAGCCGGGGCTTCTTCGACGATTCCGGTTTCCCCGCCGGGTCGGGCTGGGACGAAATCCCCTTTCCCGATCTCGCCGACGAGCACGCCTATGCGCTGGAGATCACCGGCGAGTCCATGTTGCCGGTCTATCGCGACGGCGACCGCATCATCGTTTCGCCCGCCGCCAGCGTGCGCCGTGGCGACCGCGTGGTGGTAAAGACCCTCGCCGGCGAAGTGATGGCCAAGCTCTTGACGCGGCTGACCGCGCAGAAGGTGGAATTGAAATCGCTCAATCCGGATTACGACGACCGCGTCTTCACGCTTTCCGAGATCGCCTTCGTCCATCGCATCATCTGGGCGAGCCAGTAGGCGGTGTTGCGCCCGGAGCAGTCATAGGTTTGAGCAAGCACGCTATGCGGCATGCCGGCGGGCAGGCATTGTTCGGCACGCGCCGTGGACGATGGAAAGCGCGGTGCGCCTATCGGCGCAAGAAGATCGCACCGAGAAGTGCGCCAGCGCCCAGCGATAGGGCAATCGCGGAAAAGGGCTTGGCACGTACCGACTGCCGCGCGGAATCGAGATTGCCGTTGGCCCAAGTCTCCACATCGTCGGCGACATGCGTGGCTGCTTCCTCTGCGAGACGGTAAGCGCGTTCCGCGACGTTTTCCGCGTTGCGAATGGCGAGATGGACGCGATCGTCCACAACATCTCCGGCGTTGCCCGCAAGTCCCTTCATGTCCGACTGCAACTCATCGAGATCAGAGCGCAACGCGCCGAGGCGTTTGTCTATATTGTTCGTGCCGTTCTTATTTCTGCGTTCAGACATTGGCGGTCTCCATTTGTTTGGGTTGCTAAGGTCGAATTGGCACGATGAATAGCGAAGCGGCGCAGGCCGAACGGAAGAACATCAAAGCGGTCCCTTCGGCTGCTCGGGGCGCGCAAGAAACTCTGATCGCATCGGCGGCCGTCCCGCGGGAGGCGGTGAATCGTTCACGACGGTGTAGCCAAGGGACTGCATGTGACGGATATGCGTCGGTGCAGAATCTTCGTCTGCAACGAACATGCTGCAAACACTCTTGGGTGCTTCGGGGCGGTGGAAACGAACGATCTGGCTCACGTAAACCTCCGTAGGAAGATCAAAGACCCGGTCAGGGGGCGAGACCGCCGGGTTCGATGATCTCGCGTAAACCCCGGGGAAAATCTAGGCGCTAGAGAAGATGCCACGGCCCATCGCCATTGAGCAGATTCGGAATCTACTCAAAGCCTGGACCGTTGCGCCGGCACGTATGGCGACTCTTTATAGACGGAGATATGCCTGATATTCAGCTTCGTTCTTGGCATTCATCTGCGCTTTGGCGCGCCGCCAATGCTCGAGTTCGTCCCCGAAAGGGCGTCCCTCTTGTTGCCAAATCAAGTAACTTCGAAACCGAAGCTCGTCTTCGGTAGGCGTTGCCGGAATCTCTTCTTCGACTGTCAGATCCATCTCTACGCACTCCAGTAAACGGGACCTTGGTCGAATGCACGCGTCCGAAGATAGGCACGGAATCTACTTAGTCTGCTGGCGACCATTTGTCGGCCAGGCGGGGTTTAGCGTCTGCGGCATAGAAAGGGCGCTGGGCAGCCGCCCTACGGATAGCCTTCGTATTTCCGCACCCGCGCGGCGTAGGCGGCGCGGTCGGCTTTCTTCAGCAACTCCAGCAGCTCGCGGGCGCGTCCCTGCAACAGACGCGTATAGGCCGTGTCCGCCGTCGCCGTCGCAACCATCGTCAGCGCGTCCTCGATCTCGCCATGGTAACGCGCGGCGTCGTAATCGGACAACGTGAGCGCATATTGATAGCGCAGCACGGCATTATCCGGCGCCGTCTTGAACGCGGCGGTAAAATCGTCCAATCCCCGCTTGACCGTCGCGCCGAATAACCAATCGGCCAGGCCGGCGCCCGCGTGGTTGACGATCTCAATGTTCCAGCCGCCCAGCGCCGCCAGCACCCAAGGGCTGCCCGGATCGGCGGCGAGCGCCGCATCGAGCGCGTCCTTGGCCTCGTCCGGATAGTTATCAAGCCGCGCCACCAGCGGCCCGACGATGTGTTCCTTGAGACCAAGCGTGATCGCGAGATAAATCTGCCCGTCCGGCAATTTCGGATCGGCGGCGATGGCCCGACGGGCATAGGATTCGGCGCGCTCCAGACAATCGAGACAGGGCCGGTCGCGCGAAGCCTCCTCGGCCAGCTCCGAGCGCGCGGCCGTGGCAAAGCCGGCGGCGTCGTTCTCAGCCAAAGCAGTTTTGATGGACTCGTCGTATTTGCCGTCGGCATAAAGCCGCTCGGCGGTTCCCGCGTACGCCGGAGCCGCAAGCAGCAGCGCGAGCGCCAGAAACCGCTTCATGCCAAAGGAACAAATTCGTTCGCCAGCGCGCGCTCGATCAGCGCCGCGGTCTCCGCACAGCCGAACAGTACCGCGAAAGAGCCAAAGCGCGGGCCCTGACTCTGTCCGAACAGCACTTCATAGAGCGCCTTGAACCAATCGCGCAGCGGCTCGAAGCCGTGGCGCTTGCCGACCTCATAGACCTCGAACTGCACTTTCTCGGCGTCACGTTCGGCGCCGAAGCCGCGCAGCTTGTCCGCGAGGTCGGCGAGCGCGGCGCGTTCCTTGTCGCTGGGCGGGCGGTAGCGCTTCTGCGGCTTGACGAAATCTTCGTAGTACTTGATCGCGTGGCCAACCAGCCCGTCGAGCCCCCGGTTCGTCTCCGGCGTCGCGTCATGCGCATAGGACTGGATGAAGCCCCACAGTACCTCACGATTGTGCGCGTTCGACGCGCTGACCAAATTGAGCAGCAACGCAAAACTGACCGGATAACGCTCGGCGGGCGGCTTGCCGCCGTGGATGTGCCAGATAGGACTTTCGAGCCGCTCGGCCTCGCCCATCGTGTTGGAATGGTACTGATCGAGCAGCGCGATATAGTCGTCCACTGTCTTGGGGATGGAATCGAAATAGAGCTTCTTGGCGGCGCGCGGCTTCTGGAACATGAAGAGCGCGAGACTTTCCTCGGTGCCGTAGGTCAGCCACTCGTCGACCGAAAGCCCGTTGCCCTTCGACTTGGAGATTTTCTGGCCCTGGTCGTCGAGGAAGAGTTCGTAGTTGAAGCCCTCGGGCGGCACGCCGCCGATCGCGCGCTCGATCTTGGACGACAATTCGACCGAGGAGATCAAATCCTTGCCCGCCATCTCGTAATCGACGCCGAGGGCCAGCCAGCGCATCGCCCAATCCGCCTTCCATTGCAGCTTGGCGTGACCGCCTGTGACGACGGTTTCTTCCTTCTTGCCGTCTTCTTCATAGACGATGGTACCGCGCCCCGCGTCCCATTCCAGGATCGGCACCTGCAGCACAACGCCGGTCTTGGTCGAGATCGGCAGGAAGGGCGAATAAGTAGCACGCCGCTCCGGCCCCAGCGTCGGCAGCACGATATCGCGCACCTTCTCATAATGGGCGAGCACGGTGAGCAGCGCCTGGTCGAAGCGGCCGCTCTTGTAGCAATCGGTGGAACTTAGGAATTCGTAGTCGAAGCCGAAGCGGTCGAGGAACGCCTTGAGCCGCGCGTTGTTGTGTGCGCCGAAACTTGGATGCGTTCCGAACGGATCGGGGATCGAGGTCAGCGATTTGCCGAGGTGCGCGGCCAGCATTTCCTGGTTCGGCAGATTGGTAGGTACTTTGCGCAGCCCGTCCATATCGTCGGAGAAAGCGAGGAGGCGCGTGGGAACATCCGACATCAACGAGAATGCGCGCCGCACCCAAGTCGTGCGCGCCACTTCGCCGAATGTCCCGATATGGGGCAGGCCCGACGGGCCGTATCCGGTTTCGAAGATGACGGCTCTCTGGTCTTTTCGATTCTCGATGCGCGCCAGCACCTTGCGCGCTTCCTCGAACGGCCAGGCGTGCGCGGCAAGCGCCTGTTCGCGCAAGGATTCTGTCGGGCTGGCTGCCATCGCCGGGTCAAAACCTTAAGCGTTTGGAAAGACAGGTAAAGCTATTCTCTGCTTTAGCATGCAGTCAATCTCGACCGAAAAATGGGCCCACAAGGAGGGCGACCGCAGCGTCTTCGCCGGTCGCATCGACATCCTTTTTTCGCTCGGGCGGCACTATCTCTCCCTGCCCTTTGCGGTGCTGTGCGTGTCGGCGACACTCTTCGCCGGCGGTCCCGTTGGCATCAAGCCGTTCCTGCCGCTGGTTCTGCAGCTTGCCGTCGCCATCGCCGCCGAGCAGCTTGCGCAAGCCTACAAGAAGCGCGACAGGTCGGAAGACTCCTATTACTGGGCGCACCGCTACACGGTCGTGTCGGCGATCGCCGGTCTGACCTGGGGCATCGGCGTCTTCTTCTGGTACGTGCCCGGATCGTTCCCCGCCCAGGCCTATCTCTGCCTCGCCTTTATGGGAATGACGGCGACAGAGTTCATCTCCCGCTCCGCGTACCGCCCCGCCTATCTCGCCCATGCCTGCTTCTCGCTCGGCCCGCTGGTCGCGATGCTCCTGGTGCAGGGCGACATCTATCACGGCATGACGGCCCTGCTGATCGTCTGCTTCGCCGCCGTGTTGTGGAGCTATTGCAACGGCATGTCGCGGCTCTTGAACGAGAGCATCCGCCTCAGGCTTGCCAATGCCGGGCTGGTGAGGAAGCTGCAGGCGGAGAAGCTGGAAGCGGAAGCGGCGCGCGACGAAGCCCAGGCAAGTGCGAGCGCGAAAGCCAGCTTTATCGCCAATATCAGCCACGAATTGCGCACGCCGCTCAACTCCTTGCTTGGAATGGCGCAACTTCTCGAGCGCGCCGAACTCAGCACGCCGCAGCGCGACTACGTCAAGGTCATGCTGGAAGCGGGCCGCGGCCTGCAGACGTTGCTCGACGACGTCATTGCGCTCACCCAGGACGACCAGGACCCGCACGCGGACTATGAATGCGATCCGGTGCAGGCCGCGCGCGCCGTGGCGCGGCTCCTCCACCCGCGAAGCTGGGAAAAGCGCCTGCGCCTGACGGTCACCGCGGACGCCAACCTTCCCCGCGCCGCCGCCGATCCGCGACGGGTGCGCCAAGCGTTGCTAAAGCTCACCGACAATGGACTCAAGTTCACCGACAGCGGCGGGGTGGAAATTCGCGTCGACGCGGTCGAGCGCGGCGGCGGTCCCTTTGTGCGCTTCGCCGTGATCGACACCGGCCTCGGCGTGCCGTCCGAGGTCGTTCCCCGGCTGTTCAAGCCGTTCTCGCCGGGCGACACCTCCTATGCGCGCCGCGACCAAGGCGCGGGGCTCGGCTTGGCCGTCGTCAAGCGTGTCGCGGAGGCGGCCGGCGGTGAAGTCGGATTCGAGAGTGAGGCGGGCCACGGCTCGACATTCTGGTTCGTCCTACCTGCCGCCGGCCCGGTTGCAGCGCCGAGTGAATTGGGCGAACGCGACCTGGTTGCCGCGCCGTCAAACCTTCATCTGCTCGTCTACGCGGACGACGACGAAGTTCACAAGCAGTTGGTGCGCGCGCTCGAACCCTTCGGCAACAAGCTTTCCTTCGCTCAAAGCTCGGCGGAGGCGGTGCTGCGGGCCAGCCGCGAAGAGTTCGACGGCGTCATCACCGCGGCCCGCCACGCCGACATGCTGGCCTCAGCGCCCGGTGCGAAGCTGCCGGTCCTCGCCTTGCTCTCGAATGGCGAGCGCGCGCCGATCTGTGCCAACGCCGTGCTGCGCTGGCCGGCGGACGCCCAAGAGATTTACACCGCGCTCGCGACGCTGCGCCCGGTCGCCGCCGACGCCGCAGCGCCGCGTCCCAGCGAAGAGGTCGTGGCGGCGATCGACGCGGCGGCCTTCTCGGCGCTGGAGAAATCGGTCGGCGCGGCGACGCTGGTTGAGATCCTGAAATCCTATATCGCCACCGCCGAGCACCTATGCGCCGAGCTGGGCGACGCCAGCAACGAAGCCAATTGGGAGCAGGCCGGCCGCCTCGCGCAGGACATCGCCGGCAGCGCCAGCGGGCTCGGCCTGCTCGCCATGACCGCCGCGGCGCGCAGTTTCGCCTCAGCGGCGCGCCAAGGCGCCAACGCGCACAACCTGCGCAACGACGCGCAGAAAATCGTCGTCGAACATGAGCGTGTCCGATTAGCGCTGGCGAACCTTTATCCGGATCTGGTGGCGTAGCGAACCCGTTCCGCGCATGATCGCCCGCCATGCCGGACGACAGAATCATCACACTTCTCGACGCCCTCCCCGCCCTGGTGCCGGCGGGACATGGAGCCGTGCTGTGCGCGGGACTTAGTCTGGGGCACTTAGAGCTGGAAGAAGCCCAAAAACTCTTCCGCTCCGGCGAGGTGCTGGTGGCGCACGCGGCCTTCATCGCCGGTCGGCTGAAGGCGGCGCCGGGCAGACCGCTTTACGACGTGCTGGAGCTATTCGCCTTCATGCGGCCGGGAATGGCTTGCGTTCCGAGTGCATCTGGCGTCGCTCGCGCGCTTGGCCTTGGCAGGCCCGAGACACAAGAAGATGCCGCACGCTCGCTACGCGCGTCTGCTGAGAAACTGCTGGACGAAATCGCCGACAGCTCCGAAGCCG
>Ga0265342_10002490_pt1 | contig 15855 bp, 18 predicted proteins | sample 4CB327metaG_FD_203125 | JGI IMG/M metagenome (GOLD analysis project Ga0265342, IMG submission 203125) | Rhizosphere microbial communities from Carex aquatilis grown in University of Washington, Seatle, WA, United States - 4-CB3-27 metaG | ecosystem: Host-associated > Plants > Roots >...
TTTTGTTATATCTTTTTACTCCCTTTTTCACAATACTGGCTGTTAATAGTGCTTATGTGAAAAGTAGCATCTTTCTTGAAGCGAAACACAAAAATTTCTCTGTTTCACTGTGTCTAATGCGGTTTTTTCTGAATTCGCTGATTATTTATAAAATATAAAGCGTGTGAATTGAAACCAACTTGCCTGCCGGCAAGGGAGAGAGAGATTTTTTGTGCTAGCTGAACTAAAAACTTTTCCAAAAAACTCATAAAACACCCCACCACTAATAAAACTGTAAGAATATTATAAGAACATACTTATAATTGTTGTATCTTTTTATTTTTTTGGTAAGATTACAATATATGAAAAATATCCAACTGGGCGAGATAAATAAAGCAATTCTTGCCCTTACAACTACAAAATCGAACGAGCAACTCTATAAGGAAATTGCGCAAACAGCAAAGACTTTTATTGGAGCCAACTTTGTTAAATTACTTCTTTATGAGAAAGATCATCTAAAAAGAGTTTATTACTCTGATGAGCTTATTAAACAAAATACTATTACTATTAATAAATATTATAGTAAAATTTTGGCAGCAAACGATGTACTTTATTTATCTAAATCTGATCTGGGTAGATTGCAAATGAAACAATTTCCTCACGAGATTAAACAGGTAGCAATAGTCCCGCTCTTGTATTCCCAACAAATGTTGGGATTTCTTTTTTTATACTCCCTTAAAGAAAAATCTCTCTCTGAAACAGAGCGTGATGCGCTTATTATTTATAGCCATACGGCAACACTTGCACTTAATAAAATACAACTACAAGAAGATTCACAAAAAGCTTTAGAGCTCAGAGATAGGTTCATTTCTTTAGCCTCACATGAGCTTCGAACACCACTGACGTCAATTCATGGCTATATTCAATTACTTTACAGCCGTACAAAAGACAAAGAAACTCTTGAATCACGTTGGACAAAGGAATTATACGCTGAGAGTATCCGCTTAACGACACTTGTGAAAGAACTTTTAGATGTAAATCGAATTAAACAAGGACAATTTGCTTTTGTCTTCAGCGAAATTCAATTGCAGGACATAGTTACACGAGCTATTGACCAGTATCGATTCACCAACACGAATCATCCTTTTGAATTTTACTGTAAATTGACTAATCATCAAACAAGAATTGTCGGGGATTTTGATAAATTGGTCGAAATGGTTTCGGGGCTTCTTGAAAACGCAATAAAATTCTCAAAACCTGGTGAAAAAATCGCCGTTATTTTAAAAAGTCATCCTCGCATGATAACGCTTGAAGTACACGACAAAGGCAAAGGTATTTCAAAACATGACCTCGCTTCAATTATGAACGGATTTTATAAGCCTGAATATGCCGGCTATATTGAAGGTATGGGGGTTGGGTTGATGCTTGCGCGATATATTATCGAAAATCACCGAGGAAAAATAAAAATTAAATCAAAAGAAAACATCGGTACTACAGTAACTGTCAGCTTACCAACAATCAGATCGATTAATAAAACAACAAATTAGGCTTCTTTAATAACGTAACCAAATCCTCGTACGGAATGAAGTAGTTTTTTTTCTGTATTTGCATCAATTTTCTTTCGCAGATATCCCATATAAACATCAACAACACGGGTTTCAACATCGCTTGAATACAACCAAATTCGTGAGAGAATCATTTCACGAGTAAGAATTCTTCCTTTGTTGTTCATCAAATATTGTAATAACTTAAATTCCTGAGGGGTGAGTTGAATTTGTTGTCCATCTCTTTTAACTTCCATTGTTTTACCATCAAGTTCAAGATCAGCAACTTTTAAGGTAGTCGTATTATTTACTTGCTTACGCAGCCTTGCTTTAATCCTGGCAAGAAACTCATCAGCAACAAAAGGTTTGGTTATATAATCATCAGCACCCAAATTAAGCCCTTTCACAATATCGTTAATTGAATCCTTCGCGGTAAGAATAACGATTGGAACATCTTTATATTTCTTTCGTACTTCCTGGCAAACAGCTTCACCTGACATCACTGGTAATCCAAGATCAAGAACAAGTAAATCAGGAACTGCTTTCTTAAAATAATCCAATGCCGTAATACCATCGGAAACGGTTTGGACAGCATAGCCATTGTCTAATAGGAGTTCTTTGAGGTATTTTTGTAATCCACGGTCATCTTCGACTACCAATATTGTTTGCGCCATAAGAATAGGATTATTATAGCAAGAATTGTAAGAACGCACAACTATACTATTTTTAATGTGTGTATATATAGGTATTGCGCGTGAAAATTATTTCTTGTATAGTAAATATCCTGCCATGCTAAATAAATTCTTTGATTCCCTCGAAATTACCCCTAATCATATTAAAATTTTTCTTATTACTTTTGTCGCTATGTCAGTTATGGTTTTTCTACGGAATGTAGGCGTTCATTTTCCTCTTGGATTTCTTTCTCTTGACAAATAAGTCATAAGTAACCAAGATTATAATACGGTATGTTTTTTCCCGAGGTTCTTATTGGTATTATTCTCATTTTGATTGCCGTTATTATTAATAACAGCTATCGGCATGCTGTCAAAAATGCGCAAAAAAACATTATTAATTCATTAAATACACCGACAATCGTTATTGATGCACATAAGAAAATTGTTTTTTTAAATGCCGCAGCAGAATCGGCAACGGAACTGACAGCCAAGAATGCTATTGGACAAGCAATTGAAACAATAAAACTGTATAACCCCCAAGAGCTTACTCCTTTTACTGCATACGATAACCAAAAAGAACAACAAGTAAGTCAAAAATTAACGCTACAAAAAGGAAACGGGGACAAAGCTGAATTTATAGCCACAATAACAAAAAACGCACTCGGGGCAAAAGATCAAATTATGATAACACTCGTTGATATTTCAAGCGAAGCACAATTGGAAGAAATGAAAGTGGATTTTGTTTCAATGGCTGCTCATGAATTACGAACTCCTTTGACTGCAATCCGCGGATACGCATCTCTGTTACAAATGCATTATGCAACAAATCTTGACGCATCAGCAAAAGAACTATTAACAAGACTTATCGTAAGCACAACCAATTTGGCTAACCTTATTGATAATCTTCTCAGTGTTTCACGTATTGAGAGAAATGATCTGGTAATTGAAACCAAACCACTTGATTTGAGAATTATTATTAAGGATATTTTTTCCAGTTTCCAACAAGAAGCAATGACAAGAAGACAAAATTTTGCAATTAATATGCCAGACAAACTCCCTCTCGTAATGGCTGACCCTTTCCGTATTGGACAGGTTTTTGTCAATCTCATCAGCAATGCAATTGCATACACCCCTGATGCTGGGAATGTCTCAGTAACAGTGGCTGATAGAAAAGATCATATAGAAATTGCTATAAAAGACAACGGTGAAGGCATACCAAAAGAGGCACTTCCTCGGTTATTTACAAAATTCTTTAGAGTTTCAGGTTCTCTCGAACAAGGCTCCAAAGGAACTGGTATTGGACTATTTATTACCAAATCAATCGTCGAGTCACACAAAGGAAAAATCTGGGCCGAAAGTGAACTCGGTAAAGGATCAACATTTACTATTACTCTCCCCGTGGCAACACCGGAAGACATTACGCAAAACGAGCAGAAAGCAAACAGCACTTCCTTGACAGTCAAAAATGGACAAGGTATCATTGTTAGAAATAATGCCGTTAAAAACTGATCTATGAGAAAACTACTTATCGCGGAAGACGATTTTTTTATTCGAGATATTTACAGCAAAGTCTTTTCCCTTTCTGGATATGATGTGCAAGTAGCCGTTGATGGTATAGATGCACTCGATAAAATAAAGGCGCAACAATACGACATGATTCTTCTTGATATCATGATGCCTCGCATGACAGGAATTGATGTTTTGAGAAATGTACGCGGACTAAGCACTGCATCAAAAGACACTCCCATTTTTATTATTACCAATCTTGGACAGCAAAATGTTATTGAAGAAGCATTCAAACTCGGTATGGACGGCTATATCCTCAAATCGCAGGTTTCTCCTCAGCAAATTGTCGATGAAATCAATAATTTCTTTATCAATAAAGAAGCAACTGCACAGTTGAAGTAATTACTAAGTGCTAAACGAAATGTATAACCACTTCCCTTTCCCTCGGGCCATCGAGCTCTACTAAAACAATTCTTTGCCACGTTCCTAGATCTAAACTTCCGTTCACAACTGGAATAGTAAGCGATGCACCGATAATCGATGACAGGATATGATCTGTGACGTGCGATGGATTATGAGGATGACGATAGTCTAAATGCGGCATCATTGCCTCAAACGCATCAAGCATATCAAGATCTGTACCTGGATCAAGATCAGCTGTAGTAAGAGCAGCAGTGGTATGTTTGATAAAAAGAAAACACAAACCTTCTGTTTTTTTAGTATCTAATAAACTTTGAATCTTTTCTGTGATATCAACGATTTGTTTCTTTTTTGTAGTAGAAAGAATAATTTTCTGCATAAACAAACCTCATAAAATTAATTTTCAATGATATAATTTCCAAATTGGAACATTGAAACATTGTAATTTGATTGAAAATTGGAAATTAAAAATTGAAAATTCCTTGTTTTAATTAAACAGCGAGTATATCGTCACAATTCCTGAAAGTACCATCAAAAGAACAACCAGCCAACCAACAGCGGCAATGATTGGATGACTTGTTCTCTCTTTCATAATTTTCTTACTGCTGGTCATAAGTACAATTGGAATAAGAATTATTGGCGCGACAAGTCCATTCACTACAGCAGAATAAATAAGCATTTTAATAGGATTTATGCCGATAAAATTAAGAGCTAACCCAATCAACATCGCAAAAATAATAATCCCATAAAATGCCCTCGCATCTTTTAATTTTCGGTACAGTCCCTGTTTCCACAGAAAACTTTCTGAAACGGTATATGCAGCAGAACCGGCAAGAATCGGAACAGCAAGAAGTCCTGTGCCAATAATACCAATACCAAATAAGAGAAATGCTTGATTCCCTGCAAGTGGCTTAAGCGCAAGCGCGGCATCTGCAGCAGAATTAATATTGGTAATACCATGCGCATAAAGAACAGCCGCACAGGTCGCAACGATAAAAAACATCACAAGATTTGATACAAACATTCCCGACCATACATCCATCCGCATGCCGCCTATTTCTTTATCAGTCACTGTTTCTTGACGCAAACGAATTGATGTTTTGCCATGAAGAATTTCTTCTTCAACTTCATGTGATGTTTGCCAAAAAAATAAATATGGCGAGATTGTCGTTCCCAAAATTGCAGTAACAAGAATAATTTGATCTTTGGAAAATATTATTTTAGGAATAATAGCATGAACAAGAAGCGTTGCAGGATTAAGCCCTACGATCAACCCAGTTGCAATATAAGAGAACAAAACAAGTACTAACCATTTTAAATACCGTGCATATTTTTCATAAGGAGTATAAATTTGAACAAGCAACATGAAAAATGTGAAAAAAATTACCAACAATGCAAAATCAAAATGTGGAGCAAATAATTGAACTCCCTTTGCCATCGCGCCGATATCTGCACCGATATTAAACGTATTCGCAACAAAAAGAAGAATCGCACAACTGTACATCACCCACCGCGGATAGTTGATACGGATATTCCCTGCCAATCCACGACCTGTGGCAAGCCCGATTCTCGCGCACATTTCCTGAACAACTGCCATAAGAGGAAATGTAAAAAGCGCCAACCAAAGAAGCTGAAATCCTGTCTGCGCACCTTGCTGTGAATAGGTTGCAATTCCTGAAGGATCATCATCCGCTGCTCCCGTCACGAGTCCTGGGCCAAGACTTGTCCAGTAATTTTTTGCTCGTTTATAATGAGATGTCGTCGTTGCGCTTGCACCAATTTTTTTTGTAAGATCGACACTTTTTTCCAATGCAATCGAAGGTGCGGAGGCTATTTTTTCAAATTTTTCTTCCATACTTTAATATTACCTGTTTTTAAAAAGATAGCAAGCCTTGACAACTGGCAGAGTTAATTCTATTCTTAAATAAGGACTAGATATTGATACTATTTTGAAACATTTACTCACATCACCCAAATTCATAACCATTTCACTTGCAATAATTGCATTAGTTGTCATCCCCGTAACGCTTATTGAAGTACAAAATCAAACAAATATTAAACAAAGTGCTGAATCAATTCTGTGGGTTACCAACCAGTCTGCAAGCACTGCCTGCGCTGTAGACGGAAGTGGAGCAAATATTGCAGTAACCTTCACTAATTCGGAAGGGCCAGGTTCATCTACAGCTATGACTGTCACGGCAAAAGATCAACAAACGGGTAATTCTGTAAACATGGGCTCAATTCAAGGTGGTCAAACAAAAACTAACATTATAAAAACAGGAAAGAACTTGTTAAATGCAGGAACAGTAACGTTCGCACTTTCATGGACCAACGGACAAAGCGGAACAGATTCACGAACTGCATCATATGAAGCCGTCGATAGCTGCATACCAACCCCGACGCCTACAGTACCACTATCTCCCTCTCCAACCCCTACACCCACACCAACGCTTCCTCCTGGAGTGCCAACACCAACGATTTGTCCAACGCTAGCGCCAGTACAGAATGTCAAGATAATTTGTCCGAACTGTCAACTGTCGCCGACTCCCAGTTCATAGAGATTAATAAACAAAAGACATATAGCAAAGTGAATGTGCCTAAAAAATCAAAAACATTTTTATTTAGCTTACTTGCAATAGCCGTTGTTGTTTTGCCGCTGACGGTGTATCTTCTTCAAAAAGAACAGGTTTTCCAAAATTTTGCATGGACTACAGCTCAATCTGCATCTTCAGAATGTTCTTCTAATGGTGACGCTATTATTAATGTAAGCTTTACCAACACTGAAACTTCAAATACTATGGCAATGAATGTTGAGGTAAATGATTTACAAACACAAACATTTTTAAACCTTGGAACGGTCAAAGCCAACGCTACCAAAACGGCTCAGATTGATACAAAAAAAACGTCTTTAAAAAATGGGACTGTTGTCTTCAATCTAACCTGGACAAATGGAACAGCAGGGACAGACTCACGATCAGCGACATACGAAGCTGTTAGCACTTGTCAAAATCAAACTCCAACCCCGACTCCAACGCCGCCAACCAATTACTGCCCCGCAAGTGGACAAGGACTATGTGAATGGGATTCAGTAAGTGGTGCGCAAGGATATACTGTTGTTGTTACTCAACCTGATACGGGAAGAATCATTCAATCAACCAATCTTCCTGCAACTGCATCCCAAAGCGTGTTCCCAATGACGCCAGGAATAAATTATCAATGTTCTGTCACTCCAACAAACATCTGCGGCAAGGGTACCCCTGCTAATGCAACAAAAATTTGTCCAGTCGCAACCCCGACGCCTACACAAGCACCAACGCCAACTCCCATGGTTTGCTCACAAAAAGAAGGAGTCTGTCAATGGAACGCAGTGACAGGCGCTACCACCTATACTATAGATGTTCAAGATATAACCACTGGACAACATGTCAGTGGAACAGTCAACGCACCCGGTACTCAATATTCTTTCCCAGATAATGGAGTTGACACATATCAGTGTGCAGTTTCAGCAACCAATGTTTGCGGCACAACGCCACAAAAAAACAGTCCGCCAAGCACGTGTACTAGTCCCACACCAACACCAAGTCCAAGCCCTACGCCAACGCCGACTCCGACGCCAACGCCAACGTTGACACCAACTCCCACACCTACACCTACTCCCAAACCGACTGCGACGCCAACGCCCACGCCTACTCCAACGCCGACTCCGACACCTGTGCCAACAGCAACACCTACCCCGGTGGTCATCGTAACGGTCATCACTCAAACACCGCAACAGGTAGTCGAAACAATTCCTGGACAAACACGTACAGTCATACAACAACAGCCTGGGCAAACCCAAACAATTATCCAACCAGGACCAACCCAAACTATTTATATCAAACCTAATGTGCCCACACCGACTATGGCACCAACGGGAGATACAACACCAACATTTGTTCTTATTGGGACAAGTACCCTGTTACTTCTCGCTGGAGGCCTGATCTTCTTTATATTATAAAACTAAAACGATTAAGCATTATGAATACCAAATGCTTCCGAAGAGACTCTATATTTCTTCAAATTTTGCAGAATCGTAAAATGTAGGATCTGATTGCAATATCAAATCTTTCGGTGAAGAGACGCGATCGATATTAATAATTCCTTCCATATGATCAATCTCATGTTGAAAAACCCTATTCATCATCTTCCCAATTTCCGTATCATCTTTTGTATTCCAAAACTTCTTTTCCCCCTTCTCATCATAATAAGTAAATTCGATCCATGCAGGGCGTACTGTAGGCGCAATAATAGGATTTGCACTCATACACATTTCAGGATATAGATATTTCTTTTTGGAAATCTTTGTAATATGTGGATTTACAATAAGTAGTAATTCATCATTATAAAAAATAACTGAGTAACGCTCGGGTATACCGACTTGGACGGCCGTAATTCCACGACCATATCCTGTTAATTTCCTATAGTTGAGTAAACATTTTTTCAGATAAACAAATTTTTTCTGTACCACTTTCTCATTAATTTTTTTTAAGAAAACTTCTTTAGATTTCTGTCTTAATTCAGGATACTCACCTATCTGATAAATAAAATCCGAAACAACTGCACATTGTTCCCAAACTCTCTTTTTAAATTTACGAAAAGGCGCAGGTTTTGCTTCCCAAATCATATAATGATTATACCACCAGGCCTGTAACCTTTGAACTATAGTATAATAAAAGTCTATGCACTTGGCTCTTTTTCTTGCTTTTATTTCATTCTTTGGCTTGGGGACAGGAGATTTATTTACTGTTATTGCAGTACGAAAAATTGGAGCAAATCTTACAACGTTTTGGGTTTTCTTTTTTAGTTTTATACTTGCACTTATTGTCCTCCCCTTTGCTCCACACGATTTTGGGGCAATTACTTTTCCCTTATTGGTGCTAAACATTTTTTTGGGAGTTCTTTACATTTCTGCAAACATCATGATCAGTGAAGCATTCCGTGTTTCAAGTGCTCCTTTAATTGGCATTATTTTCCAATCTTTTCCTGCGGTTGTTCTTATTCTCTCTGCGATCATTTTCAAAGATAAAATAACGCCTATCCAAGCTTTATTTATTATAATAATATTTCTTGGAGTTATTCTCTGCAGTGTTGACTTTAAGGCGTTATCCAAAGCAAAAAGAATCTTCGATAGAGGAACTACTCTTGCTCTAATTGCCATGGCGTCTTTAGCAATCTTTTTCACTTTTTCAAGAATTCCCATTGATCACTATGGTTGGTTTCTCCCCAACTTTATTGCTATATCATGTTTTCCCATCATTTACCTGTTTATTAAAAAACAAAAAGAAAAAATGCAGAGACCAAAGCAACTCAAAATACTTCTTTCAACATTTATGGTCGCACTACTCATCAGAATGGGAGATACTGCTCTCAATTATGGATTGACTCTCCCTAATAAAAGCAGTCTTGTCGCACCGATTGCAGGAGCTGCGCCAATCCTTTTTGTAATTTCATCTCACTTTATTTTTAAAGACAAACTAACCAAACAGCAAGTTATCGGGATTATCATATCTTTGGTAGGAATTGTGTTATTAACTTCACTGACTTCTTAAAAAAAGTTAAAACAGAATTGAATTAACCTCGTTTTTCAAGTATTGACAGGATATCTGATCTGATCTAATATTGTTGTTAATGAGTGAGTTTGGAAAAGACGATATAATCGGTCAAGGATCAGACAAACCTCCTAGGGTGAAGTTACCTCATTTTAATCTACATGATCTACAGAGAAGTAAGAGTGAATCTGGAGGAGACCCAAATTATATCCAAGGACATACCGATGAAATCCGTCAAGGTTCAGATAAACCTCCTCTACAATTACCTGATTGGTTGCGATTACCTCACCTTTCACGGAGAGGGAAAATAGGTGTTGCCGCATTTCTTGCTGCTGGAGTTGTTTCCGGTGCGGGAAGCTCTGGAGTAAGTCCTGACCAGGGGACAACGGGACAACCTCCAATGATAGAAAATCCTTCGGCACAAATACAGGAATATCCTTTACTCGCTGTAGGAGCAGATAGATCTTCTTTGGTTGGTAATGGTCGACGAATTTTGGATCAACTCAACAGTATACTTCAACACCCTATTAACACTAGCCTGCTTGACGGTGAACAAAATAGTGTACAAGCCGTTAGAATTATTAATGAGAAGACAGGAAAACCAGATCAAATACAAATAAATGCTGCCCCAGATGCTTCTCATTTAGCAGAACTCACAATCTTGGAAGAACCTACACCAGCTTCTTCAGTGAATGGTAACGGTAGCGCAGATGTTGCTTTTTACCGAATGGCTCATCCAGAAGGAATTGGTAGCTTATTGAAATCGGGCTTACAGTATTCAAATGGTGGTTCAACATATAGCAATGGTGAAAGAACTTCTACTATATACCAAATAAATGGTGCTGACGGACAATTTTGGATTGAAGATTATCTTGACGGAGTAATTGGAGTCGGAGTAGTATCTAAAAGACCATTTAGTCAACAAATTCCAACCGCAACTCCCTCTTCAGACATAAAGCAACAAGTGGATTACTTAAAAGGAACAAATGGAGTAGATCAAGGAATAATTGCAAAATTGGGACATGAAGTTCCATTGAGTAATTTAACTACTCCACCTCTGAAAGTTTCCCCTATCACTTCTCTTTTAGATAGGGATTACAGTGTTCAATTTTAATTTAATATAATCTAATTTAATTCTTCCCAAATATAGTACCCTTTATCTATATTATGACTTCCCTACAGAAAGTTATTACTGAGAAGGTTTTTCAAAAAAATCAAAACTCCATTTGCAAATTGGTACAAAAATTTACTATGCTAAAAAGAGATGACAAAAAAATTACGACATAAGAAACCTACATCCAAAACCTCCAAAAAAGGGAAAACAGTTGGCTATTATATCCAAATGTACACTCTTTCCCTATTTGCAGGCATTGTTGTATATATTGTCGGTGGATTTTTTATGCCAAACCCAACACCTTGTGCGAACTCTCTCTCCTGCCAAAGTGATCGCAAGTTACAAATTAATAATAATGCTATCGGAACCTTTGAAGGACGTACAGTTATCCCGCCAAAAATTTCGCTTGCAAGTCTCAATACACCCTCACATGTTCTCGGAGCAGCAACAAATCCAGGAGACAAACATATTTATGTTGACCTTTCAACCCAAAGACTTTATGCATATCAAGGCGACAGTCTTGTGATGGATACCTTTATTGCATCGGGCAAATGGGATCCTACACCAGTAGGTAATTTCCATATTTGGGAGAAATTGGTATCAACCACAATGGCGGGCGGTTCGGGAGCTGACGCATATAATTTACCAAATGTCCCTTATGTTATGTATTTCTACCAAGATTATGGCTTGCATGGCGCCTATTGGCACAACAATTTTGGTCATCCGATGAGCCATGGATGTGTCAATGAACGTATCGTTGATGCAAAAGCATTGTATGAATGGGCCGACGGACCCTCAGGTGATCAACCAGGAACAGCAGTATCTGTTTGTAATTCTTTCTCACCGCCGAATAATTGTGTACAGAAAAACCCGATTAATAGTTGAGGAAACTTAGTATGGTACTAAAAAAACATTTGGAACTTGAAGCAATTATATTTATCTTAGCAGGCGCAGCAGCCGGCTATTTCTTGCTTGTTCATCAAACAAGCATCGTTAAACAAACGCTTGTGCAAAGTATGCAAACACAACCACAAATGCAGTCACAACCTGCTACTGCAACCAACCCAACGGCAACACCTGTTCCGACAATTACCCCTATTCCTACACTTACAGTGCAAGCGGCTACCGTATCTCCCAAGCCCACCGTTGTTACGAATAATCCAACGGTTGCGACAACTTCACAAATTTCCTCAGACGGAACAAAAACAGTTGTTGTAACGACAACACAAAATAAAAATGGTAATCAAACCTACCTTGTATCAATCAATAATGGACCTACTGTTTATAGTGAAACACTTCCCGCAGGAAGCAGTATTACAATCCCTTTCAATACCTGGTCTGTGGACAATACGTATTTTTTCCTTCAAAAAAATTCTGAATCACAAACGCAAATTATGGTGTTCAATGGGAGCGGTCAGCCCTTCGCAAATGGACAAGCGTATCTGGATCTAACTGGAGTATTTGGAAAGGACGAACCGAACGCAGACTTTTGGGAAGCGAGTGGATGGGCAGCAGATAATCTAATTATTATTCTCACTAAAAACCCTGATGGATCAGAAGGCACATCATATTGGTTTGGCGTTCCCGATGAATCAGTGACTCCTCTTGCCACGCAGTTCTAGCTCATACTTGATTAGTATGAGTTAAACATCTTATAATTCAAAAGTCATTTTTATTGGCTTTAACTATGTTACCGGTATTTATAATCGCATTTCGCGAATTTTTAGAGGCCTTCTTGTCGATTGGTGTTTTGCTAAGTATATCAAGCAAATTTAATCTGCAAAAAACCAAAGGAATTTTTGGCGGATCTATTGTTGGATTTGTTGTGGTATTCATCCTTGCAACGGCAATCTTTGGAACAGATTCTGCTGTTTTGAAACATCTACCGAAAAATTCTTTTGATCTTATCGAAGGATGGCTTTTTACCTTTTCAGGTATTTTCATTGCGTACGCAGTGTTTTCTCTCCATAAAATTCTTTCGCATTATTCGCAGGAAAATATCAAAAAAACTAAAGCTCAAATAGAGCAATACAAAACGTCTTATTGGCTCCTCCCCTTTACAGCATTCTTATTTGTTTTGAAAGAAGGCAGTGAAGGAGTTTTTTTTAATGTCACCAACGGACTATTTTATCAATTTAATCAAGATGTAACAGGCTTTGGATTAGCTTTTCTTGCAGCGCTTCTTTGTGGATTGATTATTAAAAAATTTCTCACACTTGTTTCGCTCAAAAAAATTTTTAGAATCACAGAAGTGTTTATTATTTTTATCGGCGTTAATGCAATAACTGAAGGCTTGGAGACATTGGCAACATATTATTTTCATGTCGATATCAGTGGTTATGACATGCTGATTGCGCTTCTGTATGTTATTTTTGTGTATGAAGTTTTTATCCGTGATGACAAGAAGCCCGATCCAGCAATAGGAATGGCAAAAAATGACCATCACACCACCATATAACAATTATTTTTAAACCTCACCTCTTCTGCTATACTATTTTTATGATCACTCCATTTCAGGCAATTATCTTTGGTATCGTACAAGGAATCACTGAACTATTCCCTATCTCAAGCCTCGGACATAGCGTTGTTCTGCCACGGCTTCTTGGATGGCATATTAATCAAAATGCTCCTTATTTTCTTTCATTTTTGGTTGCAACGCATACAGCCACAGCTCTTGTTCTTTTCTTTTTTTTCTTTAACGATTGGAAACGGATTATCATTGGTATTTTTCGATCGCTAAAAGAACGGGAAATTAAAGAAAGTGATGTTGATGCAAAATTGGGATGGCTTTTGGTTGTTGCGACAATTCCTGCAGGAATTCTAGGATTGTTATTCCAAGACGCGCTACAAAGTCTTTTCGGAAATCCGCAACTCGTTGCAGGAGTACTAACGTTAAACGGACTGTTACTCTTCGGAGCAGAATACTTACGAAAAAACCGTAAAGAACAAACAGCCAGACACAGCAATGAACGATTGGCAAAGCTAACATGGTTCCAAGCGGTGAAAGTTGGACTTCTTCAATCCATTGCTCTTATTCCGGGATTTTCGCGAACTGGTGCAACAGTAACTGGTGGATTGCTACTTGGCCTTTCACATGAAGATGCAGCACGATTTGCTTTTCTTCTCGCAACGCCTATCATCGGTGCTGCGTCTGTTTTGAAACTTCCAGAACTTGCGAATACAAACGGTTCAATGATTTTCTCTTCTCTTATCGGCGCAATAACAGCTGGAATAGCGGCTTATTTTTCAGTAAAATTTCTAACGAAGTACTTTCAAACAAATACTCTCAAACCTTTTGCGATTTATTGTACGATACTCGGAGTATTACTCAGTGTGGTGTTCTTCTTCAGTTGATTTCTTCTTGCCGGATTGAAACCAAGCAAAAATAAAACATGCGATTCCCAGAATAAATGAACCAATGCCATGTTTGTAATGATGCGTCATGAGAGATCTATCATATCCAGGAAAAAAGTTCGGTAAAAATCTCGCAGGTTCTATAAAGTAAATAACTGAAGCAATAATTAAAACGATTCCGAGAATTACGGCAAGAATAGCAAGCGTTTTCTTCATATCCCTATTTTCTAATAGAAAGACTATAATGTCAACTAATTAACTTATGAGAGATCTTGTTGCGTCCATACGACTGTGTGCGTGAAGTGCAATCCCAAACGGTAGAGAAATAATCCTCCCAAGTGGCGAAACTTTAATGGCTGGAGCTTCAAGCACTACACCAGGTTCAGTAGGTTCAGCACTCCTGAATGTAAATGATCTAAACAGCGGAAGCTGCACATCACTTTCCCCATCAATTTTAAACACGCCTTCTTGGCCCAAAGGAGGGATTTCTATTCGAAATTTCTGTTCGCCTACTAAAAGATCTACGTGAGACCCTTCTTCTACTTTAGGGAAAAGTCCCCAATTATCAGCTTCTACAGAAATAGGACCTCCTTCAGAGATCGTTGGGACTGGCATTAAGTATCTGCTAACCTTATTACCATAGCCGCCTGCGCCAACAAACCATCTACCTAATCCTTGAAAGATGGTTGGATGAGGACTCATTTGCAATGCTGAATCAAAATGTATTAAATCCGACCTAAGTCTACCACCTTCCATATGACGCCCATTATATAATTGCCCCTCATAATCAAAAACATGAATTGGCTGGAGTTCATTTGCATATAAAAGAAATCTCTTTGTATCATCATTCTTTATTCCACCAAAGCTTACAAAACTTAATACCGATAGCCCATCAGGAATTGGACGTGGCATATCCACAAAAGTTTCTGGATCATATTTATATCTCTCTGACATATTTTGATAAAGTATTATCGGACATATCTATTGCTCTGTCAATAATTATGAATAACTAACTCAAAATCAATTTATAAGATAAACACCGTTTTCCTCTTAAAATTAATTATGCTACGATACAGATAGAAAAACTATGATTAAAAAAATCTCAATTGCTGTTTTCGGATTAATTATCGGAATCCTTATCGGCGTATACTTCATATATTTTCAAACACAGTCCCCATTGCCTATCAAGACAGCCCAGCCCAAGCAAGTTATTGGCTTTCTTCCCTATTGGCTTTTGGATAAAGCAAAAAGGAGCTATGCTGGCGAGATTACTACACTGACATATTTTTCTCTCAACGCTGGAAAGGATGGACATATCGTCAAACTCGCTAGTCCTCAACAAGATGAACCCGGATGGTACGCACTTTATTCTGGGAAAATAAATCCATTTTTTGCTGATGCTCGTAAAAATAATATAAAACTTTCCTTAGCAGTAGCGAGTGGCGATCCGCAAGCAATTGACCAAATGATTAATAAACCCACAAAAAATGCAAACAACCTTATCACCGATATAATTCCTCTTATGAAAAAATATCATTTTCAAGACCTCAATCTTGACATTGAGGATTCAGCAACTCCTTCTCAAGCACAGCAAGCGAACTTTGTACAATTCATAAAAACAGTTAAAGAACAAATGGACGAGAGAAAACTGGGAACCCTTACTATAGAAATTACTC
>Ga0265342_10002493_pt1 | contig 15847 bp, 13 predicted proteins | sample 4CB327metaG_FD_203125 | JGI IMG/M metagenome (GOLD analysis project Ga0265342, IMG submission 203125) | Rhizosphere microbial communities from Carex aquatilis grown in University of Washington, Seatle, WA, United States - 4-CB3-27 metaG | ecosystem: Host-associated > Plants > Roots >...
GCGATCTCACTCATGCCGTTGCAGTAATTCCATCCGGTGTTCGGGGTATATCCGTTGCCGAAGGTGGTCATCTGCGCCGCAAGATTCGACGCCGGGGCGTCGGGACCGGCGATGATCCATCCGTAGTTGGCGACCGGCCCGCCGGTCCAGACGTTGGCAACGAGGTTGGCCTTGCCGACCAGCCCCGTGTCGATCGTAACCGCGTTGGTGAGCGGTCGCCACCCGTGGTCCAGGCCGTTGGTGAAGAAGTCGAGCGCCATGGCTTCCAGGTTGAACTTCACCACCGAAAGGCCGCACTTGACGGCGAACTCGCGGGTGACATCGATCGTGCTCGGCAGCCGGCGCAGGCAGCTGTTGGCCGGGTCCGGGCAGGCGTCGGCCGCGCTCTCGAAGTGCTGGCCTCCCGGCGACGACCCGTTGTCGCCGATGTAGAAGGCGGTCCATCCTCCACCGCCACTGGTCATCTCGCAGAAGGTGCTCTGCGGTGTGCCGAGCGGTGCGATGGTGTAGACCCCGGACGTCGCTGCCGGGTTCTGTTGCTTGATCGCCTGGCATGAGACCGGCGAAGGTCCAGCATCGGCCGGCGCATCGGCGGCGCCAGTGCGATCGGTGGCGGCGTCGGCCGGCGTCGAGCCGCCACCCGTGCCCGGATGGGGGGCGTCCACCGAGGCGTCTACCGAACCTCCTGCACCGCCCGCTCCCGAAGCCGCGCCTCCGGTACCGGTGGTCGCACCTCCGGCGCCGGTGCTCCCGCCCTGAGCGGAGCCGCCCGTCCCGGAGTCGACCTTGAGTCCGCTGCCGACCGAACCACAGCCCGCGCTGAGGAGCAGGCAGACGGCGATGGTACAACTGCGGTAGCGATAGTCGTGAGAGCGGTAGGACAATTCCTGGGTGAGGTCGAGGCGGGCCACGCGGCGATGATATGTCGGATGCTCCTCTTTCGCGAGCCTCTTTGGACACTGGCGCTTGGGCACTCGCGGATCTCCGGCTAGGCTAAGGGGATGGCCCCCGAGACGGATCTCGCGGAGAACGAGCTCCGGCGGCAGCTGGCGACCCTGGCGCTCTCGCACGTGCACCCGGCGGGCGCGATGGAGGCGATAGCGGCGGCGTCGTGGTGGAACATGCTGGCGCGTCTCGGCCTGCGCGTGCCGCTGGTCGTCGTGCACGATTTCGGCCTGTTGCTGTCGCGCAACCGCGAGGGGAGCCGGCGCGAGGTGGTGCGGTCGAGCGCCACGCCGGCGCTGGCGCGCTACCGCGGATTGCTCGCGGGTCTCGCGTCGTCGGAAGTGATCCAGGACCTGGGCACGGCGCCGCTGCGCGACGAGACGGTGGCGGTGATCCTCGCGAGGCTGCTCTCCGACGTGTACCTGCGGTGGACCGGCCGCCCGCGCACCTCGGTCGACATCCATGAGCTGCCGATGAGCTCGCCGGCCTACGACGGCGATCGCGCGGCGCAGGCACGCGAGCTGGACCCGGCCTGGAGCCACCCGTTCATCCAGCGCCTCTGCGAGCACGAGCGCGCGGTGCTGGCGCGCCTCGACCAGATCGACGCCGGCGTGCTACGGCTGCTCGGTCTGTTCTCGTTCCAGGCCGGCGTGTCCGATCTCGCCGACCTCTACCAGGTGGTGAGCACGTCGGGCGCCGCGGACATCGTCGACTTCTCGCTGCAGCTCTTGCCGTCGCTGCTCGAGACCAAGCGCCGGCCGGCGGCGCAGCGCTTCTCCATCGACGGGTACGCGTCGGTCGAACGGCGTGGCAACCTCGACGGCCTGCTGCCAGGCGAGCTGGCGCACGACGACGAGATCTTCGTGCAGAAGGCGCTGTCGGACGACCTGCTCTACTACGGCCACGAACGGCAGCACGAGACCGGGCGCAAGCTGCACTACATGCTGATCGACGCCAGCGCGTCGATGCGCGGCGCGCGCCAGGTCTTCGCGCGCGGTCTGGCGCTGGCGTTGTCGAAGAAGTTCTCGCTGCTGGGCGGCGAGGTCTGGGTGCGCTTCTTCGACAGCCGCCTGCACGAACGGCTCGACGTCGGCACGTCGGCGCGGCGCGAGCTGCCGCGGCTCCTGTCGTTCCGGTCGGAGCGCGGGCGGAACTACGCGCGCGTGTTCGCCGAGCTGGCGACCGAGGTGGGCCGCCTGCGCCGCGAGCAGGGGCGCGACGTCGCGCTCACGTTCATCACCCACGCCGAGTGCCACATCCCCACGGCGACCGTGGAGGCGCTGGCGCGCGACGCGTATCTTTACGGCATCTTCATCCTGCCGTCGAAGCCGATCGATCTCGAGTACCTGAGCAAGCTGAATCGGTATCAGGTCGTCACCGCTGAATCGCTGTCGCGCGCGGCGGAGAAGCGCCGGCGCGCGCTGGAGATCGTCGAGGACGTCGCCAATGGTTGAGAGGTTCCGGGTCTAGTGGCGACACGCGACGAGATCGACACGAAAGACCGTGCCGATCGGGCGCTGCGGGCCGGGCGCGCGCGCGAGGCGCTGGGCCTCTACGCGACGTTGCTGGCCAAGGTGTCGGTGTTCGAGCCTGGGCTCTACGAGAGCTGGCTCGAGGGGGCGCTGGCGGCGTATCAGACGCTGGGGCGCAACCGCGAGGCGGGGTACGTGCTGCTGGGGCTGCGCCGCTTCGCCGAGGCGCAGCGGCTGTTCCCCGTCGAGGAGCGGCCGCTCGAGTGGGCGCTGTGCGCGTCGCGCCAGGGGCGGCACGGCGAGGCGGCGCGCGTGCTCGCCGAGGCGGGGCACCCGGCGCTGGCGGCGGTCGAGCTCGAGACCGCGGGCGCGCACACGGCGGCGCGTCTGGAGTGGGAGCGCGTGGTGCGCGACCCGCGCCTCCACGGTGTGCCCTACGAGACCGCGCTCGCGCACTTCAACCTCGGCGAGGCGCTGCTGCGCACCAACGATCGCGTGGGCGCCGACCGCGAGCTCACGGTGACGCAGCGGCTGCTGGAGTTGCTCGCCGACGACTTCGAGAGCCGCGGCGAGCGCGAGCGCGCGTTCGACTGCTACAGCATCCTCCTGCGCCTCGGCAAGGACACCGGCTCATTCGAGAACGTGGCCGAGGGGTACCTGAACGGCATCCGCATCCTCGCCAGCGACGACCAGAAGTTCTACGTGCTGCAGTACTACGACGATTTTCTGTCGTACGCGGTCGAGCAGCACGAGTGGTACGCGGCAGCGCAGCTCGCGCGCGAGGCGGCCGACTACAGCGTCAAGGCCGGGCTGGTCTACGATCGGCACTACCTCGGCCGCGCCGCCGAGCTGTGGGCCGAGGCGGCGCGCCACAACGAAGCCGCGGGCGGGCCGACCGATCTGTCGGAGAACGCGCTGCACGCCGGGATCGACGCGGCCAGCGCGCTCGGCGACCTGCCGCTGTGCGCGCGGCTCTACGCGGCGCTGGCGGCGCTGCCACTGTCGGCGAAGAAGCGCACCCGGTATCGCACGCTGGCGGCGCGCTATTCCGGTCCGGTGGTCGAGATGCCGCCCGCAGTTGCGTTCCCGGAGTATCTGCGCCGGCCCGGCGCGTACCAGGACATCTGGCGCCAGGACCTGGTCGAGTGGGAGCTCGACGGCGATCCGCTCGGCGTGCTGGCGCGGCTGGTGGTCGAGCGCACCGACCATGTGCGGTTTTCGCGGCTGGCCTTGCGCGCGTTGCTCCTGTGCAGCGCGCCCGGGTTTTCGCGCGACGATCCGCGCGCGGCGGCCGACCTGGCGCTGGCGCTGGGGCGTATCCAGGTTTACGAGGTGCTGCGTCCCCTGGAGCGTTTGTTCGAGCATGCGTCGCCGCAGGTGCGGGCCGCGGTCATGGGCGGCGTGGGCCAGGTCTACTGCAAGCGCAGCTTCAGCCTGGTGCGGAAGGGCCTGGCCGACGCGGCGCCGCCGGTGCACATCGAGGCGCTGCGCGCGCTGCGCGGGCTCCGGTTCCGCGATGGTTACGATCCGCTGACCCAGATCTTCCGCGACTTCTCCGACGAGAACATCCGCATCGCCGCGCTCGAGACCATCGGCGAGCTCGGCTCGCTCGAGGCGGGCCTGTTCCTACTCGATGCCCTGCGCCACGAGACCGGCGCGCTGCGCAGCACTGCGCAGAAGTGCCTGGCCAACTTCTCGGGCGACGACATCACCGCCACCGTGCGCCAGTACCTGGACCTCGAGGTCGGCGAGAACCGCGACGCGCTCCAGCGCGTGCTGCGGTCGCTGAGCGCGGCGCCCTGACGCGAGCTCGCATGACGAACGCATCCGAATCCATCCAGCGGATCTATGCGACGGTGTCGCGCATCCCGAAGGGGAGGGTGGCGACCTACGGTCAGGTCGCCGAGGTTGCGGGGCTGCCGCGGCGGGCGCGGCTGGTCGGCCGCGCGCTGCGCGAGCTCGACGGGGACAGCGACGTCCCCTGGCACCGCGTGGTCAACGCCAAGGGGACGATCAGCCTGCGCGGCGATCTCCTCGACCACGAGGGTTTGCAGGAACACTTGCTGCGGCGCGAGGGTGTCGACTTCGACGGCCGCGCGATCTCGCTCGAGCGCTTCGGATGGCGCGCCGCGGTTCGCGGTGCGAAGTCCGCCAGTGCTACCAAACTTCCGGCGCGCTCGCGGTCGGCGGCGAGCGCCATCGCCCTCAAGCGGGTCTACGATCCGCCGTCGAGGACCGACGGCGCGCGCGTGCTGGTCGATCGCCTGTGGCCGCGCGGCATCGCAAAAGCGAAAGCGCGCGTCGACACGTGGCTCAGGGAGGTCGGCCCCAGCACGGCGCTCCGCACCTGGTTCGGCCACGATCCCGCACGCTGGGCCGAGTTCCAGCGCCGCTATGACCGCGAGCTCGCCAACTCCGGTGCGGCACGGTCAGTCGCCGATCTCGCGCGGCGCGGGCCCATCACATTGCTGTTTGCCGCAAAGGACACCCAGCACAACAACGCTGTGGCGCTCCGGGGCTACCTCGCGCGCATGCTCAGGTAGCGCCAATGCGGATCAGGTAACCGCCAAGACGCCAGGGACGCCAAGTCCGGATTTTCAGAGAGTCCGGATCCGGACTATCAATGGTCCGGATCCCTCTTGGCGCTCTTGGCGGTTCACATCTTTCCGAGCGCTACGAGCTCTTCCGGTAGCGCCGGATCGCCCAGACCGCGAGGCCGACGATCAGCACCACCGGCGCGATCGCCCACGGGTCTTTCTTCGCGACCAGGTTGCCCGCGAGCCAGAAGACCGCGAACAGGCCGCCCATGGCGACGACCATCCAGCGCAACCGTCGCTCGGAGCTCGCGAGCTTCTGCTGCGACTCCGTCTTCACGCGCTCGAGCTCGGCACGCACCCAGGCGACGTCGATCGGTTCGCCCCGCTTCTGGCGCTCGATCTGCTCCTCGAGGTAGGCGTGGCGGTCCCGCGGCCGTTCGTCCGACATGTCGCGATGATAGCGCGCTCGTCCGGCCGGTGCTGTGCCTCAAAGCTCCGCCGCGCGGGCCCAGTCACCGGCGATCGCGGCGGCGACGCGCCCGGCCATCGCCGCGTCATCGAGGCGCAGGCCGAACTCCCGGTTCTGGTCGAGCGATGCGGCGGTGAGGTTGATCGATCCGACGTAGAGCCGCGCGCCGTCGGCGACGATCGCCTTACCGTGCACCGTCGGCGCCGCGAGTGCACGCACCGATACGCCGCCGGCCGACAGGGTGCTGGCCGCGGCGTCGGTGCTGGTCGAGCGGTTCGTCCCCGGCAGGACCACGCTGATCGCCACCCCGCGCGCGACCGCCGCCAGCAGCGCGCCCACGATGGCGTCATCGGATAGCTCCTCGATCTCGATGGCGATCGACCGCCGCGCGCTGGCGATCAGATCTCCGAGCCGTGCGCGAGCGTTGGCCGGCGAGGCCAGCAGTCGGCCCTGCGCCGAAGGAGCCGGCGCCAGGCTCGCCACCCGATCGGCGGCGAAGATCGCCGCGGCATCGCCGACGTCGCGCGCGTCGCTGTCGGCGATCGCGTACTCGCGGTTGGAGGTCAGGCCGGCGTGGGTGAGGTTCAGGCTCATCACCAGCGCGCGGTTTCCATCGGCGACGATGAGCTTGGCATGGGTGAGCGCGAAGCGCGGGCTGGCCCATGCCAGGTCGACGCCCGCGGCCGCCAGGCGGTCCCAGGCCGCCTGGTTCGCGCCGTCGGCACCGAACGGGTGCGGTTCGAGGATCACCTGGACGTTCCGCCCATTCGCGCGCGCGTCGGCGAGCGCCTGGATCGCGTCGTCGTCGGTGAGCAGGTACATCTCCACGGCGATCGAGCGCTGCGCTCCGCGAATGAACGACAGCACCGGTGCGGCGCCTGCCTCGGGCTCGACCAGCAACATCGTAGCACTGGAGGGCGCCGCCGGTGCGCTGCTGCGGGACGATTCGGCCGGCGCGGGGACGCACCGGCACGCGAGTGCGAGCAAGACCACCCGAACCAGGTCCGGTCCCCTCGCCCGTCTGCGGGAGATGGTTAGGGAGAGGGCAGGCCTTGCGAGTTGCAGCGCCTGCGGTCCCCTCTTCCTCCTTCCGATTCCCTCTCCCCGGTCTGCGGCGGAAAGGGGGGCGCGGTCGCCGCGACTCGCAAGGTTCGCGCTCTCCGGGCCCCTCCCCCGCAGTCGGGGGAGGGGACCGGAGAGCGCGACATTTTGTGAGAGTTCGTCGGTAGGCACCCCTGGTTATCGTCGCGCGCGAGCGCGGGTTGCGGCCGCGCGACCGGTTTCAGCGCCGGCCGGCGCTCATTGCAGCGTGAACGCCGACATCCGCGATCCGAGCGGGTTTCGCATGAAGATCGTCAGCCGGCTCGGCGTGGCGCTGAACCCGACGGTGGCAACGAATGCGCCGGGGCAGGTCTGCGTCTCCGTCAGTGTCGCGCTGCCGCTGGTCGTCTTGTACGTGAAGCTCTGGCGCGTCGCCTGGCCGGTCGTCGCGTCGGTCGTGATCGATTGCACCGTCCCCTGCGCGATCACCAGCGTCTCGCTGAGCACGTTCGATTCGCACGTGCCGAAGAAGTGACTCTCGGTCAGCAGGTAAGTCCCGTCGGCGATCGTCCCGCCGGCCGCCACCGGCGGCGCGCCCGGATCGCAGCTGGTGGTCACGGGATCCGCGAGCTGCGCGATCGCGTTGCAGGCGCCGCCGTCGAGCGCGGCGTCAGTCGTGGCCGTCGCGTCGGTCGCAGCGTCGCTCCTGGATGCGGATGAACCACACCCGACGCCGAGCAGCAGAACCGCGACGAGGGCGGCGTTCTGGGAAGGGGCGTTCACTGTTTGGTGAAGATGGCGACGAGCCCGGAGCCGGGCGAGATCAACGTGATGGTGGTGACGCCCGCGGTCGTGTCGACGCTGAATTGGTAGGTATTCATCACGGTCGTCGGGCAGGTGCCGGTCTCGACGAGATCGGTTCCCGAAGCGGCGTACATCCCGCTGACGTACGAAAGGCCGGTGATCGTGGAATCGGCGGCGGTCTCGATCGTGCTAGCGGTGATTGCGACCGTCTGGGCGAGCGCTGCCGGCGTACACCCGCCGTACTCCGTGAGGGCGGTGAGCCGATAGGTCCCGGGCACGATGGTGCCGCCAGTTGGCGCGGGAGGCGCGCCGCCGTCGGGAGCGCAGACGAGGGTCACGGCCAGGCCAGGCGCGAGCGTGTTGCAACCCGCGCCGTACACATCGCCAGCGGCGTCGGTTGCGCCGGCGCCGCCGCTGCCGTTGGTCGAAGCGTCACCGCTGGCGCCGCCGCTGCCGCCCGCACCGGTCCCACCGTCGGTGACCGCCCGCCCGCCTCCGCCGCCCGCGGCGCTGTTCCCGAGATCGCTCGCGGCGTCGCCGTGCGCGTTGCCGCCCGTTCTGCCGGTTCCCGCGATCCCGGCAGATGATGAATGGCATCCCGTTTCGACGAACGCAATCGCGCCCAAGGCCAGCACGGTGGCCCACCTCAGCGACGCAGCTTCCAGCAGACGGCGGTCTCGCGGCATGGGGCGATACTAACCGCGCCGCGAGCGCAGCGCGCGTGATTCAGCCCGCGCGCTCGATCAGTCCGCCGCGCCCATGCCGCCTCAGCCCGCGCGCTCGATCAGTCCCGCCGCGCCCATGCCGCCGCCCACGCACATGCTGATCACCGCGTAACGGCCTTTCCGGCGTTCGAGCTCGTGCAGCGCGGTGGCGATCTGGCGCGCGCCGGTGGCGCCCAGCGGGTGGCCGAGCGCGATCGCGCCGCCGTTGACGTTGACCCGGTCCTCGGGCAGCCCGAGCTCGCGCATGCAGTACAGCGCCTGCGACGCGAACGCCTCGTTGAGTTCGAAGATGTCGATGTCCTTGATCGCCAGGCCGGTGCGCGCCATCAGCTTGCGGATCGCCGGGACCGGGCCGATGCCCATGATGTCCGGCGGCACGCCCGCCACCGCGAAAGCGCGGAAGTAAGCGCGCGGCTTCTTGCCCAGCTCCTGGGCCTTGTCAGCGCCCATCAGCACCACCGCGGCCGCGCCGTCGTTGAGTGGCGACGAATTGCCCGCGGTCACGCTGCCGGTCGGGTCGAACGCTGGCCTCAGCGCCGCCAGCCGCTCGAGCGACGTGTCGGCGCGCGGCCCGTCGTCCCGGTCGACGGTGAGGTTGCGCCAGGCGCCGTCCTCGAAGACGCGCGTCGCGATCGGCAGGACCTCGTCCTTGAACTTGCCCGCGGCCCAGGCGGCGACCGCGCGCTGGTGGCTGCGCAGCGCGAACGCGTCCTGGTCCTGCCGGCTGACCTCGAAGCGGCGCGCGACGTTCTCCGCGGTGTTGCCCATCGGGATGTAGGCGTCGGGCATCGTCTCGACCAGCGTCGGATTCAGCGACACCTTGTTGCCGCCCATGGGGATCATCGACATCGACTCGACGCCGCCCGCGATGCCGGCGTCGATGGCGCCGGCGCCGATGCGATCGGCGACGATCGATACCGCCTGCAGCCCCGACGAGCAGAAGCGGTTGATGGTCATGGCTGGCACCTCGTCGGGCAGCCCGGCCAGAAAGCCGATGTTGCGCGCGACGTTCAATCCCTGCTCGCTCTCGGGCGACGCACAGCCCATGACCAGGTCTTCCATCGCCGCGGGCTCGACGCCGGCGCGGCGCAGCGATTCCTTGACCACGGCCGCGCCGAGGTCATCCGGACGGGTGTTGCGGAAGCTGCCCTTGGGGGCGCGCCCGATCGGTGTCCGCACGGCCGAGAGAATGGCAACGTCGCGCATGGTCAGTTCCTCAGGGGCTTGCTGGTGGTCAACATGGCTTGGATGCGCTCGCGGGTCTTTGGTTCCCCGCACAGCGACAGAAAATTCTCGCGCTCGAGGTCGAGGATCGCCTGCTCGCTCACCGCCGCGCCCGCGGGAACCTTGCCACCACCGAGCACCCGGGCCAGCGCGTTACCGATCTTGGCGTCGTGCTCGCTGATCTGATGTGCACCGACCAGGTTCTTCAGGGTCAGCATCATCGTCTCCGAGCCGGACTCGCCAATGACGCGGATGCGGCGCGGCGGCGGCGGCCGGTAACCGGCGCGCGCCTGGCCCAGCGCCGCCTGCTTGGCGTCGCCGAGGAGGGTCTCGCGCGACATCGACGTGGTCGCGGCGGCGGGCAGGTAGCCCATGTCGCGCGCCTCCTCGGCGCTGGTCGAGACACGTGCGCGCGCCAGCATCTCGAACGGCACGCGCACCACCGAGAGCAGATCGAAGTAGGGATCGTCGGTCGCGCGCGCCGCCGCGCGCGCCGCCAGCTCCATGCAGCCTCCGCCGGCCGGGATCAGGCCGACGCCGACCTCGACACAGCCGATGTAGAGCTCGGTCGACGCGCGGATCGACGGACAGCCGAGCACCACCTCGGCGCCGCCGCCCAGCGCCAGCCCGAACGGCGCGCCGACCACCGGCACGCGCGCGTAGCGCATGCGCTGGCAGGCGTTCTGGAACGCCGCCAGCAGCTGTTCGATGCCGGCCATGTCGTTCTGCCCGATCGCGACCATCAGCGCGAACAGGTTCGCGCCGGCCGAGAAGACCTCGGGCGCGTCGTTGCCGACGACCAGCCCGACGCCCTCGCGCTCGGCGCGGTCGACCGCCTTGAAGATCATCGACACGATGTCGGGGTCGATGGCGTTCATCTTCGAGTGGAACTCGAGGCAGAAGACGCCGTCGCCGATGTCGAGCAGCGACGCGCTGCTGTTGCGCTCGACCTCGCCGCCATTCGCGCGCACCACATCCAGGGACAGCTCGCGCAGGTCGGTCGGCACCGGCGTGAAGCCGCCGCGCATGCCGAGCTGCGCGAGCTTGCCGGGCGCCTCCTGCCGGTAGAAACGCATACCTTCGCCCTGCGCCGCGATCTGCTGGCGCACCCAGCCGGGCACGCTGTAGCCGGCCGTCTCCATCTTCGCGGCGGTCTCCTTCACGCCGAGCGCGTCCCAGGTTTCGAACGGCCCGCGCTGCCAGCCGAAGCCCCAGCGGAGCGCGCGGTCGATCTCGACGATGTCGTCGGCGATCTCGCCGAGGCGGTTGGCCGAGTAAATCAGCGACTCGTAGAGCACGGTGCGCGCCAGCGCCGCCGCGCGGTCGTCGCCGGCGAGAATGCGGCGCATGCGCTCGTCGACGTCGTCGGTCCCGCGGGCCGCGCCCAGCGAGGGGAAGCGCGGCTTGGTCTGCGGCACGTATTCCATCGTCTTCAGATCCAGCTGCAGGATCTGGTCGCCGACCTTCTTGTAGAAACCTTGTTTGGTCTTGCTGCCGAGCCACTTCTTCTCGACCAGCGCACGCAGCACCGGCGGTGGATCGAACACGTCGCGGCGCTCGTCACCGGGGAGCGCATCGAAACAGTTGCGCGTGACGTGCATCAGCGTGTCGAGGCCGACAACGTCGGCGGTGCGGAACACCGCGCTCTTGGGGCGGCCGGTCGCCGGGCCGAAGATGGCATCGACCTCTTCGACGGTGTACCCCGCCTTCACCGCCTCCTGCAGCGTGCGCATCATGGCGAAGGTGCCGATGCGGTTGGCGATGAAGTTGGGCGTGTCCTTGGCACGCACCAGACCCTTGCCGAGCAGGCGGCCACACAGGTCCTCGACGCGCGCGAGTGTTTCGGGCGCGGTATCGACGCCAGTCACGAGCTCGCACAGGCGCAGATAGCGGGGCGGATTGAAGAAGTGGGTGATGCAGAAGCGGCGCCGGAAGTCGGCGCTGCGGCCCTCCATCAGGTCGGCGATGCGCAGGCCCGAGGTGTTCGACGTGACCACCGCCGAGCCGCCGAGCTCATCGATGCGCGCGTAGAGCTGGCGCTTGATGGCGAGGTTTTCGATGATCGCCTCGATGATCACGTCGCTGGCCGCGACCGCCGCCGCCAGATCATCCTCGAGGTTGCCGATGGTCAGCAGCGTCTCGAAGCGCGGCGAGAAGAACGCCGCGGGCTTGATCTTGCGGACCGCATCGAAGCCCGCTTCGACGATCTTGTTGCGCGCCTTCCGGTCGCCCGCCGGCGCGTCCTTGGTGACGATGTCGAGCAGCCGAGCCTTGATGCCGGCGTTGGCCAGGTGGGCCGCGATGGCCGCCCCCATCACGCCCGATCCGATGACGGTTACCTCGCTGATCGGCTTCTGTGCCATCGTGGAACAATAACCGAGATCGCGCGCCGGAGCGAACGCCTGGCTGGGCTTGCCGTCTCGAATGCTATCTTGCGACGACATCACGCCGACTTGATGGCCACATTCGTGCGGGTATGCCCTTAACCAGTGACAAACGCCCGACTCGTCCCGGTGTAGGCGGGACAGCTGAGTCGTTTCGTCTGCTCGTCGAGAGCGTGAAGGACTACGCGATCTTCATCCTGGATCCTGGCGGACACGTGCTGACCTGGAACGCCGGCGCTGAGCGCATCAAGGGCTATCAGGGTCACGAGATCATCGGAAAGCACTTCTCGATCTTCTATCCACCCGAGGATATCGCCGCCCACAAGACCGAACGCGAGCTCGAGATCGCGATCCGCGAGGGCCGCTTCGAGGAGGAGGGCTGGCGTGTCCGCAAGGACGGCTCGCGCATGTGGGCCAACGTGACGATCACCGCGCTTCGCGACGCCGAGGGCCAGCTGATCGGCTTCGCGAAGGTGACTCGAGACCTGACCGAGCGACGCGTGGCCGACGAGGAGACGCGCCGTTTCCGCCTGCTGGTCGAGAGCGTGAAGGACTACGCGATCTTCATCCTGGATCCGGGCGGACAAGTGTTGACCTGGAACGCGGGCGCCGAGCGCATCAAGGGCTACAAGGCGCGGGAGATCATCGGAAAGCACTTTTCGATCTTCTATCCACCCGAGGATATCGCTGCCCACAAGACCGAGCGTGAGCTCGAGATCGCGATCCGCGAAGGCCGCTTCGAGGAGGAAGGCTGGCGTGTCCGCAAGGACGGCTCGCGCATGTGGGCCAACGTGACGATCACCGCGCTCCGCAGCCCGGAGGGCGTGCTGATCGGCTTCGCAAAGGTGACCCGAGATCTCACGGACCGCCGAGAAGCCGAAGAGAGCCGGCGGGCGCTCGCGGCAGAGAAGGCTACGCTCGCGGAGAGGGCTCGCATTCAGGAGTTCCAGGAGCGTTTCTTGGCCATCCTGGGTCACGATCTGCGAAACCCGCTCGCCTCGCTCGACATGGGGACGGGGATCCTCCGCCAGCGGGTGACCGATCCAGCCGACATTCGCGTTCTGGACCGCATGCGCGTGAGCTCGCTTCGCATGTCACGCATGATCGAGCAAATCCTCGATCTGACGCGAACCCGCCTGGTGGGTGGCCTCGAGCTCAACCCACGGCCGTTCGATTTGCGCGACGCAATCGAGCATATCGTCGACGAGCTTCGCGCAACGAATCCCGCGCGGACCATCCACGCGAGCACCACCTCGCTTCCGGGGACGTGGGACCGGGATCGGCTGGAGCAGGTATTCTCCAACCTCGTCGGCAACGCGCTTGCTCACGGGGATCCGGCCACGCCTGTCAACGTACGGGCGCGAATCGAGAGTGGATTCGTTCTCGTCGACGTCCACAATGAGGGCAGAGCCATCCCGCAAGAGCTCCAGGCAAAGCTTTTCGATCCCTTTCGGAGGGGCGAGAGAGATAGCCGCACGCCGAAAACGGCGGGGCTGGGCCTCGGTCTCTATATTTCGAACGAGGTGGTGGTCGCGCATGGTGGCCGGATCGACATACAATCCACCGTCGGCGAAGGGACGACCTTCCAGGTCAGGTTGCCGCGCTGGCCGGTAGACAAGAAATGAAAGCGGCGAAATCGATGGCTCACACCGTGCTGGTCGTGGAAGATGAGCAAGAGCTGCGCGAGATGATGCGCGACGCGCTCGAGCTCAACGGGTACGCGGTCGTCGCCGCCGAGCACGGTGGAGACGCCCTGGCAAAGCTTCCCGCAATCGACAGTCTCTGCCTCGTGATCCTGGACCTGGTCATGCCGGTCATGGACGGCTGGGAGTTCCTGGCCCGGCTGCGAGCCGACACGGCGTTGGCGTCGGTGCCCGTCGTGGTCTACACGTCGGCCGCCGGTCAGGCGCCCGCCGGCGTCACCCGGGTCATTCAAAAGCCCCTCATGTTCGACCGCCTTCTGTCCATCGTGCGCGATTACTGCGCGCAGTAGCGCTTGCTTGCATGATTCCGCCGGCTCCGGCACTGTGAAGGCCCGGCGCCATGCGGATCTCGTCGCTGCTCGGACCTGAACTCGAAGAGACGCTACGAATCAACCCGGCACACGCGGCCGAGCTGGCGGAGGAGCTGCACGCCGTCGATCTGGCCGAGGTGATCGACGGCCTCGGCGACGAGATGGCCAGCAAGATGGTGGCGGCGCTGCCCATCGCGGCGGCGGCGGCGGCGCTGGACGCGATGGACTCCCAGCGGCGGGTGCAGATCTTCTCGCAGCTGGATCGCGCCCTCGCGGCGAACATCGCCGACCAGATGTCAGCCGACGAGCGGGCCGACCTGTTCCGCGCGCTGCCCGACGACGTGGGCCTCGACCTGCTGGCGCGCATGCCCAAGGATGCGTCGCTCGACGTCCGCGAGCTGATTCGCTATCCGGAGTCGTCGGCGGGCGGCTTGATGACCACTGACTTCGTGGCGCTGGATCCGGACATGACCGTCGAGAGCGCCATCGAACACGTGCGCAACACCGCGGCCGACAAGGAGACGATCTACGAAGCCTACGCCGTCGATCCCAACGGCACGATGCTGGGCGTGGTCTCGTTGCGCGATCTGGTCCTGGCGCGCGCCGGCCAGCCGATCGGCGCCCTCATGAACCCCGACGTCATCTCGATCCAGCCCGAGATGGACCAGGAGGACGTCGCGCGGCTCTTCGAGCACTACAACATGCTGGCGTTGCCGGTCGTCGATTCGATGCACAAGGTCCTGGGCATCGTCACCGTCGACGACGTGGTCTCGGTCATGAAGCGGGAGCAGGCCGAAGACATCACTAAGCTGGGCGCGGTCGCGCCCATCGAGGAGACCTACCTCCAGACCGACGTATGGACGTTCGTGAAGAAGCGCGCCGGCTGGCTGATCGCGATCTTCATGGGCGAGATCCTGACCGCCAGCGTACTCGAGCACTACGAGAACGCGCGCAGGGCGTTCGCCGCGATCGAGGTCTTCGTGCCGCTGATCATCTCATCGGGCGGCAACACCGGCAGCCAGGCGTCTTCCCTCGTGATTCGCGGTCTGGCGCTCAACGAGTTTGCGGTCGGCGACGCGATCAAGATCCTCTGGCGCGAGCTGCGCGTCGGGCTGGTGCTGGGCGGGTTCCTGGGAACGATCGGTCTCGTCCGCGCCCTGATCGTCGGTCACAGCGGGCGGGGAGGGATGTCGGTAGCCGTGGGGCTGTCGCTGGTCGCCTGCGTGACGTTCGGGTCGGTGGTCGGCGCGGGGTTGCCGCTGCTGATCAAGCGGCTGGGCTTCGACCCTGCGGTGTCGTCCGGTCCCTTCATCGCGTCGCTGGTCGACGTGCTCGGGATCATGATCTACATGAAGATCGCGATCTTCGTCCTCGGCGGCTAACGGACGGAGCGTCCGCCAGCCGCCGATACGCGCCCGGTTTTAGTGGGCGCGACGCGTGGCGTGCTTGCCGCCCTTGGCCTTGGGAGCCGGCGCATCGTCCTGCGAATCGCTGGAGGATGCCGACGACGAGCCGCCGATCGCCAGTACCTTGTCGAGGCCGCCGCTGCCGCTCTTGCGGCCCCGGCCCGTGTCTTTGCTCTCGCTGTCGAGTAGCTGGTCGAGCGAGTCGCGGGTCTTGGGCTGGGTCGCGACCGGGTGCGCCTTGGCGGCCTTGACCGGCGGCGCCGCGGGCTTCTCGATGTCCATGGTCGGCAGCGTGCTGCTGGACGGAACGCCGACGCCGGCCGGGCGCTCTTGCTTCTTCACGGTCGGCTCGTTCTTGTGTTTTGCGTCTTCCTTGCGCGCTGCCTCCTGCATCGCGGCGATCTTCTTTCGGTCGAGCTTCTGGTCGTTGGTGCCGACCACGCCCTCTTCCCACTTGAACTGCTTGTTGATCGCGTCCGGTACCTCGCCATTCTTCTGGTCGCCCTTGCCTCCCTTGGCCCATGCGGACCCGGGCATCACTGACAGGGAAAGGCCGCCAAAGGCGACTGACAGGGCAAACAGCGCGACGGGGGCAAACTTCAAACGCATCGAAACCTCCGGCGTGGGGTGAAAGCTTATTTTCTCCTACACGGCGCACATAGCAACGGCTTTGTGTCGAAAATCACCGGAAATTCGATCGTGCCACCGTCGGAGAAACGCCAATCAGCACCGATCCGGAGCGGATCCAGAACCGGATCTAGGACATTCGGCGGGCGAGCGCTGCGGCAGCCGCGATGCAGTCGTTGAGGCCCACGCCGCGCAGCGT
>Ga0265342_10002495_pt1 | contig 15847 bp, 15 predicted proteins | sample 4CB327metaG_FD_203125 | JGI IMG/M metagenome (GOLD analysis project Ga0265342, IMG submission 203125) | Rhizosphere microbial communities from Carex aquatilis grown in University of Washington, Seatle, WA, United States - 4-CB3-27 metaG | ecosystem: Host-associated > Plants > Roots >...
TTCTGCGCGGTGCTGCCCAAGCCGTACACTGCGCAGCAACTGTGCGAAGGCGTGCAGGGCATGATTAGCGAGGCTGGGCAGAATCGTCACTAAGATGCTAGGTTTCGCCGTCATGAGTGACGCTGCCGGGCCGACAAACCCTTTTGAACAGGACGATGTCCGCGAGCTGATTCGGACCCTGCACGCCGATCGCCAGGCGGCAAAGGACAAGGAAAGGCGCGAGAGCTGGACGCGCTATGTTTCGCTGATGATCGTGGCGCTGGCGGTGGCGACCGCGATCGCGTCGCTCAAGTCGGGCGGGTTCGGCAGCAAGGTGATGCTCAACCAGTCGCAGGCCTCCGACACCTGGGCCTTCTACCAGGCCAAGACCATCAAGCAGCGCCTGGCAGAAATGGAAACGCGAGGTGCGACCGGCGAGAGCGCGGTGCGCGCCGCCGCGGACGTCGAGCGCTACCGTCACGAGGAAGCAGAGCTGCAGGCCCAGGCGCGCAGCCTGGAAGCGGCTCGCGACGAGGCAGCCCGGCACGGACCGCCGCTCGGTTTTGCCATCGCCTCGCTGCAGATCTCGATCGCGCTGGCTTCGGTGTGCCTTATCACCAAGCGACGGCCACTGTGGCTGGCAGCTGGAATTCTGGGCAGCGTCGGGCTGGCGTACTTGGGCTACGGACTGTGGGGCGTTTAGGCTATCCGCGCAGGAAGATCAGCGACTGCTGGCTCCAAGCTACGAGAGGGTTCCACCACACGCCGAAGAGCAAGAGCGCGACGGAAAAAGCCCCCAGCATGAGCTGGTAACTCAGGTGCGGCCGCACCGTAACCTGGCCCACCGGCGCATCCAGGAACATGGCCCGCACCACCCGCATGTAGTAGTACAGCGACACGGCCGAGTTGAGCGCGCCGATCACCGCCAGGGCGGCGTACCAACCGCCCCCCGGCAGCGAGTAGTTCTGCAGCACCGCCACGAACAGGTACCACTTGCCGGTGAAGCCCGCGAAAGGCGGCAGGCCGGTGAGAGAAAACAGGCAAATCGCGAAGGCGATTGCAGAGAGCGGGTGGCGTCGCGCCAGGCCCTTGTAGTCGTCGATGGACTCCGAGCCCGTGGCCTGTGCCACCACGATGACCACCAGGAAGGCGCCCAGGTTCATCACCAGGTACACCAGCAGGTAGATCATCACGCTTTGCATGCCCAGGGTCGAGGCCGCACACAAGCCCATCAAGGCATAGCCGGCGTGGGCAATCGAGGAGTAGGCGAGCAGGCGCTTGAGGTTGTTCTGCACGATGGCCGTGAGATTCCCCAGCGTCATGGTCACCGCTGCCAGCACGCCGATGATGGCGGGCCAGGGCAAGTCAGAAAGTCCCACGGTCAGAACGGCTGGCCCTTCGCCCGAGGGCGATCCGGCTAGGGCCGACCAGAAGAACCGCACGGCCAGGGCAAATCCTGCGGCCTTGGGGCCCACGGAAAGGAACGCCGTGAATGGTGTGGGCGCGCCCTCGTACACGTCCGGGCACCACATGTGCCAGGGCACGCTGGCGATCTTGTAGCCCACGCCCGAGAGCACGAAGACCACGGCCACCACCAGGGTCACGCGCAGGGCGGTCTGCCCAGGGCCCGCCAGGGCGGCGAGGCTCGCGCTGTCGAGCGCCTTGCCCAGGCCGAGCAGGCTGGTGCTGCCCGTCAGCCCGTAGATGTAGCTCATGCCAAACAGCATGATCCCCGAGGCCACACCGCCGTAGATGACGTACTTGAGTGCGGCCTCGGCTGCCTTGCGATCGCCTTGCCGGTAGCCCGCCACGGCGTAGCTGACCAGCGAGACCAACTCGACCGCCAGGTACATCATCAGCAGGTCGGTCGCGCTGGCCATGAGGAACATGCCGAGCACGATGGCGAGCAACAACGGATAGAACACGCCAATCTGGTTGCGGCCAAACTCGGTCGAGCGCGCGGCAATGAGCACGGTGAGACCGGCTGCGGCCAAGAACAGCCACTTGAAGAAGGTGGCAAAGGGATCGCTGGCGACCATGCCGTTGAACAGCAAGCGCGGTGCTGACGGCTGCCTGGCCAGCAGCACCCCGGCCAGAGCCAGGAAGAACAAACTGCCGATGGTCAGAAACAGCACGCGGCGCGGGTGCTGCTTCCACGCCAGGTCGAGCAAGAACATCACCATGATGCCCGCGGTAAGGCCCAGCTCGGGCAAGAACCACGAGGTGCTGATGAGGTTTTCTTGAATCATGGTTTCCCCAGGCCGTGGCCGCTACAGCGGTCGAATGCCCGCAATCAGGCTGAACAGGGTTGTGTTGATCACGTCGAGAATGGCGTAGGGATAAAAGCCGAGCACGATGGCGATGGCGCCCAGGGGATAGAGCACCAGACGCTCGCGCCACACCAAATCCGGATAGCCCTGATAGAGCGGATTGAGCTTGCCGAGAAAGGCGCGGTGGATGGCCCACAGATAGTAGGCCGCGGTGATGATCACGCCGGTGGCCGATATGGCGGTAAACAGCATGAAGGTGGGGAATGTTCCCGTCAGCACCATGAATTCGGAGATGAAGCCACACATGCCAGGCAGGCCCAGCGAGGCGAAAAAGGCCAGGCCGGTCATGGCGGCGTATTCGGGCATGGCGCTGGCCAGGCCGCCGAAGCGCGCGATCTCGCGGTGGTGAGCCCGGTCGTAGATCACGCCGGCGATAAGGAAGAGCATGGGTGAGATGATCCCGTGCGAAAACATGTTGAACACGGCGCCCGAGATCCCCGCCGGGGTCATGGCCGCCATGCCGAGAAGGGTGAAGCCCATGTGGCTGACCGATGAGTAGGCGATGAGCTTCTTGAGGTCGGTCTGCGCCAGGCACACGAACGCGGCGTAGATGATGTTGATGACGCCGAAGGCGGCGATAGCGTGCGCGGCCCAGGCCGTGGCATCAGGCAGAAGCGGATAGTTGAAGCGCAGGATGCCGTAAGGGCCCATCTTCAAGAGAACGCCGGCCAGGATCACGGAAACCGGCGTGGGCGCCTCGACGTGCGCATCCGGCAACCAGGTGTGGAAGGGGAACATCGGGATCTTGATGGCGAACCCGATGAACAGCGCCACAAAGATGATCTTGGTAAAGGCGAATCCCAGGATAGGCGCCGCGTGGCTGAACACGCCTTCGCGGCCTTGCTGCGCCAGCGCCAGCAGGTTGAAGGTGTGCCCGGTCGACATGGTGCCATCGGCCAGCATGGCCGCGTGGCTGCTGTAGTAGATGGCGATCACCGCCAGCAGCATCAGTACCGAGCCGACCAAGGTGTACAGGAAGAACTTGATGGCCGCGTACTCTTTGCGCGGGCCGCCCCAGATCCCGATGAGGAAGTACATCGGGAGCAACATCACCTCCCAGAACACGTAGAACAGGAACATGTCGAGCGAGACGAAGGTGCCCATCATTCCCGTCTGCAAGAGCAGCAGCATGGCCATATAGCCGGGCACCATGCGCACCGAGAAGTGCTTGGGGTGATGGCCGTCGTCGTGCCCCGACATGCCCGCCATGTCCGTGTACTTGGCCCCGCCCCACCAGGGCATGGATGCGATGGTGGCCACGAACGAGATGAGCCCGGAGAGCAGCACCATCGAGATGGACAGGCCGTCCACGCCCATCAGGTACTCGACGTTGAAGGCCTTGATCCAGATGAAGTGTTGCACCAGTTGCACGCCGGTGGCGTGCCCGTTGACCATGGTCCCGGCCGCCGTCGGGTCGTACCAGTGCCAGGCCAGCAGCGCGCAGGCCAGCGACCCGCCGCTGGTGACCATGGCGATGAGGCGCGCCGCCTGGTCGAGCCCGGCCTTGGACAGGCCGGCCAGCGAGCGAATCGCCGCAAACAGCACGATGAGCCCCAGCCCGAGCAACGGGAAGAAAGTGGCCCAGCTAAGAACGTTTTGTTGACTGATCATCAGGGTTGGCTCCCGTCACTTGATGAGGAAATTGAGCAGAACGACGACCAGCGCGCCGGCCAGCGCGCCGTAGAGGTAGGTTTGAATGCGGCCGGTCTGCACGCGGCGCAAGCTACGCCCGGCTCCGATGGTGCAATCGGCGACTAGATTGACGGCGCCGTCGACGATGTACTTGTCGATGGCGCCGTCCACATTGGCAACCAGTCGCGTGACGGCTCCGGCCAGGTTCACCACGCCGTCGACCAGGCGACTGTCGATCCAGGACAAGATGCGCGCGAGCACCAGTGAGCCACGCACCACCGTGGCCCCGTAGATTTCGTCGAGATAGTACTTGTTGTAAACCACGGTCCAGGCGCGCTTCCAGCGTGTCAGCAGTTGCGCCGGCACCTGGCTGGTTCCGTTGCGGTACAGGGCGCGCGCGAAGATCCAGCCGACAGCGCCGGCCGACACGCCGATGACTTGGAACAACCACTCCACCCAGTGCGGGTGCTCGGTGAAATGAACCGTGGCTGGCAAAGAGGGCTCGAGGAAGTGTTCGAGGATGGGCGGTCGATTGGTCCACGAAGCCGGAATTCCGAGCAGCGAGGCCAGCACCGCGCCCGAGGCCAGCACAACCAGCACGCCGGTCATGCTCAGCGGCGATTCCTTCGGAGTAGCCCCGTGGCCGTGGCCATCGCCGTGGCCGTCGCCATGACCGCCCCGGTACTCGCCAGTAAAGGTCATGTAGTAGCTGCGGAACATGTAAAAGGCCGTGCCCGTGGCCGCAATGATGCCAGCGCAATAGATGAGCGGGCCTAGCCAGGTCGCTGGCATGCCGAGCAAGGACAAGTGTTGCTGACTGAACGCCTTCCACAGGATCTCGTCTTTGGAATAGAAGCCGCTGGCAATGGGGAAGCCGGCAATGGCGATGCACGCCCAGAGATAGGTCTTCTGGGTCGTCGGCATGAGCTTGCCCAAACCGCCCATCTTGCGCATGTCCTGCTCGTGGTGGCAGGCGAGAATTACCGAGCCTGACCCGAGGAAGAGCGCGGCCTTGAAGAAGGCGTGAGTGAGCAAATGGTAGGCGCCGGCCCAGTAGGCGCCCACGCCCACGCCAATGAACATGAACCCAAGCTGCGACACCGTGGAGTAGGCAAGAACCTTCTTGATGTCGTACTGGAAGAAGCCGATCGATGCGCCAAACAGAGCGGTCAGTGTGCCTATGAGCGCGACCCAACCCATGGCAGTGGGCGAAAGCGCAAAGATAAAATTGAGCCGCGCGACCATGTACACGCCGGCGGTGACCATGGTGGCGGCGTGGATCAAGGCCGAGACCGGCGTGGGGCCGGCCATCGCGTCGGGCAACCACACCGACAGCGGAAGCTGGGCGCTCTTGCCCATGGCACCCACGAACAGCAGGATGCCCACCATGGCGAGAAGCCCGAAGCCGAAAAGCCTCTGGTGCAAAAGTCGCTCGGCTACGCCGGTGGCCTGTACGACCACTTGATCGCGCAACTGGCGGAAGTTGAGCGTGGGGCCGATGTCGATGGTGGCTTCTCCATGTTCTGCCTCGGCGCTGTTGGTTGCAGGTTCACCCGAGAAAATGCGTAGCTGTTGCCCGGGAACATTCGCCTGGTAGCTCAGCTTTCCGTTCGGCAACTCGTGCCAAACACCGCCCAGACCCCAGAACAGCAAGAACAGGCCCAGGATGAAGCCGAAGTCGCCAAAGCGATTGACCACGAATGCCTTCATGCCCGCCGCGGCCTTGGCCGGATCGGTGTACCAGAAGGCAATCAGCAGGTAGCTGCACAGGCCCACGCCTTCCCAGCCAAAGAACATGATGACGAAGTTGTCGCCCATGACCAGCAACAACATGGAAAAGACGAACAGGTTGAGATAGGCGAAGAAGCGCCAGTAGGCCGGCTCGTCGGCCATGTAGCCAACGGAGAAGATGTGGATCAACGTGCCGATGCCGGTCACCACCAGGACCATCATCATGCCCAGGGGATCCAGGGCAAAGGCCAGGTCCACGTGCACAGGACCGGCCGTCAGGACTGTCCACAGTGTGTTTTGCAGGAAGCGTTCCTCGCCCGGCAGACCCAGCATCTGGGCAAAGGCGAAACAGCCCACGGCAAAAGAAAGCACCATGGCGCCAATGGCGATGCTGTGATTGACCGCCTTGCCCAGCTTGCGCTGCAGCCACCAGCCACAGGTCGAGTTGATGACCGCGCCGAGAAGCGGGAAGAAAGGAATTAGCCAGAGAAAGCTGACGGGCGTGACGGAGAGCGGGGCGAGCTGTTGTACGGCGTGTTCCATAACCAGCCCTTACTGCCTCAGCGACGCGATGTTGGCTGTGTCGATGTTGCGAATCATCTGGTAGATGGCCAGTATGATGGCCAGGCCCACCGCGGCCTCGGCAGCTGCCAGCACGATGACGAAAAGTGCAAAGACCTGCCCGGACAGGCCGCCCGCCACATAGTGATTGAAGGCCACCAGATTGACATTGGCGCCGTTGAGAATCAGCTCGATGCCCATGAGCATCGCGACTGCATTGCGCCGGGTGAGTACGGTCATCAGGCCAAAGCAGAAGAGCAGGCCGCCCACGACCAGAAAATGGCTCAATGAAAGGTGCCCCATCATGTCAGTCCTCTTTGATTTCCTTGCGCGCGACCACAATGGCGCCAATCAACGTGGCCAGCAGAACCACCGAGGCAACTTCGAAAGGCAGCAACCAGGTTCCCAGAAGGCCATTGCCAATGGCCGCGGAGGTCTCATGGCTTTCCGGCTGCGCCACGACCTTCCAGGGCGCCCAGATGGCCACAAAGGACAGCAGGGTGCCGGTCAACACGAACAGGATCGCGCCCGCGACCAGACCGACGTTCTGGTTGGAAACCTCGATTTCCTTGATCTGACTGGTGAGCATGACCGCGAAGATGATCAGCACCAGCACGCCGCCGATGTACACCAGCAACTGCGTGACCGCGAGGAAATCGGCCGACAGCAGCACGTACAGGCCGCCCACGCCGACCAGGGCCGAGAGCAGAGCCATGGCGCTCCAGAAAATATTCTTCGACATGGGCACGCCAGCCGCGCCCACGACCGCCGCCAGGGCAAACAAGTAGAAGACCGCTAGGTTGGTGTACATGGCTAGCCCTTGTCCTTGCCGGGTGCGGCCCAGTCCGGGGCCGGCGCAGCCCACACCTGCGAGGCCAGATACACGCGCATGAGCGAGCCCACGGGCGCGCGCGGCGCATCTTGGCCTTTGACCGGGCGGTAGAAAGGCACCGGCTTGGCCGCATCAGGCACCCAGCGGAAAACCAGATTTTCCACCACCCGCACGGTCGACTCGAACTCGCGTGTGTGGGCGATGGCGCCGGTCGGGCATTGTTCGACGCACAGGCCGCAGAACATGCACTTGGATTCGTCGATGTCGAACTGGGTGACGACCCGTTGCTTGGGGTTGGCCGGATCCTTGTCGACGGAAATCTTTATGACGTCGATGGGACAGGCACGCGCGCAGGCCAGACAGCCCGTACACACCGCCATGTCGACTTCCAGAAAACCGCGGTAGCGCGACGGAAGCATGTCGGCCACGCGTTTTTCCGTGCGGTCGGGATATTGAATCGTGATGGGACGCCGGAACATGTGCGACAGGGTGACGGACATTCCCTGCCAGAACGTCTGCACGACGTCGTTGATGGCCCCGAAGTAATTGCGAACCGTTTCAGGCATAAAGAGCTACCAATTTGAAAGGTCCACCCGCGCGCCCTTGACCTGCGCGATGTTCTTGCGCGTGCGCAGGGCGAACTTCACCAGCAAGAGCGCCACGCCCAGGCTGATCACCACGCCGGACACCAGGTGCACCGACGCGGGAACCATCACCCAGAACAAGGTGAAGATGAAGCAGGCGAAGGCGCCTGGCACCAGGTACTTCCAGCACAGCGACATCATCTGATCCACGCGCACGCGCGGCAGGGTCCAGCGCAGCCAGATGAACAGGATGACGAGCAGCCAGGTCTTGATCGCGAACACCAGCAGCGAAGCGGACTGCCAACCGAACCACACCAGCGTCGGGAAAACGTCCGTGCCGCGGGTCTGGTTGATCATTTCGACCGACACGCCCGGGATCTGCCAGCCGCCCAGGAACAACGTGACTGCGAGCGCGCCCATGATCCACATGTTGGCCCACTCGACCATCAGGAAGAGCGCGATGCGGAAGCCGGAATACTCGGCATGATAGCCCGCGACCAGTTCCGATTCAGCCTCGGGCAGATCGAAGGGCGTACGGTTGCCTTCGGCCAGCGACGCGGTCATGGCAATGAAGAACGCGACAAAGGCCGCCGGGTTCTGGCACGCGAACCACTGCCAGGGCCAGCCGCCCTGGGCGCGAATGATTCCCTGCATGGACAGGGTTCCGGCCATCATGACCGGCACCATGATGGCGATGCCGGCCGGAATTTCGTAGGACACGACCTGGGCCGCCCCGCGCACGGCGCCGAAAAGCGCCCATTTTGAATTGGAAGCCCAGCCCGACACCAAGATGCCGACGACGATAAAGGCGCTGGTCGCGGTCAGGTAGAACACCCCCACGTTGAGGTCGGCCACCACCACGCTTTCGCCAAAGGGCAAGACCACAAAGGGCAGGGTCAGCCCGACCATGGAGAAGTAGGGCGCGGCCCGGAAAAGCAAACGGTCTGCCTCGGCCGGAATCAGATCCTCTTTGAAGAGCATCTTGAACGCGTCGGCCACCCAAGAAATGAACCCGAACACGCCGGGTCGGTTGGGGCCGATGCGGCTCTGCATGCGTCCCGCGATGCGACGCTCGACCCAGGTCGTCACGCCGGCAAACACCGCTGTGTAAAGCGCCACGAAGGTCGCCTCGACGAGCAGGATGGCGCCATACCAGGTATCCCGGAACGTGCTGTGCGCGAGATCCCAGCCCAGCCGTTGCGCGACAGCGTCCAACGCCTCGGGCCGGTTGAACGGCAGCATGAGCAGCAGCACCAGGTACAGCACGAAGGGCAGCGCCACCATGAAGAACAGCGTGGTGAGGAGCGCCGTCTTGGGGTAGCGCGTGGTCAGCGACGTGGAGTCGAGAGCGCTCGTAATCTTCACCGGTCAATCTCCGGGGCAACGACGTCCAGCGAGGCGATGAGCGCGATCAGGTCGGCAATCATCAACCCCTGCGACATCTCTTCGATGATTCCCATGGCCATGAAGCTGCCGGTGCGCACGCGCACCCGATAAGCCTTCTCCGACCCGTCGGACACGACGTAGTAGCACATGGTGCCGCGCGCGGATTCCACCCGACCGATGGCTTCGCCCGGCTCGGGCTTTGGCTTGCGCGCGACCTTGGCCATGATCTCGCCTTCGGGCAGCTTGGCCAGCGCCTGGATGATGATCTTGGCTGACTCCCGCATCTCCAGCACGCGCACGGCGTAACGATCCCAGCAATCGCCCACGGCACCCATTTTCCCCTGCCCGACGGGCACATCGAACGTGAAGTCGGGATAGGCGCCGTAGGCCAGGTCGCGGCGGGCATCCCAGGAAATCCCTGAGCCGCGCAGATTGGGGCCGCACAAGCCGTAGGCAATGGCCTGGTCGGGGCTGATGACGGCGACGTTGGCCAGCCGCTTGACGTAGATCTGGTTGAGCGAGATCAGCCGGTCATATTCCTGGATGTAGCTTTCCAGGTGCTCCAGGTAGTTCAGGATCTTCTCGCCCCAGCCCTCGGGCGCGTCGAACGAAACGCCGCCGATGCGGGCATAGTTGAAGGTCAGGCGCGCCCCGCAAAGTTCTTCCAGAAGGTCGTTGATTGCCTCGCGCTCGCGCAGGGCGTGGGTGAGCGGCGTGGAAGCACCGATGTCGGACGCCATGGTTCCGACCGCCACCCAGTGGTTGGAAATCCGGCACAGCTCACCCGCGATGGCCCGCAAGTACTTGGCGCGCGGAGGAACGTCGATTTTGAGCAGCCGCTCGACCGCCATGGCGTAGCCTTCATTGGCAAACATGGCGGCCAGGTAGTCGATTCGGTCGGTAAACGGCATGAAGCCCGGGTAGCCGACCGTCTCGCCAATTTTTTCCATCCCGCGGTGCAAGTACCCGATGTCCGGGACCGAGCGGCGGATGATCTCGCCGTTGGTTTGCGTGACGAAGTCGATAACCCCGTGGGTTGATGGGTGCTGCGGCCCGAAGTTGATGACGATCTCTTCGTCCGACGGGCTCATGCGCCCAAGGATTCGCCGTTCGACTGTCTCAGCCATTGGGCGACTCCTTCTTGTCCGGTGCCGGAGCCGTGGCCGGAACCGGTGCCGGTGCCGGAACCGATGTCGGTGCCGGAGCTATATTCGTGGCCGTGGCCGGAGCCGTAGCCGGAACCGATGCCGGTGCCGGAGCCACATTCGTGGCCGTGGCCGTGGCCGGAGCAGCCACCGGTGGTGGCGCTGCCGCTGCAATCGCCTTTCGCTCCTCTTCCACCTTTTGGCCCAGCTTCACCAGCGGATCGGGTCGCGTGTTGGTGACCCCGTGGTATCCGCCTGCCTCTTGGTAGTCCTTGCGCAGGGGATGGCCGACCCAGTCGTCGGGCAGAAGGATGCGCCGCATGTCCGGGTGACCGACGAAACTCACGCCCAACATGTCGTAGACCTCGCGCTCCAACCAGTTGGCCGCCTTCCACACGCCCTGCACCGACGGCACGGAGGGCTGGCTGCGAGCGGCCTCGACCTTGAGCACGAACTGGTGCCGGTGCTTGAGCGAAAACAGGTGATACACGACCTCGATCACGTTGCGCGTCGGCCAGTCGATGCCGGTCACGTCCTCGCAATAGTTGAAATCCAGCCCCGCCTCATCCTTGGCGAAGCGGCAGATCTCGACGATCTTGTCGGACTTGACCATCACGAAGGGATCGATCTTGGCCTCGGTCAGCTCGCCCACGGCGTCGCCGAACTGGGCCTTGAGCTTCGCGTGAATCTCCTGCGCATTCATGCTACTTGGCCCCGCTTTGCGGCCGGCGCTTCTCGCGCCACCAGCGCTCGCTCATGATGATGTCCTGGATGCGCATCAGGCCTTCGGTCAGGGCTTCAGGCCGGGGCGGACAGCCCGGCACGTAGACATCCACGGGGATGATCTTGTCCACGCCCTTGACCACGGCGTAGCTGCACTGAAACAGCCCGCCGCAGTTCGCGCAGGAACCCATGGCCAGCACGTACTTGGGCTCGGCCATCTGGTCGTAGAGCAGCTTGGTTCGCTCGGCCATCTTGTAGCTGAGCGTGCCCGCAACGATCATCAGATCCGCCTGGCGCGGACTGGCCCGGAACACGGCGGCGAAGCGGTCCAGATCCGCGCGCGGTCCGCCGGTCTGCATCAGCTCGATGCCGCAGCAGGCGAGCCCGAAGAGCAGGTAGTGGATGGAATTCTTGCGCGCCAGATTGAGGAGGTCGTCGAAGCGGTTGGTGTTGGTGAGCAGGACGCCGGTACCCGGGCCTGACTGGATGATGCTTGTGATTGCCATCGATGATTCCTAGCCTCGGCCGGCCTCACTGCCCGCAGGCTTGTCGGCGGCGGACAACTTCTTCACCCATTCCAGATCGCCGTGCGCCCAGGCCCAAATGAGACCGATGAGCAGGATGACGGTGAAAAGGACCAGCTCGGTCAGGGCAATCCAGCCATTGCCCTTCTTGGTCCAATCCGCGTACACGACCACGACCGGGAAGGTGAGCGCGATGTCGACCTCGAAGATGACGAAGGCCAACGCGATCAAATAGAAGCGCGGGTTGAAGTTGTACCAAGCGGCGCCCACGGGCCGCTCGCCACATTCGTAGATGGAAACCTTGTCCGCGTTGGGGAAGCGCGGCCGGAAGATGGCGCCGACGAGCAGAGCCACCAGGGCAAAGAGCACGGCGACTACCGCGAAAATGAGCACTGCGCCGAATTGGAAGCCCATGAATTCCTTTTGGGGTAACCCTCGCGGGTTCTGGAGCCCGGGTGCGCCTTATCTATAGGTCCGGCCGCTTGGGGTCAAGTGCGCCAGAAATGGCAGGGTCATCTCAGCTTTCCGAGGTTCGACCCAGCTTGTCTGAGGCAATGTCGAGGAGAACCGCACTGTGCGAAGCGGCACGCAAGTTGCCTGTTCTTTTGGTCCATGAAGCGGTGGACATATAGCATACCCATCGGGATTGTGGCCATTGGTTCAGCTTCGCCTCGCATGGACATCTGCCTGTGAATCTCGGCCAATCCCACCGCGCCGGGCAATCTGGACTGCGCTGAGTTATGCTGTTCTGGAATAGCAACATGACCGAACCTAAGCCTCCCTTAGGGCCGCAGAGCGATCCGCCTGATTCCGGCCCTGTTCGTCGCCCGTCTCGCAGCGGGCCCCACTACGGCAACGAAGCGATTGCCCCGTATTTCTTTCTGATCATCTTCAGCGCAGCTCTGATCGCGGTGGGGTACGTGCTGCTGCCCTTCCTGGGGGACATGGTGATCGCCCTGGTGGCCGTTCTGCTGCTGTCGCGGCACTACGAGCGGCTGCTGCGCGCCCTGGGAAATCGGCCGGTTTTTGCGTCAGCACTGACCGTCGTTGTCCTGGTGATCGTGGTGGCCATTCCGGTCACCCTGGTGGGCTCGGCCCTGCTGGCTGATATCCGGCGCGCGGCCGTGACCTGGGGTGGGCCCGAGGCCTATGTCACCATCAACGACTGGACCAGCGAGAATGGCCGAGTGGCCCGCTCTCTCGCGGCTTTTACCCAGCGTACGGGTTTGCCCATCTCGCCCGAGGCTGTGCAGGATGCCGTGGTCGAGATAGCCCGCAGTCTGAGTCAGGGCCTGTACAAACGCGCCAACGCCTTCGTGTCGGGCGTGTTGCAGTTCGCGCTTCACGGAGTGATCACGCTCTTCTCGATCTTCTACCTGCTTATGCAGGGAGAAAAACTGCGCGCCTACGTGTTTCGCCTGTCGCCCCTGGCAGGCGACGAAGACCAGCTCTTCATCAACAAGCTGGGCGAGGTGGGACGTGCCATCCTGATCGGCAACGGTATCGGCAGCTCGCTGCAGGGCCTGGTGGCTGGGCTTGCCTGGGCCGTGGTGGGACTGCCGTCGCCCGTGTTGTGGGGCTTGGTGATGGCGGTGGCGGCCTTCCTTCCCTTGGTGGGCGTGGCCGCGGTGGTGGTGCCCGCGACTTTCTACCTGTGGTTCGCGGGCCGGCACGCGGTTGCCGTGGGATTCTTCATCTTCTGCATGGGACAGTCGTTCTTGTTCGAATACGGGCTCAAGCCGCGCCTAATGGGCTCGTCCATGCGCATGAACAGCCTGCTGGTTTTCCTCAGCCTGCTGGGTGGAATTCTCGGCTTCGGCGCGCCTGGGATCCTCTACGGCCCTCTCATCATGACGCTGTTCCTGGCCCTGGCGCAGCTTTATGAGACGCGCTACCAGCAGCGCATTGCCCGACGGCTGGCGGTCCCAGCACCGAATGAAAGCGGCCCCACCGACGCAGGTGGAATCTGAGAATCGCTCCTGCCCGGTGAGATCGGCCGCAGAGCTGAACCAGGCGGTGGGCCGAAAAAGCACACCACACCGTGAAGGCTTTTCTCGCGCAGGCCGTTGACGAGCGGGCTTGCACACACCCTACGAGGCGCGCACTGATGGATAGAGTCGCGGGTCGTTGGCATTGGGTTTGCCTAGGTGCGTGCCCATGCGACTGAAGAGCGCTTGTCTGCTGATCCTGCTCGCCGGTTGCGACGAGGGTCCGCCACCCTTCGACGAACTGCCGCTGCGGGACGCGCTGGGCGCCGACCCCGAAATGGTTGCCTTGCTGCCCGACCCAGCGAGGAGGGCGCTGGCGGCGCGCTTCGAAGCTGCGCGCGCAAACGACGTCGCCGTCGACGAGGTCGGCGAAGCCAGAATGCCGGCGGCTATGGTGGTCGCGCTGGATCGGGCGCGCCAGCGCCGCCAGGGCGAACCGCTCATGGCGGGAACGATCAGCAACGGATTGGCGCAGCCGATGGTGGGCCGTGCGACCTCACCTGATACGCCAGGCCTGCCGCCCATCGAAGGCGTGCCTGCAACGGTTACCGCGCCGATCGAGACGCTTGCGCTGGAAACCGAGGCGGGCGCGGTGGTGCGCGCCCTGCTGGCAGCTTCCGGAGCGCACCATCTGGCCCGCGTGGTCGGCTGGCCGGCAGGTGCAGTCGCGATTGACGACACGATCTACGTCAATGCGGCCTGGCTGGTCGGCCTCGCTCCCGACGCTGGGGAAAAAGCCGACGGCGGAGCTGTTGCCGAATCATCCAGCGGCGGGTCTGGCACGGTGGTCGTTTCCAAGCCGACAGGGCCGGGCGCTTCACTGGACGTAGAGACGGCCACGGCCGGGGCGCCGAGCGCGCCGGCGATTTCTGATCGCCATTCCAAGGCTGTTCTCCGTGGATTTCAGTTCGATGCGGGCGAGCCGTCGTCGCCATCGGAGAATGCCAACCCAGGGGACTCGTGCTCCGCCTGCGCAGACGCCTGTGCCGCCAGCAGCGCCGATACCGGCAGCAGCGATTCGTGTGACAGCAGCGATGACAACACCGACGATGCTTGCAACAGCACCGCCGACGATAGTGGCGATACTTGCAATGCCGCGGCTGACGACAGCGACTCAGCCGCCAATTGCCAAGTATCACGCGGGGGTGGGCGCAAAAAGTCCGGAACCCTGGTCTGGCTTCTCGCCCCGCTGGCATTCTTGCTGTCCCGGAGGCGGTCTTGAGACCGCTAGTGGTTGCTTGGTTGGCACGGCACGGCCTGCCCGGATGGCTGGTCCCCGAATACTTCAAGCTCGCGGCGATCGCCGCCCTGGCAGGCTCGGCAATCGCGCTCCGGCTGGCCGCGCGCGACCGAGCGTCGCGCCTGCATACCGCACGCGCCATCGCTTGCGCCTACCTGGGCGCGCTGGCGGGTGGCTACCTGTTCGAGGCGGCACGCGCGTTGCCCCTGGCGCTGGCCGCTGGATCGTGGCACCCGATTGTTCACTCGGGTCGCGCCGCCTACGGTGGTTTGCTGGGCGCTATCGGCGCCGCTGCGCTCTACCTGACGGCCGTCCGTCAGCCGATGGCACCATTCTTCGATCGCGTGGCCGTGGGGTCCGGCCTGACCTTCGCGCTCGTGCGCACGGGTTGCTTTCTCGCCGGCTGCGACTATGGGCTGCCGACCGCGCACGCCTGGGGCGTTCGTTTTCCGCCCGGCAGCCTGGCAGCGTTGGATCACGCGCGCCGCGGCTTCATCCCGCTCGGCGCGCCCAGCCTGCCGGTGCACCCCACGCAACTGTATGAAGTTGCGTGGGGCCTGCTCGCCGCTGCCCTGGCTGCCCTGTCCCTGGCACGCGGCCGGCGCGATGGCCGCGCCTTCGCGATCTTCCTCGGCGTGTATGCCGCTGGTCGCTTCTTCATCGAGTTTCTTCGCGGTGATCACGAACGCGGCCACGCGCTGGCACTGTCGACGGGACAGTGGGTCTCAATGGCAATCGCCGTGGCTCTGGTCAGTTCTTGGATTGTTGCCCGAAGGCGCTGGCGTGGTCCCGGCCCGTCGCGGGCGCCTTCGCCGACTGGCGCCGACGCAGTCCTGACTACTGCACGGTGAGATCGGCTTCAGAGCGCTTGTCGACCGACGAGCCGCCGACCATCAGGTGTACGGTACCGGGCTGCACAGTGAAGGCGCTCGTGGTCGTGTTCCAGTACCCGAGCTGGCTGTAGTCGAGAGTCAAGGCCACGGTCTTGGTCTGCCCGGCCGGCACTGTGACCCGCTTGAACCCGCGCAGCTGCTTGATCGGGCGAGGCACGCCGGTGGTGGTCGGATAGCTCACGTAGAGCTGGACAACTTCATCCCCGTCGCGCGTTCCGCTGTTGGTCACGTCCACGCTGACTGTGACCGACCCGCCCGACGCCAGGGTTGCAGCACTCAGTCGCAAAGCGGAGTAGGTG
>Ga0265342_10002498_pt1 | contig 15839 bp, 10 predicted proteins | sample 4CB327metaG_FD_203125 | JGI IMG/M metagenome (GOLD analysis project Ga0265342, IMG submission 203125) | Rhizosphere microbial communities from Carex aquatilis grown in University of Washington, Seatle, WA, United States - 4-CB3-27 metaG | ecosystem: Host-associated > Plants > Roots >...
TTCGGGCTCGTACCCACCATGGTCTGACCGGAGACGGTCAGGCTGTAGGCGCTGGTATCGATCTCGGGCGGTGGCGGCCAGGTGCCTGGCCAGGCGCTCTGGGGGCTGACGCGGAACGTGGAGCCGTAGTTGACGGCATCCTGCGCCGTTCCCGTCAAGAGGTTGGGAGCGCCTGCGAGCGTCAGGGTGATCACGCGCGCCCCGACCAGGGAATCGACTTCGAAGAAGATGTCGCCGAATTCGAGAACGTACTTCCCGCTGGTGCGCGCGATGGGCTGAACCAGTGTGCTCGTTCCACCGCCCGTGCCGCCTGCCGCGTTTGCCCCTCCCGTTCCATTGGCTCCTCCAGTCGCCGTGGTCCCGCCAGGCCCCGCACCGTTCGGGCTGGCCCCACCGGTTGCGCCGGAGGAGCCACCATCGACCATCGCGCCGCCGCTGGCCTTGGGGCCGCCCTCTGCTGAAAGACCCCCAGCTCCGGTGGCGCCGCCGCTGCCGCTGGTCGAAGCTCCGCCGGTGCCCGTATCACCGCCACTCCCGACTCGACCACCACCGCCGTTCCCGCTCGACGCCCCACCGGCTTCGCCGGTGGCGCCACCCGACGACGCGCCGCCGCTGCCAACCGTTCCGCCTCTCGCGTGGGAGCCATCCGTCCGACACGCCACACCCCCACAAAATGCGGCGATCAATGAGGTGGCCGCGACGAACTTTGCCAGGAGCATGACAAACCCCCATGAAAGAGACCGGACCGCAGACACCAGGCGGTTCGGCCGACGGGGAGAGGTGCGTGGCCACCCGAACCGCCGAAGAGACGGCACGCTGGCGATCCGCGCAATCGAAGCGAGCAAGATCGTCAGCCTACCACGTGGCTCCCGCGTGACACGAAGAGGCGCCGGACCGAGCCCACGCCCGAGATCACTGGAAGAGCGTGGACTTCTTGGCGGGCTGGCGGATTCCATTTCCCTGCGAGGGCAAAGGAGTATCAGCGTTGCGGGCAGGCTTCGATGACATCCGTGTCGGTGTGCACACCCGGATCTCGAAGTCGCCCTCGGATACGACCCGCATGGCGGGTGGACATTTCCAGACGAATCACCAGGTCTTGACCTACACGTTGGCCTCTGGGGCCTACGGGAACAGCCAGGGCGACCTCCTGAAGTTTTTGCCTGCTGCTCTTGCGAGCCGCCCATGTCGGCACCCTGCTCGCGGCGGTCAAGTCTCCGGCGGCGGCTCGTGGTGCTGACGTGATCGGTGGAGGCGCGTGGGGTTGGTCGTCAGGCGCTCGGCGACGATCTGGGCGTCGAGGCATCAGGAAGACTCGGGTCCCAGCGGGGGTCATGTCCCCCGCCGCCCATTGCATATCGTCCTCCTCGCGGCGATACTCGGCCCCTGCGAGAGTGCAAGCATTCACGCCAAGACTCTCGGCGCATCCGGTCGTCGATGTCGAGAAGTGGCTCAAGGGCAAGGCCGAGCGGGCAGCCCTCATCGGCAAATACGCCACCAACGTTCAGGACCACGTCGCCGCCGACGGGAGCAAGATGATCGCCATCACCGCCGACGTCCACGACATGGCGGGCATGCAGGCGATGATGGCCTCGCCCCCGCCCGAGGTCGCAGGGGCCATGGAGCGCCACGGCGTCGTCCCGCCAATGACCACGTACCTCGCGAAGTAGCGGGACCCGAGCACGCAGGCGCGCGCGGGCCCTCCCGGGCCGGGTGGCCCGTGCGAACGTCAGCGTCGGCTGAGCCGAGAGCTCCTGTCGCCGCCTTCGAGCTCGTAGCGATTGGCCTTGAGCTCGAGGAGAAGCCTTGGGTTAAGGTCATGGAAGACCAGCACGCCGACGCCGAGCCCCGTCGTCGAAGTCTCGTGCACGTCGGCCCCAGCGTCCTTCTCCGACTGATTGCGGAGATCATGGGACTGCCCGACCCGGACCACCGCTTCGCCGGCGTGCCCGGCGTGTTCGGCGACGGCTCGCTTTGGGCGCGCCACGTCGAGCCCAATTTTGTTCCGGTACTTGAAGCGGTCCGCCACCGTGCGAGCGGCGGTCGTCACCCTGACCGCCGCGCCCTCGATGGATCGGGTCTCGTCCCCGCGCACAGGGCCCGATCCGAGGACCGTACTCTCCGAGGCGGCGGATCCGCCGGTCCCGCCCCTTGCGCGGCTGGGCGTGCGCGATTGTGTCGAAGACCAAACCCAAGGACGCGAACAAGGGGATGGTGTTCCCCGGCGTGCAGAAGTCGACCTGGACCTTCGACACGGTGGCCGGCGAATACTACTTTCACCGCTTCTACGATTTTCAGCCAGATCTCAACACCAGCAATCCGATGGTCCTGGCCGAGATCCGCAAGGTGATGGGCTTCTGGCTCGAGCTCGGCGTGTCCGGCTTCCGGATGGATGCCATCCCCTTCGTGATCCAGCGAAAGGGCGCGGACATTCGCCCGCTGGAGCAATCATGACCGTGTCAGTCAGGATCGTGTCAGTTGAACGAATCGAAGCCCCGGCAATGCCTTTGGACCGCCGAGACGAACGTGTCAATCCGAGAGCTCGAATCTCGCGCAGGCGCAGCTCCAGCAGACCCCGCACCGACGCCCGAACGGGACGCCGCCCGAGCCGCCAGCCCCGGTCGAGCTCACGCCCTCGAAACCAGCGGTCGCCACCGGGGTGGGTCGGGATTGAACCGGAGCCTCGGAGGCCGGCGCATCCAACCTGCCCCAGTCGAAGAAGCTTCGCCCGGGTCCCAGGTCCGGAGGCTCGAATGTCGACGGCGCAGTCGGCGCGGATTTTCCGACCCGAGGCCGGCCCGATTCATTAATCTGATCCTCCCATGGCCGACCCTGAACCTTCGCCAGCAGATCCCACGGATGGTGGCGGCGCCCGCGTCTCCACCCCCGAGCTCGAAATCAAGGACGCGCCGCTGATCTTCGGCCAGGTGTGGAATCTCCTGGTCCAGGAGCGCGGCCTCGAGAACATGGTCTTCCCCAAGGAGATCATGTGGCTCGGCGGCGCGCCTGGTTCGGGCAAGGGAACCAACACGCCGTTCATCCTGCGCGAGCGCGGCCTGACCGCGGCGCCCATCGTGGTGAGCGACTTGCTGGACACGCCCGAGATGCGCGCGCTGAAAGATCGCGGGCAGTTCGTCGGCGATCGGGAGGTGATCGAGGTGCTGTTGCGCGAACTGCTCGATCCGGCCTACCAGACGGGCTGTGTCGTCGACGGGTTCCCCCGCACCAAGGTTCAGGCCGAGGCCGTCAAGCTGTTGCACGATCAGATCATGCAGCTGCGCGCCGTGTACTGGGGCACCTCGATCGGCAAGCGGTTTCGCCGTCCCATCTTTCGCATCACCGTGCTGTTCGTGGGCGAGCAAACCTCGGTCGAGCGGCAACTGAGCCGCGGCCGCGCAATCCTGGCCCACAACGAGACCGTACGCCGGACGGGCGTGGGCGAACGGGTCGAGCTCCGTCCCACCGACATCGACGAGGTGCTCGCGCGGAACCGCTACCGGACATTCAAGGAGCTGACCTACGAGGCGCTGACCAGCCTGCGAAGGCATTTTCACTATCACTTCGTCAACGCCGACGCGCCGCTCGGCGAGGTGGAGAAGAGCATAAACGCCGAGTTCCAGTACCAAAGCTCGCTCGAGCTGGGACACGCCACCTTCGACATCATCCACCACATCCCCCTCGTGTCCGAGTTGACGCTGTACGCCCGCCAGGAACTGGTGCGTCGCCTCGACTCCTACGAGCACGCCGCCGCGCCGGTGTTCAAGGAAGTCGCCGCCTTGATCGAGGCGCAGGTCGTCCCGGTCGTCGTGCGGCACGCACTGGCCGGTCGGTGCGTCTTCAGGACCGATAGCGCTCTCTTCGAGGACCCGATCACCATCGACATGCTGCTGGACATTCTGGCCGAGCGGGGCTACCACGCCGTCTATCAACTCCGGAGCACCCCGGTCCCCGAGAAGGTCGACCTGCAGACCGGCGCCATCGCTTGCCACGACCGCATCGAGCACACGTTCGAGATCCGCTTTCATCCACCCGAGATCCGGCGAGGGCACTGAGGGTGTCTCCTCCAGGGCCCCGTCTTTGTCGTGACATTGCCAGCTCATCCATCAGACCCCGGTCGGCGACGCAAAGGCGCGACCGACTTCCTTGCAGGCGATCTGAACCGCGTGGCGCCCCGACAAGAGCGCGCTCGGCACGCCACCGCCAGGCTCGACCCATTGGCCAGCCATGAAGAAGGCGTTCAGTCCCGGAAGGGTCTTGTCGACGTGGCCGAAGAAGGACTCGGCCGTGGGAAGCCAGCCTTCGAAGGCGCCGCGCCAGGACCGGGCGTTTCGCCAGAAGGTGAGGGGTGTCGCGACGTCCGTCATCCGAACCGACTGTCGCAGACCGGGCAGGACCGATTCCAGGCTGCTCAGCAAAGTCGCCGCCGCGGCTTCCTTGGCCGCGCCGTAGCCCGTCCCGCGGGTCGCCCAGAACGCGTAGTCCGTTTGGGCCAGGACCTGCACCACGGTGTGCCCGGACGGCGCGACGGCGGGTTCGTCATTGAAGATTCGTACCGTGAGCCCGGCGTCCTCGCGACCACCCACTTGCAAGGGTGGCAGGCCATCCAGCACCAACGTGCCGGGCGCTTCCGACATGGGTTGGTCGACCCCATAGCTCACGAGGAGGATCGGGGAGAACATCTTCCATTTCTCGAGACGGAGCCTGGTCGCCTCCGCGCCGTAACGCCCCGCGAGCAAGCGCAAGACCGTCTCGGGACCGCTCGAGGTCGAGACCACCACGTCGGCATCCACGATGGTGCCGTCGGTGGTCCTGACCCCGGTGGCGCGATTGTTCTCGACCAGGATCTCCTCCACCGTCGTATCGATGCGGGTCTCGCCCCCTGACGCCTGATAGCTGGCAACCAGGGCGTCACGAAAGCGCGCGGTACCTCCAATCGGACGCGACAGCCACCCCCGCCCGAGATATCCGAGCATGAAGAGAAGAACCAGCGCCGGCGATTCTTCCGGGGCCAGGTGCGTTACGAACCGTCGAAGGCGCTGGCTCTTCAACTGGCTCCGAGCCCAGTCGGCAACCGAGTGTCTGAAATGCGCGACGTCCCCCACGTGCTCTCGCAGGTCCCAAAGGCGACTCATCCGCTGACGCAAGGTGGCCAGCTCAGGTGGCGTCTCGAGCCCGGGATCCATCTCCGCGACCGCGCGAGCCCCGGCGATCATTCGATCGATCTCCTGGGCGTCATCTGAGCCAAGCCGCTTCAGCACCTGGCCCAGCTGCTCCAGGTCATCCGTCACTTCGATTTCCAATCCGTCCTGAACATTCCGGTAGGTCGCGAAACGCCGAATCGGGTGCACGGCGACCGGGGGAATGATTCCGAGCTCTCGGTAGATCGCAAGGAATGGCCCCCCGGTCAGCCAATGGATGCATCCGTCGACCGTATGGGGACCCCGTCCGCGTGCTGGCGAGCGGCGTGGCCTTTGGCTGGGCCCATGTCGTGGTGCACGACGCGACGGCCATGGCGCTGGCCACCATCGGAGGCGTCCTGTTCGCGTCGACCTACGAGCGACACCGCTCCACGTTGCTGGTCGCGCTCGAGCATGCACTCTACGGCGACTTCGTCTTCACGATCGGTCCCGGGCAGTACGGTGATCCGGTCCTGTCTTCGACCGCCGTCACGTTTTTGGGCGCGACAGACCCGCCCCCTTACAACCCAGGAGGTCCCCGGCAGCTATATCGATTTCTGGCCAGGGCCCTGGGAACCGCGGAGATTTCGATTCCTCACGTCGGCGGGCTCGACGCAAGGCCGCCGTTCGCCTTGACGATCGGCGTCCACTGAACACGGGCCGACACCGCGCCGCCTTGGGCTTCGTTTCTATCGAACGCCCAGCGTGGCTGGCCTGTCGGCAGACCTCGTCAGACTGCATCGCTGTGGGATGAGGAGCGGCCCGCCCGAATTGCCGACCGAGCGGGGTGAAGAGGCCTGCCACCACCACGGCCGCGAGCGCCGAGGCCAGCCGCACGAGGGTGCGCGCGGCTCCGAAGGCGGCGTCCAATCGGGTGACGATCGGCGCGCCCGCGCTGGCGACGCGAAGGTGATGGTCATGCTGGCGGCCGTGACCCGGCCGAAGAGGGGGTCGGGCGTCAGGGCTTGCCGCAAGCCCTGATAGGGCACGGCCCGGACTGTGAGCCCCATGGCCCACAGGCCCGCCCCGAATGCGGTGGTCCCCACGCCCCGAACACTGGCCGCCACCAGCAGCCCGAGGGCCTGAATGCCCGTCCCGAGCAACACGCCGCCTCCGCCGCCATGAGCGCCGCCGCCTCCACCTCCGCTTCCGTCCGCGCCATCGTCCCGGCGGGCCCGCAGGAGCCTGGGTGCTCCGACCGCTGCCACCACCGCGGCGAGCGCCAGCGCCGTCCGCAAGACGCGCTGCCGGAGCAGAAGGCGCACGCCCGCCAGCAACGCGCCTGGGCTCAGCCCCGTCGGCCCATTCTCCGCTTCCCCGGGGGCATCACGACCTTCGCGATCGCCGCCGCCTTCGCGGCAAGAGCGCACGAGTGAAAGGGTCAGCGCCGAAATCCCGAACGACGCCGCATCGAACACCAGTGTCGTTGCCACCCCGAGGCGCGTCGCCAGCGCCCCAGCCGTGAGCGGCCCAAGCACGTACACCAGCGCCTGGAGCGACCCGTTGGCCCGGCCGAGCTCGACCACGTTCGGGATGGCGGCGACGTACCCCACCTTGAACAGATTCCCGAAGGCGGCGCCGAGCGCGGACACCACGTAAACCAGCCAGAGGCTGCGGACTTCAGTTTAGCCTTTACGATGGGCGAGCCCGAGCTCGCGGCCCCGGCCTCATCCCCCTCGACCGGGGAGTCCGCTCCCGTGGTCCGACTGCGACGGGGCTGTCCCCCGCCCCATCGAAAACTTGAGACCCCCGCCCAGAACGTTGACGCGCCAAGGGTCCGAGTGCGCAGGATTGGCGGGCTTGGCGGGCCGAAACCGCGTCCACCCACCTTCCGCCACCGACATTGGACTGGCACTCGACTTGCTTCTCGGCCTTGCATGCCCATCGCCAACCGTCGGCGACCCGCCCCGGGTCGAAGCTCCCTCACGCACCTCGCCAGCCTCTCGAGCCTGGCGCTGATCTCCGCCCTCACCGCGGCGGCCTGCAGCTCGAGCGCGACGGCCCGCAAGGTCGGCCAGACGGACTTCGTCTCCGCTCCGCCGCTTGGCAACTCGCTGGGGAATCGCGGCGGAAACGCGATTGGCACCGCCTCCAATGCCGCCGCCGGCGCGACGCCAGCGGCGTCGACTCCAGGGACGGGCACGACTGCGGCCCCGACGCGTACCGTCGAGGAGACCGACCTCTACCGACTCGAAGGCACCCGGCTCTACTACCTGAACGGCTACCGGGGATTCATGGTCTTCGACGTCACCGACGTCGACCACCCGGCGCTGATCGGGCGCTCGCCCATCTACGGCACGCCGGTCGACATGATCGTGCGCAACGGGATCGCGACCGTGGTCGTCGCCGACTGGTACGGGCAGCTCGAAGACGGCACTCCGTTCCACGGATCGATCGTGCGCGGCCTCGACGCCAGCGATCCGGCCAACATCCGGGTCCTTGGCGAGGCCAAGCTCGGCGGCTGGGTGCGCGACGACCGGGTGGTGGGCGACGTGATCTACGCGGTCAGCGAGGACTACGGCTGGTCTTACGGCTGGGACACCCTCGGCGTGTCCGCCAGCACCGAGACCGTGATCGTCTCGTCGGTCAGCTTCGCCAACAACACCGTCGCCTCCGTCGGGAAGGTCGAGTTTCCCGGATACACCGGCATCTTCAACGTCACACCCACCTCGATCCTGCTCGCCCACGACGCCACGGTCTTGCCCTCCTCCCCGGACGCGGGCGCCACCAGCGGAAAGGGAGCAGGCGTGGCGGTTCCCGTGTCGTCGTCGCGGAGCGGGAGCGCCACGGCGCAGGACGGCTCGGTCGACAGCACGCCAGTCGTCACGTCGCGGACCGAGCTCCTCTACCTCGACATCTCCGACCCCGCCGGGAAGATCGTCCAGCGGGGATCGCTCCTGGTGAACGGCGAGGCGCAAGGGTGGGGCGCCGACAACGGGCGCTGGAACCTGGATTTCTCCGACGGAAAGACGGCGCGGGTGATCGGGTGCCTCGCGACCTACCAGTTCTACGGCAGCTACTGCAGCGACACCTCGAGCTATGTCCTCTCGATCGCCGACTTCAGCAACCCGGACGCGCCGGTGCTCTCGGCCGAGCTGACCATTCCCCCTGCCGGATGGGCTCCGGCCGCGCGCTTCGACAGCAACCGGCTCTACCTCTCGCCGAGCTCGAACGTCTTCTACGGCTCCGGCATCAACCAGACGACGCCGTTTCAGGTCTACGATCTCAGCAACTCCAAGGCGCCCGCCCTCGCCGGCACCCTGACCATTCCCGGCAACGTCTGGAACATCTTGCCCGCGCCCGGGCTTCGCCTGTTCGCGCTCGGTAGCGACACCACCAGCACGGCCCAGGTGTACAGCACGGCGGTGTCCCTCAAGTACCTCGATGTCACGACCCCTGCCTCGCCCAAGCTGCTCGGGACGTCGACCTTCGGTCAGGGGTGGGCCTGGACTCCGGCGGCCGGAACCTTCAAGGCCTTCACCATGGACGCCACGCAGGGCCTGGTGGTGCTGCCGTTCTCGGGCTGGGACAGTGGCAGCCAGCAGTACAACGATGGGCTGCAGCTCATCGACTTCACCGCCTCCAGCATCACCACCGGCGGGGCAGCCCACACCCGCGGCTGGGTCGAGCGCGGCATCTTTGTGCAGAACCGGCTGGTGTCGCTGTCGGATCTGTCGCTGGCGGTGGTCGACTACAGCAGCCACGCCGCGCCCGTGGTGACCAACGAGCTGACCCTCGCCCGCAACGTCATCACCGCCCAGCCCCAAGGAACGAACATCGCCGAGATCTCGAGCGACTGGTTCGACAACGATCAGTCCTGGTCGGAGGTGCGCCTCGTCCCCATCGCCAACGCCGAGGAGACCACCGACGCGGGCGACATCCCGTCGGTGCGGATCGAGGGGGTCAACGCCCAGGTCTTCATGAACGGCAGCCTGGCCTACGTCGTGACCGACGTGCGGGTGCAGGTGGCCTGCGACGCAAATGGCCGTCCCACGGATGCCTCCGGTGGGGCCGTCAACGGCGTTTCGGCCCCTATCGCTGTCGGCGGCGGCGGCGCCTCGTCCTGCACCGGTCGCGCCGAGCAGATCCAGGTGGTGGATCTGTCGAACGGTATTCAGCTGCGCGGCAAGGTGCGGCTCCCCGTGGACGGCTGGGGGTACTATGGCTGGGGCTGGGGGGGCTGCGGTAACTACGACTGGTACTGGGGCAGCACGGTCGCCCAGGTTGCAGGGAACGCCCTCGCGTTCCGACGCTGGGCGCCGGTCTACGACGCGAGCGGGATGTACGTCGACAGCAACAGCGCCCTGTGGATCGCCGATCTGACGGCGCCCGACGCGCCGACGCTGGCCTCGCTCACCATCGTCAACGACGCCCGGGCCTGGTGGGGCAACATGCAGGTCGCGGGGAACGTCCTGTACACCGGCCACTACGAGTGGCAGGACCTGTCGAGCGATGCTGGCAGCACGACCGGCTCGACCGTCCGCTACTACGCCGATCGCATCGATCTCACCGACCGCTCGCACCCCAAGGTGGCCGCCAAGGTCAACATCCCGGGACTGATCGTCGGGGGCTCGGCCACGGATCCCAGCCTGCTTTACACCGTCGACTACCGCTGGGACGGGACCGACACCAAGGACGACTTCAACGTGGTCCAGGTGAACGGCGACACTGCGCAGCTGGTCTCGACGACGCCGCTCGACGGCTGGCCCGGAACGACCTTCGTGCGCGGCAATGTCGCATACATGTCGGCGCAGACCTATGCCGATCCGAGCACGGGCGGCGCGGGCTCGACGGTGAAGCTGCACGCCCTCGACCTCGGCGATCCCAGCAAGCCCGTCGACCGAGCCTCGACCAGCAGCAAGGGCTGGGGCTGGCTGCTCGATGTACAGGGCGACCGCGCGATCGTGCAGTCTGGCTGGGATAGCGCCGGGGTCGACATCTACCAGCTCATGGACGGGCAGGCCCCCGTGTTCGGGCAGTTCGTGCGCACCCTCGGCTGGTCGGCCAACGGGGTTTCACGCCAGGGCGACACCCTGTTCCTGTCGAGCGGATACTGGGGCGTTCAGAAGATCGCCTTGAAGTGAGCGCAGGCACGCCCGCCCGCCTTCCCTCTCGAGGTGAGAACCGACTGGTACGACCACGCCGCCATGGCGACGAGGGCGACGAGGGCGAGCGTGGCGACCAAGAGGGGGGCGCAGCCGCCGCGAGCCGCTCGGTCGCCGCGGCGCGCAGGCGCAGGCGCTGTACCGCCCTCGATACGCGATCGGCACCTTGAGGTGAACGCGGTCGACGACCTGGTTCGCAATCCAGAGCGGGGCGCGGGAGAGCCGGATGGATAGGCGGCTCCGGAAGGCGGGGGCTCCAGCGCCGCCGACCTTCGTTCGCGTCCTGCGGGCGGTTGATATGGCCACGACCCTCGAGGTACGAGTTGGCGGTTGATCAAGCGGATGGCGCGCTGCGAGGTCAGTAAGGCGGCAGCTCGACGGTGGCCACGGTGCCGAGCCCTGAGACTCTGTTTCCGCTCTCGGCGCGACCATCGTGCAGGCGATGTGGTCGGACGCGATCGCGAACGCGCAGGTCATTTTTCTAACGGACGCCAACGGTACGCTGATACAGCCGGAGAAGGCAACGCCGGACGGCCGGCGTCAGGCATGCAAGAAGGCGCACTTCTTTACAGAGGTCGTCGACTCCAATCGGAGAATTCGCGGGATATCTCCAGGCGGACGCGAGCAACGTCTACGACGCAGGCCAGGCGCTCCGCGAACAACACGTCCGCCCCCTGATGACCATCTTCTTTGACTGGCGCGCAGCGCACGCGAGGTCGCTGAGGGTCGCAACCTTGCGACCAAGGCGCTGGGGTACGCCCTCAACCAAGAGGCGGAGCTGCTGCGGGTGCTCGACGACATGAGCCTACGCCTCGACCCATTCCACCACCTGGATGAGATCCTGCGGGTCCTGCCGTACTGGCCCCGGGGCCGCTACCTCGAGATCGATCCCCGGTCCCGGAGCGCGTCAATTGTCGCTGTTCGGAAAGCGTTCCTCGTAGACGAACCCAGCCAACTCCAGCGCCTCCCGCGGCACATCGGCGAAAGTTGGGATCGCGATGTCGATGTCCCGAGTGCTGAGCGGCTCCCGCGAATGGAGCTGAAAGGGTACGCCAGTCCACTTCGAGATCTTCCCCGCCCGGAAGCTGACCGGGGCCGTGGCCCGACCTTTCCGAACGCTCGAGGCGGCCGTTCGTGCAGCGGGCCGGCATCGTGGAGACCGTCGGCGGACCGGCAGCTCGAGCGGCGGTAGCAATCGGGCACCCGCGATGACCGCGGACACCCTGTAGGCGTTCTTTCGCAAGCCGGACCAGCAGCTCGGGCGGGGGACGAATACTTTCGCCTCCATTCGGCCGAGATCAGACACGACTGTTTGCCCGTCCATCAGGATTCGGGCTCCACTAGGGGCTGCCACCCGATCGGCTGGCTCGGCTGCGCCTCGACGCGGGCTTCGCGCCCGACCGGTGGGGAATCTTCCTCAAGGGCGACGAAGCGTTCTGATCGATTCGACAGGCCGACGGATGGAAGAGGTCGCGCCGGCAGAGGTGGGAGGCTCCCGTTCATGTTAGGTTCGGTATGACGAGGAGTCTGGCGGCACGAACGCTGGTCTGAAAGGGAGGTTGGTATGGTTTGGTCACGAGGTACCGTTCGTCTGGGGTGGGCCTTGGGCTGGCTCTCCTTGATCGGGCTCGGCTGCGTCGAGCGCGATCCGGTGATATCCCGTTCGGCCGCGCAGCTGGCGGCCGCGCCGCCGAACGGAGAAGGCCAGGACGCTGGGGATCGCGGCGGTCAGTCTGGGTTCGTCTTCCTGGCGCCGCTCGGCATGAATCCGCCGCGGGTGTTCGCCGGCCCATTCGCCTCCGGGCTCAGGCCGACCGTTCACATCGACCGGGTGGACCCCGTCACTGGCTCCGTGCTGTCGCCGCTCGCCACGTTCTCCACGCTCACCGACGAGCGCGTGCGCCAGCAACCCCGGCGCGAGCTCTACATCGTGCGCTGGCAGACCGGCCGCTACGATCTCGATCCCGGGCAGTCCTACCGGGTGCAGGTCACGATCGGCGGCAGGGAGCTCGGCGTGGCAGACGTCCGCGTCGCGGCCACGGTGGCCGCGAAGAAGGCCTGGCAGACCGATGGGGTCTTGGCCCTGATGAAGGGCGACGTTCTTCCGATCAAGTTCCGCATCGAACGACAGGCGGTGGACGGCGACGGCGACGGGGTCCTCGACTGGGAGGACAACTGCCCGACGGTGCCCAACCCCGGCGCGGCTCCCGAGCGCGAGGAGCAACCGGCGCGCGTGACTCCCTCCGGCTGTGATGCCGACCGAGACGGCTGCGACCCCCAGGAAGTGGACTGCGCCCCCGCCCCGGCAGCGCCTCAGCTCGACAGCGACGGCGACGGAGTCGGGGACGCGTGCGAGTGCCTCGGGGTCCTCTGTGCGCCCGTGGATACCTGCCACGTCGCCGGGCAGTGCTCGTCGGCGACCGGGGTTTGCGCCAACGTGGCGCTCCCCGACTCCGACGGGGATGGGCGCTGCGACGCCATCGACGGCTGTCCCACCGACCCAGCCAAGCTGGCCCCCGGGGTATGCGGGTGCGGCGTCTCCGAGCGCGATGGTGACGGTGATGGAACGCCGGACTGCGTGGACGGGTGCCCGTCCGACGCCATCAAGCTCGCACCTGGCGTGTGTGGCTGTGGCGTGGCCGACATCGACAGCGACGGCGATGGTGTCCTCGACTGCAACGACGCCTGTTTGAACGATGGCGCCAAGATCGGAGCGGGCACCTGCGGCTGCGGCGTGCCCGACCTGGACACGGACGGAGATGGGGCGGCCGATTGCGTCGACGAATGTCCGCTCGACGCGTCCAAGCGCCTCGCTGGCACCTGCGGCTGCGGGGTGAGCGACGCGGACAGCGACGGTGACGGGGTGCTGGACTGCCTGGATGGGTGCCCGAAAGATGCCACGAAGCTCGGCCCGGGCGTGTGTGGATGCGGTACCCCCGACTCTGACTCGGACGGCGACGGCGTTCCGGACTGCAATGACCTCTGCCCCCTCGATCCCGCGAAACGACAGGGTGGACGGTGCGGCTGTGGTGTCTCCGATCGCGACAGCGATCTCGATGGCGTTCCCGACTGCCAGGATGCCTGCCCGGCTGACGCCCTCAAGATGGAACCCGGCGTGTGCGGTTGCGGCGTCACCGACCTCGATCGAGACGGCGACGGCACCCCCGACTGCCACGACCTTTGTCCCGAAGACCCGTACAAGGTGGCCATCGGCGCGTGCGGCTGTGGCCTCCCGGACCAGGACAGCGATGGCGACGGTGTCGCCGACTGCCGGGACGGCTGCCCCGCCGACCTGCACAAGGTCGCGCCTGGACAGTGCGGCTGCGGCGTCGCCGACGTGGACGAGGATGGCGATGGCATCGCCACGTGCCAGGGAGACTTGTGCGACGCGGATCCCCTCAAGCGCGAGCCCGGCGTGTGCGACTGCGGCACCCCAGATACGGACACCGACGGTGATGGCACGGCCGACTGCAAGGACCTGTGTCCCTCGGACCCAGGAAAGTCGGCTCCGGGAGCGTGTGGCTGCTTCGAGTCGGACGTCGATACCGACGCGGACCATACCCCCGACTGCGTCGATCCCTGTCCGGCCGATCCCGCCAAGGTCGAGCCCGGCGTCTGTGGCTGCGGCGTGGCCGACGCCGATGGCGATGGCGACGGCGTCCTCGACTGCCTGGACGCGTGTCCGACCGATCCGACCCGCAGCACCGGCCCCTGCGGCAAGGGACCGGCGCACGTCGATCTCACGTGGATGACGGTGACGAATATCTTCGCGGAGCTCGGGCCCCTCAACCTCATCATCGATGGCTACGTCACCCGCATCCCCAAGGCCAACTTCTACGGTGGTGGCGGTGGGCTGCAGAACACCAAGGCCCCGAACAATCCCGACGTCGCCCTGGTCAAGCAAGTGCTCGCCGCGCTCGGGGGACCGACCAGGGTGAATCTGCTCCTGACCGGGCACAGCCACTTCGATCATTCGTTCGACACGGCCACCTGGTCGTCGTTGACGGGCGCGCCCATCATCGGCTCGAAGACCACCTGCTACCAGGCGATCGCGCAGGGCATTCCCGCCGAGCGCTGCACCGAGGTGCTGGGGGGCGAACGGCTGACGCTCACCGAGGGGGTCACCCTGCGGATCATCCGCTGGAACCACAGCGGCGATACGACCAACCCGGAGCAGCACAATCCGGTCGAGCTCACCAAGATCCCGACGCCCGATCCCGTGACCGGAGGTCTGCACGCGGGCGTGGGCGAGGACTTCCCGAACGGGGGGGGAGGCCGCGCCCTGCTCTTCACCATCGACGGTGCCGACGGACCCTACAGCTGGTTGTTCACCAACTCGGCGGGCGCCATCGATCTCGACGTGCCCATCGTCATCGACGGCGTGGACTACGGCGCCCCGCTCGAGAACTTGAAGGCGGCCATGCTGGACGCCGGGCTCACCTCCATCGACCTGTGGGTCGGCGCGGGTGGCAACCCGATCGCGCAGCTCGTCCTGCCGGTGGCGAATCCCAAGGCTTATCTGCCGGTTCACTGGGACAACTTCTACGCGGCGTTCCTTTCGCGTCCCGGCCGGTACTCGGATGCTGCCTTGGCGGCCACCCTCAAGAGCAAGGGCGTGACCCTGCTCGTACCCGTGCAGGTCATGGACAAGTGGCGTCTCGATCGCAAAGGGGTCCTGCCGCTGCCTAACCTCGAGGTCAAGCAGGCTCTGCCTTTCCAGTAGGGTGGTGGTACTGCCCCCCACGACAGACGCGTGCCCTCCGGAAGCCGCACGTCCGAGCCCACCTCACCGAGATCGAGGCCCGCGAACGTGGAAGCCGAGCAGGACGCTCCGCTCCCCGTTCCATCGATAGAGTCCTCGCCGCCGGAAATCGATCGCCGATCCGGACGAGCGAGTGCTCGCCATGCTCGGCGCGCGATCGGCTTTCGTCCCTGGCAACTGCCTGGCAACGGAACCGCTGCCGCCCTGCGTTACCGGCATTTTGGCGGCAGATTATCGGCAGCCTTCAGTGCCGTGAACCCGCCGTATGACCCAACCCCTCGGGCATCGATTCCGACGTTCACCATCACGTCCAGGGTGGCCCGCGCCCTGATGCGGATCGAGGCAGCGAGGGAGGCCGTCGGGCACTTGCCGATCACGCCTTCCGTGCTCGCGACGCTGAGGGGGGGCCGACCGTGTTCGAGAGCGTCGCGAACCACTCGCCGGGTTCGGGCGGCACCACAAAGAGGGGCAGCGGAGGTTAAAGATGAGCACAGGTTCGCATACTGGGACGCGGTCTTCACGCAAGAAGAGGGGTACATCTCACGATCCGAGCTGTTCGTGAGGCGGAAGGGATAACCAAGTTACGAATGTCGCGAGCCTCGCCCGGCCGGCCGCGCTTGCGTCCTGCCGAGCTATGGCGGTCCAGCGTCTCGCCGATGAAGTCCTTGTATGGAACGCAAATTTTGGTGGACCCTGATGCGTCACTTTCTCGCGCTGCGCGCGCTGCCGGTCCGCGTGTCCGAGGCGTCCCTCGCGGCTCTGCTGATACCGCCGCCCCGCCGCGCGCAGCGACGAGCA
>Ga0265342_10002500_pt1 | contig 15837 bp, 12 predicted proteins | sample 4CB327metaG_FD_203125 | JGI IMG/M metagenome (GOLD analysis project Ga0265342, IMG submission 203125) | Rhizosphere microbial communities from Carex aquatilis grown in University of Washington, Seatle, WA, United States - 4-CB3-27 metaG | ecosystem: Host-associated > Plants > Roots >...
GCTATTTGCTGACCGGGGACGAAATCTTTCTGGAACCGTATCTGGAGGTGCGCGGCGGCATCAGCGGCCGCCTGGAAGAATTGCGCCGGCTCACCCTGAGCGGCGCCGCCCGCGAACACCTTGACGCGCTGGCCCCGCTGGTGACCGCTAAGCTGGCGAACTTGTCCCAGGCCATCGAACTGCGCCGCCGCCACGGCCTGGCCGCCGCCCTGCCGACCCTGAGCGGCAGCCGCGGGAAACAGCTGATGGACGCTATCCGCGCCGAAATGGGCGCCTTCGTCCGGTTGGCGGAAGCCGGGCTGGCCCAGCACGATGCGGACCTCCAGACCGACATGCGCCGCCTGTTCCTCATCATCGTTCTCTCCAGCCTGCTCATCCTGCTGCTCGCGTTCTCGTCCGTTTATTTTCTCGGCGGGGAAGCCCGGCAGCGGCTTGAAAACTCGGTCCATCTTGAAACACGACGCTTGCTGGAAACGCAGGAGGACACGAATAAACGGCTGCAGCAGGCCAACCTGACGCTTCAGATCAGCGAGGAAAAGCTCGCGGTCATGCTCAACTCCATCGGCGACGCGGTGATGGCGACCGACGCCGAAGGCAGCATAACGCTTCTCAATCCGCTTGCGGAGCGGCTGACAGGCTGGACGCACGCGGAGGCCGCCGGCCGCCCTGCGGAAGAGGTCTTCCGCATCATCAGCGAGGAAACCCGCCAGCCCGCCGCCAGCCCGGTAAAAGAAACCCTGGCGCAGGGCACGGTACACCTCCTGACCAACCACACTATCCTGCTCTCGCGTTCGGGCGGCGAATGCGCTATCGCCGACAGTTGCGCGCCGATCCACGGCCGCGACGGGCGGGTGGTAGGCGCCATACTGGTATTCCGGGACGTGACCACGCGGATGGAAACGGAGCTCGGCCTGGAAAAAGCCAGGAAAGAACTGGAGGCGACCAAGATCTCCGAAGACGCCGCACGCGAATACTCCGAGAGCCTCATCAATACGGTGCGCGAGCCCCTGATAGCCCTGGACCAGGACCTCCGGGTGGTCTCCGTCAGCCGCTCCTTCTACGAGTTCTTCAAGGTGAATCCCAAGGAGACCGTGGGGCAGCTCATCTACGACCTGGGCAACAAACAGTGGGACATTCCCAAGCTCCGCGAACTGCTGGAAACCATCCTTCCCGAAAAAGCGACCTTCGACAATTACGAGGTCGAACATAATTTTGCCGGCGTAGGCAGGCGCATCATGCTGCTGAACGCCCGGCAGATACAACGGGTGCTGGGAAAAGAACGGGTCATACTGCTGGCCATCGAGGATATCACCGGGCGCAGGGAGATAGAGAACGGCCTGGAGAACGCCCGCAAAGAACTGGCCGCGACCAAGATCTCCGAAGACGCGGCCCGCGAATACTCCGAGAGCCTCATCAACACGGTGCGCGAACCCCTGATAGCCCTGGACCAGGACCTCCGGGTGGTCTCCGTCAGCCGCTCCTTCTACGAATTCTTCAAGGTAAAACCCGAAGAGACCGTGGGCCAGCTTATCTATGACCTGGGCAATAAGCAGTGGAATATCCCCAAGCTCCGGGAACTGCTGGAAACCATCCTTCCCGAAAAGGCGACCTTCGACAACTACGAGGTCGAACACGATTTCGCCGGCGTAGGCAGGCGCAGCATGCTGCTCAACGCCCGGCAGATCCAACGGGTGCTGGGGAAAGAGCGTATTATCCTCCTGTCCATAGAGGACATAACCGCGCGCAGGGAGATAGAGAACGGCCTGGAGAACGCCCGCAAAGAACTGGCGGCCACCAAGATCTCCGAAGACGCGGCCCGCGAATACTCCGAAAGCCTCATCAACACGGTGCGCGAACCCCTGATAGCCCTGGACCAGGACCTCCGGGTGGTCTCCGTCAGCCGCTCCTTCTACGAATTTTTCAAGGTGAACCCCAAAGAGACCGTGGGCCAGCTTATCTATGACTTGGGCAATAAACAATGGGATATCCCGAAACTCCGGGAACTGCTGGAGACCATTCTTCCGCAGAAGGCGACCTTCGACAACTACGAGGTCGAACACGACTTCGCCGGCATAGGCAGGCGCATCATGCTGCTGAACGCCCGGCAGATCCAAAGGGTGCTGGGAAAAGAGCGGGTCATCCTGCTCGCCATCGAGGATATCACCGGGCGCAAGCAGTTCGAGACCGAACTGCGCCAGGCCAAGGACGCGGCCGAGGCCGCCAACCGGGCAAAAAGCGCCTTTCTCGCCAACATGTCCCACGAGATACGCACCCCCATGAACGCCATCCTGGGCTTTTCCCAATTGCTGCGGCGCGATCCCGAGGCCACGCCCAAACAGAAGCAGCAGGTCGAAACGATAAACCGCAGCGGGGAGCACCTGTTGGCGCTCATCAACGATATCCTGGAAATGGCGAAGGCGGAAGCCGGCCGCACGACCCTGAACCCGTCGGCCTTCGACCTGCCTATGCTGGTCGACGACGTGGAAAAGATGATGCGGCCGCGCGCCGAGGCCAAAGGCCTGCGGCTGGAGCTTGAAAAGGGTCCGGACTTGCCGCGCTTTGTGGCGGCCGACGAAGGGAAACTCCGGCAGATCCTGCTTAACCTGGTCAGCAACGCTTTGAAGTTCACGGAGAAAGGCCGGGTCACCTTGCGCGTCGGCGCCTTACGCGCGGCGGAGCAGGAGCTGCGCTTAACGGCCTCCGTGGAAGACACCGGCCAGGGCATCGCGCCGGAAGAATTATCGCTCCTGTTCCATCCTTTCGAACAGGCGCAGGCCGGCCGCGCGGGCGGCGCCGGCACGGGCCTGGGGCTGGCCATAAGCCGGGAATACGCGCGCCTGATGGGCGGCGACATCACGGTCAACAGCCGGTTAGGCCAGGGCAGCAGCTTTAATTTTGAGATAGCCATCAAGGCGGCCTCCACCGCCGACGCCGCCGCGAACGCCCAGCCGCGCCTGGTGAAGGGGCTCAAGCCCGGGCAGCCGCGGTACCGGGTGCTGGTCGCCGACGACAAAGGCGACAACCGGGAATTCCTGGACCAGCTGCTGGGGCCCGCCGGCTTTGACGTCCGCCAGGCCGTCAACGGAGCGGAGGCGGTCAGGGAGTTCGAAGCGTGGCGGCCGCAGCTCGTCCTGATGGACCTGAAAATGCCGGTGATGGACGGCTACGAGGCCATGCGCCGCATCCGGGCCGGCGCCGGCGGCAGGGAAGCGAAGATCATAGCGGTGACAGCCAGCATCTTCAAAGAGACCTCCTCAGAAGTGATCTCGGCCGGGGCCGACGATATCATTCTCAAGCCTTTCAGGGAATCGGAACTGTTCGAGAAGCTCGGGGCCCTGCTTGGCGCGGAATATGTTTACGAAGAAGAAACACCGCCGGCGGCCGCGGGGATAGAGGACCTGGGCGCGCTGAGGCGGGAGTCCCTGGCCGACCTGCCGCGGGAGCTGGTAGACAAGCTGCGCGAAGCGGCGATCAACGGCGACTTCCACCTCCTGGTAGAACTGACCGCCCGGGTGGAAGCCCAGGACATGCGCCTTGCGGGGGTACTGCGCACGCTCGCCGCCAAGTTCGACACGCAGCGCATACTCGACCTGCTGGGCAAGGATTGACCTTATGACGGCTCCTCTGGCCGGGATGCCGGCCGCTCCGAATATCCTGATCGTGGACGATACGCCCGCGAACCTGGAGCTGCTTAGCGGCATGCTGAAAGAGCGGCACTACAAGCTCAGGGCCGCCATCAGCGGAAAACTCGCGCTGCAGGCCGCCTTCAACGACCCCCCGGACCTTATCCTCCTGGACATCAACATGCCCGACATGGACGGGTACGAGGTCTGCAGGCGCCTGAAAGAGGACGAAAAGCTTAAAGACATCCCCGTCATTTTCCTGAGCGCCCTCACCGAAACCATGGACAAGGTAAAAGCCTTCGGCGCCGGCGGCGTCGACTACATCACCAAGCCGTTCCAGCTGGAGGAGATCCGGGCCCGCGTGGAAACGCATTTGACGCTTAAAGCCGCCAGGGAGTTCCTGAAGGACAAGAACCTGTTCCTGGAATATACTTTTTCCCGCTTCGTCTCGCCTGAAGTAGTGGAGACCATGAAGCAAAAGCCGATCAGCGAACTGCTGAAAATGGAAAGGCGCGAATTAACGGTCTTATTCGCCGACCTTCGCGGCTTCACCGCCATGGCCAATGAACTCACTCCGGAAGAGGTGCAGGAAACCCTTAATTCTTTCCTCGAGGTCATGGTGGCGTGCATCGAGGACGCGCGCGGGATGACCGACAAGTTCCTCGGCGACGGCTTCATGGCTCTGTTCGGGGCGCCGTTCCGGCAGGGCGACCACGCCCGGCGCGCCCTTACCGCGGCCGTCGCCATGCAGCGGGCGCACCGGGAATGGATGGCCGAACGCGCGGCGGGAGGGCGTCCGTGCCGGCCGCTGGGGATAGGCGTAGCCACCGGCGAAACGGTGGTGGGCGCATACGGAACCCGTAACCGCATGGAGTATACGGCCCTTGGCCATGTGGTAAACCTGGCCAGCCGCCTGTGCGGCGCGGCCGAAGCGGGCGAGATCCTGACAACGCCCTTTACCCGGGATACGGCTTTGAGCGGCGCGCCGGCGAACGCCGGCCCGCTCTCCCTGTCTTTTTTATCCAAAGGAAAGATGCGGTTCAAGAACATACAGGAACCGGTGGAAGTGCTCTCGACCGCTATGGAGGTACCCGCCCATGAATGACCAGCTGTTTTCCCAGAACCCGTCCAGCGTTCTCATGGTGGACAATATCCCGGCGAACCTGGAGCTTCTCTCCGGGATGCTGAAAGTGCGGGGCTACAAGGTGCGCGCCGCCGTCAGCGGCGAACTGGCCCTGCAGGCCGCCCGCAACGACCCGCCCGACCTTATCCTTCTGGACATCAGCATGCCAGGCATGGACGGCTTCGAGGTGTGCCGGCGGCTGAAAAGCGAGGAGAAACTGAAGGATATCCCCGTTATTTTCCTGAGCGCCCTGAGCGATACGATAGACAAGGTAAAGGCCTTCAGCTCCGGCGGCGTGGACTACATCACCAAGCCGTTCCAGTTCGAGGAAGTGGAGGCCCGGGTCGAGACCCATTTGGAATTGCGCCGCCAGAAACGCAAATTGCAGGAGAGCTACGACCAACTGCGCGCGCTTGAAACGCTGCGCGACAGCCTGGTGCATATGATCGTGCACGATCTCCGCTCCCCGCTTGCGGGGATCTACGGCTTCCTCGAACTCATCAGGGAGAAAGCGAAAGGCTCCATTCCGGCGGAGACCGTACTCTATATCGACGAAGCCCTGAAGTCGTCAAGGCAGATGATCCAGCTGATCAGCGACGTCCTGGACGCGAGCAAGATGGAAGCGGGCCAGATGAAGCTGAAGCTGGCCGGCTGCGACCTGGTCGGCGCCGTGAAGGAGAGCATAGCGGGACTGAAATCGCTGGCCGGGGAACGCACGGTCCGGTTCAGCCCGGGCAAAAACCCGGCCAAGGTCCTGGCGGACAGGGAGCTGGTCCTCAGGATCCTGCAGAACCTGCTGGCCAACGCGCTGAAGTTCACCAGGGACGGCGGGACCATCGCGCTGGACGTAGAACCCGCCGGAGACCTGGTGCGGGTGAGCGTAAAGGACGACGGGCCGGGCATCGCGCCCGAGTACAGGCAGAAGGTATTTGAGAAATTCGCCCAGGTGGAACTCCGCGACGGCCGGCAGAGACATTCTACCGGCCTCGGCCTCACTTTCTGCAAGCTGGCGGTCGAAGCGCACGGAGGCCGCATCGGAGTGGACAGCGAAGAGGGAAAGGGAAGTTCTTTCTGGTTCGAGCTGCCGGTGAAAGGGCCCGGAACGCCGCCGGCCTCCGAAGGCCGGTGAAAGTGCGCCGCGGTTACGGTTTCCCGGGGTTGTTCTTTCTCCTGACGTCCCACGGCCTGGCGCTGTGTTTGTCCGATCCCGGCAGCAGGACGGCTTCAAGGATAGTCCTCAGCCTGGGCAACTCGAAAGGCTTGGTGAGATAGCCGGAAGCCCCGAGGCTGATCGCTTCCGTTATAACCGCCAGTTCCTCTTTGCCGGTAAGCATCCAGACTACGGGCGCAAGCCCGGACTTTTTGATCCGGCGCAGCACTTCCAGCCCGGAAATGCCGGGCATCTCTATATCGAGGAAAACCAGGTCCGGCTTTTCCCGATCTATCAGTTCCAGCGCGGCCTCGCCCTCCGCCGCTGAAAATATCCGGCAGGCATCGGAAAAAGTATTTTCGAACAGCGTCCGGATGGCCGCGTCATCGTCCACTATCAAGACTTTGTTTTTCATTTTTCCTCCGTAACCGACCTTTTAGTTACAGCCCCGGCTTTTATCAGATCCCCCCCCGGCCCCGGCCGTCCGGCGGAGAACGCCGCCTGAAGCGTTCCGTTGCCCGCCGGGACCCGCGGGCGCCAAGGGTACCCCCCCCTGTGATTACCGGGGAATGTCTGCTAGGCTATGGTTATGCGACACCTGCTACTGGCCGTCCTCTTCCTGCCCTTTTCTTCAGCTTTCGGCGCGCTTCCGGCGCCGCGGGAGTACCGTTTACGGCTGTTCCATACCCATACCCTGGAGCACCTGGACGTGGTCTACCGCCGCGGCGACGTTTACGATCCCGGGGCGCTGGCGAAGCTCGACACGTTCCTGCGCGACTGGCGGGCCGACAGCGTCAAGCATTACGATCCGCGGCTCTTCGACCTGCTCACCGACCTCGAAACCGCGGCTAAGCAGCCCGGGGCCGAGATAGATATCATCTGCGGCTACCGCGCGCCGGCGACCAACGGGATGCTCCGCAGCCGCACCTCGGGCGTAGCCAGGAACAGCCTGCACATGCAGGCGCAGGCGATCGATATCCGCCTGCCGGGCGTGCCGACCTCGCGCCTGCGCGACATCGCGCTCGCGCTGCGGCGCGGCGGAGTAGGTTATTACGCCAGTTCCGATTTCGTCCACGTGGACGTAGGCCGCGTGCGGCGCTGGTAGTCCCTTACCGCGCCCGCTGGTCGAAAACCGCGGCTTCCGCCGCGTCCCGGCTGTAAATATCTTCAAAGAAGCGCACCTCGCCGTTCTCCTCCACCGCCGCCGTACCGTACTGGATCAGCACGGGGATCGGTGCGGGCAGTTTGACCGTAACCGTCTCCGTTCCATCCATCGCCGCCTTGATGCTTTCAGGCGTCCACCCGGGCACGCCGCGCAGCACCCAGGCCGCCAGCGCCCCGGGGTTTTCCACCCGGATGCAGCCGTGGCTCAGGTCCCGCCGCGATTCCCGGAAACCCCGCCTTGAAGGCGTACCATGGAGGTAAATGCTGTAATCGTTGCGCATCAGGAACTTTACCAGGCCCAGCGAACTGTTCGGCCCCGGCCTCTGCCGGAGGTAGAGCGACCCGTCCCGCAGCTGTTTCAGGACCGCCGCGCTGACCGTCCCGGAACTCACCACGGCCTCCTTCCCGTCGACGACCTCAAAATCGTGTTTCTGTATATAGGCTGGATCCTTCTCTATGTCCGGCACCAGCTCCTTTTGCTGAATGCTCAGCGGGACGTTCCAGGGCGGGCGGAACACCACCTCGCTCAGCTCGCTGGTGAAGACCGGGGTCTGGTGCTCGAAGGCCATGCCGACCACGATCTTCTGCGGAGGCTCCTCTCCGGCGTAAAGACGGAACTCCGGAATATTGATAATAATGGGCGGGCTGGAAAAAGTGTGAGGGAGCCAGCGCCACCTTTCCAGGGTGAGGCGAAGCTGGCTCAGGCGCCGGGCAAGCGGCGTATTGAGCTGCCGGAGCGTCTCTTCGCCCAAGACTCCGTCCGGGGGCAGCCCGTGGCGGCGTTGAAAACGCTTCACGGCCTTGACGAGCGGTCCGTTATAAAGCTCCGGGTCCGAAGCCGCGTGCGCCGGGAGGTCCCCCAGCAGGCGCAGCAGGCGCGTAAGGCGCGCCACCCCGGGATAGAGGTCCCCGGGCTTGACCGGGGTCTTTGAAGCGGGCAGCGGCGCGCCGTCATCCTTGCGGACAAGCTCCTTATAGCGCTGGACGGCCAGGACCAGGCGCCGGTAAGAGGGAAATGGCGGCTCGAGCGCGCTGAACGCCGCGGCCACGTCCGCCGCGGACATGACCCGGCGCCGGAGAAAATCGGAAGGGCCGCTGATGTCCGACTCGAAGGCGAACGCGGAATGAAAACGCTGCGGATTGATGCGCCCCAGGCGCAGGTCCAGGATATAGCGCATTGCGCAGACGGTAAGCGCCAGGTCGAAGCGGAGAAGCTGGCTCTCCGGGGCGATATGGTCGCGGCGGTCCAGGCCGGCAAGGCGGTCTTTCCATAACGGGCTATCGTAGTCCTGGGCCAGCAGGCCTTCATTGTCGGCCGCCTGCAGCCGTTTAATGACGATACGGGCCTTGGCCGTCGGCCTGTAATTGCGCACCCAGGCCAGGGTGTACCCGCCGGCTTTGTAGAATTCCCCTATTTCAGCCTGGTAGTCGCCGAACTGGGGCCATTGAAGGGTCTCCAGGCGCCCGGCGGCAACTAGGCCGAGAAGTTCTTTTTCGCCCTGCTCCGACAGACGCTGCGGCACCGCCTCGCCCGCGGCCCCGCTTTCCGCCAGTCCCGTTGAAGCCGGGAAAAAAAGAAGCGCGCAGAGCAATGCGCGCAAACGGAACCCCGCCCGGGCGGGTCCGCCTGTCACCGCAGACAACGTCCTTCCTGTTTTGGTCATAATCCTGGTAGTAGCCGTCTTTACCCCGCCGGCGTGACCGGCCCGCTCTATGGCCGCATCATGGACTTCATCGCTTCCTTCTCGGTTTTACCGGGCCGCTCCGTCTTCGCGCTTTTCTGATCTTTTGTTTTTGCCGCTATCCCGGCTTTTTGGGTTAGATTGGCCTTTTCCTGGTTGTGAACGTCCGCGACGATCTTGCGGACCTTGCTCTGCACAGGGCCGAGTTTCAGCCCGAGGTCCCCGGCTATCTTGCCCCAGCCGGTAACCGGCGGCCCCTGGCGCAGGGCCACTATCTTATGCAGGTTCGCGTCCTTGATGCCGCCACGCATCTCCTGGGCCAGGCCGAACGCTATGGCTATTTCACCGTATCCCAGCAGCCTGGAGCGCAGGCTCATTACGAGGGTGCCTTCCACTCCGAACTGCGCTTTTATCCTTTGCGCCACGCGCTGGTGGCCGCCGGGAGCGGCCGCGATCTTATCCAGTTCCCCCGAAACGGCCGCCAGGCTTTTCTCTTCCGCGGATATTTCCCGGGCTGCGGCGGGGATAACCGCCGCGCACAGGAGGAGCCCGGCGAACACCGGCCCGAATCTCTTGCTTTTCATATTTTCTCTCCGTTTTCCGCTTCGATAGTCAGAACTGCAGGTTCAGCCCGGCGCCTATATCCAGCTCGGGGCTTCCGTCCGACAACCCCAGCGTCAGTCCGACGGCCAGCTGCACGCCGCCCGCAGTGCCGTATGAAAGCGTGCCGCTGAGGCAGCGCGGGCCGGCGTTCCCGTCGACCAGCGCGTTCTGGGCCTCGTAAAGCACGGTCAGTCCCATGTTCCCGCGCAGCGGAGCGTAAAACCCCAGCTCTACTTCCACCTGGTCGTTGAGATCCAGCCCCGGCGGGTTCCCTATGCGTGTATAATAGCCGTCCGCAAGCAGGGTCCAGCGCGGGCCGACCTCCTTAGCGAACTCAAGACCGACGCCCCCGTCCGGCTCGCCGGTGCCCAGCCCCTTGTTTTTGTCGGCAGTGGGCAGTTTCAGCCTGCCTGCCAGCCCCAGGTCGAAGGACCTCGGTCCGTCCAGTTTAAGCGTATAAGACCCGTTGACGAGTATGTCGCCAAGACCGGCCGCCGCGGAATTCACCGCGGTCCCGCCGCGCCCGGCTATGCGCACGGGTTTGCCCCCCACGCGGGTTATCAGGCCCCTGGAACTTTGGCGCAGGTACGGCACAGTTACGGACAGGTCGGCGCCGCGGTAGTACCGTTTGAGCGTGAACGGGATATAGACCGAATCCGTGCGGTCTTTGGCCCCGTACTTGCCGGTGTCATAATTGGCCGCCGAACTGAATTCCCAATCCGCCGCCGGGGCGGCCGCGGGGCTCAGCGCCGCGCAGGCGAGCGCCGCCGCGAACATGCAGACCAAAGACGGTGGTGTTCTCATAGCTCTATTTCCTGGCGTCCTGCGGCGCCGTTCGTTCCGTTCGCGGGCGTTTTCAACTTTCATTCCGGGCGCGCCCCGGCCGCGTTTTTCAGAGAGGCGAAAGGTAGTCGTACACGACCGTACCCAGGTCCAGCGTGAGGTCCGCGATAAAATGCAGGACGGATTCGATCCCGAGCACCGGCAGTTCCGCCACCGGCGCCAGCGCGTGCGGATGCAGTTCCAGCGAGCCCGGGGAGGACCAGGCCCCTTTCAGCGTCACCTGCGTAGTGTAATAGCGCACCAGTTCGCAGATGCGCGGCGAGCCGTCCACGTGCGGGATTATTTTCAGCAGGAAATTAGGCTCGCCCAGGGCGGCCAGCACCTAAGCGCTGTCGGCCGAGCTGTGCTTGAAACCCATGGTAGCTTTGGCTATGCGCACTTTCCCGTAATCCAGGGTCCCCACCAGCGTATCGATCTCGGTCTCCAGTTTCGCGGTGGCGAGTTTTTTAGGGAAGCCCCACAGCTCCCTGCCCGCGGCGATCGGCGGATGGTCGTTGAGGTACATCGCGTGGGCGTAGTTGCCTTTCACGCCGCGCAAGCTTACCGGGATGATCTGGCCGGATTCGGTGTAATCTCCGAAGCCCGTAGAGTCGGGCATGCGGATGAACTCGAATTTCACCAGCGGCTCCAGGAACTCCAGCGGCTCCGGCACCACGGCGCGCAGCGCGGCCGGGTCCGTGCGGTAGGTGATGACCATGAATTCCCGGTCTATGAACCGGTACGGCCCCCGCGGATAGGCCGGGCTGGTCAGCGGCATCGCGAAGGCGGCGGCTTTGACTTCCGGGATATTCATATTTCTTCTCGTCCTGCCGGGGTACGCCCGGCGTCAGGCGTTAAGGAACGCCAGCAGGTCGGCGTTCAGCTGGTCTTTGTGCGTATACGCAAGACCATGGGGCGCTCCCGGGTAGATCTTCAGGACCGAGTTTTGCACCAGCTTTGAAGAGAGGGAGGCCGCGGCGCCTATCGGCACTATCTGGTCGTCGTCTCCGTGAACGATCAGCGTCGGCACGTCGAACTTCTTAAGGTCTTCGGTGAAATCCGTCTCCGAGAACGCTTTGATGCAGTCGTAGGTGTTCTTGCGGCCCGCCTGCATTCCCTGCAGCCAGAAAGAATCCATCATACCCTGCGAGACCCTGGCCCCGGGCCTGTTGGCGCCGAAGAACGGGCCGCCGGCGAGGTCCTTATAGAACTGCGAACGGTCGGCCTCGCAGCCAAGGCGGATGTCGTCGAACGCCTTGAGCGGCAGGCCGCCGGGATTGGCCGCCGTTCTCAGCATCAGCGGCGGGACGGCGGAGATCAGCGCGGCCTTGCCCACCCGCCTGGTGCCGTGACGGCCGATGTAACGGGCGACTTCCCCGCCGCCCGCGGAGAAGCCCACCAGCATGGCGTTCTTCAGTCCGAGCGTTTCGAGCAGTTCGGAGAGGTCGTCGGCATAAGTATCCATCGTGTTGCCGGCCCAGGGCTGGCCTGACCGGCCATGGCCGCGGCGGTCATGGGCGACGCAGCGGCAGCCGTTCGAGGCCAGGAACATCATCTGGGCCTCCCAGCTGTCCGAATTAAGAGGCCAGCCGTGGCTGAACACCACCGGCCGCCCCGCGCCCCAGTCCTTGTAATAGATCTGCGTCCCGTCCTTCGTAGTCATCGTGCTCATTTGCCGCCCCCTTTTTATCGCCGCTTATTTCAAGCGGCGTTCAGCCGCTTTTTCCCAGTTGACCGCCTTTAAGAACGCCTCGATATACTTTGCGCGCTCCAGCCCGTAGTCGGCAAGGTAGGCGTGTTCGAACACGTCCAGCACCAGCAGCGGCGTGCAGCCGGCTAAATGACCGCCGTCGTGCTCGTTGATCCAGACGTTGAACAGCCTGTAGGAATCGTTGTCCTGGCACAGGACAGCCCAGCCGATGCCCCGCATCGCGCCCGTGGCCGCAAAGTCCCTTCGCCAGGAGTCAAAATTCCCGAAGTCTTCTTCGAGCTTCTTGTAGAGCCAGCCGTTCTGTTCGGGCGCCACCGGCCCGCCCAGGTTCCCGAAATACAGCTCGTGCAGGCGCATGCCGTCGAATTCCCAGCCGAAGCGGCGCTTGAGCTCCGCGTACTCGGGCGTTTTTTCTTTTCCGCCGGAGAGCAGCTCGGCCAGCTTTCCCGCCAGTGCGTTGGTGTTGCTCACGTAGCCCTGGTACAGCTTCATATGGTTGGCTATCAGCTGGTCGCTGAAGCCCGGCATCTTCGAAAGCTGCGGATAGTCAGCCGCTTTGTAAACTTGTGCTGTCTGCAACATGGTTTTTCCTTTTCCCGCGTTCCCCGATCGGGCTTGCGCCCGCCCTAGCGCTGGTCCGGGGTTCCGTTTGTTCCGGCCCGTCAAACTTTCGCAAATTCGGCAAGCGGGATCCCCAGCGCTCCCGCCACGCCCTCGCCATAGGCGGGGTCGGCTTTCAGGCAGTTGCCGATGTGGCGCTGCTTGATCTCCCGCGGGGCGTCTCCCAGCGAGCGGGCCGTGTTCCAGAACAGCACCTTCTGCTGCGCCGGATTCATCAGCCGGAACAGTTTGCCAGGCTGGGTGTAGTAGTCCGTATCCTCGCGGTGATCCCAGCGGCCCGCGGCTCCTTCAAGGTCCAGCGGCGGCTCGGCGAAGTCAGGCTGCTCCCTCCATTCGCCGTAGCTGTTGGGTTCGTAGCCCGGGGTCCCGCCGTAGTTGCCGTCCGTCCGCATGGCCCCGTCGCGGTGGTAGCTGTGGAAAGGGCAGCGCGCGGCGTTCACCGGTATCAGGTGATGATTCACTCCCAGGCGGTAGCGCTGCGCGTCGCCGTAGGAGAACAGCCGCCCCTGCAGCATCTTGTCCGGAGAAAAACCTATGCCGGGCACGATGTTCGCCGGGTTGAACGCAGCCTGCTCCACCTCGGCGAAGTAGTTCTCCGGGTTGCGGTTCAGTTCCAGCACGCCCGCCTCCATCAGCGGGTAATCATTGTGGAACCAGACCTTGGTAAGGTCGAAGGGATGGTAGGGCAGCTTTGCCGCGTCCTTTTCCGGCATGACCTGGATGAACATCGTCCACTTCGGGAAATCCCCGCGCTTTATGCTCTCGTAAAGGTCGCGCTGGTTGCTGTCGCGGTCTTTTCCTATCAGGACTTCGGCCTCCTGGTCGGTAATGGTCTTTATCCCCTGCTGTGTTTTGAAGGTGAACTTAACCCAGTATCTTTCATTCTCCGCGTTCAGGAAGCTGAAGGTATGGCTGCCGAAACCGTGCATGTGCCGGTAGGAGTACGGAATGCCGCGGTCGCTCATGGTAATGGTGACCTGGTGAAGCGCTTCTGGTAAAGAGGTCCAGAAATCCCAGTTGTTCCTGGCGCTGCGCAGGTTGGTGCGCGGGTCGCGCTTTATGGCGTGGTTCAGGTCGGGGAACTTCAGCGGATCGCGCATGAAGAAGACCGGGGTATTATTGCCCACCAGGTCCCAGTTGCCTTCCTCGGTATAATACTTCATGGCGAAGCCGCGGATATCGCGTTCGGCGTCGGCCCCGCCGCGCTCCGCCGCCACCAGGGAAAAGCGCGCGAACAGCTCGGTCTTCTTTCCCACTCCGGAGAAGATCTTCGCCTTGGTGTAGCGGGTTATGTCGCGGGTCACGGTAAAAGTGCCGTAAGCCCCCGAACCCTTGGCGTGCATGCGCCGTTCCGGTATCACCTCGCGGTCGAAGTGGCCGAGCTTTTCAAGGTACCATACGTCCTGCAATAATGCCGGCCCCCGCCGCCCCGCCGTCATGATGTTCTGGTTGTCGGCTACGGGCGCGCCCGCGTTGGTGGTAAGTTTCTTTTTCTCCATAATTTTCCCCGGGTTAATGCGGCCGCGCCGGATTCTCCCCAACGGGCTTAAGCCCTGCGCTCATACCTATACAATACCCTTCCCGCGTCTCCGGCGCTATCCGGAGTTCTACGCGCGGCTATAGGGAATATTCGCGGGGATCCGGCGCCGGTCATTTTTTTTCCCGCGTCAGGTCCGTTGTTTTGGCGGCGCTGCCCACATAGACCCCGCCGCCGAACGCCTCGCCCGGTTCCTGCAGCCTGGAAAGCCGCTTCGCGCGCCGCCGCACCTGCTGCCCGGCCCCGCCCGTTACGGACGCGGCCCGCTTCTCCGCCGGCTTCTTTTTCCTGCCGGCCGCGGCGGGCCTGGCCGGCGCAACAACCTGGACGGCTGGAGCGGACGGGATGCCGCCATACCTGCCGCCTTCCCGGGGCGAAAAGAACAGCAGCAACAGGGCGGCAAGCAGCAGCGCGGCCAGCACCAGCATAATAAGTCTGTTTTTATTCATATCTAAAAGGCCTGCGCTCCCAGCACGGAAAGCGACCAGCGCGGCCGGTTCGTGCCGCCGTTGAGCGCGCGGGCCAGGTCTACATGCACGGGCCTGTTGTCGGCCGAGCGCGACGGGGCCACCCGCAGCCCCAGGCCCACGCTGTTCTTAAGATCGCCCAGCCTGACCGGGCCGGAAGACGGCCACACGAACCCGGAGTCGTAGAAAAACACCATCCCGACGTCCAGCAGCCGGACAAGGTCGTCCCAGACATAGACCCTGTCCTCAACGTTCAGCAGGAAGCGGCGGCTGCCCGAGAACTGGCTGACCCCGTAGCCGCGCAGGCCGTTGAACTCGCCCAGGACCAGCGGCACGTCGGGATCGAGCCGCCAGCCGTAGTCCAGGCTGGTATTCAGGGCCAGTGTCTGGTATTTGATGCCGCGCAGATAATACTCCGCGTCGAAGGAGGCCAGCAGGCGGCTGGTGTCGCCATTGGCGTACTTGCAGCTGTAGCCGCCGGTCAGGAGCAGAAGCTGGTCCCCCCAGGTAAAACCCTTGTGCGCCGTGATCCCGGGCAGGATCTGGGTCTGGGCCGCTCCCAGGGCGCGGATAGCGGGGGCCAGCCCCACGGTGGGAAAGACCCCGAAACCGAGATTATAATCCTCGTCGTGCGTGAATTTCTGTACGCGCCGCGCCGTCAGAAAGTCCTGTTCTTCCCACGCCGCGCCCAGCTGGAAGACGACCGACCGTTCCTGCACCGGCGCCGGGCCGGTGTAGTCCGCGCGGTGGGCCAGGACGCTGAAGGTGACGCGCCGCGTCCGTTCGGTCGAGGGTTTCATCGAGATGCCGTAAGTGAAACCGGCATCGAGCGCCCGCTTGGTGACCGCGCCGGTAGACGGGGCGACGTTGTAGCTGAGCGTGCCGCCGATGGACGAGGGCGTGATGGAGGCGTAAAAGGGCCGGCCCAGGGAGACGGATAAATTCTTGCGGTCCGAAGCTGTGAGAGCGGCCATGGAGTATTGCAGGTGTTTTTGATGCAGGAACTGAATATCATCATAGCTGAAGGACCCCGCGGCCGCCCCGAAGTCGTTGTTATCGACGGCGGAACCGGCCTTGCCCGCCCCCAGGATGTTGTCTTCGGCTATCCCCGCCTTAATGCTGGTGGCGCCGCCGGCGCGCTTGTAGTTGGCCACCAGTTCGAGGCTCCAGGAGTCGTAGGTGCGCACGATCACCTCCACGGTCCCGCCCTTGCCGGCGATGGCTTCTATCTCGGCGCGCCGGATGAAGGGCAGGGCGCGGAGGTTGCGTTCCGTCTCCGCGACCAGGGCGGCGTTGTAGCGGTCGCCGACCTCGAAGAGCAGTTCTCTGCGGAT
>Ga0265342_10002501_pt1 | contig 15835 bp, 9 predicted proteins | sample 4CB327metaG_FD_203125 | JGI IMG/M metagenome (GOLD analysis project Ga0265342, IMG submission 203125) | Rhizosphere microbial communities from Carex aquatilis grown in University of Washington, Seatle, WA, United States - 4-CB3-27 metaG | ecosystem: Host-associated > Plants > Roots > Rhizosphere...
AACAGGCTCCTAGTGTGTCGGATGCGGGCAACGAGTTGTTGCCTTCCGAGCGCCGCCCCGTTCAGTTCCCAAGCGCCGTGCGCAGATTGACGCCACCAAACGCCTGGTCCGGCAAGATGGCGCCCTCGAAGCCGAGCACGAGTCGAGGCGTGATGAAGATTTCCGCGCCGAAGCCGGGCGTGACCTTGAACAGACGCGTGTCGGTGCCCGGAAACAAGTGCGCACCAATGAACAGTCGAAGAAGAACGTCGTCCAGGCGCCGGATCTTCTCGCCGCGCGGAATGGCGACGGAAAACCCGGCATGGCCGCTCTGCATGCCGAGATAGGAGGCGCGGTCCGCGTAACCGACGTCGAGGCCAAAGCGGGGGTGTCCCAGGCGAAGATGACCGCCCGGCAGCAAGAAGGTACCGGCAACGGGCCCGTGGGTGGCAAGACCACCGACGCCGACCGCCACGATGGGATCCTCGTATTCGGCCCAAAGGTTGCCGTAGTAGATAGGGCCCGACCCGCTCTTCGAGCTGTCGACAACGTCGTTGACCGCCACCGTGGTGTTTTCAGAGCCCACACCTGCCCGCCCGCCAAGCCAATACACGCCGCCTCCCGAGGCCGGAACGGCTCGCTCCAATTGCCCCCACCCGCTGACCACGTTCCGCTTTTGCGTGGTGGTCGTCGTGTGGACGGTGCTGTTGCTCTGGCACCCGGAATCGTCTGAACTTGAATTCGTATTCTGCACAACCGTGGTGGTCGTATCCGAATAGGTCGCCGAGCCACCCCCTAGGCCTCCACCAACCCAGGTGCGGCCATGCTGCTCCCGCAGCGACCATGGCTCTGACGGCTGCGCCTCGGCCTCAGACTTCGGCGGGGCGTACCCGGTATGCCTGCTGTCAGGGACGACCGGAAAAAGCGGCGCGGGCTCGACCTCGGAAAAATGGGCCGCAAGCAGACGCGAAATGGGAGGTAGCCCCAGCAGGCGTTCGTGCCTCCCGATGGTCTTCGCGTCCGTGTTTCCGTTGCCCACGCGCACGATGACGCCGCGACGTTGGTCGACCTCGTAGATCCAGCCGCGATTGTGTTCCTCGCCGCGCATGCCCAGCGAGGTCTTCGGTCGATCCTGTTCGACGTCGGCTCGCGCCCCTGTTTCCATGCGCAGTCCGAGAAGTAGCAAACAAAGCCCCGCCAGCGCGTAGCCCGCCCGCGCGCGGATGCGCAGACGAAGCGCGAGGTCGTGCGGAATGGCCAGAGCTGGAATACACGCAGCCAGCGCCGCCAGCAGGACGCGATGGAGAAAATCCGTCTGTTGCGAGTTGCTGATCCAGCCAACGGCGCAAAGCCCGAGGTAGACCAGCCAGAGAGCGTAGAGATTCGATGGACCGGCCGACCCGGGCACAAGCGCGGAAACCATCCGGCTGACCTTGCGCGCGCGCCGTTCGAGCTGCCATCCCACCAGCGCTGCCAGGGCGGCGCAGGCGAGTAGCGCCCATTGAAACAGGTTGAGGCCGAGCCACGTTCCCAGCAGCGACCACCACACGTTGATCATGGCGCGCGTCCCATCAATGAATCCGCGCAGGGCCAGATCGAAGGCCGCCGTCAACGCCAACAGCGCGCCTTCCGAACGCAAGCGCTTGCTCAGCCACCAAGCGAAAGGCAACCAGGCAAACAAACCCAGGCTTTCGTAGGCTGGATAGGGATGCACCCCGAGCGAGCGCCCCGCTCCTGGCGCCAGCAGTCCAAGCGAGCGATGGAGGAAGTACGAAAAAGTGGAAGCATCGTAATGCACGGCCCACGGCAGATCGGTGAGGGTGCCAAAGCAGCAACCGTTGAGCAGGCAGCCCCAGCGACCGATGGCAATGAGGGCGACGAGCCCAAGGGTTAAGACCGCGATGGGCGGACGGCGCAGGCGCAGGACCTTCTGAGCGGCGAACCACAGGCCCACGCCGCCCGCGACCGCGCCAAGAACGCTGGGCAACCAGGCCGTGCCGAGGGAAAGACCGGCCACGAAGGCCGCCGCGGCCAGCGCCGACGAGCGCCAGGGCCAGCCACGCCGCCGCCCGCCCTCGAACAAGGCCACCACCAAGAAGAGAAACGGGACCTGGCCAACAAGGGTCCAGATACGAATGTCCCAGGAGAGCAAATGGAGCGTGTGGATCGGCATGGGGATGGGGCCAAGGAACAGTATCGAGCCAACTGACTGCCACTACAATGCAAGGTTGATACCTTGACCCAAACGGCGCTTTTCCTGCGGCCACCCGGCCAAGGCGATGAGGATCTGGCGGGTAGTGGTGACCATTCACCACCCGGCCCGTCCTTGATCAGACCGCGCGCAGACCGCGCGGCACCATGCGCGAGCCGGGCCCTACTGCCAGGGATCTTCGACGTCGTCCTGCCAGGGATCCGCGAACGTCGGCTACCTGGGATCCTCGCCGACATCGCGGTCAGGTAGGGCGCTGGAGATCCTCACGGTTCGGACCGTCGACGGCTGACAAGGATCCTCGGCGGCGGTCGGCCGCAACGTGCGGAGCTGTGTGCGCAGACCTTCCGTAGAAAAGCGTTCGCAACAGCGTCAGCGCTGGAGGCGCTGAACAGGATGGCGTCTACGGCAGTGTTGATGTTCTCGATGCCCGAGTCAGCGTACAGAAGCGGCCGACCCGCGAATACCATGTGCTCGGCAGCGGCGAAAAGAAGCCGGCAATTCGCCATGTCTGGATGTCGCGGGGCACTGCGGGGCGCGCCTTGTCAAGTCCAGGGTTTATCCGACTGAGCAGCGAACGCCTCTAGCCCCTTGGCGCGCTCGCCCCGAAGCCCTCGTCGCCCCTCGCCACCCGGCCGCCCCTCTTGGTGACTTTTGGTCCCACCAGCAAAAACGCCGATAACATCTGCTACGTCTACCTACACGCCCAGCTATCCCTTTACCCAAGTAGATCGCCAGGCAGGTCAGGGCGTGCTTACGATCTTGAGCAAGACGACGGTGTGGCTCGCAACGTTGCTCGCCGTATACGAATCGGTGGTCGGTCCCACATCCTTCGCAGCCCACAGATCGCGGACCGAGGCAGCTCCCGCGGGAAGGCCGATGTCGGTCCACTTGACGGTGATCGAGGCGCTTGCCGTACTGCGATTGAACAGCGCAACTGCTCGCGTGTTGGTCCCCGACATCTCCTTCGACCACACCTCCAGGTTCGTCCCCGGCGTGGCCACCACGTGACCTTGCTTGCCGAGCGGGTCTTGATCGACGGCGATGACCTCGGCATTCATGAGCGTGGCCTTGGTCGTTGTGGTCATCTTGGTCAGGTCGTTTCCCGTAATGAGCGGCGAGGCCATGATGGCCCACATGCTGAAATGGGCGCGCCCTTCCGTGTCGCTGAGGCCATTGCCGACCTCCAGCATGTCGGGATCATTCCAGTGTCCCGGCCCGGCACCGACTTCCTGGCCCTTGTTCGCGTCGATGAGCCGCGTGACATCGGTCCAAGTTGCAGAGATGTCGAACCCGATGCGCCACATGTTTGCAATCGTGGGCAGGTTGAGCGAACAGTTCGTCGGGGTACAGTAGGGGCCTTGGTCGGCCGGATTGATGCTGTAGAAAATGGGGCGCCCTGTTGCCTTGAGCGCGTCGCGCATCGTCGCGAATGCGCTTAGCTGACCTTGGCACTTGTCGTACTTCAGATAGTCGACACCCCACGAGGCGAAGGTTTGCGCGTCGGTGGTTTCGTGACCAACGCTGCCCACCCCGCCGGTGTATCCGCCGTAAAGGCCGGCGCAAGTCTTGGTGTTGGGTGTGGAGTAGATGCCCAGCTTGAGGCCCTTGCCGTGAACGTAGGTGGCGAGCGAGGCAATTCCCGCGGGGAACTTGCTCGCGCTCGCTTGCAGCTTGCCGCTTGAATCGCGACCGTCCATCCAGCAGTCGTCGAGATTGACGTACTGATAGCCAACGTCCTTCATGCCGGTGGAGATGAAGGCATCCGCCATGCTCTTGACCACGGTTTCGTTGAGGCCGCTGCAATTGAACGCGTTCCACGAGTTCCAGCCCATGGGGGGAGTCGCCCCGACGATGGTCGAGCCACCGGTACCTCCGGTCGCGCCGGCATCCGACGACGATAGCCCGCCTGAGCCTGTGCCCCCCCCCGTGCGTGTGCCTGCCGTGCCGGTGCTCCCGCCGCTGGTAGCGCCGCCTGTGCCTTGGGCACCGCCGCTGCCCACTGCGCCGCCGGGCGACGCATCCGCAGTCCCCTTCCCACCCGTAACGGTCACACCACCATTTCCGGTGACGCCGCCCACGCCTGTCCTGCCACCGCTTCCAGTTGTCCCGCCACTGGCCGTGCCACCACCAGTTCCTGTCGCGCCGCTGGACCCGCTGCTGCCGCCGGCCGCGCCATTTCCAGCAGCACCAGTCCTGCCGCCCATGCCGGTCACGCCACCGGTCGCAGCGGTCCCGCCTGTTCCAGGTGTCCCGCCCGAACCGCCGCCGCCGCCGGCGGAGTTGCCCCCCAAGCCCGTCGCTCCGCTTCGATTTCCGCCCGTAGCTCCACTGCCTGCGCCGGTGCCATTGCAGCCCCAAAGCATGCCGGTCGCTACGGCGAGAATCAGCAATTTCTTGTTCGGACGATTACCTTCGGTTGTCATGATTCACCTGTCGCTCGGGGGCCCTAACAGTATTCACGTCGGTAGCTTGGGCGCGCATCCGGACAGCGCGCCACGGGGTAAGGGACACAATTCTCGCCTATTTGTGCAAGGCCAAACCAAAATACTTCCGGGGAATTCGGCTTGCGACGGTCGAGATGTCCGATGTAGGGTCTATTCGTGACAATCCGGATCGCCTCCCACTCGAAGGTGGCGTTGTGGCAGCGCCGGTCGTACGAGGTGCTCACCTCCGACGTTGTGGCCAGCCGAAATCCCGGACCCCAGCCGCCACCGGAATGGGCAGCGGCTCTGCACCAGCTCACCCTTCTGTCTCGCAAACCAGTGCCATCACCTTCGTGGTGGACGCCGAGAACAGCGTTTTTCGGCAGCATTGAAACCCGAACCGATCCGACTAGCTACCACTGGGACGGCATGAAGCGCCTGGCGCGAGGGGATCCGCCGCTCTTCGCTTTTCAACTCACCCTGGCGGGCTGGGGAAGCTTTCAGCTTTATGGGCAGCCACCTTTGCGAGTCACGCCGGGCAAGGCCTTCATCGCGCTCATGCCCTCACGGCATCGCTATTACCTGCCCGAGGACTCGCCGGGCTGGACGTTCGCCTGGATCTCCATCTACCACCCGTACCTGCTGGCCCGCATCGCGAAGCAAGTCGCGGCCACGGGCCCGCTGCTCGAGGTGGCGCCTGATGGACCGTTGGCCGCCTGCACCGCCCGTCTTGTGCGCGGTGCGATCAAGAAGGATTTCAGCAATCGATTCGAGGTCGAGCTGGCGCTGTTCGAGTTCCTGCTTACGTGCGAGCAAGCAGCACAGCAGGCGCGTGAAAGCTGCGGCGAAGGCCGGCAACTTCTGGATACGGTCCGTTCACACATTATCGCGGGCTTGCCCAGGGCCCTCGATGTCCATGCCCTGGCCGCCGAGCACGGCATGAGCCGCACCCATTTCAGTCATCTCTTCCGAGCCCGCACCGGCCTCACGCCCGCGCATTTCGCGACCGAGGTGCGCATTCACGAGGCCGCCCGGATGCTGCTCGAAACGCACATGCCCCTAAAGCAGATCGCCGCCGCCTGCGGTTTTGCCAATGCCAATCACTTCTGCAAGGTCTTCCGTCGCATCCAGCACGTGAGCCCCAAGGCGTATCGGCGAATCATCCGCTAGGGCGTGGTCGAGCGCTTCACCCGCACCATGGGCTTGCGGCCGATGGAATACCTGCTTGCCTGGCGTATGGCCGTCGCCAGAGATTGAGCTACGGAAGGGTGAATTGCTTGAGGAACGTCCAGCCGGTCTGGGCACCAGCCGCAGTTGCGTAAGCGTGTCCGCTGGTGTTGATGCAAACGCCCACTTGAACACCACCCTGGCACTGCTTGTAATACGCGCAGTTGTAGGTGGCGCTGTTGGGAGTCGCCGGGTAAGTCGGCGTGTCCGTGCACCCGTCGATCTGCGCCCATTGCTTCCAACAGGCCTCTGCTCCAAGGAAGTATATCGACATGCCAGGCACGACGCTCGAATCTCCGCCGCCGTAATGGACGAGGTCGTCCGCTGTGCCTCGGAACGACAGCACTGAGATAGGACGCGTCGGCTTGCAATCGGCGACGTTTCCGACTGGGGCGGCTGCAGAGGTCCCGAGCAGATCAAAGGCCGTGGGGGCGACGGCAGCGAAGACATCTGCCGCGTGGCAACCAATGTAGTGGGTCATGCCCCCGCCCATCGAGAAACCAACGGCATAAACGCGCTTAGTGTCGATGCAGGCTAGCGTCTCGACTTGGGCGACGAGGGCCTTAGCAAAGGCCACGTCATCGATGCTCTTGTCCACGCAGCAGGGCCCCACGTCCCACGCGTTCCCGCCCGGGCCGGATTTGCCCTGCGGATAGGCCGTGATTACGCCCTCAGGATCAGTCACCGCCTTCCAGGGTGAACCGCTTTCTTCCTGCGTGTCCGTGCCTCCGATGAAATGGAAATCCACGACCAGGGGCACCGCCGTAGTGCCATTGTATGCCGAAGGAACGTGCAGAATGTAGTCGCGCCCCCCCACCGTCTGATTCGAATCACCCGACTTCAACACGGTCGACGGACAGACCGCGGACGACGTACCGCCCGCTCCGGTAACTCCGCCCGCCGCGTTGACTCCGCCCGCCGCGTTGACTCCGCCCGCCGCGTTGACTCCGCCCGCCGCGCTGACTCCGCCCGTCGCGCTGACTCCGCCCGCCGCGCTGACTCCGCCCGTCGCGTTGACTCCGCCCGTTGCGTTGACTCCGCCCGTTGCGTTGGCTCCGCCAGTCGCGTTGGCTCCGCCCGTCGCGTTGGCTCCGCCCGTCGCGTTGGCTCCGCCCGTTGCGTTGGCTCCGCCAGTCGCGTTGGCTCCCGTACCGCCGGCGCCTCCGCCAGCACCCGTGGAGCTACCACCCGAGCCGCCGTGTCCGCTGCCACCTGAACCACTGCCACCCGAGCCCACGGTTGTCGTGCCCCCAGTTCCCTGAGCTCCTCCGGTGCCTTTCGTGCCACCGGATGCAATGGTTCCGCCCGCGCCAGTCGTGCCGCCAGAAGTGGTGGTTCCCCCCGAGCCGGGAGTGCCGCCGGAACCACCGAAGGTGCCCCCCGACCCCGTGCCGCCGGAACCGGTCGTCCCTCCAGTGTGGGTGCCGCCGCTACTCGATTGGCCGCAGCCCCAAAGGCTGATGCTCACGAGGCCAAGCAGCAACAAATTCCAAGGGAGATGGGTCGCTGAAAATCTCATGTTCCTCCAAGTGGGCAGATGCATTAACGACTCAGTAGCAGCACCCTTATAGAATGGTCCATGAGTTTGAATGGTTCATGGGCGGCGTTGACGTTTCGACGGAAAGGTGGAGCATGGACGTGGGCTTACTCATCCTCTGCTGTCAGAATGATTAATTTTCCCGCTCCGAGCGCATCGCAAAAAAGACCCTGACAAATCATTCTGATTCATCCAGTGCGGATGTCTGGCAGGTCGAGCCTGAGGCACAGGTTCGGGCCGACTTGGGGGCTCTGTGGACGCTCCCGTGCTAATGGCCGATGTCCGGTACGCGGTGAGCGCTGCCCAAGGACTGCCCTGAACTTCAATCCTCTTACAGTAACCTCTGCGCCTTGATACGCAGATAGCGATTGATGAGGGTCGGCGTCGGCTTGCGATTGAGCTACGGAAGGGTGAATTGCTTAAGGAACGTCCAGCCGGTCTGGGCACCAGCCGCAGTTGCATAACTGTGTCCGGAGTTGTTGATGCAAACGCCCACTTGGACACTGCCCTGGCATTGCTTGTAATAGGTGCAGTTATAGGTGGCGCTAATTGGAGTCGCAGGATACGTCGGCGTGTCCGTGCACCCGTTGATCTGCCCCCATTGCTTCCAGCAGGCCTCTGCTCCGAGGAAGTGCATCGACATGCCAGACACCACATTCGAATCTCCGCCGGCGTAAATCGCGGTGGTGTCCGCAGTGCCTCGGAACGAGAGCACTGGGATTGGACGCGCCGGATTGCAATCGGCCACATTTCCCGTCGTGATGGCCGCTGAGGTCCCGAGGAGATCAAAGGCGGTGGGGGCGACGGCAGCGAAGACATCCGCCGCGTGACAAGCAATGTAGTGGGACATGCCACCACCCATCGAGAAGCCAACGGCATATACGCGCTTGGTATCGATGCAGGCCGTCGTCTCGACTTGGGCAACGAGGGCCTTGGCAAAGGCCACGTCGTCGACGTTGGCTACACAGCAGGGTCCAACGTTCCAGGCGGGGCCGATGGGGCCGTTTTCTCCCTGCGGATACGCCGTGATGACACCCTCGGGATCGGTCAGCGCCTTCCAGGGTGAACCGCTTTCTTCCCCCGTGTCAGTGCCCGCAATGGGATGGAAATCCACTACCAAAGGAACAGGTGTGTTACCCGAGTACGCGCTAGGCACATGCAAAATGTATTCACGATTCAGTCCGCTGGAGGTTATTGACTTGGTGCTGTCGCCAGGTATCAAGACGGGTGACGGACAGGTGACGGTTCCGTTGCCACCACCCGTGCCGGTTCCACCCGTGCCGGTGCCACCGGTGCCGCTGCCGCCAGTGCCGGTTCCACCCGAGCCGCTGCCGCCGGTGCCGCTGCCACCCGTGCCGGACCCGCCGGTGCCGCTGCCACCCGTGCCGCTACCCCCTGTGCCGCTGCCACCCGTGCCGCTGCCACCCGTGCCGGGCGCGCCGCCAGTCGCCGCTCCGCCGGTGGCAAGCGTGCCACCTGTGCTGATGCTGGCGTCCACGGGGCTCGTGCTGCCATCGGAGCCCGATGTCCCGCCGCTTGCGGCATCGCGATTTCCGGTCAAACCGCCTAGTCCAGTTTCTCCACCGACGCCTCCAGTGCCTGAGCCTCCACCGCTGCCGGTGATTCCACCTTGACCATCGACTTCGCGCGCATCATTGCCGACTGTCGCGCTATCAAGCGGCCGGTCAAATGAACTATCGATCGGTGACGTATCCAACGAGCCAGGAACTCCTACCTCGATCTGGGGACTGTCTGGGCGGACGACATCGAGTCCAGCATCGTCAATCGAAACGACATCAATCCTACCTGGCGTTGCACCATCGTCCTTCACTAACCCGGGAAAGTCCGTCCCGCCGTCTCTGACTGGATGGCAGCTGCCATTCGGGCCGCTCGGATCAGGATTCACGCAAACGAAGCCAGCCGGGCATTCCGTCGTGCACTTCATCCTCCCCACATCCGGATCACGGAAACAGGCCGCCCATGGGAAAAACAGGGTGATAAGAATGGTCGCGGTCGAAAGAATCTGTTCGCACCGCGAAGGAGAGAGACAGCTCATCAGAAGGCCCCCACGAGCACAGCTCCCGCTAGGTCGGGCCCGGCCGTCGGCAGCACTGCCGTGGAAGAAGCGCCTCTTTCTCGCCGCCAGCCGAGATAGTAGAGAACCACGCCCCCGGCCAGACAGCCAGCGCCGGCACCGTAGGCTATCCATCCGGCCGTCTTGTAGTTCTTGCGAGTAGCGTCGGCAGCAAGCCCGTAGTTGCCTTCCAGATCACTCGACATGCGGTTGACCTTCAGGTTGAGAACCAATCCAGCGATCAGCCCAGCCCCACCCACGCCGCCAACGAGCAATCCGGCAGTGCGAAGCCCAGATCCTGCGGCACTCGTCATTGGGTAGGAGACGACTGTTTGCAAAGGCGGGCTTTGCCCGAGAGGGGGCGGTGCCACGACAGGCTTGGACGTTTCTGCCGACTTCGGCGACTCTGTGGGCTTGCTACCATGCAGGTACGATTCACAATCGTTGATGTGCTTGTCGGTGTCCGCCTTCTCTTCGGAGGTCAGGTTCTTGGCCTTGACCAAGTACTCACGAAAGCGTCCGATGGCCTCCTCGTAGCGTTGGTTCTGTTCGAGACATCGTCCCTGGTTGAACAGGTACGTCGTGTCGTTGGTGTCCAGGTAGAGATCAATTAAAATAGCAACCCCTGCGGCGGTATCGCCGGCCAGGCAAGCCTTCTTTGCGGCTCGTTCTTTGGATTCCTTGGTGCCCCCTCGGCCCGCGGCCGCGGCCGTCTGGCTTGCGCCGCCCATTTCAGCTCCCGGTTGTGGACCGTTCTGCTTCGCGAGCAGTTCCTGGCAGTCTGCGATGTGTTTTTGCGCGTCGGTCTTCTCGCCCTTCTTGAGCTTTTTGGCCACCCTCAGGAATTCCTGGAAACGCGCGATGGCATCGTCGTACCGGTGATTTTGCTCGAAACAGCGACCTTGATTGTAGATAAACCCCGGGTCCTCCGTTGCGACGAAGAGCTCTGCCAAGAGCGCCGCGCCCTTGGTGGAGTCCCCGGACAAGCAGGCGGTTCTCGCCGCTCGCTCCTTGGCCTCAATGTTTTCTGCACGGACTGCCCTGGCCGTCAGAAGAAACGCGACAGCCAGGAAGAGATGTCTCCAGTAAGTCATTTCTTGAACTCAATTCAGATAGGTCGCCTACGGGAGGCCCCCTCGTGCCAAATCTTAGATCTTGGCAAGTGTATTCACGATGCCGCTCGAAGCTTCGCGCGGAAGGACGTGTAACGCGCGCGTGCTCGGCGAGCGTGCCCGCGTTTGTTGCCGCCATTCCTTGGCAATGGCTGTCCGGCGAAAAACGCCTACCAGAGTTGTCCGAAGAAAGTGGTGACGGGGGCGTAACTGGTGGAGCCGTTTCGGGGACCGGCGCGGTGGTGTGCAGGACGCCCCCTGGCGGTGTCCGCTGTTTCCTGCTTCGTGCCCGTTTAGGGGTTCCATCACTCCGTCTCCGGCCCCCGCCACATCGAACCGGACAGGCGGGTTTCCCGCATCACGGCTCACCGCGAAGGCTTCTTCCATCGGGGTTATGGGTCCGTTCAGCGCGCCTTCCCAGAAACCTCGCCGGGTGGCCTCGGGGGTTGCCCCCCGAGGCTCCCACAGACCCGGACGTGCGGATTTCCCGCATCCGGTTCGTCAGGTCACGCATTCGCTGAGCGTTCAAGCGCGCGGATGCGCGTACGCGGGAGCGGAAAACGCGCCAGCAGTCGCTGCATCCATTTCCAGTTCTTGCGACTGGCCGCCCACGAGCGGCGACGCAGCCACTTGAACCAGATGCGCTCGATCCAGTACCGAAGATTCCGCAGGCGGGCGTAGTTGCCAGTGACACCGTAGTAGGCATCGTGCCCTTGGATCTTCCGTACAAGGAGTGCGTGTTGTCGGGCGATAGGGTAGTGCCGGTAGGCGTTGCACCATTCGGCAACTCGACGCAACGCCCGGCTGAATCGAGATTGTGCGGTTTGCAGCTTCACCACCCAGTTGCCCTTCTGGGACCGACCCCAGTAGAGCGTGAAGCCCAGCAGGTCAAACGTCTCCGGTCGCCCGCCTCCGCCACCTTGGGCGGTCGGTCTTCGGGAAGGCCGGGGAAATCGCACCAGTCGGGTCTTCTCGGGGTGGAGGCGCAGGCCGTACCGTCCGAATCGCTTCGGCAGCACGTCCATGACTCGGCGAGCGTCCTCCTCGGTCTTGAAGACCATCACGAAGTCGTCCGCATAGCGGACGAGGTGCGCCGGACCGCGCATCCGAGGCACGACTTGTTCCTCGAACCACGTGTCCAGCACTTCGTGCAGGAAGACGTTCGCCAAAAGCGGCGACACCACACCTCCTTGTGGCGTGCCGGCTTCGGGGCGGTAGATGCGCCCCTCTTCCATTACGCCTGCATTCAGCCATTTCCCTATCAATCGCACCACGACTCCGTCGCTCACCCGCTGCCGTAGTATTTGCTGTAACAGGCCGTGGTCGACGCTATCGAAAAAACTCTCGATATCGGCTTCCAGCACCCAGCCTCCTCCCATCTCCATCAAATGGTTGCGAACCGTTTCGAGCGCATCGTGTGCTCCTCGTCCGGGCCGAAATCCATACGAGCAATCCAGAAAGGTTTGCTCGTACACGGGCTCCAGCACCATGACCACCGCCCTCTGCAGGATTTTGTCCTCGAAGGTCGGGATACCGAGTGGCCGCAGCTTCTTGCCGTCAGCCTTCGGTATGTATACACGTCGCACAGGTGGGGCGCGGTACGTGTCGCCGGCCTTGGCACGGTTGAGCAGTGTCCGGAGATTGTCCTCCAGGTTCACCGCATATTCCGTTGCTGTCTGTCCGTCGACACCCGTCGCTCCATCTTTGCGCGTGCGCTCGTACGCCTCTCGCAGCCACCGTTCGTCGATGTGGTGGGCTAGCGTGCTCAGCACCTTGTTCGGCATCTGCTTCGCCAGCTCTGCTATCCGCTGTTGTTTCGTTGAGATGTTCTCGGAGCTAGATTTCTCCTGCATCTTTCCCTCCTGCGGTCTCGTGACCCGGCAGCCCCTTCCCTCCACAGGGTCGGTCGGGCGCCTTCCCCCGTTTCATCAGTACCATGAGCTGCTACGACTGCCTGCGTGCCGTCCCTCCTCACTCGGGTCGTCCCCTCGCTTGGTGGTACCGCTTCTCACGGAGCGCGCAGGCTCTCCCAGGTTCCTGGGGAAACCTCCTGCACCTATGCCGCGTTCTTGGACCCCGGCCGGACCTTCACGCCTTGCCTTTTCGGCGCGTCGGTTCTGTCCCCGTTTCTGTGCCAACTGCGAGGACTCCAGCAACATGGGCTTTCGGGGCTCGGTAGCGCGGCCTTGGTACTCGCTGTCTACGCTTCGCAGCTCGGATTGCTCCGATTCCGCGCAAGACTCGCTTCCGGCTGGTGGCTAGCCTTTGCCGGACGGGCTCTGACCCGCGAGGTTCCCTTCGATCGGTTTCCGCTCATCACCTACATGGCTTTCTCCTTTCCCAGGCTTTTCCTGGCGCGATGGCACCACCCCCGCGGACGTAAACAACGTTTCTGTAATTGCCACTGATCAGCGCACTGTTTGCATCGTCAATGTTGCTGATCGGGGTCACTTGGGATGCCGAAAGCCCCAGATCCCTCTTCACAGCCCGGGCCAACGCTTTCTCATAGGAGCCCCGGTTCTCATCTGTTAACTCCCAGACAGTGTCACCGTCTTCCTGCATGGCCCCAGGACCACCGTACAGAATAATTGTACCGCCCGACCTGTAGCCTGCCACCTTGGTTCCAGGAACATACATGCTGCTGGACTGCGGCCCGCCCCCCCTGCTGTACTACCCGAGCCCTCACTTGAAGAATTTGACGAATTCAACATGGAAATCCCTTCGTCGAACTCCGTATCCCATTGCCCTGCCCAAGGAGGTGTTTCCGCTCCGGTTCCAAACTTCATCGTCTCCTGACTTATGCGGCAGGAAATCCACCTCCAGCAGTTTGGCGTCCAACTCTGCAATGACAATTTCGAAGTTGGCCAAGTCTCGTTCAGTCTTTGACAAAGAGCGATCCTTTGCGCGCTGTTCAGTTACAGCAACCAACGCCTGGGCGTACTGACCGGACAAAGAGACTGACTTGCGAACGGGCTCTTTCGTCTCGGATTCAGTCTCGGCGCGGGCGGATGCCAGCAACGGCAGGACAAGGCACACTATGTATGCAAGAGTTCTCATCTTTCGCCCCTTCTCTCAGTAGATACTTCTTGGATCACCGCCGGATGTGTGTCCAAATACAGTCGTTTGGATCTTTAGGTAGTTGCTCGCGCTGTCGAGTCCTGGCTGAACATTCCATTCCATCATTGCCCCCGATGGCGTACCGAGGTACGAGGCCTGTGAGTTGATTCCATACTTCGGAAAGCGGTTGAGAGTACCATCCACATCCCCAGAGCTGAATCTTTCACTCCAACTGTTTGGGTCATAGCCACCGTGAGTGTGCCAGTCGCCAACGATCTCAGCACTGCCATAGCCGCCCATTCGGGCCTCTGGTATCGCGGGTATTGGCGTGGAGTGATGGGCATCCCCCCAATGTCCCCCCGTTGAATAGTACTGATCTTCAATGGGATCGTAGTAGATTAGCCCAGCAGCTTCTCGATTGAAGCCGATTGACATCGGATTGTACTTTTGAAGAGCCGCCTCTGCGGCACCTCGAAGAGTCGGGCATCCACTACCAACTGAACACACGTATTCTTGGGTTGCGACATCAGGTAACGACATGATGTCGGCGTCCGTGATCGAAGTAACCCCAAATCGGCTTCGCGCTTCAGCAATTAGTCTATCCATTTCCCCGCCCCCTCCCCCCTGCTGTTCTGCCGCACTCGCCTGTGAAACCGCCGCGGTGTTTACTATGGCATACGCTAGCGCGGCGCCAGCGGCACCCTGCGCAGCCCCCAGGAGCATGTTCTTTCCAAGGCCCTGCCCAGACCCCATCTCGGTCATCAATGCCGAGGTTACCGCACCTGATACTGCGCCCGCGATGATCTGACTAGTCAGATTTCCTCCAGCCCCCACAATCAAAGCACTCGAATAGCCAACCGTCAGATTGAGCCCAAGCCCCATTATTCCCATTCCAACCGCCTGGTTCCACCCCACCCCGGAATTGATTGCGGATGCCGTGTTGTAGATCGTTATCCCAACCGCAAAACCTACTGCGCAGATAGGACTGGCGCCAGCGCAAGCTGCAAGCGCAACTATGCTAGCTCCAATACTCACAAAGGCGTCGAAAGCACCCGACAGGAAATACCCGGTCGGGTCGGTGTACCTCAACGGATTGTTTGCCGCATAAGTATAGCGGTTGTAACTTTGCAGGTCTGCCACGAACTGGATGTTCGGATCGGGTGACAGGAACCTGCCCAGGTCCGGGTCGTACACCCGACCGTTCATGTTCACCAGGCCCACACCGGGGATGGTCTCGTGCCCGGTGAACTCGCGATGGCCCGCTTGCAGATTGAGCGCCGTCGTCGCCGCCCGGCCGTCCGGGTTGCGGCGCGCGCCCCAGGCGTCGTAGCCGAACACCGTCGTGTCGGCCCCGGCCGAAGTGCCCACCACACGTCCGTTCTCGTCCGTGCTCGCGGTCACCGAGCCCAGATGGTCGAAATGCTGGTAGTGCATCGACGTCGTACCGCCCCATGCACCCGTATCTTCCTTCGACACACGCAGCGCAAAGGCGTTGCCCCCGTGCACTCCCCCTGCGTAGATGAATTTCACGTGCTCTGTCTTCGACACCGTCGTCGTGCCGTCTGTCGTGACGGTTGTCGTGCGTTCGTACAGGCTCTTGCCGGTCCCGCCCATTCCGATGTATAGGGTCCGCGCGGTCTCCACCGGGTTGCTCGTCGTCGAGGCCATGGTGCCAACCGATTGCACCACGCGATTCCCGTCGGCGCCGTAGACGAAGTCGACCGAGGGCAACAGGCCGCCCGCCGAGCCCGCCTTTCCCGTGATGTGGGAGACTTTATTGAAGGTGTTGTAGGCCACCGCTCGGCCGTTTCCGACCACCATGTTGCCGTTCTTATCATAGGAATACGCCGCTCCGCCATCCACGGAGCAGACCGTGTGTGGTCCCCCACCCATCGCGCATCCTGTGTACGAATAGGTCTTGCCATCTTTCTGCGTCAGGTTCCCGATGTCGTCGTAGGCGAATCCCTCGGACCCGCTGCTCTCGGATGCCACCTTGACCTCGGACGACGTGAGACGGTCGAGAAGGTCGTACCCGAAGGTCTCGACCGAGTCTGCCATGTTCGCCGGTTCAGATCGCGCTCGGCTGCGAAGATTTCCCGCTTCATCATAGGTGTTGGTCCAACCCTGAATCAGCGTTCCGTTGTCTGCGACGGCCGTCGTCTTCGAATCGAGCAGCCACCCGGTCGACGGGTTGCGCGTGGACACCGTCTCGAC
>Ga0265342_10002502_pt1 | contig 15832 bp, 10 predicted proteins | sample 4CB327metaG_FD_203125 | JGI IMG/M metagenome (GOLD analysis project Ga0265342, IMG submission 203125) | Rhizosphere microbial communities from Carex aquatilis grown in University of Washington, Seatle, WA, United States - 4-CB3-27 metaG | ecosystem: Host-associated > Plants > Roots >...
CAAGCGCAAGCCAGACTGCCGTTCTTGTCACCGCGTACCTCCGGAAAGTTTCAGTTGGGCCGAGCACACCATTACCCTCTCCATCGGTGTCCGGCGGTTCGCGGAACGGCTCACCGCGCACGGCTGGCCGCGACCGAAAGAGGCCTCCAGAAACGACGCGCGCGCGAGACCGCTGGGTGCGCACCCAGCCCACACTCGGCTCAGCGCGCGCGGGACGGGTCTCGGAGCCGATTTTTGAGCCGTCAGGCCGATCGCCGTCAGGCGCCGAACGCCGTCAGGCGTCGAACGCCGTCAGGCGTCGAACGCCGTCAGGCGCCGAACGCCGTCAGGCGCCAATGAAAAGCGGGCGGATGTGGCGGTCGAACAGGTTGTCGGTCACGCAGCGGCCGGCGATCTCCCGCGCGTCGTCGAGCGCCGACGTGAACTCCGCGCCCATCTCGGCGGCGACCCGGAAAGCCACATGGACCAGTTGCCGCAGGTGGACATTGTATTCGGCGCAGGACTGGTCGTGGCGCAGCGCCTTCACGAAGGCCTCGCCGCTCCACGCGTCGACCTCGGCCGGCGTGGGCAGCCACATGCGGTCGATCTCGACCACGGTCGCGTACGGCTTGCACAGCTCGTCGAAGCGGGCGACGGCCTGCGCATAGATGCGCTTGGCGATGGCCAGCCCCTTGGGACCCGATTGCGCAATGCCGATCACCTCCTCGAGCCAGTTGGTGCCCGCGGTCTTGAGGTGCAGGCCGGCGCCGTGCTTCTTGATCGCGCGGTGCATGATCGGGTACAGCGAGAACTTGTCGCTGCCGGTGTGCACGCTGATCTTCAGCGACGCGGGCAGGCCGAACACCTGCCGCGCGTGCGCCACGACGGCCAGGTCGGCGTCGAACTCGCGCTCGAACGTGCGGATGTCGCCGACGTAGTCGATGCCCTTCAGGAACTTGCCCGAGAACTTGGGAGCGATCGTCTGCACTGGAATCTTCTCGCGCGCGATCGCCGCCAGGATGAAGAACAGCTCGAACGGCTGCTGCGGGTCGTTGGCCTCGTCGGTCGACACCTCGGGCACGAAGCTCTCGGCGCCCTTGGCGGCGACGACGTGGCGGTAGATCTTGCCCGCCTCTTGAACGGCGTAAAGATAGTTGCGCGCGATCTTCTCGAGCACGGCGTCGGTGACGTCGAACGTCTGCTCGACGCCGGGGATGCGCAGCACGCCCTTGAATGGTGCCATGTCGCGCACGAACCCTGCGATCTCGTCGTCGGTCGCCGCCTTGCCGATGAAGTCGGCGACGTCGTGGGTGAAGAAGTTGCTGGCGGCCAGGAAGCCGTCGACGGTCTTGAGTCCGATGTGGTCGGCGTCGACGTAGTAGCTGTGCTTCCAGCCGCCGGCCTTCACGGCGGCGTCGGCCTCGACGCGCACGTCGTCGGGCTTGGTGCCGATCAGCGAGTGCTCGCGGAACGACTTGTTCCAGACCGGAACGATGACCACGCCGGCCTGCTCCGCCTTCTGCATCGCACGCAGCTGCGCGCTGCCTTCCTTGCCGAAGCGATCGCCGATGCCTACCGAGTAGCGTTCGATGTTCATTGAGCCCTCGCCTAAACCACGTACGCCGTCGACGCGGTGGTGCCCCCGCGGCCGGTCCAGTTGGTGTGGAAGAACTTGCCGCGCGGCTGATCGACGCGCTCGTACTGGTGCGCGCCGAAGAAGTCACGCTGCGCCTGCAGCAAGTTGGCCGGCAGCCGCGCGTTGCGGAAGCCGTCGAAGTAGTTGAGCGCCGTCGTGGTGGCCGGGATCCAGATGCCATTGGTGATCGCCGCCGCGACCACGCGCCGCCACGCCGCCTGCGACTGATCGATGTGCTCGCGGAAGTACGGGTCCAGGAGCAAGTTCGAGAGCTTCGGGTTCTTGTCGTAGGCCTCTTTGATCTTGCCCAGGAACGCCGAGCGGATGATGCAGCCGCCGCGCCACAGGAGCGCGATCCCGCCGTACGACAGGTCCCACTTGAACTCTCCGGCCGCGGAGCGCATCAGCTCGTAGCCCTGCGCGTACGACACGATCTTCGAGGCGTAGAGCGCGCGCGACAGGTCGTGGATGAACGCCTTGCGGTCGCCCGTGAACGTCGGCTTGGGGCCGCTCAGCAGCTTCGACGCCTCGACCCGCTGCTCCTTCATCGCCGACAGGCAGCGCGCGTAGACCGCCTCGCTGATCAGCGTCAGCGGCATGCCCTGGTCCAGCGCGGTGACGCTGGTCCACTTGCCGGTGCCCTTCTGGCCGGCGGTGTCGAGGATCTTGTCGACGATCGGCTTTCCGTCCTCGTCCTTGAACGCCAGGATGTCGCGCGTGATCTCGATGAGGTAGCTGTCGAGATCGCCCTGGTTCCACTCCTTGAACACCTGGTGCATCTCGTCGGCCGACATGCCGAGCAGCTCTTTCATGATCTGGTACGACTCGCAGATGAGCTGCATGTCGCCGTACTCGATCCCGTTGTGCACCATCTTCACGAAGTGACCGGCGCCGTCGCTGCCGACCCAGTCGCAGCAGGGCGTGCCGTCCTCGACCTTGGCGGCGATCGCCTGGAAGATCGGCTTGACGTGCGGCCAGGCAGCCGGCGAGCCCCCCGGCATGATCGACGGGCCCTTGAGCGCGCCCTCTTCACCGCCGGACACGCCGGTGCCGACGTAGAGCAGGCCGCGCGCCTCGAGATCTTTCGTGCGGCGGATGCTGTCGGGGAAGTGGGTGTTGCCGCCGTCGATGATGATGTCGCCTTTCTCCAGCAGCGGCGCGAGCTGCTCGATCAGGTCGTCGACCGGCTTGCCGGCCTTGACCATGATCATCACCCGGCGCGGCGTCTTCAGCGAACCGACGAGCTCTTGCAGCGTCTTGGTGCCGACGATCTTTTTTCCGTGCGCGCGCCCTTCGAGGAAGCTCACGACCTTGTCATAGGTCCGGTTCTGAACCGCCACGGTGAAGCCGCGGCTCTCGATGTTCAGGACCAGGTTCTCTCCCATGACCGCCAACCCGATGAGTCCGATATCCGCCTTCTGTGTCGTCATCTCTGCTGTTTCCTTTTGGCGCCGATCTGGCTTCGTAAAATGTAGTCAGCGTCTCGTTATCTTTGAATGCGCGCGGAGCCGCCCTTGGCGAAGGCCCGCACGTCCGCGATGGTGGCCATGGTTGTATCGCCAGGGAACGTGGTGAGCAACGCCCCGTGCGCCCAGCCGAGCTTGACGGCGTCCTCGGGCGTCTCACCCGAGAGCAAGCCGTAGATGAAGCCGGCCGCGAAGCCGTCGCCGCCACCGACGCGGTCGAGCACGTCGAGCTCGGCGATCGGCGCGGTATAGGTCTTGCCCCCCAGCCACGCCACTGCGCTCCAGCTGTGGCGGTTGGTGGTGTGCACCTCGCGCAACGTCGTCGCCACCGCCTGAACCTTGGGGTGCTTGGCGACGACCTTGTCGATCATCTCGAAGAAGGTCTTCGGATCCAGGCCCGACTTTTTGGGGCCGCTGACCTCGGGACCAGGAATGCCCAGGCCCTTCTGCAGATCCTCTTCGTTGCCAACCAGCACGTCCACATTTTCGACGATGCGGCCGATGACCTCGACGGCCCGTTGCTCACCGCCCCAGATGTTCCACAGCTTCTGGCGAAAGTTGAGGTCGAAGCTGGTGATCGCGCCGGCCGCCTTCGCCGCCTTCATGCCCTCGGCGATGAGCTCGCCGGTGGTCTCCGACAGGGCCGCGAAGATGCCGCCGCTGTGGAACCAGCGGACTCCGCCCGCGAAGATCTTGCTCCAGTCGAAGTCGCCCGGCTTGAGCAGCGCGCCGGCCTCGTTCGAACGGTTGTAGAACACGACCGGCGCGCGCACGCCGTGCCCGCGATCGCTGTAGACCGTCGCCATGTTCGGGCCGTTGACGCCGTTGTGCTTGAAGGTCTTGTAGAACGACTTCACGCCCATCGCGCGCACGCGCTCGGCGATGAGGTCGCCGATCGGGTAATCGACCATGGCCGACACGACGCCCGTGTTGAGGCGGAAGCAGTCGGCCAGGTTGGCCGCGACGTTGAACTCGCCGCCGCTCACGTGAATGTCGCAGTGACTGGCCTTGCGGAAGGGGATCACCCCCGTATCCAGACGGTGGACCAGCGCACCCAGGCTCACGAAATCGAGCGCGCCACTTGGGGGGATCTTCAACCCGGCGTTCATTGCGTCTCCTTTGCTTACTCAGTGGTTCTGTGATTTGAGGCGGAACAACGTCTCGCCCGCCTTGGGGACCAGCAAGAGGCCGTCGTCCTCCCGGTCGCGCCAGTCGTCGGCGTTGATGCTGCGCCAGTCGCGGTAGCCCAGGTTCACCTCGAGGCACTCCGCTTCGGGGATCCCGGTCGCCAGCGTCACCGTGATGCGCGGGCGCTCGATCCCGTTTTCGAACGTGCCGATGCCCTTGACGTGCGTCGAGTGCGCGACCACGCCGCGCGGATAGTGCGCGAACTTCTCCATCTGCTTCCGGAAGTAGTCGCGCACGTGGTAGCCGAGCTGGCGGATGATCTTGCCGTGCACCACCGAGATCTCGTGGATGTGCGGCGCGTAGATGATCAGCTCACCGCCGTCGGCGACGACCGGCTCCAGCTTGTACGCGCACTTTCCACCGACCCACAGCTCGTCGTACATCTTGGGCGCGCACGAGAGCACGCTGCGGTAGGCGTGGTCCTTGTAGAGGACGTGGATCTGGTTCGACAGATCGGCGGCGGCGCTCCACGCCTCCTCGGGCGTGCCGATGTAGAGGCCCGCGAGGTCGCTGCCCTGGACCACCAGGCTCACGCACTTGCGCTCGACCGGCACCATCGACGCCGCCTTGTCGACCACCGCGCGCACCGGCGTGTACTTGGTGCCGATGATCTCGGGGTTGGTGATGAGCGCGCCCAGCCAGTGGAACATGTCGATGATCTCGCGGCCCGAGATCCCCGGGAACAGGTACTTGTTGCCGCCCGAGAAACCGACGACCTCGTGCGGGAACGTCGGCCCGACGATCAGCAGCATGTCGTACTCGAGCGCGAGCTTGTTCATGGTGATGTCGACGTGCTCGCGCATCAGGCCGCGCGAGATCTGCGCGACCTCATCTTCGGTGATCGCGCCGATCGACACCAGCTGCGCCGGGTTGTCCCAGTGGTGGTTGAAGATGTTCACGCCGGCGTAGCGCCCGGCGCGGTCCTGCGCGGTGATGCCCAGGCGCTGATTGATCGCCTCGTCGCTCATCGGCGGGTGCGTGCCGAGCGCGATCAGCACGTCGAACGACTTCGCGGCGTTCTCGCCTCGCGCCATCAGCTCGTGCAGCACGCGGAACATCACGTCTATCGGCGCGCTGCGCGTGTGATCGGGGACGATCACCAGGACGCGCCGGCCGCGCACGTTCCAGCGCGCGATCTCGGCCGCGCACAGCTCGCGGACCTTGGCCTCGTCGAGGCGCTGTCCCTTTTGCCCGACGCCGGTCATACCGCTACACCCCCGAGTAGGCGGTGAAGCCGCCGTCGACGGGCACCACGATGCCGGTGACGAACTTCGACGCCGGCGACAGCAGCCACAGCAGCGCGCCCGAGAGATCGTCGGGCGTGCCGAAGCGGCTCATCGGCGTGTGGTCCATGATCTTCTGGCCGCGCGCCGTCAGCGCGCCGGTTTTCTGATCGGTCAGCAAGAACCGGTTCTGCTCGGTGAGAAAGAACCCGGGCATGATCGCGTTCACGCGAATGAGCGGCGAGTATTCCTGTGCCATGTGGATCGCCAGCCACTGCGTCAGGTTGGACACGCCCGCCTTGGCCGCCGAGTACGCGGCGATGCGCGTGAGCGGCCGCGACGCGTTCACCGACGAGATGTTGAGGATCACGCCCTCTTTTTGCTCGGCCATGAGGCGCCCGAACGCCTGCGTCGGGATCACCGTGCCGACCAGGTTCAGCGTCAAGACGTGTTGAAACGCCTCGACGGGAATGTCGAAGAAGCGGTTCTCCGGCGTGCTCGTCGCCCGGGGGTCATTGCCGCCCGCGCCGTTGACCAGCCCGTCGACGCGCCCGTACTCCTTCTTGACCACGCGCGCCGCCTCTTCGACGGCGGCGCGGTCGAGCACGTCGGCGGCCAGCGCGCGGTGGCGCCCCTTGCCGCCCAGCGACTGGATCAACGCCTGCGCGCGGTCGAGCTTGCGCGCCAGCAGCACCACATTGGCGTCGGCCGAGGCGATGGCGCGCGCCATCTCGCTCCCCAGAACCCCGGTCCCTCCCGTCAGCACCACCGTCTTGCCGGCCAGATCGAACATCGCGCGAACACCAGCGATCGTCATTTCCAATTCCAATTTCCCATCTTCTTCGTCATGCCCCGGAGAACCCGCGAAAGGCCCGGATCATCTTTGTTTATACCCGGGGCAGGCCCGGTTTGTTAATGCTCGATCTTTCCGTCGATTCGTCTAGGGAATGGTCGGAGGCGGGGGCGGCGGGGGCGGCGGGGGCGGCGCCGGCGGCTGCGGCACGACGTTGGGCGGCGGCGTCGTGCCGCCCAGCGGCGGAATCGGCGGCATCTGCGGCGTCAACGTGTCGACCTGCACGCACGACGACAGGTCGAAGAACATGAACTCCAGCGCCTTCTCCTGGGCCGACATGGTCAGGTCCGTGGCGCACAGGCTGGGAAAGCCAGGCGCGCCCGGCGCCGACGAGCCGCCGCCGGTTCCGACGTGAACGTCCGTGAAGACGACGCGCCCGCACTGAGCCGCGGCCGGCGCCTCGACGGGCGTGTTGAACGTCAGGTACTCCGATTGCGACGGCGAGATGTCGCTGCGGTAGATCCAGCGCTGCGTCGGCGCCACCACCGTGTCGACCGAGTGCTGCACCCCGTTGAGCACGATCTGCCCGCGCGTGGTCGTCGCCTGCACCGACTGCAGCCAGTCGGCGAGCGCGGCGCCCTTGGGGAACGTCGTGTCGATGTTCGCGGTCAGCGGGCTCGGCGGATCGTTCTTGTCGACGGACGGCAGCCAGGCGGCGGTGTCCGGCCACGGCGGCAGGCCGCGCGAGATCCAGACCGAGTTGAGGTGCTCGTCGAAGATGCGCCCACCGTTGTCGGCGTAGCGCCGGATGTTGGTCATCATCGGAGGCGTCTTCGAGTCCTGTAGCTGCGAGCCCTCGCACTGCAGGATCAGGATGTCGTAGCTGGCCAGCTTCGCATAGTTCGAGTAGAGGTTCGCGTACGCATCGGCGAACATCGCACCCGTCGAGGCGAGCCGATCCGAGCCCTCGTCGGCCGCCATGCCGGCGCCGCCCACGTACATGTGAATGCGGCCGGTGCCTGAATCGGGCGTGAACTCCGAGTCGGAGACGCCCATCTTGCGCATCAGGCAATCGAGCGCGTCCGAGTGCCCCGTCGCGAGCGCGATCTTGGGCAGGTTCCCCTCGGACTGATTGCGCGGCAAGCGCAGCGTCTTGTCCGGCACCGGATTGTCGACGCACGGGTTGATCGGCCCGATCATCGTTTGGCGCCGCCACTTGCCGATCTGCACGACGATCGGAATCATCTTGCCCGCCGGCGACGGCGCGTTCTTCATGACGAAGTGGCCGGTGGCATCGGTGAGCGCGGCCGCGACCGGCTGCCCGGACACCGGCGACGCGCAGGTGTCGCAGGTCGCGCCCGACTGGATGGTGTCGAGCGGCTGATTGGGGATGTAGACCACGACGTTGTACAGCGGGTTGACGCCCGCCGGATCGTAGACCGCGCCGCTGATCGTCGTGTTGCCGCCCGCGGTGCACTTGTCGACGTTGCACTGCAGATTCGCGCACACGCCGGGCCCGGTCGACGGGCAGACGTGATTGGCCGGGCAGGCGACGCCGTTGGCGCAGGTCGCCGGGCACGGCAGCGCCTTGCCGCAGCCATTGCCGATGTCGCCGCAGTACTGGCCTCCGCCGGGCGGGTTGCAGGTGATGGGCACGCACGCGGGATCGCCGCACACGTGATCGATGCCGGTTCCGCCGCAGGTCTGGGGCGGGTCGCAGCTGCAGTTGAGCGTTCCACCGCAGCCGTCGCCGACCGCGCCGCAATACTTGCCGCCGTTGGGAATGTTGCAGGTCAGCGGCACGCAGTTGGCGGCGACGCACAGACCGCCGTTGCAGGCGGTGCCCGCCGGGCAATCGGGACAGACCAGCGCGCCGCCGCAGCCGTTGCCAATGGTGCCGCAGTAGTCGTTGCCGCCCGCGGGCGCCGCGCAGCTGGCGGTGGCGACACAGCTGGGACCGCCGACGCAGAGCCCCTTCTGGCAGATCTGGTCGCCGGGACAGGTGCCGCAGTCAATCGTGCTCTGACAGCCGTCGCCGATGACGCCGCAGTACTGGCCGCCGGCCGGCGTGCACGACACGCGCGTGCAATTGAGATCGAATGCCGTCGGAACGTCGACCTTGACGCCGCCGTCGGAATGGTTGGTGACCGGCGCATCGGTGCCAGGTCCGCCGGCGTCGTTCCCCGGCAGCGGCGTGTTCTTGACGCTCGCGCAGGACAGCGAAGCCACGGCCGCGACGAAACCAAACAGACGACTCAGTCGACGCGACGACATCACTGCCCCCCCGCGGCCCAGCTGATCGCGCCGTCCTGGAGCTTGAAGGCCTCGAGGCTGAGCAGCTTGACCTTGCTCGATGCCCAACCGAGTGAGACGCGCCGTGCGGCGGCGGTGCCAGTCGCCATTGCCGCTCCCTTCTCGTAAGCGAACACGACCAGCTCGGTCGCCATCCCCACGATGGTCGCGACCTTGATCGGGGCGCCGGCGGGCGTGCCCCACGTGTAGTTCGAGTTGCCGAGCGCCGCGTTGAACACGTCGATGGTCTGGCCCTGCGCCAGATCGCTCGACAGCAACGTTGTCGCATCCGTCACGGTGGCCTGGGGCTCGCCGCTGGTGCTGCCGCGTCCTGAGCTCGCGGCAACGAAGCCCATGGGCTGGTAGAACGAGGTGTTGCCGAAGACGACCACCGGGACGGGCACGTCCTTGAACGTGGTGGCGGCGTCGGTGACGTTCGACGAGAGCACCACCATGTCGAAGCCCGTCGCCATGGCGGCGGGCGTGGTCGCATCGCCCAAGGTGACGTCGAGGTTCCGGATCTGGAGCAGCGACAGGACCAGCGCCTCACCGTCGTCGGGGCTACTGATGCTGTCGATGAGGAACAGGACCTTCTTGCCGGTCAGGTCGGGACGGGTTCCCGCGTCGGCGTTCGCGATGTGGCCGCCCGCGCCGGTCGCGCCACCCGACGAGCCGGTCGTCGTGCCGCCAGCGCCGGTGCCGGCCGTACCCGTGTGACCACCCGAGGCGGTCGTCGTCATGCCGCCGGTGCCGCCTCCGCTGGTACCGCCCGTGCTGCCGCCGCTGCTGCCTCCGGTGCCGCCGCCGGTGCTCCCCCCCGCGCTGCCATTGCTTCCGCCGGTGCCGCCGCCGCTGGAGCCGCCGGTGCCCTCGTGCGTGGCGCCCTGGACGCAGCCAAAAGCCAGGAAGGAGAGCGCGAACGCCAATCCGACGCCTCGCGCCGTTCGCTGTGATCTGTGCATGCAGGACACCATCCGTTCGCGGGATAGTGTCCGGAGCCGCCCCTGACGGTTCACCCGGCGGGCGCCCCCGCGTCCGGGGGTGCCCCCGACGGGCTACACGTGAAAAGCGAAGTAGTCCCGCGCGTTGCGGAAGCACACGTTCTGGACCAGCTTGCCCAGAAGCTCGACGTCATGAGGGACCAGGCCCCGCTCGACGTCGCGGCCCAGCATCGCGCACAGCAGCCGCCGAAAATATTCGTGCCGCGAGTACGACAGGAAGCTGCGCGAGTCGGTCAGCATGCCGACGAAGCGTGCGAGCAGGCCAAGGTTGGACAGCGCGTTCATCTGCTTCTCCATGCCGTCGGCCTGGTCGAGGAACCACCAGGCGCTGCCGAACTGCATCTTGCCCGGCGCGGAGCCGTCCTGAAAGCTGCCGATCGCGCTGGCCAGCACCTCGTTGTCGGCGGGGTTGAGGTTGTAGAGGATGGTCTTCGCCAGGCATCCGGCGGCGTCGAGCCGGTCGAGGAAGCGCACCAGCGTCGCCCCCTGCGGCAGATCGCCGATCGAGTCGTAGCCGGTATCGGGCCCGAGCGAGCGCACGGCGCGGCTGCTGTTGTTGCGGCTGGCGCCGAGGTGAAACTGCTGCACCCAGCCGCGCGCGTGGTCCATCACGGCGAAGTCGTAGAGCATGGCCGACCGGAGCTTGTCGATCTCTTCTTCGGTCAGCGGCCGGCGCATGCGCGCCTTGTTGAAGATCGCCTGTGCCTCGCTCGCCGTGTACTCGGAGGCGAAGATCCGATCGAGACCGTGATCCGAGGCGCGACAGCCGACCTCGTGGAAGAAGTCGTGGCGCTTGCCCAGCGCCTCCATGAACGAGTCGTAGCTGACGATCGACAGGGTCGACGCGGCCTGCAGCTTGTCGACCCAGATGTTCCAGGCCGCGATGTCGTGCACGCCCAGCGCCTTGTCGGGCCGCCAGGTCGGCAACAGCTTGGTGGCCGCGCGCGGGTTGCGCGCGTGGCGCTGGTGCGGCTCCAGATCGTCGGTCGGATCGTCGGTGCTGCACACGACGACGACGCCGTACTGCTTGAGCAGCCCCTGCGTGGTGAAGCCGTCCTCGGCCAGACGCCGGTTGCAGTGGTCGTAGATCTCGCGCGCGGTGTCGGGGCCGAGGCGCTTGTCCTTGATGGCGAACGGGAACTTCAGCTCGAGGTGCGTCCAGTGGTAGAGCGGGTTGCGAATCGTGTCCGGAACCGTGCCGGCCCAGGCCTGGAACTTGTCCCAGTCGGACGACTCGCCCGTGATCAAGCGCTCGGGCACGCCGTTGGTGCGCATCGCGCGCCATTTGTAATGATCGCCCTTGAGCCAGATCTCGGTCAGCGTGGCAAACCGGTGATCGTCGGCGACCTGGTCGGGCGGCAGGTGGCAGTGGTAGTCGATGATCGGCTGCGGGCGCGCGAACTTCTCGTAGAGATCGATCGCGACCGGAGTGTCGAGCAAGAAATCGTCGTCGAGAAACCGCTTCATGGCAGACCTAGAGCCCTCTCAATTCGTGACGCAGAGACATCTTCGCATTAGTTGAACCAGCGAGTCGAGACGGCTCACGGATCCGCGGGGGCGAAGACGAACAGTTACGCCCGGCTGGACCGGAAACGCGCCACGGCGGTCGCGCCGGGGTTGATGCGGACGCTGCCGGCGTCGGCGTCGACGACGACCAGGTCGTCCGGGTGGACCCAGGAGAAGATGCCGGTCACCTGCTTGAGCAGTGGCAGGCCGGCGGCTCGGACGATCTTGGCCACGGTGCCCTCGTCGGGGACGTCGCCCTCGATGACAAAGCCCGAAGCGCCGCGCGCGATCGCCGACAGCGCCTGGAACGTGCGCAGCCGCTCGGCCAGCACGATGGCGCCGTTGCGCACCAGCGGGCGCCCCGACAGCGCGGCGTGCACCAGCACGCACAGATCCTCGATCTCGGCGGCGCGCTCGGTCATGAGCTCCGCGGTCACGCCGTCGCCCCAGTTGGTCTGCAGCGACACGCGCGCGTACTCGCGCGCGAGCTCGGACAGCGCCTTCAACGGCTCGGACGCGTCCGACGCGCGCACCAGCCGCTCGTAGAAGCGCACGTCGTCGAGGATCAGGGCCAGGCTCGCGATCTCGCGCGCCGCGGCCGGCGTGGCGTTCTGGGCAGCGCGCTCGAGGTCGGCGCGCAGCCGCCGCGCCACGTTATCGAATGACAACGCCGCGCCCGCGCCCGCGGGCCGCGACGGCGGCGCGATGCGCGCCAGCGCCGCCAGCGTCGGCAGCACCTCGACGCGGCCCATCGCCGTGCCGCCGGACAGCGCCACGCCGCGCAAGCGCGCCACGCCGCGCTCGGCTCGCCGCGTCTCCTCGCGCTCGTGCTCGGCGGCGCGCTCGAGCGCGTGGCTGATCACGGCCGCCAGCGCGGTCGCCAGCACGACCTCGTCGCTGGTGAAGATCCGCGTCAGCCCGCGTTGCAGCACCAGCACGCCCGCGGCCGCGCTGCCGCGCAACACCGGCACCGCGAGCATGGCCGGGAACCGCTCCTCGCCGAGGCCCGGGATGTACTTGAAGTGCTCGTCGTTGGAGGCCGTCGCCACCGACACCGGGCGCAGCCGCTCCGCGACGAAGCCGATGATGCCCTCGCCCGCGCGCAAGTGAACCCGGCCAACCGCCTCGGCCGGGAAGCCGACGTTGCCGCGCATGGTGAAGACATCGCCGGCCGCGGTCTCCTCGCGAACATAGATGCTGACGACGTCCGCGCCCGCGGTGGTTGCCACACCCGCGCACATGGTCGCGAGGACCTCGTCGAGCGGCTGTTGCTTGCCGGCGACCTCGATGAGCCGAAAGAGGCCGTCCAGGCTCTGATTGCCCTGCTCGTGAACGAAAATGGACGGGTCCCTATCGTCCGCCGGCGCCATCAGGATCTACCCTAAGGCTTCCCCTGTTTCCGGGGGGTTTCTGCGAAGAAAAATCGTCGCGAACGCACTCATTTCCTCCCGCCTAGAGCTTGCCCACGCCCGCGCCGGCGACGATCGACGTCGGCAGGGCGTTGGGATCGTCGACGACGTAAGTGTAGGGCGGCGTGAGCTGCCCGGTAGAGGTCGTCGGCTGAGCCCCGGTGCAATTCAGGAAGACGTTGTTGGCGACGTCCCAGTAGCCAGTCGCCGGCCCCTCGAACCAGCCAACGGTGTTCTTCGACGACGAGAAGTAGTTGCCTTCGGCCTTGACCACCGCGCCCATGCGGCTGTCGACGCACGAGCCCGTGGTGTTGTTGAAGTAGTAGTTGTCGAACACATGCGCGCGCCCGAAGCGGATGCTGGGCAGGCGCGAGCCGCAGTCGTGGAAATAGTTGTGGTGATAGGTCGCGCGGATCACCGTGTCGCCGACCTGCTCGTCGCCCGAGCTGATCAGGCTGGCCTTGAAGTGGTCGTGGATGTTCGACCAGGACACGGTGATGAACGACGACTCGTTCTTCACGTCGAGCAGACCGTCGTAGTAGTCCTTCCCGTGCAGCAGATCCGAGTAGAGCTCGCAGTGATCGATCCAGACGTTGCGCGCGCCGCCGGTGATTTCGATGGCGTCGTTGGCGATGCCGGTCCCGTCGGCGACCACGTTCGATACCGTGACGTTCCGGATGATGACGTTGCGCGAGCCGTTTATTTGTAATTCGATGCCGTCCAGGTGCGCGGTGTCGCCCACGCCCACCAGCGTCTTGTTCGACGCGATCGGGATCAGGTCGACGCCCTGGATCAGTCCCGAGAAGTTGACCACGTAGGGGTCGGCGCTGCCGAGGTACATCTTCAGATCGTCGATGGTCGTCGCCGTCACCGTCGGCCCGAGCGAGCCGCCGTTGAGCAAGTACGGCGTCCCCGCGTCGTCCTGCACGGTCGCGTAACCGATGACGTCCGGATCCTGCATCGTCCCCTGCGGAAGAAAACGCGCTTCGAGACGCGTATTCCCGGTGATCGAGAACGTGTAGGTCGCGGTCGCGCCGGGCACGTCGCCGGTCCAGCTCTGGAAGAAGTAGCCGGTGTTCGCCGTCGCCGTCGCCGTCACCATCGCACCGTAGGGATAAAACGGCTGCACGGGTGAATAGCTGACGGTGCCGGCGTTTGGATCGCCGGCCGTGACCGCGAGCGAGAAGCTGGGCACGTCGGGTGTGATGCCGTCGCCATAGACCTTGAAGTAGTCGATGTTGGCCAGGCCGCTCGGCCCGACGGCCTGCAATTGAACGAAGACCGAGCCGGCGGGGAGATCGACCGACACCGCCGCGCTCTCCTGCCAGTTGGTCCAGTCGATCGTGTACGGAAACGTCACGGTGTCGTCGAGCGCGACGCCGTTGATCACGAGCCGCGCGTCGCGCGTGTTGGCCGCCGCGCCGCCGAACGCGTAGCGCCAGGCCAGCTGGTAGGTGCCGGCATTGGCGACGTTGATGCTCCAGCTGATGGTCTTGCCAAGGCCGGTGTCACCGTCGGCGAAGCCGGCGCCGGTATAGCCGGTGATGGTCGTGCTGCCCTGGCGTGGAAGAATCTTTCCGTCGACGGCGTCGAAGCCGGTCTGGTCTTCCTGGATGATGATGAACGGCCCGGTCGGCGCATCGACCACGGCGCCGTCGTCGGCGGTGTCGATCGATCCAGCATCGGCCGATCCAGCATCGGCCGTGCCACCGCCGGTGCCGGTGTCGCCTCCGGTGCCGGTGGCTCCGCCAGCACCGGTTGCGCTTTGATTGTGGGAGCCGCAACCGACGAGCGCGATCGCCAGCACCCCCGCCGCCGCCGTCACGATTTTCGCGTATGGGACCACGCCTGTGGGTGTCCGGGGACGCCGGGGGTGGCTCAAAACCGATCCTCGCACGCAATCGGGGAAATATGGGCGAACGCTGGCGCCGCGTAAGTTTCGCGCACTCGGCCGCCTGCGCGCCGTGAGCCGTCGCGAGCGTCGGCGGAAACGTATGCGCATGCTCAATCTGAACCGGCTCGGCGCGATCCTGTTGCTGTTCTCGTGCGGGGCCTGCGCCGCGACTCACCAGCCGTCAGCCGCCGCGGGCAGCGCTCCCCCGGTCGCGACCGCGACGGCGGCGCCGGGCGGGCTTGCGCCGATCGAGCCGATTCACGCGCCGTTCCCGATGCCGGATCTGCAGCGGCCACAGTTCCCGGCCGCGACGTTCGACGTGCGGCAATTCGGCGCGGTCGCCGACGCCACCACCAAGAACACCGACGCATTCGCCAAGGCGATCGCCGCGGCCGCGCACGCGGGCGGCGGCCGCGTCGTCGTGCCGCCCGGGCGCTGGCTGACCGGGCCGATTCATCTGGAAAGCCACGTGAACCTGGAAGTGCAGGCCGGCGCCGAGATCCTGTTCAGCCCGCAATTCTCCGACTATCTGCCGCCGGTGCTGACGCGCTGGGAGGGCATGGATGTCTACAACTATTCGCCGCTGATCTACGCACACGATTGCACCGACGTCGCGGTCACCGGCGGCGGCAAGCTCGACGGCCAGGGCGCCGCCTGGTGGCCCTGGAAAAAGCGCCAGCAAGCAGCGGCGAAGCGCCTCTACGAAATGGTGCTCGCCGGGACGCCCGTGAAGGATCGGGTCTTCGGGACCGAGGCAGCGGCGCTGCGCCCCAGCTTCATCCAGACCGTCGGCTGCAAGAACGTGCTCATCGAGGGGATCACGGTCACGAACGGCCCGATGTGGACGCTCCACCCGGTCTACTCCGAGAACGTGATCATCCGCGGCGTCAACGTGGTGACCAGCGGCGCCAACAACGACGGCTGCGATCCCGACTCGAGCAAGAACGTGCTCATCGAGGACTCGTACTTCAGCACGGGCGACGACTGCATCATCATCAAGTCGGGGCTCAACGAGGACGGCTGGCGCGTCGGCAAGCCGAGCGAGAACATCGTCGTGCGGCGCGTGCGCGGCGCGACCGGCCACGGCGGCGTCGGCATCGGCAGCGAGATGTCGGGCGGCGTGCGCAACGTCTGGGTGCACGACTGCGAGTTCAAGGGCACGGACCGTGGCTTGCGGATCAAATCGATGCGCGGCCGCGGCGGTGTGATCGAGAACGTCTGGTACGAGCGCGTCAAGCACGAGGACATCCGCATGGTGGTCGTCGAGCTAACCACGTTCTACGGCTCGTCGACGCTGGTGCCGCACACGCAGGCGCCACCGACGATCCGCAACGTGCACGTCCGCGACATCACCGCCGTCGGCGCGCAGAGAGCGATCGACATCATCGGCCTGCCCGAGCTGCCGATCGAGAACGTCACCTTCGACAACGTCGACGTCTCGAGCG
>Ga0265342_10002507_pt1 | contig 15806 bp, 11 predicted proteins | sample 4CB327metaG_FD_203125 | JGI IMG/M metagenome (GOLD analysis project Ga0265342, IMG submission 203125) | Rhizosphere microbial communities from Carex aquatilis grown in University of Washington, Seatle, WA, United States - 4-CB3-27 metaG | ecosystem: Host-associated > Plants > Roots >...
TATTAGAGACTGTGGCCGTCAGATTCGAGGGGGCCGTGAACGTCGGCGCCGCCGTTGTAGCCGAGGCGGTGTTGGAATACGGACCGAGACTGTTCGAAGCATCGGTAGCGCGGACGCGGTAGCTGTAACTGGTCGAGCCGGTAAGTCCGGTGTCGTTGTACGTGGTCGTCGCCGAGGTCGCTACCTGCACGAACGTAGTGCAAGCCGCCCCTGCGCAACGCTCAATCAAATAATTGGAGATGGTTCCACCGGTCTCCGTGGCGGCTGTCCAGGAAAGATTGGCCTCCACCGAGCCTACAGCCGTCGCCGTCAGATTGCCGGGTGCGGTTGGTTTGGGGGCTGATGAACCTGCGCTGGCGACAAATTTATTGAGCACGTTCGCGGTTGTCTGTTGGATGCGGGAGTCAACGACGTTGTATCCATGCCCATAAGTGCTCAGTGCCCAGTTCCAATCCATCGTACCGGTTGCGAATACCCAGGCTCCGCTCGGCGCTTGATACACGGAGGAGTTAGAGTACTGATGCGCACCAGTCCCCCAGGGCGATTTTGACAGCAGCGTGTACGTGCCGCTGACTGCTATCGGCGAGGGATACGTGCTATCGTAGAGATCTGCTTCGTACCCGACTAGACCAATCACGCTGTCGCCGTCTTTGAATCCTGTCCCAGCGTACACCCAGTTAGCGCTATTGTTCACCACGTACGTGACGAAGAAGCCTTTGTTATTCTGCGGCGGTGAACTGTAGTCGTTATACCCTAGACCGATTAGCGTCTGCTGTGGACGGTTGAGCGCCGGGTCGGCCCAGTTGACCGTTTTCAGGGTCGGGTCGGTCTCCGGGTCAAGGTTGACATCCCGATAACAAACGATGACACGGTTGGCCACGCCGCTGCTCGAAGGCTCGAACCGTATCTGCCAGTAGACTGCGTTCGCGCCAAAGAAGGCTAGATTAACCCCTGCGTCGCGGGCGGCGACGGCGGCGTCATACATTGGCTTGGACCAATATTCGTCGTGTCCCATTGAGAGGATGCCGCGGTAGTTCAAGAGGGTGGAGCCATTCGCATGCGTGTCTACGTCGGTCGAATACGTGACGTCAAATCCATTCTGCTCCATCCACTGGATGAAATTGACCTCCCCATAATCTGAACGGAAGCCCTCGTCAATGCCTGAATCCGAGTACGGCCGGTCGAACGAGACCTTCGCAGCCGAATGATAACCAGTCGCCTTTAACACCGCGCCATAGCTGTTGAAGTCGTATAAGCTCTTGCCCGTCTTACCGTCATCTGGATAGTCGTTGTAGGCTTGATTGGTCGTTACGGGGGATTGGTAGAGCAGGGCCGCGACCCGGGTGTCGTCGCGGACCGTAAACATGATGTAGTTCTGGTACCCTTGCGCGTTCGTTAGGATAGCGAGATAGACACCGCTGGTCCAGGAGCTTAGGGTGGCCAACGTATAGGCTGGCGCCCAGTTGCATGCAATCATTCCCGTAGTCGCGTCCATCGGGCAGGTGGGTTGCGGGATACCGTTGAGCGCAGCTACATGCTGCATGAGGCGCCCGCCCAGTCCCTGGTACCAGCCCACACGATAGACGTCGATTGTGTAAGTTTGCGCCAGGTTGGTACTGACGTAGAACGTGATGTTTTGCCCCTTGTTGACACTAGCGGCAGACGCGTAGCCCTTAATCTGCCCGACAGCGTCGCTCCCCACTTTGCTGAGATCGAGGTCCCACGCGGCTGTCCCAGGCTGCTGGTTCTCGAGCACAATCGGATTACTGCTTTGAGCGCCCACCGGTGCCGTGGGCAATGTCAACAAGACAGCCGCAAAACTGACCAATCGCAGGACTAGTTTTTTCATAGTGTCTCGCCCCAAGGCAGTCGATACAGCCCGATTCAACGATTTTCTAGGGCATTTGAGGGGCCATATCGACTCTTGTATAGCATTTCCGTAACATGCCCATCGTGAGTGACTTGCACCGACCGGCATGTCTTGCAAGGTCCTGTTATCGCAATAATGTGCACATTGAAGATATTTAATTTCTTGATACTGGGGAGGGCAACTCTTGAAAAACGACGTATTCTCCAAGAACTCAGCTGATACCTTGCGTCCCTGATACATGCTGCATCCGCAGAGCCGAGGCTGGCATAGTAACTCGCTGTGAAGACAGTTGAAGGAGGATTTCACGTCCCCACATACGGGGACCATCGCGACCTGATGGATCGCATTGCTTCGCTCAGCCCTGAATGTCGGGCCGGGATGCTATCCGTCAATCCGACTTGGCGATTGTCTTTCACTGTCAGACACCACCAGCAGATACCAGTTTCCAGAGCGCCAAAGACTACTGAGAGGACACTTGTAACGGGTGTCTCGCCGTGAGACGATTTTTCATTCAGGGGCGTTGCCGCAGGAGAGAATCTTGAACCGACGAGATTTTGTGAAATTTGGCGGGGTGGCTACCCTCGAATTGGGAACTGCCCGATTGGCGATGTCGCAGATGCAACTGGGAATGCAATCCAATGCACCCGCTTCGCCCAACGCCGATTTCACCCTCCGAATCGCCCCGGTCCTGGTTGAACTCACCCCCACCCGGACAATTAGCACCATCGGATACAACGGGACATCTCCGGGACCGCTTCTCCGTATGCGGGAAGGAAGACCCGTCACGGTCGACGTAATCAATGAAACCGATGTTCCGGAATTCGTCCATTGGCATGGCCTTTTCATTCCTCCGGAAGTTGATGGGGTGGAGGAAGAGGCTACTCCAATGGTGCCGCCGCATGGCCGAAACCGGTATCAGTTCGTGCCGAGGCCCGCGGGGACTCGCTGGTACCATACTCACGTAATGGCGGGCTCGGACCTGCATCGTGGCGCTTACACCGGCCAATTTGGTTTCCTCATGATTGAGTCGGGAAACGATCCAGGGAAGTACGACAAGGAAATATTTCTAGCTTTACGTGAGTGGGAGCCATTTTTTAGTCCAGAAGCAGTCGCGGGCACGGATGACAGTACCCCCGGACCGCAACCCGAAAGGCCAAAAAAGGACGAAGCCAGCCAGTCCGGCATCGAAGTGGCCTACCAGATGTTCTCGATCAATGACAAATCTCTGGGAGCAGGAGATCCGATTCGAGTACGCCAGGGCGACCGTGTTCTGATGCATCTGTTAAACGCGAGCGCGAGCAAGAACCGGCGAGTGGCGTTGCCGGGGCACCGATTTCAAATCATGGCGCTCGACGGCAATCCTGTTCCAACACCACGTGCCGTCGATGTGATCGATCTTGGTCCGGGAGAACGCGTGGATGCGATCATCGAGATGACCCAACCCGGGGTCTGGATTCTTGGCGCGACTACTGACGATGCGCGCAACTCCGGAATGGGCGTACTGGTCGAATACGCCAATCAACACAAGCGACCGCAGTGGGTCGCGCCGCCGAAGTCAGACTGGGATTACACAATCTTTGGCGGGACAACCACGCAACCCAAACCGGACCAAATCATCGAGATGACGTTCGAAAAGATCCCGGGCGGGGCCGGACCATTCGACAGTTGGCTCGTCAACGGCAAACAATATCCTCATGATCGGGAATTCGTCCTCACGCAGGGCCATCGCTACCGGATCGTGTTTCGAAACCGCAGTGAAGACGCTCATCCTCTTCACATGCACCGTCACTCGTTTGAGCTGGTGGCGATCAACGGAAATCCGACAGCAGGAATCATGAAGGATACAGTCGTCGTCCCAGGCTATGGGCGAGCCACCGTGGACCTGGTGGCCGATCAGCCTGGTTTAACGCTATTTCACTGCCACATCCAACAGCACATGGATTTCGGATTCAAAGCGCTGTTCCGCTACGCCTGAATCCTGGCGAAACCGAATTCGCACCGAATCTAGACCCAGATCGAGTTTACGTGTGAACGGGGCCTTCGAACCGTCCTTTCCCATCGCGACCAGCAGCCTTTTGGCCTCAATTGGGAACAAACCTCATTTTGGGGACACGCGGGTTGAAAAAGCCCCCTTCTTGAAGGGATTTGGTAGGGGCGGTGGGGATCGAATGTATGAGAATGACGTAGTTTCAAGGAGTTACGAGGAATGATGGAGAACCTAGAACATTTTTAGTTTAAGTGCACACGTATCCGGAAGAAGCGAAGTAGTGTGCGCACTCCATCGAGGAGAGGGAGTTGAGCACTTGACCGATTTGCTCCCAGAGGGACTCGACGATGCGTGTGGCGGCGGAGAAAAGGTCTCTGGCAGGTCCCTCGGAACGTCGAACCGAATAAATTGTCTCCGTACCTAGTAGTTTGCCATTTCCGCGGAGGCAAGATGTGTTCTCCTGTAACCTCCACAAGCACGGTTTATTGCATGCCATTGGCTAGAAAGTGGGACTCCTCGTTTTTCGGAGATTTGCACCGAAAAACGTTGCGGCGAGCGCGGCTTCTACAAATTGTGGTTAAGCAATTCGAAATTGCTGAATCTGGTATGCATTGCGGAGGGAGTCTATCTCTCACGGCCTTGCGACCAATGGATTTTCTTACCTTTGCGGCTTTCGCCATCCTCTATGAAAAGCACCCCGGCCGAGGAACGGATGTGGTCCAATGAATGCGAAGAGAACGCTACAACATCATCCATTTTGAAGGAAAAAGGGACTCGGACCGACACAGCCAAGAACCTATAAAAACGCTTCGTCTTTGCTTCGCAGCGGACCGATAACACGACTTGACTAAGAAAGGTCCCAGGTATTTGAATCCCACGCAACTTCTAGAGGCAATTGCATTTGCCGCAAATAAACACCGTGATTAACGCCGTCAGGATGCTGAAGCATCCCCGCACATCAATCATCCTATTGCTGTAGCCGCTGTCTTGGCGGCCGAGGGAGGCGTATCTGACGAGGCGACACTTATCGCAGCAGCTCTACACGATACACTGGAGGATACGCAAACCACGTTCGGTGAGTTGGAGGAACATTTCGGTCCAGAGGTGGCTGCGCTGGTGCGTGAGGTGACAGATGACAAGTCCGCAGAGAAAATGGAGCGGAAACGGCTTCAGATTGAACATGCACCAAACCTCTCGTTCCGCGCAAAACGGCTAAAGATCGCGGACAAGATCTGTAACGTTCGCGATGTGAAATACGCCCATCCGACTGATTGGCCTCTAAAACGTCGACGTGATTATTTGGATTGGGCGATAGCTGTAGTCGCCGGTTGCCGAGGTGTGAACGCGAAGCTGGATCAAGCGTTCGATCACGCCATCTACAGGGCTCAGAGCAAGTCGGGAACTGGGTAATTCCAACTGAAAAGACCTGGAAGGAAAAGAGCCATCTCCACGGTGTGCATATCAGGCAGGCAACATGATATTAGAGCGTGATACGAAGTATGCCTATTCATTGGTTGTAGACTATTGGGGTATGGATAATTTTTTTGCGAGCCGTAAATGACGAGTGCAGCGCCTGATGTATTGCAAGTTAATCGCGTATTTTCTCGACGGGAGGTGGGATTCCACCGTCGTCTATTTGAGACTGGCTTCCGGTGGAGATTCCTGCCTATGGGCGATCTTTCGAGCCACTAAAAAGAGTAATCGTATATCGCTTTCCTTCGTGCGGGTGAACAACTGGCAGAACTTGGCCAGCATTCGAGCATCTTTGCCTTGGCTGCCCCATGCGATGTCAGCGGCTGTCTTACGCGTTGAGAGATTAGGCAGCTTGGGTCGTCCTTCTCCCTCGTAGAACAATTGGTACATTGGCACTTCAAGGGCGCGAGCAAACTTCTCCAGCGTGTCGACCGCAGGTACGGTGTGGCCGTTTTCGACGCGGGATATATAGCAACGGAGCAGTCCGGTCTGCTTTTCAATCTCACCCTGAGAGAAATTCTTTTGTTCGCGAAATGCACGCAAACGGTCGCCGATGATCATGTTTTCAAAGCCTCCGACTTAACCTTATAAAATGGTTGAATTATCAACACATCAGGAAAACTACCGGGAGCGGAAGAATACTCGATTTTGTTCGGGTGTCAAAGGAATTGCTGCCGGGTCCGAAATCGAGTGACTTGAAAGCACGTCAATTAAAGGATATAAGGGCGACGCAACGTATTGCTCGTCGAAAGGAAAATGCCCATGCCCACAAAACGAAGATCGAAAGCGAAAAAGACAGTTCGAAAGCAGAAATCGAAGGCCGCTGCGAAGAAAGCTGCGAAAACGCGAAAGCGGCGTGCACCAGTGAAAAAGGTAGCCCCCGCGAAAAAGCCGGAGGCCGCTCCTACAGAGATATCGCCCCTTATTATGGCCGAGTGAGAGATCGCGTTCTTGTAACACGCTGATGCCTATGCCGGGCGGACACCAACAATAGCTTGATGCACAGGCTATGGCGACTCATCACGTTTCGCATCGGACCTACAAGAAAAATGATACGTGTCTGGCTGGGGGGCAAACCCAAGCCAAACTTGAGGAACGCAAGAGACCAGCTACTCCTCCAGGCGGCATTCCAGACGGCAGAATCCGAGGCGACAGCCACGGGGCCGTTAAACAGAAAGTTGTGAATTTACCCCGGGCAGCTATGAAACGCAACGCAGTGTGGCTGACTTTGGGGATGCTGGCCCGTAAAGATTCGCGCAACGATCCGCAAGATTCGCCCTACACGACTTGCCACAAGAAACTCAAACCTAAAATGAAAACCTAAAATGAAATGGGATTTTTGAATCGAAGTCTTTCGGAGGGTTGTTCAGCCTAAAATAATCCTGCTTTTGCGATTCTGCCTTTTGACCAACGTTGCTACAATCCGCATAAACATTGAAGAAATGGTGCGCCCGGAGAGATTCGAACTCCCGACCTTCTGGTTCGTAGTTGTGAGGTTCGAAAATCTAAATGCCTTATTGTCCGTTGCCTACGGGCGACGGCCATTCTGAAACCTGTCCTCAGTTGGGCTACATGGGCTACAAACTTGGGTTAAAGCGGTTGCGGCTCAACAGGCTTACCCCTTATAACCCATCCCTCTCCGTTGGCCCGGCCCTCGGCCAATTGAAATTTCGTTCGAAATAAACGCTTTGCCCGCGCATTTCATACAGTGCGAGGCCATCATGTCTGATACTTTGACCGCCGCTTCAAACCTGGTCTGGAGGCCGAGATCGATCAACAATCGAACTGAGGATAACGCTTTCCAGTGCACCGACCATGATGGCGACGAAGAAGAGCGTACCCGTTCCTTCGACGAACGCTGGATGCATCGCGTCCAAGAACCACAGGCCGGCCAAGAACAGTGGATGAACTATGGCACCACTTCGGAGCATGGCGTTCCAAAACCACCGCTGTTTGACATTCTGTGGTTGCAACTCAAATGGATTGAGCACAAACGCACCCGTGGTGATTAAATACGCTTCGAGCCAAAAACCAGTTACGAGAGAATTGTGCAACACCCAAAGAATCGCAAAAGGAACACATCCGCAGTAGAAGGCAAGCGCGATGGGATCTCTTTTTCGATTCACATAATCGAACATCGTTGTTATCTTCCACCGCTATTAATACAGGCATTCGCTTTCATCATGGCATTCGCCGCACCAACTACGGCTCCCACCGGTCCAGCCTTTTCGGCAAGGTTTTCTACAGCAGGGCCATATTGCGCCACGGCTCCGCCTATATTTGGCATTTCGATGGCGCTTAGGCCTTGACCTATTCTATCGGATTGTGATGCCACTATCCCAACCTCGCCAATTGCGCCCAATGTGCTGTCTGCTTTGCCAAAGGGTGTTTTAGGATCATCCATGAAATGCCCGGCGAACGGAACCATGCCTACTTCAGCATTTACTATACATCCTAGATCGTGCGAGGCCTGCATTCCTGCCACTTTGACAGCCATCAGCTTTTGCTGGTCTGTGGGGGGAGCAGAAGGGTTGCGGCCCGAAGGTACGGACGAAGGCATAAACCAATTCTTACCATTGTCGTCATAAACTGTAACGCATATGGCCCCAGAAGGACAGCCGCCGCTATCTGCCTGTTGGCTAAGCGATGCCGCATTTGCAAGACCGGTATTCGCCTGGTCGCTCCAGTCTCCGTTGGGAGCATGGAAGTGGGCTGGATCGAAATAGGTTCCTCCAGCTTCTTGACATTGAGTGCTACTTCCCGTGCTGTTATCCTGGGCTGAATCGTAACTCCCATCATCCCACACACACTCCTCCCCAGTCGGATCGATAAACTTTAGCGGATTATTCAGCACATAGCTGTACTGATTCCACGTTTGCGGGTTAGATGCGTCAGCCACAAATATGCCGATCGGATCCGGTGTCATAAACCTGCCGTACTGCGACGAATTGTACCTCGCGCCAAAGTTATCCAGTCCGGATTCGGCGTCGCGTTCTTTGCCGGTAAATTTATAATTATTGCCACTAGAAGGGCTCGTCACGTCCCGCTCTCCGCCATATGGGTAGAAATCGGTGTCGTCGAGGACCGTCCCAGTGGAATTGGCTATGACTCGGGCGGTTCCAAGGTGATCGTCAAAGTAATAGTCGACCGTGCTGGAATTTCGCTTTGCGATCCGCTTCCCTCCGAAAAAGACATACTCATTAAAACTGCTGTTCGATGTGCTCCCAGAGCCGTCGGTCTCATCGAGAACATTCCTACTGGTATCGTACCAATACAACTTATACACCGATCCGCTCGCGGTCTTTTTTACTCGTCTTCCATCGCCATCGTAAGTGTAGGTCACACCGGCCGTCGATGTAAGCTCATTATCAGCATTGTACGCATATGTAGTCGGAAGGGGCGAACACGAAGGAGGCGTCCCGGCCGCCGAGCCTACTTTATTCCCAGCCGCGTCGTAACAGGAGCCTGTATCATGGTTGTTTGAATTCACAGTGATGCTAAATCCGCTTTCCTGCATGCAGCCGCCATACGGATTTGTCGGGTATGTGCCACTCGGCTGCGAGATGGAGGTAAGGTTTCCCCATGGATCGACGGAATACAACTCGCTCCAACAGTTCGCTGAACTAGTCCCATAAGTCGAAGTCGTCTGTGCCTTTCTAATTCGATTCAAAGAGTCGTAGCAGAAGTTCTGGCTCCGCGATGACGACGACGCTTTGTTGTTAGAGATTGCAGCAACATCTCCGTTGTTCGTCGGGGAACCGAAACTGGTTGAACAAGGAGTATTCACAGAAGACAGATCGAAACTATACGAATAGTCCAGCACGTTGCCGTTGTGGGCGGTATCCGTACATGTGGTGGGAGCTGTGCCGGTGTAATTCACAGTAATTCGGCATGGCTGCAACCTATTGTTGTAATACGCTGTGGTGATCAGGCTAGAGCCGTTCTGCAGGGACGCCAGCGAACCCGTAGGGGTATAGCAGGCTCCCGTTAACGAACCAACAGTCAAAGCAGATTGGCCATTGGGGCAAGTCGTTGGCCCGGACGCATAGTTGATGCTATTAGTGACATCTACTGCCGTTGTGGACTGCGCCGCGACATTCGGTGTGTAGGCTATTGTGCTGCCACCTGGGTACGTTATTCGGGCGATTGAGCCATCAAAATTATAGGGGTAGGATGTTGTCGCATAAGTTGTCATCTTCGTCTGGCTGTTGGTCGTACGCTGGTCAGTGGCTACACGTCCCATCGTGTCATAGCTCCACGCTTCGTTTCCTGCCGCATCGCACATCGCGGTGCGGTGGGGCTTTGAATAGCTGTAGGGAAACGAACCTGGAATGGTGCAGCCCGATGGCGATACGCCGTCGTAAGCATAGCTCACCGAAGGGTCGCCATTCGTGTAAGTTTTGCCTGCCAGCCGGTTGAGCGCGTCATAGGAATAATTAGTTGTGGCAGTCGTGGACACACTGGGTTGGTTCGGTGAGGGCGCAGTTTTGGATGTCAAATTCCCATTTGCATCGTAAGCGTATTGAATCGATCCGGCTGGGAAGGACGAAGTTGCTGACGCGGGACACGTGACGTTCTGAACCTCCGGGTCCGCTGCGCACAGCAACCGCGCAATCGAATCGTACGTAAATGTCCGATTGCGGGAGCTGCCTTGCGCGACTGAAATCAGATTGTCGAGCGTGTCGTAGGCATAGTCGGTTTCGTAGTTTGAACCTAATGGATCTTCCCAAACGCGTGTCATGCGCCCGAGGCCGTCGACGCAGCTTTTCCGCTTGTTTCCTGCTTGTTCAGTCACAGTCGTGCAGTATATAGATGAAGAAGATGTGTCGCCATAACTGGTCGCCACCGTGCCGCCATCTTGTGTTGTCAGAGCGGTGATCCGGCTCAGTGCATCGTAAGAGTAGGAGGTTGTGCCGTAGGTTGCGTCGCCTGTCGTGCAGTATGGATTCGAGACGGAGGCCTTTCGTCCGGTTGCGTCATAATGCGTGTTCGCATACACAAGTCCGCCAGAACAGGTGGAAGAAGGTACCACCGTCTGCGACTGCATTAACCTCCCAACCCCGTCCACTGTCCCTACTTCAACAAAATTGCTGGCAGAAGTTATCTTTTCAGAAAAGACATAGGATGGAACGGTACTCGACGGGGAACAATAGTCCGCTGACTTGTCTCTGTAGCAGTAGCCTGCGTTTCCGCCGTCTGGATATGCAACATTCGTCAGCCGCCACATTACATCGTAGGTATTGGTGGCCGTCTGTGAATTCTGGTCGCTGTGGGTTCGTGTTAGGCCGGTGTTCCAATCGTATGTGAAATTCTCGATGTGTGTTGTACCGGTGCCAGTGGTTGGATACTGAACTTGGATTGGCAATGAATAGCAAGTTCCCGATGAACTTGGGCAATTCGAATCGTACGAGTAGGTGGTCGTATTGCCTTTTGCATCCACTGAGGTCTTAACCACGCCGGTATCGTAATAGGTCTCTGAATTCGTGAGATAGCCCCCAGTCGTATTCAACCAGCGCGAAGTCGAAGTCAAATTGCCAGGATGGGACCCTCCCGGCGGAGTGGGGTCGAGTTGCGTCGTAATGGAGGGACTGAGACTCGCCCCGTCAAACGCATAGGTTGTGTAAGCCTGTTGCGCGCTGCTGCCGTCAGTGACTTGAACCCATTCAGGCAAGTCGAGCAGGTTGTTGCTCAAATAGCTTGGGTAATCCTGGAATTCGTAACGAGTATTCGTAGTTCGGGTCGGCGAACTAGCTCCGAAATCGTATTCAGCTTTAGCAATTTGCTTGCCGTAGAGACCGTAGATACCTGGCACCGTAGTGGTCCCATAAGGATAATTATATGGTTCGTTTATGTAAGTATAGAACCAATAGAAGGGGAAACCACTATCGTAGGTGTAATTAATCTTACTTTGCTGCCCGGTCTGCCATTGTGTGGTTACCCAACTCGGGACAACATTTGCATAGACGGACTGCCAAGGGTCCAGACTCAATCCCGTTAAGGCGTTATACGAATAGTTAGTCGTTACCGTTTTAATTGGAGAGCCGCTTGTATATGAGCCGGCATAGTAATTCGTCAGAGTTTCGTAAGCAAGACAGCTACCAACTCCCATCAGATGCGTTGTGTCGTTTCCGGCTGGATCGGTCACAACTGTGCCTGCGCTGGTATAATAGTTGTAATTCCAAGTACTGGACGGATCGCCGGAATTTGGGTTCACCGTTCTGGATGTGACTGCGTAATTCCAGTCAATCTCGTGTGATCCGCAAAATGCTGTACCTCCCCATGTATATGAAATCGATCCTCCAGTCGGGAACGTAATACTCGTCAAATTATATAGAGTATCTGTGGAGTATGTGAACGTCCACGCCGTATTGTTGGGAAGAACGATACTCTGCAACATCGGAGGATTGTAGATATTGGGGTTTATCCCATCCAGTGTTTGTGCAGCCCAGAAATAGCAGAACGTAAGCGGGTATGTTCCGCTACTGTTTCCGCCATCGACATTCGCGACACCCGGTGGATTCCAGAACACCACGAAAGCCACTGGGTGACTGCCTGTGGTGCATTTGGAAATGTCGCTAGAAGAGGAACTCGATGTAGGTCCGGGGATCGTCCTTCCTACAGAGTCGGTCCAGCCAGAGAGGGTGACTGTAATCTTATTACCATTCGCATCTTCCCTGGAAGTAAGATTGTAAGCACCCGATGGATCCCCCCCTGACATTGGACCATAATGATCGCAGAAGCTAAGGCCCATATACGAAGTTACCATAGTATACGGGCAGCCGTTTATTCCCGAATAGGTAATGCCCTGTGAATCGACAACCGATTCTATCATAGAGTAACTTGGATACCCGCCACTTCCCGATGCCGTATAACCCGTCGCGTCGATTGACCGAAATATTGTTGGCGATGTAGGCGAAATGGGAACTAATTGGTGTACTCCGTTCGACGTTTCTACCGAGTCTTCGCATTGGCCAATGTACTCGTTTTCAATGCAAGTACTGCTCGCGTAAACCATATTCGTGTCGCGCACCAGAAAAGCCGCAGGTGTCCCATCGTATTGCCAGTAATCGTAAGAATAAAAATCGCCGTACACATATATGTGCTGCGCAAAGTAAGATTTGTTCTGGTAGTGCATCACCATGTCCAGGTTGAGTTTCCCGCCACGCTGCGGGTAAGAGATCAAGGGAATGTCCACAGATAGAGAACCATTCACGAGGCTTACGTTATCAATATCTCCCCCGTTGTACGATCCGTAGGGTTTCAGACCCATCTCGAATGTTGGATTGTCTTGCGCGCGCCCGATTTGCGGAGTCAGCGCGACAACAAACAAAATGACGATCCACTCAATAGCTCGAAATCGGTGCATGTGCAGTCTCCTCAGAATAGATGTCGAAACCATCAGAAAACCCGAGACGGGTTCCATCCCTTGCACAACATTGTTGAGGTGAAGCGATTTCAGGCTGGACATAGTCAGTTCCCCGAAATCGTCGCCCCGGTATTGAACGCAACCGATGAAAGCTGAATCTCCTGAACAAGAACATTTCTAATGTAAATCTCCATGTGAAAGGCCACGGGCGTGCCCTGCACCAGGCGATAATCGGAATAGCGAATCTCCTCCAAAGCGTCCACCTGGCTATTTCGATAGGGGACAATCGGTCTTTTTGGGTTCTTGGCGTCAAATGGATGTAGATAAAACGTCAGGGCAGTAGGCAGCAAAGTGGCGGGGTCCAAGTAGATTTCGTGTTCAGTGGCGCGTTGGAAGCCTGGGTATTTCCCCGCATCTGTGGGCGATGCTCCATTGGGTATCCGCCAAACCGCGATGTGCTCCACGGGGGTTCCATTTCTGGTTTCCGGGCCCACATGGGAACTAAGGTTGCCAGATGAAGACAATCCCACGTTCAGGAGCATCGCGGGAAAGGCGTTGTAAGGATGAGGCGAAAGAGCGGTTTGAGAAGGAGCCGCCACGGAAACGCCATCGGGTCCAACTGATTTCGCAGATGCAATCCCGTTAGAAACAGACCGCGTCATGGTTCGCGCGCCAGAAGGAAGGTTGACAACTGCTTGGCTGCGCTCCCCACTCGCCAAGGTAATGGAAATCGTGCCTGTCTGTTTTTCCTTGGTCTGAGGGTTGACCAGAATAGTGGTCGTCCCGGTCATCGTCACGTCCTTGATGGTCGATCCAGCAGTTTGTGCGGCCAGGGCTCGTTGCAGGAAGGCCGTCCCTTGCCCAGCCGTTGGAAGCTGCTGCGGCTGGGCTGGACCACTTGATGCCAATCCGGGCAATCCCGGAGGAGGGAACGCCTGCACTGGATTAGTAGTTTGTTGACACCACGCGGAAACGCTAACAAACAGTGACAAGAGCAGTACACCGAATCGTGCAGGACGCATGATTCCTCCACCAGACAGAGCTTCGCCGAGTCAGATTCCGCGCCGCGCGGAATTCGAAGAAGCATTGGATTCTTTCAACGCTTCAAAATGGCAGGGCCTGATTACGGAAGCGTTATAGTCGCACGTTATACTCGTGTCGCTATATCTTGTCAAGCATAACATTATATAGTTACGTTATTTTAATAGGCCCCTGTGGAAATTGTCCTTCGTTGCATGAAGAGTGAAGATATATAGTCATACCAACGAGAATGAACGCCGCTAAAGCTTTGTCCCAGGTTTCACTGTGCTGATGAAGTGGGCCGCCAGAGCGTTTGGTTCCTATTATGGTTTGCAAATTGCGTTAGAGGTATTCCCTTCGATTCCGCAGAAGCTTAGGCGGTCGGAGTCCGGTTAGAGTCCTGTAAAGAATAAGAACTGGTCAAAACTAGCGGGAATGGTGAGGGGCAAGACTTCTGCAATTGACTCAGTGTGCGTCTAGGGTTTCTTGCCCCAAGCATAATGGAAGTTCTTTACCAGTTCCGGGATTCCATTGCATGGCACCCAGCCGAAGGTATTCCCGCGCAGCTTCTCCGCCACCTGCCAAAGCTTCTGTTCAAAGCCCAGGTTTGCTCCGTTCTTTTGTTTTGCGGCTTCCGTTTTCTTTTTTGCTGACATTTATTTAGTTTTCATCCACCTGAAATTCGCAAAACTGCAACCCATTACAAGTAAGGGACTTATCCTCACAAGAATCTGAGACACAATATCACACAATTTTAATTTCTCTATTTGCGTAGAAAAGAAAAGTACGTCATTTCTCAGATTACGTTGAGGGCCTTAGTTTTCATTCCCGCAATTAAATATAACCAAACTATTGAGGCGGTCTAGGAACAGAAGAGACTTAAACGGAAGCTCTCCTCTAGTCCTCGAAGCGGGTGAGGAACCCGGCACCAACGTTACGTACGTTCGTTACGTTACGCGAGGGAGGACAAGATTCATTGAAACAACCCTGGATTGCCCCAAATCGTTCCCGGCCACATGGAAATTATCGCGCCGCACTTTCGGCAAGCGTTATCGCGTGCTGGGCCTTCGTAACCGCACGAACATTCAATATAGAATTCCCTTCGAATAATCTTGTGCGCCGATCTGCCGCGAACTATTGCGCGTCCCTTGCCGCAAATATCGCGAGAAGTTCGAAGTTCAACGCTTGGTCTTCCAGCCAGGGAATCAGCTAGAAAACCGATCTGGGCCTTTGGTGTCTTGGGAAAATCAGGATCATGGATCAAGGTCAAAATGTCAGAAGTTAGTCTGGGTACAAACTGCTCAGCATACGGCTTAATGCAATCTTCAAAAGCTGCAATAACCTGCTCTGTTGTTTCTGCTAACGATAACGGGCCGCTTAATCTGGGCCAAACCTCGGCAAGGATGATTCTGTAGCTTTCAGCACGTCCGATAACCCAATCGTGTGGAAGGTTCTTTGGCCGCCCCCTGCCCTTCTTTTCAGAAAATGTGTCAAGAGGTTTTTTGGCCCTGGAAGAGCTTTTTTTTCGCTTCGGCATTTTTGCGGAAACTTTTGACATCGGGGTGTCTGAATTTTACGGAAAATTCCCGGCAAATGGGGAGGAATTTCACGGAAAGTCAAATCCAGTCCCGACTGCTCGAAACGCTGCCTTCGCAAGTCATTCTGAAAACTGGGCTTAGGATGCACTCATGCGACACGAATTTTGCCCCCGAGGAGGTTTGGAAACATGGCGGTTTTGAGCGGAAAGCGGATGTTCCCTTGCCCGGTCTGTACTGACCCACGCGAGGTCCGAATCACCAAGAAAGACAAGCCGTACATAACGTGCGACCCATGCGGGATTCAAGTCTTCGTTCGAGGCCCCGCCGGGATCGATGCATTCAATCGATTAGTGGACAAGGGAGACGGAGAGGACCTCTGGACCAGGCTAAAACGGATGGAACGACGTTACCGGCTGAGATGCGCGGAGTGCGGCTGGCACTTCTGGATTGAATCCGAATTGGTCAAGACCAGCATGCTCGATGGCAGCCTAAAAGGATTTCGTTGTCCCGGAAAGAATTGCGGCGCAATCGTTCCTTGGGAGGAAGAGGAAT
>Ga0265342_10002513_pt1 | contig 15786 bp, 20 predicted proteins | sample 4CB327metaG_FD_203125 | JGI IMG/M metagenome (GOLD analysis project Ga0265342, IMG submission 203125) | Rhizosphere microbial communities from Carex aquatilis grown in University of Washington, Seatle, WA, United States - 4-CB3-27 metaG | ecosystem: Host-associated > Plants > Roots >...
AGTAGCCAAGGTTGAGCATCTTTCCTTTCACCTTGACGTACGAAAACCACTTCTTGCTGCCCTTGTTCCAGCTCACCCCTAGATACTGGCTCGACTTGGCAATGTGGAGATTCTCCAGGTTCCCACGATGTGTGACCTCGATCAGGTTGTTGCTCTGGTTATTCAATCCGTCGCCGTCTTCGTGGTCTGGCATCATTCCAGGTGCGATGGGGCGCCCGAGCTTGCGAGCCAGGACGAGGCGGTGCATGCGCACTAGCTTCTGTCGAGGCCCTACACCGTCGGGGTTAGGTACGGCCCGCACTGCATAGAACGTGTGCGGCCTCCGAACCGCGCGCCACTTGACCGCCGAAAGGGCTGCGAAGTCCTGGTCGTCGACGATGGCCACCTTGTCTTGGGTTAACCTGATTTCCTTCATGTTTCACATTAATCATTGTGAGAAATAGTTGTCAACTCTATTCCCATGGCGTAGGGTAACTGGATGCCAAAGAGTAAGAGCAAAACGGTAAAGGCACAGTGTTCAATGAGCGACGGCGAGAAGATGATCTGGGCGGTGGCATTTGTGGGGTCCTACGAGAAGATGAAAGAATGGCAGAACAGCACCGACTGCACGCTTGGAGATGGAGACGGAAAGGAGATACAGCGGATGTGCCAGGCCGCACTCCATCCCGTCGAGGATGCGATGGACGCAGTCCTGGCGGCGCGCTTGATGGCGCTTCCTAACAATGAACGCATGGAGGACGACGATCCGGTTGCCAGGACCTTTGTCAGTCCCGGATGGGATGTGACTATGGCTATGCTGCGCGCGATGCTCGGAACGGTTGAGGGGTAAGCACATGCCGAGAAAAAAGAAGGAACCAGTGGTCAGTCACCGCAATGCCGTTGCCGTGCGATTTCAGGACGCGCAGCTTGCCGCCGTTGAGAAGGCGGCCACGGCCGACAAGATGAAGATCTCACCTTGGATTCGAGACGCCGCAATCGAGAAGGCGAAAGGAAAGCGCAAATGACCAAGCGATCCCCATCCAGGGGCCAAGAATGGAAAAGACGCGACGACTCGGGATACTTGGTGGTCGTCGAGGAGTTCAGCAAAACACTTGGACTGGTAGCTTTCGCCGACGAGGATGGGTATGGGTATGGGCAACCGATAGAGGGTTTCCTGCGCGATTTCAGGCCGACTGGGAGGAGAATGAAAGCCTACAAAAAGAAGACGCTTCCAGCGCTGCCCAAAGAGGGATCACGATGGATCGTGGCTAAAGGGAGTGGCCGAGGAAGAATCGTCACGATCACGGAGGCCATACAACCGTTTCTCGGCTGGACCAGGACCATTCACGGCGTATTCGCGGACACCGGAAGGCGGGGCTCGTGGAAGCCGGAGGAATTTGTTAATGGGAAGAGGTTTCTTCCATCGCCGAATCCAGCGCGAACAATCGAGAAGGCGAAAGGCAACAAGCAATGACGTCCGCTGATGAACGGGCTCGGCGGATAGTGCTGCGCGAGCTGCGCAAGCCCGACTGCTGGAAGATCGGTTGCATCAACATCTTGCCGGCATGGAGGAAATACGCATCGGCATGGAGCGCCGAGATCGAACTTGGCAAGGGTGGCGCCCGCATGCTTGCTAGGGCGCGTGAACTCAGAGAGAAGTGGGAGGATATGGTAAGGACAGAACCTTCTAAAAAAGTTCAGAACGACGGCGTCTACTTCGAAGCCCAAGAGCTTGCGCGAAGGGGTCGCATCTCGGTGGCCAATGCGGGCGTTGCCCTAGGAAAAGCTGGTAAAGAATTCGAGAATGTCGTTGACGACGTCCTTGGTCGATCGGTGACGTGGAGCGATGATGGTAGTCGAGCTTCGATCGGCGAGCTGACCAAGGTCGCACAGAGGGACGCTGATGTTGATGATTGGAACAGCGACGGAGAGGTGAGAACTAAGTTCTCTGTAGATTGTTTCTGTGTGTGGTGCCTCGGGGTTGGGTGTATAGACTGCCTTGGGACGGGCAGTTCTGAGGGATATTTCAGCGATCTAGATAGACGCGTTCGAGGTGTTACGCCGGAACAAATGGAGATCGCCGCAGACGCGTGGCACGCGATGGCCAACGGGGATGAAGTGGATCCGATTGTAAAGTCTGACCCTATTACTAAGTTCATGATCTCCGAGGACAATCCGATCGATTCCTGGCTTTGGCACTTCCATGCCCTAGATGTGTTTAAGTCAGGCGAGGCATGCAACATCATTGCGTCCATTTACATGTCGGAGGCGAACCGATGAAGAGAGAAGAAAGGGTTTTGGAAAAAGAAAATCCGTTCACTTCACTGCGTCGGTATCGATGGACCGGAAAAGTAGCGAAGGCGAAAGGTAGTCGACGATGATGTCAAAGTCTCCGCGGCCTAATATCGCCCCTATCCTTGGCCGCGAAATGGACAGGCTGTGGAATTTCATCTTCGAGCACAACGTCGAAGAAAAGCTGACGAAGGCATGCGGAATCTCCATCAGAACTCTATGGAAGGCTTGGGGTGGGGTACCAGTTTCCAGGCGAACCAGAGACGCGATCGCATCCGGCCTTGGCAAAGTGAGGGTGACGACTGTCGCTGGACGGAAAACTTTCAAGGCGAAAGGAAAGAGCCAATGAGGACCAAGCGACAAACGAAGGTGGGGCCAGGGATGGCCGGATACCTTGCTGCACAGAGGAGCTACCGGGAATTTTTGCGGAAAGGTGGCTTCCCCAATCTTCTGCGCAGTTCACATGCGGGCCGCCACACGGTTGAGCTGTCCGAGCCCGTGGCGTTCAAGGGCATCAAGAGGTCCTCGCTCTCTATCAACCTGGACATCATCGGCCCTGTGGACCTTTCCGATTTCTACGGAAGCGCCGAGGGCAGGGAATCATTCGAAACCGACGTCATTCCTCCGCCCCTGTATCAGCACGTCGCGGCCAAGGCTGCTGGCGTTCCGGTGGAGTTCATCCGCAAGCTAAGCCGTCTTGATGGTCTCAAGGTATCTATGATCGTTCATCGCTTCATGATGAGATGACACCAGATGACCACCGTCAACGATCCCTTGGATATCTCGGATCCCATCGGCGGTGCACCTGGATCCTTCGCCTACGTCACGGGCAGAAACGCGAACCTCCTCTCGGTGCTCGACATCTCTACTGACGAAATCCGTTGGATTTTGCCTATTTCGGCACAGTTCACACAGGCGGATATCACTTGGTTCTCCAGCGGATGCGTAGCACGTTTTAGCGAATAGCCACCCCCGCGTGCCACCCTGGCACCAGAGTGGCGGAATCCCAAGAAATCACAGATCTGCGGGCGAAGATCTCCGAAGCTAAGGAGGCCTTGCACCGGGTTTACCTCGGCGACAAGGTGACCGAGGTTGGCTTCGGCACGAACCGCGTGACCAAGTGGGGCCAGGCCAACGCCCAGCAGCTTAACGCGTATATTTCCGAGCTGGAAGCCCAGCTGTCCAAGCTTCTCGGCCAGCCCCGCCGAGGTCCGATCTACCCCGTGGGGTTCTCGCGATGAGCGAGATCACGCTGCTCGACAGCCACGGCCAGCCGATCGCCAATACCCCGTACCGGCAAGCACTGCCCGATACCGCGCACTACTCGGCCAGCCACGAGGCGCGCGAACTCAAGACCTGGAATCCATGGCTGTCGTCGGCCGACCGGGACATGTGGGGCGAGGTCGACACCATCGTCGCCCGCCAGCGTGACATCGTCCGCAACCACGGCCTCGCATCCGGCGCGATTCAGACCCTCGTCGACAACGTTATCGGAACGGGCTTCATGTTGGCCCCCAAACCCAACGTGAGGGTGCTCGGGTGGACGCGCGAGAAGGGGCGCGAGTGGGCGCGCGACGTGGCGGCGCAGTTCCGCACCTGGTCCGAAACGAAAGAGTGCGACGTCGCTGGCGAGATGAACCTCGGTAGCATGACGGCCCTCGCGTTTCGCACGGGGCTCATGCACGGCGAAGCGCTGGCGCTGCCCTACTACATGGAGCGCCCTGGGTCTCCGTGGCGAACGCGGATTCAGTTGGTCGACCCCGATCGCCTGGGCACGCCGGGGGATAGAATCGGCGACCCCACCGTGCGCATGGGCATCGAGCATGACACCTACGGCGCCCCGGTGGCGTACTACGTGTCCAAGCGGCACCCGTACGACATCAACTACTCGACGTTCGGCCTATTCGAATACGAGCGCATTCCGGCGCGCACAGAGTTCGGCCGGCGCCGCGTGCTCCACATCCACGACCAGGAGCGCACCGGGCAGACGCGAGGCAAGCCGATCATGTCCTCGGTGTTGCCGAAGTTCCGCATGCTGAGCGACTACCAGCGCAACGAGATGAAGAGCGCGATCGTCAACAGCATGATCGCCGCCTTCGTCGAGAGCCCAATGAACTCCGACCAGCTACTCGACATCTTCGGAGGCCCCGCCGGAGATCGCGTGGCAGGTTTCAGCAAATACACCGGGGAGCGCGCGGCGTGGGAATCGAAGCTCGACGGGGGCGCGGTGATACCGCTGTTCCCCGGCGACAAGATTACCCCGTTCGTGCCGAATCGACCGACTGAGATCTTCGATTCCTTCAACGTGACACTCGCGCGCGAGATTGGCGTTGCCGTTGGGATGCCGTACGAGCTGATCCTGAAGGACTTCTCGAAGACCAGCTACGCGAGCGTGCGCGCGGCCCTGATGGAGGCGTGGCGGTTCTTCGCCGGCCGCCGCAAGTGGATGACCGACAACTGGTTGCAGCCGGTATACGAGTTGTGGTTGGAAGAGGCCGTCAACCGCGGGTCCGTCGCTGCACCTGGGTTCTACGACAAGCGCGCGGCCTACTGCGATTCGCAGTGGATCGGATCGGCCAAGGGCTTCGTCGACCCGGTTCGCGAGGCGCAGGCCGCCGAGGACCGTATGCGCATCGGCATCTCCACGCTCGAGCGCGAGGCGGCCGAGCAGGGATCCGACTGGGAAGAGCTGCTTGAGCAGCGGGCCGTCGAATTGAAGATGATGCGCGATCTCGATATCCCGCTATCGGCAGTAGGGGCGGCCAAAAACGCGGGCGATGTTCTTCCTCCGGACCAACAGCAGAGGCAACAACCATGAGCGAAGCGCGAGTCATTGCCGCAATCCTTGGCTCCGAGTGGGCGATCACACCGGACGCCCTCCAAGGGATCTTGTCCATCGCCAAGCGCGAGAACGAAGCCCCGGAGGCGGTTGAGGCGCGCATGGGGCGTCCGCTAGAAAACACGCACAAGACCGAGATGCGCGGGAGCGTTGCCGTTATCCCAGTCGTGGGCCCGCTGTTTCGCCGGGCCAACTTGTTCACCCGCGTGAGCGGGGCCACCAGCTACGACGTAGTCGCGCAAGATCTACGCGAGGCCGTTGACAATCCCGCGGTGAAGTCGATCCTCCTGAACATCGACAGCCCTGGCGGCATGGCCAGCGGCGTGGCCGAGCTCGCCTCGCACATCGCCGACGCGCGCGCCAAGAAACCCGTGGTGGCCTACGTCGGTGGCATGGGTGCGAGCGCGGCCTACTGGCTGGCGTCCGCGGCATCCACCATCGTGGCCAACAAGACGGCGCTTCTCGGATCCGTCGGCGTCGTGGTCGGAGTCGGGAAGAAGGACGGCCAGGAGGAGATCGTCAGCAGCCAGTCGCCCTACAAGCGGATCGACCCGTCCACCGCAGAGGGTCGCGCACGAATTCAGGCCACCGTGGATAACCTGGCCTCCATCTTCATCGCCGACGTCGCGAAGTACCGCGGTCACGGAGAGGATCACGTTTTAGCGAACTTTGGCCAAGGCGACGTAATGCTTGGTGGGCAAGCAAAAACCGCAGGGATGATCGACAAGCTCGGGACGTTCGAGGGTCTGATCGCCGAATTGAACGCAAGACCAACAGCAGAGAGGAACATGATGACGAAAGAACAACTCCTGGCAGAGCATCCCGGCTTGGTTGAGCAGATCAGGGCCGAGGAAAAGGCGGGCGCTGAGGCTGCGGCCAAGGCCGCCGAGATCAAGGCTTCTGCCGACGTCGAGAAAGCAAAGAGCGACGGCGCCAGCGCGGAACGCACCCGCGTGCTCGGCATTGTCGACCACGCCGAGGCGAAGGGACGCGAACCCCTGGCCCGGAAGCTCGCCGGCATGCCCTCGATGTCGATCGAAGGCGCCGCCGAGATCATGGGTGCCACGCCCAAGACGGTGGCCAGCGGACCCGGCGCGGAGTTCGACGCCCTCATGGCGAAGAAGAACCCGACCATCGAGGCTGACGCCCCGAAGGACGGCGACGAGGCCGAGATGTCGGCGTATCTCGGCCGCATGAAGGCGCTGGACGCGCAGATCCAGGCCGAGGCAAAGAGCGCCAAGGTTCTCTAACAGATTCAATTCGAAAAGGAGACACTGACCATGGATTACAACAAGGCCGCAGGAATCACTTCCGAAGGCACCTTGAGCCCGAGCACGCTGAGCGCTGGGGATCACCCGATCCGCACCGCCGGCGTCACACTGAAAACATCCCTCACGCTCTCGCGCGGGACGCTGGTCTTCCTCAAGTCGGGCCAGACCCAGTACGAGGCGTACGACGGTGGGACGCTCACCGCCGAGCCGTCGCTTCTCGGCCTGCTGGTCGAGGATGTCGATACCTCGGGCGGAGCGGCCTCGGTGGCGATCTACATCGCCGGGGACTTCAACACGAATTTCATCACGGTCGCTTCGGGTGGAGACCTGGCGACGGTGCGCGAGCGACTGGCGCAACAGTCGTTGTATCTGATGGACGCTGTTTCGGCGGCCTAACCTGGAGGACTTCGGAAAATGGACATCTACTCGACACCGGCACTCTCTCGGGTTGTGGAATCGCTCAAGCGGCCCCAGACCTTCTTTCTCGACAAGTTCTTCACCCAGGTGGAGAACTCGACGAGCGACACGATCTTCTTCGACGTGGAGGCCGCGGGCGAGAAACGCCGGCTGTCCCCCTACGTCCACCCCCTCGTCGAGGGCAAGGTCGTGGACTCGGCTGGATACTCCACCAAGTCGTTCCGGCCCGCGTACGTCAAGGACAAGCGCGTCCACGACGTGACCAGGCCGTTCAAGCGGATCGCTGGCGAGGCCATCGGAACCGGCTCGAACATGAGCCCGATGCAGCGGCGCGAGTACGCCCTTGCGAGGGATCTCAAAGACCAGCTCATGATGCTGACCAGGCGTTTCGAGTTTCAGGCCGTTGAGGCCCTGAAGCTCGGGACCGTGACGGTCAAGATGATCCGACCAGACAGCACCGAAGAGACCGTGGTGGTCAACTTCGCCCGCGATGGGGCTCTGCAAATCACCAAGAGTGCGGGCGAGCGCTGGAGCGTTGCTGGCGTGAAGCCGACCAATGATCTGGAAGACTGGGGCCTGCTGGCGTTGCAGAAGTCAGGAAGCCCCATTCGCACGATCGTCATGGACGCCTCGGCGTGGCGCGCGTATCGGTCGAGCGTCGACGTCGAAAAGCGACTGGATCTTCGGCGGGTCATCTCGGGCGAGCTCAACCTCGGCACGATGCCGGACTACATCCAGTACAAGGGCAACGACGGAACCTTCGACATCTGGGTCTACACCGAGTGGTACTACGACACCGCGACCAGCGCGGAAGTCGCCCTGCTCGACTCGGGACGCGTGATCGGCGTCGGCGATGTTCTCGGCGTGCGCCACTTCGGCGCCATCAAGGACGAGGACGCGAACTTCCAGGCCATGGAGTACTTCACCAAGTCCTGGGTCATGCCGGATCCTTCGGTGCGCTTTCTGCTCATGCAGTCGGCGCCCCTGATGGTCCCCTACCGCATCAACGCCAGCTTCAGCGCCAAGGTTCTGGCGTAGCAAGAGGGCGGATGGCGAGAAGCCTATGGAATGATGCCCGCACCAAAGGGGAGCGGGCATCATTCGACTACTTCAAAGAGGCCCTGACGATCAGGTCGGGGGCGGTGGTAGTCGAATTGATGGGCGTTCTCGATGCTTCGCAAGAGCGCAACGACCGCGTGAAGTCGCCCGACGGGACCTTCCCCGTTCTGGCGACCCTGTCTTGCTGGCGCTCCGATCTTGGTTTCGTTCCGACGGTGAACGAGGCAATCCGAATTGCAAGAGCAGCGTACCCGACCGAAGAGCAAGTTTACTTGGTGATCTCCGTCGACCAGACGAGCGACCTGCTCGTGATTGAACTTCAGGCCAACACCTCCAATGGCAATCCTTTTCTCCAGTGAGCAGCTAGACCACGCGATACGGGCGCTTCAGGCGTTGCCCGATGGCGTGGAGCGCGCTGCCGTGCCGGCGATGAACCGCGCGTCCCTGGCCGGGAAGACATACGGCGTGCGCAAGCTAATGGCCACCTACGCGACGAAGCGCGGGAACGTGGCCAAGACCCTGCACATCGAGCGGGCCACGCGCTCGAGCTTGGTGGCCGGGTTCACGTCGCACGGTAGCCGCATTCCCCTGGCGCTGTTCCAGGTGCGCCCGTCCGGGCGTTCGACGAGGAGCAATCAGCTTTCGGTCACGGTTCGCAGGGACTCTGGCGGCAGTGGCATCAAGCGAGGATTCGTCAACGCCATCCACAACGGCAGGATGACCGTTCTCCAGCGCGAGGGCAGCGCCCGCTACCCCCTGCGTGCCCTGTCCGGCCCTGCTGTACCCCAGATGCTCAACGAGGAGGGCGTGCGCGAGGAGATCGAGGCGCGCGCTACGGAGATGCTGGCCAAGCGGTTCGACCATGAGATCGGCCGCCTGCTACGGGGGCGACTGTGACCGATCCAGTCCTCCAGCCCGGCGGGTCGGCGCCGTTCAATATGACGATCCTGGGCGAGGCGCTGGTTCGTCGCATGACTGAGATCTTCGCGGACTTCCGGCTACCGAACGACAACCCGGATGTTGTTGTCCCTGCCAACTGGAACGATCCCGCGGCGGATCCGGCTCCGGTGATTCCCACCATGTTCGAATCTGTGACTGTCTACGTAGGCAGCATCAAGAGCCGAGCGCGAGGAGCGGACGGCAAAGAGGTGGAAGCAAAGTTTCCGCTCGTGCTGGTGAAGCCCAGGGCGTGCACCGACGACTCTGCCGTCGACGTCGACGGCGCGCAGCGCTCGCTAGTGCAGGTCGACTTCATGATCGGAACTCGGCGCATCGGCAATGACGGCTATCTCGATGTGACCGCGATGGTCGAGCGCATCCGCACAAACCTGCTTCGCGATCCGGTTATCGAGAATCGGGCGCGAATGGAGCTACCGTTGGATATCGAGATCGGAGACGACGAGTCCTTCCCGCAGTGGTTCGGTGTCGTGTCGGCTCGGTTCAACATTCCGCAACCCGTCGAGGAGATCGCCAATGAGTGAAGATCAGGAACAGAACGAAGCGCAGCCGACGGTCGTTGAGCCGATCGCGCACGCGAGGAAAGAGATCTACATCGGCCCGAGCATCCCGTCGCGAGGCCTTCAACAGTTCGTGGTGTTCGAGGAGATTCCCGACCACCTCATCGGCGACGAGATCCTTTCGCGCCTGTTCGTCCCCGTAGAAGATCTCAGCAAGGCGCGCGCGGCGCTGAGCATGGAGGGCAGCCCAGAGTGGACCGCGTACCGTGCCGCCGTGGCGGCTTTCCTTTCGCAAAAAGTGAGGTGACCAATGTCCCGAGGTGTAAGCGTTATCAATCTTCCGACTGGGGTGACGCCGCCGGTGTCGAGCCTCGCGGGTCTTCCGGTCTACGTCGGATCTGCCCCGATCCACATGAGCGCCGACAAGACGTCCAAGCTCAACACGCCGGTGCTGGCGAACAACCTGGCCGAGGCCACCGCCGCGCTCGGGTTCCTGGACGCCGCGGGCAGTGCTGGCGCCAAGAAGTTCGAATTCACGTTGTGCGAGGCCATGGCGGCACATTTCAAGATCGGCAACGTCGGCCCCATCGTGCTCATCAACGTGCTCGACCCGACCACGCACAAAACGGCGGCGACGTCTGAGGCGCACACTCTCGGCGCCGACGGAACTTCCACGCTCACCCACGCTCATCCGTGGCCCGCGTCCGTGGTCGTGAAGGTTGCAACCGTTGCCAAGGCGCTGGGAACCGACTACACATTCGCGGTCAACAGCTCTGGCCAGGGCGTTGTCGCGCGGGTTTCGACCGGCACCATCTTGGCCGGGGCGGCAATCACGGCCGAGTATGACTACCTCACCCCGGCCACCGTGGCGGCCTCCGACATCATTGGCAGCGTGGACGCGGCTACGCAGAAGAAGAAGGGCCTGGAGCTCGTGGGCGACGTGTTCCCGCGCTTCCGCGTGGTCCCTGGCCAGATCTTGGCCCCTGGGTTCTCCAGTGACCCGACGGTGACCGCTGTGATGCTGGCGAAGGCCTCCAGCATCAACGGCCACTTCAACGCCATCACCCTGGCCGACATCCCAGCGACTTCGGCCGGCGTGGACGTCTACACCGAGGCGGCCGCCTGGAAGAACACCAACAGCTACACCGCGGCCGACATGGCGGTGTGCTGGCCCATGGGACGCCTCGGGGACACCCTCTACCACCTGTCCACCCTCACCGCGGCTCGCGCCATGCAGACGGACGCCGACAACGACGGGATCCCGTACGAGAGTCCGAGCAACAAGACGCTGCCCATCGACAGCATCGCGCTCGCCGACGGGACCGAGGTCATCCTCGACACCGTTGCTGCGGCCTCGCTGAACGCCCAGGGCATCGTCACGGCGCTGAACTTCATTGGCGGGTGGGTGCTGTGGGGCAATCGGACGGGCGCATACCCCGGTACCACCGACCCGGCCGACGCATTCATCCCCTTCGTGCGCATGCGCGCGTGGAACCGCCAGGTGATCGTTCTGTCGCACTGGCAACGGGTCGACGATCCCATGAACCGCCGCAAGATCGAATCCGTGGTGGATTCGGAAAACATCCGCCTGAACGCTCTCGCCGCGCGCGGGTTCCTCCTCGGCGGCAGGTTGGAGTTCCGCCCGGAGCTGAACCCGACCACGTCCCTGCTCGACGGCCAGGTCGTCTACAGCATGATGTGGATGCCGCCGCCCCCAATGGAGGGCATCACGTTCAATGTCGAGGTGGATCCGTCCTACCTCTCAACCCTGTTCGCCTAAGAGGTGACCCATGGCCAGCAATCCAATCCCTGAGAAACTGATCAACTTCCGGGTCTACCTGGAGGGCGACAACCTGATCGGAGTCGCCGACGTCGAGCTGCCCAAGCTCGTCGCCATGAGCGAAACCGTGTCGGGCGCCGGCATCGCGGGCGAGGTGGAGAGTCCCGTCATCGGCCACTACAGCTCGATGACGGCGACGATCAACTTCCGCACCATCAACGCCGACGCCGGCACGCTCGCCACACCCAAGGCCCACTTGCTCGACTTCCGCGGCTCGCAGCAGGTCTACGACGCCGGCACCTACACGACGGTCCCGGTGCGGGTGACCATCAAGGCGATCCCCAAGAGCGTCGAGCTGGGGAAGTTCAAGGTGGGAAGCCCCACCGAGACCGCCGACGAGTTCGAGGTCGTGTACCTCAAGCTCTACATCTCCGGCAAAGAGCGGGTGGAGATCGACAAGTACAACAGCATCGCGCGTTTCGATGGGGTCGACGTCCTCGAAGGCGTGCGAGCGGATCTGGGGATCTGACCATGGCGAACCAAACCATCAAACTGAGCGTGCCCGTGAAGTGGGAAGACACCGAGCGCACCGAACTGGTGCTCGACCTCGACAGCCTCACGGGCGATGACCTGGCCTCGGCGGAAGCGGAAATGCAGCTTGCCGGCGTGGTCCCCGTCATGGTCGACACCAGCAAGCGGTTCATGATGTACGTCGCGGCGAAGGCGGCTAAGGTCCCGGTGGAATTCATCGGCAAGCTGAAGGCCTCCGACGCGACGAAGGTCACCCTGGCCGTCCAGGGTTTTTTGATGGGCTGACGGGTTCCCGCGGGCCCGGCGCTCCACCTCAGCGGCGGGCCAGCCCGATTCGAGCCCTGATGAAGACCGCGTACAAGCTCTCCACGGCCGACACTTTCACGCCCGTCTCGACGTGGATGGCGATGCCGATTCGCCAGATCAATCGCTGGATAGACGTAGTCGTAGAGGTTCAAGCGCAACAGAAGAAGGACTGAGCCCGTGGCAAGCAAGACGTACGACATAGCCTTCCAGATTGGTGGAAAGCTTCAGGCGTCGCTTGGGAAGTCCATGACCACGGCTGCCGGCCAGCTCGACAAGATCGGCCGGCAAATCTCTTCCCTGGAAAAGGCGCAGGGGACCTCGAACCGCTTCCGCTCGCTCCACAACGAGATTGACCAGACCCAACTGAAGTTACGCCAGGCCGAGGCCGCACTCAAACACCTGGGTCCCGCCTCCGCTCAGACCACCGCAGAGATGGCCAGCAAGTTCGAGGCGGCCACGTCGAAGGTGGCGGCGCTGCGTGCGCAGTTCCGCGCCGAGGGTGCCGAGCTTAGGAGCGTGAACGCGGCCATGGCCGCGGCTGGGATCAGCGCGCGCACGCTCGGAGCAGATCAGGCCAAGCTGGCAGCGCAAATCGCGAAGGCACAGGCAGCGCAGAAGCGCATGCGCGAGAACCAAGGCGCGCGGGCAGCGAACAAAGAGAAGTACCAGGACGCGCGAGGCAAGGTCAGCGCGGGCGTGGGTAACGTACTGGGCGTAGTAGCAGCAGCGTCGCCATTCGCCATCGCCGTCAAGCTGACCGCCGACTTCGAAGATTCGATCGTAAGGGCCGGAGCGCTCGCCAAGGCGTCAGCCCCAGAACTGGAGGCGCTGTCAAACACGGCTCGCCAACTCGGGCGCGACTACCGCTACACCGCCGTCGAGGCCGCGACGGGCATGCAGTACCTCGCTCAGCACGGGTTCAAGACCAACGAGATCCTCGCGGCCATGCCGGGCATGCTCGACATTGCGAGCGCTGGCGCAGTCGACCTGGGAGAGGCGGCCCAGCTAACGGCAAACATTCTACGCGGGTTCGGCATGGAGGCCGGGCAAACGGTCCACCTTGGCGACGTGCTGACCAACACGTTCACGAATTCGAGCACGACCCTGAGCACCCTCGGCGAAACGCTCAAGTACGTAGCTCCAATTGCGAAATCTCTAGGCGTGTCCCTCCAAACAACCGCAGCGGCAGCCGGCCTCCTGGGAAGCGCTGGCATCAAGGGCGAGCAGGCCGGCACCTCAATGCGCGCGATGTTCCTGCGCCTATCAGCTCCATTAAAAAAGGGTCAGAAAGCGCTCGATATCCTCAAAGTGAAGACGATGGACGCGCACCACAATCTGCGTCCACTCGCCGACATCCTGACCGAGCTGAGCGTGAAGATGCAGGGCCTAGGAACTGGCACCAAGGCCGGAATGATGAAAGCGATCTTCGGTCTGGAGGCGGCAACCGCCGCGACGGTGCTCGTTGGAGAGGCGGGGTCGGGAAATCTACAGAAATTCACGGCGATGGTGGCAAAGAGCGGAACCGCCGCCGAGATCGCCGCCAAGCAGAATGCGACGCTGAAAGGGCAATGGGACAACTTACGCGGAACAGTGGAGGATCTTGGAATCCAAGTCGGCTACACCCTCATGCCGGCCTTGAAGGGGTTTGTCGCCGTGACGGTTCCGATCATCAACAAGGTGACCGAGTGGTTGCAGCTGCATCCGCAGCTCACCGAGGCCCTCGTGTTCGGTGCTGCCGCTGTGACATCCCTGGCGCTCGCCCTAGCCGTGGCCGGCCTTATGTTCAACGGAGCGAAGCTCGCGATTCTGGCCACTCAAGGCGCGATGCTACTTTTGAACGCAGCGACGTGGAAAGCGGTGTGGGCATGGATGGCGCTGAACGTTTCAACCGCGCTTGTTGTTGCCGCAATAGGTGGGCTCGCCTATTGCGCATATCAACTCTACGAGGCCTGGAAGCCGGTTTCGGAGTGGTGGAACGAGATGTGGGACGGCATGTTCGACAAGGTCGCGGCGGTGTACAACGCCCTTCCGGAGCCTGTCAGGTTTCTGCTCTCGGGGAGTGCCCACGATTCAAGCCTCATGGTGAGGGGCAATGTGGTGTCGAACTTCGGCGCCAAGGCGCCGCTGCAAGCGTTCATCAATCAGGAGAAGGCAGCTCGGGACGCCAAGATCGACGCGTTTACCAACCCGAAAGCGGAGGAGCCATCTTGGCTTAAGAAAAAAACCTTCGAGGAGCCGTCTTGGCTAAAGAGGTCGGAGAAATCTCAGGGTGGACTCTCCGGTCTTGATAGAATTCGGCCAGGTTCGAGCAAGCGCGGCGGTGACGTCACGGTCAATCAGACCGTCAACATCCCCCCCGGAACTCCAGCTGGCGTCGGAAAAGAAATCGGAGAAGCCAGTTCGGCTGCAGCCAAGGAATTGGAGAGGCTCTTCCGCAAACTCGGGCGCGATGACAATCGCGACGAGGAGAGGACCGGCCTCGACTAGTCATTGCCGTTCTGCTTGGGCCGCGCACGGCGCATCGAACGTCACACCGTCCCGCACTATCACAGTGGTGCACTTCCGCAGCAGCGGGGCCACTATCGTCGCGTCGTCTTGGACTATGACCTGGTTTGCCTTCCACAACTGCGGCGCCTCCACCTTGGAGCCTTCGCCGACCCGTAGGACCCCGCAAGAAGTGAGATGGGGAGCTATAAGAACGGCGTCGTGATGCACGTAGATCCATCCGGTGACGACTTCTAGGGACGTGGCTTCGACTCGCGAGCCAGCCTCAAGGACAAGCCGACCAATGCTAACCGGACCGTCGAGAGTCCTGCTCTCCCCATCTGCCACCGTGATTTCGACTGGAGCCGGTTTCCCGCTGTTAGTTATCCACGGGGGCTGGGGAGTTGGGCCAGGGCGACCGCTTCCGCGTGCCGGCGTCACCAAGCCGCAACCTCCTGCCAGTGCCAGCAGAATGATAGCGATCAGTGTCTTCGCGTTCATGTCTAGGTTCCTTCCTTCTAGGTTGGGCGGATCAGGATCCCTCCATCCGCCCGCGTCGTCAACCCCCCCCCCTCCCGCACGTTTAAGCGAAGTGGGCTGGCTTTGGGCAAAGATGGTCCGAGGCCTTGTTTTGACCACCTACTCGACAATCCAGGGGGATACTTTTGACACCATCGCGTACGTCCAATACGGCGACGAGCTGCAAATGCACTGGCTCATCGAGGCCAACCCAGACCACCGAGAGATCGTGATCTTCCCGGCCGGCATCGTCCTGAACATCCCCGACCTGGGCGAGACTTCACGCGCGCCCGCCCCGCCCTGGATCACCAATGGGTAGCACCAAAATCAAGTTGCTCTACGAGGGCGTGGCCATCACCCAGGGCGATGACCCCGAGAAGCCCGGCACGTACATGCTCGACACCGCGGGCGACCTGCTTTCGTGGGACTACACCGACAACTCGGACGGAAAAGTCGACGACCTGCAGATCACGCTCATGAACCGTGACGGCCTTTGGCAGTCGGATTGGCGCCCACAGAAGGGGGCCAAACTTAACGCCACCATCCTGCCGGCGTTCGGGGACGGCGAGATCGTGATCGGTGACATGTGGATCGACGAGCTGGAGGTCGGCGGGCCACCCTCAGTGGCCACTATTCGCGCCACTAGCGCGCCACTCGCCGAGGATGAGGAAGGCCTGGGAACCATTCGCGGCACCAAGCGGACGCGCGCGTGGGAGTCGGTCACGTACCAGCAGATGTGCGACAGCATCGCTACAGCCGCCGGCTTGGACCTGTACTACCAGGGCGATCCCGTCGAAATCGAGCGCACAGACCAGAGCGAGGAATCTGACCTGACGCTGCTGAACCGGCTGG
>Ga0265342_10002514_pt1 | contig 15782 bp, 14 predicted proteins | sample 4CB327metaG_FD_203125 | JGI IMG/M metagenome (GOLD analysis project Ga0265342, IMG submission 203125) | Rhizosphere microbial communities from Carex aquatilis grown in University of Washington, Seatle, WA, United States - 4-CB3-27 metaG | ecosystem: Host-associated > Plants > Roots >...
TTCTGGAAAGCGCCGGGATCACGAAGACATTCGCCCTGATGGGCTCGACCTGTTCGTCCGTCGGGGCCAGCGACAGGTAGGGGATCCCGTCGCGCTCGGCAAACGGCAACGTCGCCAGGGCCGAGTTCGAGAATGCGGACCCGATGATGGCCACGACGTTCGCAGCTTTGAGATCATTGTAGGCCAGCACGGACTTGTCAGGCAGGGTTTGATCGTCCCTGGCGAGAAGGGCGAGCTTCTTGCCGAGCAACCCTCCCTTGGCGTTGATTTGGTCGAAGGCTAGCTCCACGGCCTTCTTGCCTTCACTGCCCAGGGCGGAGAACTTGCCCGTTAGCGAAGCGATCATTCCCACCTGGATGGTGTCGCTCTTCTCGCTCGCCCCTGGGCTTGGTGCGGGCTGTGCATTGCCTTCGGGCTGGGAGGCCTTTCGGCAGACGACAGCGGACAGGCCCAGCAGGGCGCAGAGAACGAAATACCGAGTAGCCTTCATGAGACCCAGCCCCCTTCTCCGCGGGTTAGAAGCTCGCAAACGCGTGCGCCCATCGGAGCTGGACCACATGGCTCGCAAATCGGTTCTCTACGGCGGTCTCGAAGTACACGTTCAGCCAGAATGCATCCTCGTGCGTGGCCACCCACATCGCTCCCGGCCCGAGGCCAAGAACCTGTTCTTTGGTGTCCGAATCGCTCGCCCCGTTGGTCTTGTTCTCCGAAATTTGTTTGAAATAGTAGCCGTTCAAGCCGGCGCGGAGGCTGATTGCACCAGTGCGCGCCTCATTATGCGGCAGGATCTCGACGGATGCCGTGAAATTGTCGAAGATAGCCTGCCCCGATTGCGTGCTAGACACCTCTGGCCCCTCGCCCGGATCCTTGTTCTTGAAGTTGTAGAGATAATTGATGCGCGTCGAAATTTCCAGCCACGGCACCGGCAGGAGGGTGGCGGCCCAGTACGGATTGATGCCCCATGTGTTGTGTCCGGGGTTGACGATCTTCGTCGAATCGTACTTGCCGGTCGGCGCGATGAGATCGAATTCAATCCGGTGCACGAATACAGGGTGGTGGTCGACGACAATCGGCTTGAATTGCGCGAAAGGCCCGAAGGTGAGGTCACCCAAGCCAAACCCGTTGTCGCTGAGCGGGACGATGCTGCCAGCTCCAGAGGACGCGCTTGTGTCAACAAGAGGGACGATGAGATTCAATCCCGGTTGGACGAAGGCACCCTCGGGCATCTTGAACGTATAGAGAAACTGATTGAGGTCGACCAGGACGTTGAGCTTCGGGTCTTGGAAGACGGGAGAGCTATTTCCGTGGATGTCCTTGTAACTCCCAGAGCCGATCCAGCTGAGGTAATTCAGATATATGAGCCCGTAGCCGGTCGGGTCACCGAAACCATCCATAAAACTAGTGCCGCCGGTGTTCACGGCTGGTTGGGCAGCGAAAGCCGTAGACGATGGAAGGCTCCAGCAGAAAGCAATCGTTGCAATGAAGGTAATGAAGGTCTGCAGCTTTCGTTCCTTGGCCATGTTTTCCCCTTTTCGGTATGAGTGATGATTGGTACAGCGTATCCCCATCTGGTCCAGGAAGTCCTCGCAAGGACACCGTCACATAATCACAAGTGTGAGAAGCCTGAGGCTACTGTGTTAAATTCAGTGAACGAAGTGGAGAGCCAACCACTACGGTGTTGAATTCGGTAACTGAAGAGCATGTTGTTGGCGCGAAGGGTGGTGTTCGAAGGTTCGTGCGAGGAGGGCACAACGGTAAGCCGCCCGGAAGACCTGCACGGCCCTCAGCTCGTCCTCGAGGTGTAGCCGGTGATGGTCGCCGACTCATCGACCACGAGCTTCGGATAGGTCGGCCCCTTGTCGCAATATTCTCGCATGCGATCCAAGTGCTGATTCTGATAGCAGATGGTCTTGGTCGGATCGTCATCGGTCCGACGCGGGAAGAAGGCGGTTCCGCAGGTCTTGCGTCGGGCAAGGTTGACCACGAGGCTGACCGTGGTTCCGGTCGGTTCGTCCCACGAGATCTTGTAGGCGTTGTCACCCGCTCGTACTGCCAGCCATTGGCGTAGGTGTAGATGAGGTGCTTGCCGATAAGCTGCCTGATCTCTTGTGTCTGGTTCATGGTTTGTCCGCGCGAGGGTGTGACTACCCTCGTCGTCTTTGGGGCTTGGATGACCAAGAATGGAAAAGGGTGCATTCCCCTGCCGCCGTGGGGAAGAGCGCCGAACTCGCTCCGCAGCGAGGAATGCGAAACACACCAGGGCAACTGTCGAGCCCGAGTTGGTCTTTGAGCTCTTCACTGACCAGTTTGGTCCGATGGTGTTGCTTGACCAAGTGGACCAGTTGCTCTCGCTTGGTGCACTTGGGAAGAGTGACAAACCAGAACTTGCTGGGTTCAGTCTCGCCCGGCGGCAGCTCTGACAGCAACCAGAGAAGAACCGATTCGCAAGCAACACGTTCCAAATTCGGTGGGCGCACTCCTTCGCGTCATTCTGATCTCAGGCGCACATTCCTCATCGCAGCATGGAAGTCAGCTCGTCGGCGGCCGATCGAAGCGGCGGCAAGAGCTTCGTCTCCATTTCCCGGACTGTGAAGCGGGCGGCCTGCGTGCCCACGTTGATCGCGGCGGTAACCCTACCCGCCAGGTCGCGAACAGGCACGGCAATTGAGCGCAGGCCGATTTCGAGCTCCTGGTCGACGATGCAATAGCCGCTGCGGCGTACTTCGTTGAGGATTTGTCGCAACTTTTCGGGGAAAGTGACGGTGCGCTCCGTGAACGCGCGCAGCTCGGCGCGCGCCAGGAAGGCGTCGAGCTCGGCCGGGGGCAAGTGGGACAAGAGGACCCGCCCCATGGAGGTGCAATGGGCAGGGAGGCGCGTTCCTACTGAGATATTGATCGACATGATGCGCTTACTCATCGTCGCCCGGGCGACGTAGACAATCTCGTTGCCACTCAGTGTTGCCAGCGAGCAGGCTTCTTGGACAAGCCCGCAGAGTCGCTCGAGCAATGGCTGAGCCGACCAGGCGAGCTTGTTGGACGAAAGATAGGCGTACCCTAGGGTCAGAATCTTCGGACTCAGGCGGAAACCCTGGTCATCGGAAGCCGCATAGCCAAGTTGCTCGAGCGTGTAAAGACAGCGCCGCACGGCCGCCCGTGGAAAACCCACGGCCCGGCTCAGTTCTGCAATCGTGAAGCTTTGATGTTGTTCGGAAAACGCGCTGATGACGGTCAAACCGCGCGCGAGCGAAGTCATGAAATTGAGGTCCGGCGGACGCTTGGAAATTCCCTTGGCCTTGGGCCTTGCGTGTCCGACGGATTTTGCGTGCGTCATTGCGCGCCTCGTCGATGCTGCGGTGGAACCCATGGCGGTCATTCTAGCACCGTTCGATAATCGCACACGGAGTGTAAAAATCGCCCTTGACCAGGTTTTCCGCCGAGTCCACAACAGACAAGCCGGCCGCTCTGCATTGCCCGATGGCGGCCAAGGATGAGCTGTGAGTCGAGTCCGACGTTCTTTTCGCCTGCGTAGAAGAATTCATACCGACCTTGACGTAATGGACGTCACCCTACAGGGCTCGCCGTCATCGAAATGAGCGAAGGTCTCTCCCTCGAATGCCTTTCGTGGCTGACCGCCGCGCCGCTCCGTTACCCCTCGGGTTGATCATGCACCACGCTTTCATTTGCGACGCTGTACGCACGCCCTTCGGGCGCTACGGCGGCGTTCTGGCGACCGTCCGGACCGATGACCTCGCCGCAGTCCCCCTCCGCGCGCTTATGGAGCGCAATTCCAAGGTGGAATGGTCTGAGGTGGAGGACGTCATCTACGGCTGTGCGAACCAGGCTGGGGAGGACAACCGCAACGTGGCGCGCATGGCCGCGCTGTTGGCCGGCCTTCCCGAAGCTGTACCGGGTGTCACGGTCAACCGTTTGTGCGGGTCTAGCCTGGAGGCCCTGGGTGTCGCGGCGCGCGCCATCAAGACGGGCGAGGCGTCGCTGGTTCTGGCAGGCGGTGTGGAAAGCATGTCGCGCGCTCCGTTCGTCATGCCGAAGGCGGACACCGCCTTCGCGCGCAACCTCAAGCTCGAGGACACGACGCTCGGCTGGCGTTTCGTCAATCCGCGCATCGAGGCTCGGTTTGGGGTCGACTCCATGGCCGAGACGGCCGAGAACGTCGCCGAGCAGTTCTCGATCTCCCGGGCCGACCAGGACGCCTTCGCACATCGAAGCCAGCGCCGGGCTGCCGCCGCCATCGATTCGGGTCTCTTTGCCGAGGAGATTGTCCCCGTCGGCGTGCCCCGAAAAGAGGGGACCGCTCGGGTCGACCGGGACGAGCATCCCCGGCCCGATACGAGTCTCGCAGGCCTCGTCAAGCTGAGGCCAATCGTCCGAGAAAACGGCACCGTCACGGCCGGCAATGCGTCCGGTCTCAACGACGGAGCCTCGGCGCTCCTGCTCGCTTCCGAGGCCGGCGCGAAACGGTTTGGGCTCGAGCCGCGCGCTCGCGTCGTCGCGGTCGCGGTGGCCGGTGTCCCGCCTCGTATCATGGGGATGGGGCCCGTGCCGGCGACGCGCAAGGTACTCGCGCTGGCGGGCCTCTCGCTCGAACAAATCGACATCATCGAGCTCAACGAGGCCTTTGCTGCCCAGGCACTTGCCGTGCTCCGGGAGCTAGGGATCGCCGACGATGCTCCCTTCGTCAATCCACACGGCGGCGCCATCGCGCTCGGCCACCCTCTCGGCGCGAGCGGCGCTCGGCTCGCCACGACCGCGACCTACGAGCTCCAACGTAGGGGGGCGCGCTATGCCCTTTGCACCCTGTGCATCGGTGTTGGGCAGGGCATCGCCTTGATCCTCGAAAGGGTCTGAGCCATGGCCGATCAAGCAACCAAGCAAGAGATTTTCCGCCGGCCCGCAGCAGGCACGCTGCCCGGGTATCTGCACGAGCCCTACCAATCGAGCCGAAAGCGCGCTCCCACGCAGCCACTGGTGGTCCTGCCACACACCCTCTCCGAAATCACAGGACCGGCCATAGGCTCCGATCTCGTAGTACCGAGCGCCGCCGATCTTACCCGTCAGCACCACGGAGAGCCCCTCGGCGAACGCATCATCGTCGCGGGCCAAGTGCTCGGCGACAACGGCCGGCCGTTGCGCCGAACCCTGGTCGAGATCTGGCAGGCCAATGCGGCGGGGCGCTATCAACATTCGAGGGACAACCATGACGCCCCCCTCGATGCCAACTTTACGGGCTGCGGTCACACGCTCACCGACGAGGAAGGCCGATATCGCTTCGTCACGATCAAGCCGGGGGCCTACCCCTGGCGCAACCACGACAATGCGTGGCGACCCGCGCACATTCATTTCTCGCTGTTCGGCCCCGCCTTTCTCACTCGTCTCGTCACGCAAATGTACTTTCCGGGTGACCCGCTCCTTGCGCGTGACCCCATTTTCAATTGCGTGTCGGACGAGAGCGCGCGCGACCGTTTGATCGCCCGATTCGACTGGGAGGCGACCCAGCCGGAATGGGCACTCGCATACCGTTTCGACATCGTCCTGCGCGGGCGCCACTCGACCCCCATGGAGAACTTGGCCCATGGAGCATGAAGGAACCGACAAGCCGTGCGAGACGACAGTCTCTCAAACCGTCGGCCCCTTCTTTCACATCGGCCTGCAGTGGCTGTTTGGCGAACGCGTTGCCGAGCCTGAGGCTGTCGGTCGACATATTGCTATCGAAGGCCGCGTGCTCGACGGTGACGGCGTGCCTGTCCCCGACGCCTTGGTCGAGGTCTGGCAAGCGAACGCGAACGGCCAATACGTGCATCCCGATGCCCCACAAGACATGAGCCCGGGCTTCCGGGGCTACGCGCGCGTGCCGACCACCGCCCTAGGCTCGTTTCGTTTCACCACCGTGAAGCCCGGGCGCGTGCCCGCACCGGGCGGAGGAATGCAGGCGCCGCATATCCTGGTGGCGGTCTTCATGCGGGGCCTTCTGCGACAAGCGGTCACCCGCATCTATTTTTCTGACGAGCCGTCGAACGAGGCGGATCTGGTCCTTCTGCGCGTACCGGCCTCGAGGCGGAGCACCCTGGTCGCAAGGCCAAGGGCCGGGGAAGCCGACGTCTTCGAGTGGAACATTGTTTTGCAGGGCCCCCATGAAACCGTCTTCTTCGATTTCTGATAACCCGCGCCGATTGTACGACGGGGTATTCGGCTCGCCCGCGATGGGAGAAGTCTTTTCTGATCGCGCTTGCGTGCAGGGGCTCCTCGATTTCGAGGCTGCGCTCGCGCGAGCCGAGGCCGAGGTCGGGGTGCTCCCGCGCTCGGCGGCGGACGCCATCGCTTCGCAGTGTCGCGCCGAGCTCTTCGACTTGGCCGCGCTTGCCCCAGGTGCCGCGCTCGTAGGCAATCTGGCAATTCCGGTCATCCGCCAGCTGACAGAATGGGTGGCTCGGCGGGAGCCCGACGCCGCTCGCTGGGTGCACTGGGGGGCTACGAGTCAAGACGCCATCGACACAGGCTCGGTGCTGCAGCTGCGGGCCGCGCTCGACCTCTTGGATGCTGAGCTTCTCCGCCTCTCGGACGTGCTCGCGCGGCTCGCAGACCAGCACCGCCACACAGTCCTACTCGGTCGCACGTGGCTGCAGCCTGGGCCGCCGGTCACCTTCGGCTTGAAGGTGGCGGGATGGTTGAGCGCGACCCTACGCCAACGGGAGCGCATGGCGGAGCTCCGTGGCCGCGTGCTCGTGATTCAATTCGGCGGTGCGGTTGGCACCTTGGCTTCGCTGGGTGCGCATGGCCTTCCCATCGCGATCCAGCTCGGCCGCGAGCTGGGCTTGGGTGTCCCGAACGTGCCGTGGCATGCCCAGCGCGATCGCGTGGCCGAAGCGGGCGCAGTAGTCGGTCTGCTCGCTGGCAGCTTGGGCAAGATGGCCCGGGATCTCTCGTTGCTAATGCAGGGTGAGGTCGGCGAGGCCTTCGAGCCAAGTGCCCCGGGTCGCGGCGGTTCTTCGACGATGCCGCACAAACGGAACCCGGTTGGCGCCGCTGCGATTTTGGCCGCCGCGACGCGAGTACCGGCGTTGGTCGCGACCCTCTTGTCCGCGATGCCGCAAGAGCACGAACGCGGCCTCGGCGGCTGGCAAGCTGAGTGGGAGACTTTGCCCGAGATCTGCCGGCTCACAGCGGGCGCGCTTGAACACGCCGTGGAGATCCTCGAAGGGCTCGAGATCGCCCCGGGCAGAATGCGCGCGAATCTCGATGCGACCCTCGGTGTCGTGCTGGCGGAGCCTGTCGCCTTGGCGCTCGCCCGGCACATGGACCGCGGTGAAGCTCACAGCCTCGTGGAGCAGGCGTGCCGGCGGGTGCTGACCGAACAGATGCCGCTGCGACTGGTGCTCCAGGAAGAACGCCAGATCACGAGCCGGCTTTCGGCCGCGGAGCTGGACCGCCTTTGCGACCCGTCCGAGTATCTCGGGCTGGCCGAGAAGTGGATCGAGCGCGTGCTGGGCGACCGTCGAAAGGGGAGAGAGTGACGATGCCCGCGCTCGACGTCCCGGGAGCCAGGCTCAACTATCGCTTGGACGGCCCAGCGGAAGCGCCGGTGATCGTGCTGGCGAACTCGCTCGGCACGGCACTCGCGGTGTGGGACGGTCAGATCGCGGTACTGGCGCGAACGTTCCGTGTGCTCCGCTACGACATGCGCGGGCAGGGGGCCTCGTCGGTCTCTACCTTGCCTGTCGATGTCCCGACTTTGGCTGGAGACGTGCTCGCGCTGCTTGATGCAACCCAGGCGGCGACGGCGCACTTCTTGGGACTGTCGCTCGGGGGCATGGTCGGGCTGTGGCTGGGGATACATAAACCGGAGCGCCTCAAGACGCTCATGGTCGCCAACACAGCCGCGCTCATCGGCACGCGGGCCGCGTGGGACGCGCGCATCGAACTCATCGGGAAGGCAGGCATGGACGCCATCGTCGAGACCGTGCTCGATCGTTGGGTGACCCCAGGCTTTCGAGCGCGCGCTCCTGAGCGCGTGGAGAGCTTGCGTCGCATGCTGCTCGAAGCGAACCGCGCGGGCTACATCGCGGCGTGCGCGGCCGTGCGCGATGTGGACCTACGCGGCAGCGCCGCCGAGGTGCGGGTACCGACGTTGGTCATCACCGGCGACATGGACACGGCGACGCCGCCATCTGACGGTCGTTGGCTCGCGCAGCGGATCCCTGGTGCGCGCCACATCGAGCTCGAGGCGGCCCACCTGTCCAACGTCGAGGCCGAGCCCGCCTTCAACCACGGCGTGGTCGGCTTTCTTTCGACCCAAGGAGAAACGAGATGGACGAACGGGAACGACTAGATCGGGGCATGCAGGTACGACGTGCCGTGCACGGCGACGAATACGTCGACAAGAGCATCAGTCGCCGAACCCCGTTCAACGGAGAGTTCCAGGACCTGCTCACGCGCTACGCCTGGGGCGAGATCTGGGCGCGCCCCGGGCTCGACCGTCGCACGCGAAGCCTCTTGTGCCTGGCCATGATGGTCGCGCTCAATCGTGGGGACGAATTTCAATTGCATGTGCGCTCGGCCCTCAACAATGGGGTTACTCGCGAAGAAATCAAGGAAGTACTACTGCAGACGGCGGTGTATTGCGGAATACCGGCCGCCAACAGCGCCTTCCACCTAGCTGCGCAGACCTTCGCGGAGATCGACCAGCAACCGGAAGGCGGCAGGGGTTAGACACTCATGCGGACGCAAGTGGGAATCATCGGTGCCGGCCCAGCCGGGCTCCTGCTCGCGCACCTCTTGCACCGCGAGGGCATCGATTCGGTGATTCTCGAAAAGCACTCCCGGGAGTACATCGAGCGGCGGGTCCGAGCCGGTGTGCTCGAGCAAGGCACCGTGGACATCTTGAATGAGCTCGGGCTGGGCGATCGGATGCGGCGGGAGGGCATGATCCATCGCGGAGTCCAGCTGGGTTTCGACGGCAGCAGGCATCACATCGACTTCGGCGCCTTGACTGGACGGGGCATCACCGTCTATGGCCAACAAGAGGTCGTCAAAGACCTCGTGGGTGCGCGCCTCGCGGTGGGAGGCAAGATACACTTCTCGGTCGAACGCGTCCGCTTGCGCGAGCTCGACAGCGAACGACCACGCGTTCGCTACGTCACCGACGGCGCGGAGCAGGAGCTCGAGTGCGATTTCATCGCGGGCTGCGACGGCTCGCATGGCGTTGCTCGACAATCCATTCCGGACGGCGTTCTCTCGATATTCGAGCGCACCTATCCCTTCGCCTGGCTCGGCATTCTCGCGAAAGCGCCGCCGGTACAGGATGAATTGGTTTACGGCTATCACGAGCGCGGTTTTTCGCTCTTCAGCATGCGCTCGCCCGAGGTAACTCGCCTTTACCTGCAAGTCGAGCCGCAAGAATCCATCGAAAAATGGCCGGACGATCGCATCTGGGAGGAGCTTCACGCTCGGCTCGAAACAGGCGACGGATGGCGGCTGAACGAGGGGACCATCCTGGAAAAGTCCATCACCGCCATGCACAGCTTCGTGGTCGAGCCCATGCAGTACCACCGGCTCTACTTGGCGGGTGACGCCGCACACATCGTGCCACCCACAGGCGCCAAGGGAATGAATCTGGCAATGGCCGACGCGCAAGTGTTGGCACGAGCGCTTGCATCCTACTTCAAGGACGGAAGTCTCGGGGCGCTCGAGCGCTATTCGAGAACGTGCCTCCGAAGGGTGTGGCGAGCCGAGCACTTCTCGTGGTGGATGACTTCCATGTTGCATAGATTCCCCGAGCACGATCCTTTCCAGCAACGCCTGCAGGTTTCGCAGCTCCGCTACGTGGTGCACTCGCAAGCAGCCTCCACGTCGCTGGCCGAGAACTATGTGGGATTGCCGATGGACTGGCGGGGGGCCCAAGATTGATGCCGCCAAAATGAGATGACGAAGATGATGAGATGGAGGGTTCGCTCAATCCACGTGTCCCGGTTCACCGGGAGAGAGGACGACTGCACATGTTCGATACGCCGATGTTGATCAACAACAAAGAGGCCAGCGCCGCTGGCACCAAGACCTACACACGCACGAATCCAATGAGCGGTGGGCCGGCCACACGTGCGGCAGCGGCCTCGGTTGCCGATGCCAACGCTGCTGTCGACGCCGCCGCAGCCGCCTTTCCCGCATGGGCAGCCATGGGTCCGGGTGAGAGGCGTGCCATGTTGCTCAAGGCGGCCGACATCCTCGGCTCGCGCACCGACGAGGCGATTGCGCGCATGATGAGCGAGACGGGGTCGACCGCTCCCTGGGCTGGCTTCAACGTCGCGCTCGGCAGCAACATGCTGCGCGAGGCCGCCTCGATGACCACCCAGGTGGGCGGCGAGGTCATCCCGTCCGATAAGCCGGGCTGCCTCGCGTTCTCTTACCGCCAACCGGCGGGCGTCGTTCTCGGCATCGCGCCTTGGAATGCGCCGATTATCCTGGGCGTACGCGCGATCGCCATGCCGCTCGCCACCGGCAACACGGTTGTGCTCAAGGCATCAGAGACCTGCCCCGCGACCCACCGGCTGGTTGGCGAGGCCTTACGCGACGCCGGCCTGCCCGACGGCGTAGTCAACGTAGTGACCAATGCGCCCGAAGACGCCGCCGTGATCGTCGACGCTTTGATCTCACACCCCGCGGTCAGAAGGGTCAACTTCACCGGCTCGACCAAGGTGGGCAAGATCGTCGCCGAGAAGGCGGCGCGCCACCTGAAACCGGTGCTCCTCGAGCTGGGGGGCAAGGCCCCGCTCATCGTTCTCGACGACGCGGACCTGGACGCGGCGGTCAACGCAGCCGCCTTCGGCGCCTACGCCAACCAGGGCCAGATCTGCATGTCGACCGAGCTGGCAATCGTCGACGAGTCGGTCGCCGACGCCTTCGTGCAGAAGCTGGCCGCCAAGGCGTCGTCGCTGCCAGCCGGCGATCCCCACGGGCAAGTCGTGCTGGGGTCCATGGTCGGACCGGAGGCCGCCCAGCGCGTCGAGGGGATGATCAAGGAGGCGATCGGTGCGGGGGCCAAGCTAGCCGCAGGTGGCACGCGGCAGGGCACGGTGATGACGGCCACCGTACTCGACAAGGTGACGCCGAAGATGCGTCTGTACAGTGAGGAGTCGTTCGGGCCCGTCCTATGCGTCGTCCGAGTCAAAGGGGTCGACGAGGCGGTACGCGTTGCCAACGCCTCCGAGTATGGGCTATCGGCGGCGGTTTTCGGCCGCGACGTGCTTCGCGCATTCGAGGTCGCCAAACGGATTCAGTCCGGCATCTGCCACGTCAATGGTCCTACGGTGCACGACGAGGCACAGATGCCGTTCGGCGGCACCAAGGGAAGCGGCTATGGGCGCTTCGGCGGCCGGGCGGCCATCGACGAGTTCACCGAGCTCCGGTGGATCACCATCGAAGACCCGAAACAACCCTATCCATTCTGACGGCAGCGCCGCAAGCCAAGAGCGACCACCCACCGCAGTGACCTGTGGGTGCGCGTGCACAAACGGGTCGGAGACAAGCTGTATCCCGAGATTGAGCGGGACTACAACCGCGTCGACACTCACACCGAGACTCTCGACCGGATGACCGGTAACGGCTATTCAGTAACGCGCATTCTCATCGGATAACGCGGGAAGCATGGCTCTCACTGTTGATTGGGCCGCGTTAGCTCATTTCGCTGAGCTCTTCCGACAGACAACCACACTTCATAGTAACCTTGAGCGGTCTGTCCCTGTCGTGAGACTGCATCCGAAGGCGGTGGAAGATGAAGAGCAAAAACAAGAACCCTGAGGAAACAGACCCCTACACCAACCATGTGATCGCGCGCGGACTCTCTCGGCGCAACTTCCTGGCAGGTGCGTCTGCCGGAGCCGCGGGGCTCGGTCTCGTCGTCGGTGCCAAGGACGCCGTTGCTGGCACGGATTCGGCAGTTCCGACACACGCGGACTTCGGCAAGAGCTCGGACGGAAGCGCGACACTCTCCTTTCTCCCCAAGCCCAAGCCGATCGCCGAGAAAGACATCAAGAGCACGCTGACGTTCGACGTGGTGGTCGTGGGCGCCGGTGCGTCCGGCGTCCCTGCCGCCCTGTCGGCCAGGGAGAACGGCGCCTCGGTGGCCGTCGTACAGAAGGCGCCGTTCGCTCTGTCGCAGGGAAATTCGGGCGCCGGCATCGACCTCGCGAACAGCGAGAAGGCCGGTATCGAGGCTCTGGTGGGCAGGCTCGTCGCCGACAACAACCATCGATGCAATCCCAGGCTCATACGCCAATGGGCCTACAACTCGGGTGAGGCTGTCCGGTGGGTCATCGATCGGGCCAAGAAGGGCGGCTCTCCCGTCATCGACCAGGGCAACGTTCAGCAACGCGCGATCCTCAAGGTCAACGGCTACAGCCTGAATTATGTCACATCCTTCTTCGGTCCGAAGCCGTACACGACCGGTGATGGCATGCGCCACCTGGCCATCACCGCCGAGCAGGCGGGTGTGCGCTTCTTCTACAAGACGCCTGCGGAACAATTGGTCCAGACCAAAGGAGGTGCGGTCGTAGGGCTCATTGCCCGCGCCAAGGACGGCAGCTACGTGCGGTTCCTCGCCAAGAAGGGCGTGATCCTCGCGACCGGTGACTATCAGAACAATCAGGCGATGTGCGACTATTTCATCCCGGACCTGAAGTACCTTGGGCGCAAGCAACTGGACAAGACCGGCGATGGCTTCATCATGGCTTATTGGGCGGGCGGTGTCATCGAGCCCATCGGCCACACCAAGATGCTCCACGATTTCGACGCCGGCCCCGCCTCGATGTGCGACATGCCCTTTCTGGCCGTCGATCGGGAGGGCAAGCGCTTCGTCAACGAGACCGTCGAGATGTCGGTGCTCAACAACTACCTGCGGGATGCCCAGAATGCCGGCCACTACTCGCAGGTGTTCGACTCGAACTACCTGACCCAAGCCGCGAAGTGGCCTGGCAAGCTGGTGCCGCCGGAGGGGCTGAAGAATTACATGCCGGACGAGCCGGGGCCGAAGAAGGGCGTGTTCGATTCCCAGGTCAACACGTACGTGGCTGGAACGCTCGAAGGGCTTGCCAGAAAGCTCAAGGTCGACCCCGGGGTCTTCGTCGCGACGGTCAAGCGCTACAACGAGCTTTGCGCCTCAGGAAAGGACGAGGACTTCGGCAAGCCTGTGGACAAGCTCGTTCCCGTCCAGAAGCCGCCCTTCTACGGCATTCACAGACGGGTGCGGGTCTCCGCGATCTGCTCGGGCATGCTAGTCGACGAGAACCACCAAGCGCTGGACGCCAAGGGCGTGCCAATCCCGGGGCTCTACATCATCGGCAACCTGGGCGGCGGATTTTACGGCGGCGTCGACTATCCGCTAACAGTATTCGGGCTGTCACTCGGCCGTTGCTATACGTTCGGCTATTTGACCGGTAAGCGGGTAGCGAGGCTGTGATGGGGGCGATGAACACACTGGGTGGGCCGCGCCTGGGAGGGGCTATGAGGAGCTTGAAGATGTCGAGACTACGTAGGTACCTTTATGTCCTTCCCATCGTCGCACTGATCGCCGTCTTCGTTGGCTCGGCCGGCAACCCTGCCGCCACGGCGGCAAGCCGCCCAAGCACTGCCGCCAGGGACTTCAAGCACTCGGCCCAGGGGATGGGCTGCCCCGACTGCCATGGGAAGGTCAAGAAGCAGACTCCGGTCCTAACGATGAAGTGCCTCGAGTGCCACGGTGACACGAAGGCGTTGGCCGAGAGGACGGCGAAGGTCAAGCCCACGAACCCTCACGACAACAGGCACTACGGCACGGAGGCGGACTGTGGCCTTTGCCATCGAGAGCACGCCAAGTCCGAGAACTTCTGTCTCCCCTGTCACGACCGATTCGACTTCACGGTGCCGTAGGCACCCGCGGCCCTCGAAGCCTGCGACGGCACCGCCTCCGGCCCACATACTTGCAGCAGCCTTGGCTACTTGAGTGGCACTTTTGAAGGTAGAGTTCTCGGGATCCAATTGACAAGCGAAGGTGGGCTGACCGAAGGAAGCGTGAAGACGATGAACGGAATGTCAAATATGCGAATTGGCAAGCGACTCTCGGCTGGCTTCGGCGCTGTGACCCTATTGATGCTAGCGATCACTATTGTATCGATTTGGGCGCAAGGTGCCCTGAGCGAGATCGATGAGAGCTCGTTCCGAACACAACAACGCGCCTTCTTTGCCGCACAGGCTTCAGAGAACATGACCGGAGTCGGGCGTGAATTGGCTGTTGCGTTGCTCATTCGGGACCGAGCTCAGAGGGAAGAGCGGCAGGAGAGGTTACGCTTCTACCGTGAGAACCTACGAAAGAGCTTGGAGGACTTTAGGGCATTGAGCCCATCCGAGAGGGAATTGCCCCTGTTCGACCGCATCGCGGACATCGCCAATGACGCAAAAGAATCGAATCAGCGTGTCACGAAACTTGCGTTGGCTGGGCAGGATGTCGAGGCGGCGAACCTCTTCATCACGGACAGCTTCCCCAAGATGGACAAGGGAATAGCGGTCGTCAGTGAACTGAAGAGTGTAGGTGCTGTAGAGGCTAGAGAGGCGCAGGAGAAGGGACGGGGATTTGTGACCTCGACCCGGCGAATTCTCATTGCGGTTAGCTTGGTCGCTCTGGCTTTGGCCGTATATTTCGGGCGGTCCGTCACACGCTCCATTTCAGGTCCTATTGGTGCGACGGTGAAGACCCTGTCCGAGGTCGCCAAGGGCAATTTGACGGTCGAAACATCCGCCCTATTTCTGTCCCGAAAGGACGAAGCCGGCGATTTGGCTCGCAATACCCATGATCTGGCCAAGAACCTGCGCGCCATGATCGGCGAAGTCGGCAGCGGAGCGCAAACGCTGGCCATGGCGTCTGGCGAGATGGCCAGCATCGCGGGAGGCCTCTCGACAGGAAGCAAGGAGGTGGCCGGGCTGGCCAACGCCGTGGCGGCGGCGGCGGCGGAGTCCAGCGCCAACACCACCTCGGTGGCGGCGGCCATGGAGGAGACCACCATCAAGTTGACCTCTGTCGCTGGCGCCACCGAGGAAATGAGTGCCACGGTCGGGGAAATCGCCTCCAACGCGGCGAAGGCACGATCCATCAGCAGCGAGGCCAGCGAGCAGGCCCAGGCCATATCGGCCATGATAAAGGATCTGGGACGGGCCGCACAGGACATCGGCAAGGTCACCGAGACCATCACCAGTATCTCGGCGCAGACCAACCTTCTGGCGCTCAATGCCACCATCGAAGCGGCTCGGGCTGGCGCGGCGGGCAAGGGGTTCGCGGTTGTGGCCAACGAGATCAAAGAGCTCGCCCAGCAGACGGCGGCGGCGACCGAGGACATCAAGGGCAAGATCTCGGGCATCCAGGCCTCCACCGGGGGTGCCATGGGCGACATCGAGAAGATAGCCCATGTGATCAAAGAAGTTGGAGACATCGTGGCCTCCATCGCGGCTTCCATCGAGGAGCAGTCGACGGTCACCAAGGACGTGGCCACCAACATCGCCCAAGCCAGCACGGGTGTGAAGGATGCCAACGAGCGCGTCTCGCAGACCGCGAGCGTGTCGCAGGACATCGCCAAAGACATCGCCAACGTGAACGGCACGGTTGCCACCCTGGCGAGCGGTTCGGAACAGGTTCGGGCCGGGGCCGCGGAGCTGACTGGCCTGGCCGAACAGCTCAAAGAGCGCGTGGCCATGTTCAGGATCTGAGCTCATCCGCGATGGGTGCTCTTTGCAAGTCCTGGGCATTG
>Ga0265342_10002515_pt1 | contig 15779 bp, 14 predicted proteins | sample 4CB327metaG_FD_203125 | JGI IMG/M metagenome (GOLD analysis project Ga0265342, IMG submission 203125) | Rhizosphere microbial communities from Carex aquatilis grown in University of Washington, Seatle, WA, United States - 4-CB3-27 metaG | ecosystem: Host-associated > Plants > Roots >...
ACAGCTTAAGTAAAAACGGTAAAGAAACGCCTTAGGATTTACTTCGATTTTTCGCTTGATCTCTTCCATCAAATCAGGATCAGGTTTTAGCGCACTACTTATAAGTAGTAATCGATCCACGGATTGCGGGTATTTTTCGGCAAAATCTGCCGCCAGGAAACTCCCCATGGAAAAACCTAAAATCGATATCTTTGCTAAACTTTGCACTTTTAAATAATCCGCGATATCGCAAACCTTTAGATCACTACTTAAAGCAAAAATATAATCACAAGGCAGATCTAAATGAGTAAAAATACGCCAATCGCATGCCCATCCCGGCAGGAAAAGCAAGGCATTCTTAAATCCACGGTCTACTATTTTAAAATTTTGCATAAAGCATCAACCAAAGAATCGATGAGATTTTTATCGTGATAAGCCATCAAAGAAAACCTTAAGCGCGCGGTATTAGCCGGTACGGTGGGTGGGCGTACCGCCATCACCCAATAACCCTGATCCTGCAGCGCCTGAGCGGTCTCGATCGCCTTGAAATTATCACCGATGACGACCGGCACGATCTGTGAATCGCCGTAAACATTAAATTTTTTTTCTCTCAGCATCTGGCGAAAATATTGCGCATTTTCTAACAGACTTTTACGCCGCAACGGTTCATCTTGCACAACTTTAACCGCTGCCAAGGACGCCGCTACAACCGAAGGCGGCAAGCTGGTGGAAAAAATAAAGCCGCGTGCGCAATTGATCAAATATTCAATCGTTGTCTTATCCGCCGCCAAATAAGCGCCAAATGAGCCAAAGGCCTTACTGAATGTCCCCATGATCAGGTCAACTTCTTCGCTTACGCCCTGCGCCTCCACTAGCCCGGCCCCGGTTGGGCCAAAAACCCCTCCGGCATGGGCCTCGTCAACCAGCAAGCGGCAATTAAATTTACTCTTTACCCCGGCCAGGGCTTTTAAATCCGCACAATCGCCGTCCATACTGAAAATGCTTTCCGTAGCAATCAATGCATTTTTAAAATCATTGCGTTTAGTTTGCAGTAAACGCACCAGGTCTTCAATCGTATTATGTTCAAAGCGGATCAGCTTGGCGCCGGATAAGGCTACCCCGTCGATGATACTGGCATGCACCAAGCGGTCGCAAAAAACCGCATCATGACGGCCGTAAAGCGCGCTGATAATCGCCCCGTTAGCCTGATAACCCGAGTTAAATACCAACGCCGCCGGTTTATGCTTAAATCTGGCTACGGCCGCTTCAAGCTCACGGTGCAAAGACAAGGTTCCGCTTAAAAGCCGGGAGGCACAACTGCCCGTACCGAATCGATCCAGCGCGGCCTTACTTGCGGCGATCAATTGAGGGTGTTGAGCTAAACCTAAATAGTCGTTAGAAGCAAAATCGATATATTCTTCACCATTGATCGTGATACGCCCTTGTGTGCGTGCGGTAATCGTTTTTAAGGTGCGGTAAAGCCCGGCGTCTTTGCGCCGCGCCAAAAATCCTTCTAAGCCATCCATAAGCGTTTTACTTCTTCAACCAGGCGCTGATCATCAATTACCGCACGGCCGCGGGTGGTAAGGTAACCGCCGACCAGCATTCCATTGGCGCCGGCCATAAAGGCTAAAGCCTGAAAATCTTTCAATGCGCTTTCGCGCCCGGCAGCGATCTTAACCACCTTGTCTTTAAGAATAATACGGAAAATCGCAATTGTCCTGATCACTTCATCATTAGGCAGGGGCTTGGCATGAGCCATACGCGTCCCGGCAATCGGCATTAAAACGTTGATCGGTACCGAATCTACTTTTAATGCTTTTAAGGTAAGCGCCATACTAATGCGGTCTTGCATTGATTCGCCCAAGCCGATGATCCCGCCGCTGCAAACCTCAAGGCCAACCGCCTTGGCGGCTTTTATGGTCTTAATGCGGTCATTAAAAGTATGGGTCGTGACCAACTTAGGAAAATATTCCCGCGAAGTCTCTAAATTGTGGTGATACCGGCTAAGCCCGGCGCGTTTTAATTGCAAAAATTCTGACTTTTCTAATTCACCCAAAGAAGCACAGGCGCCAATACCAATATCACGGCGCACGCGTTTTATTGTTTCCGCGATCGTATCGATCTCAGGTTTCGTTAAACGATTACCGCTGGTAACAATGCCAAAACGTTTGGCCCCGTTAGCTTTCGCCTGACGAGCCTCTTGAAACATCTGCTCAATGCTTTTTAAAGGATAAACCGCGATACCGGTTTTATGCCGGCCCGATTGCGCGCAAAACTTGCAATCCTCGCTGCACAAGCCGGACTTGGCATTGGTGATCGTACATAGATCCATGGCCATACCCATATGCCGGGCACGCAAGCGATTAGCCCGCGCCATCAAAGCCGTAAGCGGCATCTTTAATAATTTATTGATATTAGCTTTGGTCATTGTCAACCATTATAACAAATATGGTTTACAATGCAAGAGGATCAATCTTTGATATCCAGGAAGTGGTTCTTACGTAATATCCGCAAGGTCCAATAGGTAACAAAACCGATCGAGAAAAAGACGATCCAGGAGCGGCGGAAAATTGCCTTTTGTTCGCTGACCAGATGCACCAGAAAATCCGTAGCGATAAAGCCGACGATCAAACCAAAGAAGGTCGAATATTCGCGCTTTAGGACCATCTTCCAGGAAAAAGAAGATTTTGGTTTTCGCCAATGCTTTAAATTAGGGAAAAAAGCGCTAGTATGCTCTGCCCATTTGCGAAACTCATCGCCAAATTTTTCTTCAAGGAATGATTCCTCGCGGTACATCACCCGCTCATAAAAAATGCAAAACAATAACGCGAAGATCACCACAAACCACCATACTTCCATATATAAGACATAACCGAAAGCAATAAAAAAATTAGCCAGATAAAGCGGATGGCGCACAACCGAATACATACCCGTAGAGTTAAGCCGCTCGGCTACCTGCCCTTTGGTGTTACGGCCCGATGTCCCTTCCCTTACCCAGCCTAAGGTAACACAACGCAAGAACAAACCAAAAAACGATACGGCGATGGAAAAAATGCTCCAGATCATCTGTACGGTTGTGCCGCAACAATGCTCCAGCGAGCCTGCATCTTTAAAAGCGATCAGAACAAAAGGTAAGGCGACAAAGGGAAATGAACCCCGGCGCTTAAAAAGCCACTCACCACTGGTTTCAAAATGTTTTTTAAGATTCATGGGTTTAAGGGTTACTGATGCGGTCCGCCATACTTTCCCAGAACGAATTTGCCTCATCCGGCCCGGAAGTGGCGGCCTTTTTACCGCGCGCTTTCTTAAACATCCGCGCTAAAGCCTGGTCCGGCAAAGCATCAATGATCGTGTACAAACGTTTTTTATCGAGCTTCTCAATCCCCTTTACCACCTCTTGGCGCGTGATATCAGGAGATATCGCATAATCTTTCTTTATACTTTCCGGAAGGTCCTTAACCAGGTCATAGACCCGGGCACGCTTGGCAATAAAATCTTCATCACTCATCTCGTTGACTTTAACCGCATTATTTTTTCTTAGTTTATCAATATCGCTGGCCATGATACAGACGCGCATCACCGCACGGAAGGTCATACCGACCACCTTCTCGCTGAGTGTCGGGCTCACCTGAGCATATGCCCCGGCACAAAAAACCACCACAAAGATCAAAACCAGACAAACTAAAATTCTCATGGGGGCTATTATAGCAAAAAAAACGCCCTTGAATTAAAAGTTTTGAATAAACTGAGCTTCGGCATAAGGGCGATTTGACATTACCCTAGAGCAAAAGGCTTGATGGCCGAAGCGGGCACGGTTCGAACGAAGTGAGAGAGCGAGGCCTGAACGCCAGCGAAACCGGCTCGCAGGGACGGTTAAGCGTTTTTGCGGCAGGGTATGTCACAAGCGCACAAGAATCGGATATATGCCGAAGCGCAATTTACAATAGTTTCTGCTAGCAATATTTAAAATATTTTTTCTTGAAATATAGCGCTACATTGACCAAGGCGATCAAAACCGGCACCTCGACTAATGGCCCGATCACGGCGGCAAAGGCCGCGCCGGAGTTGATGCCGAATACCGCGATCGCGACGGCAATCGCCAACTCAAAATTATTACTCGCCGCCGTAAACGACAGGGTTGCCGACTTAGCATAACCGGCATTAAATTTACGGCTCATATAAAAGGAAACCAAAAACATTACAACAAAATAAATCAACAAAGGCAAAGCAATGCGTAATACATCCAAGGGAATCTTGACAATATAGCCGCCCTTTAAAGAAAACATCACCAAAATCGTAAACAAAAGGGCGACCAATGTAATTGGGCTGATTGCGGGAATAAATTTACGTTCATACCACTCTTTGCTTTTAAGTTTTATTAAACTGAAACGGCTGATCATCCCGGCTAAAAACGGAATACCCAGATAAATAAAAACACTTTTGGCGATCGCTCCCATCGTAATATTTACCACTACGCCTTTTAACCCAAACCATCCCGGCAAGACCGTAATAAAACCCCAAGCATAAACCGAAAAAAATAAAACCTGAAAAATCGCATTAAAGGCAACCAAACCGGCACAATATTCACAATCGCCACAGGCTAAATCATTCCAGACGATCACCATGGCAATGCAGCGCGCTAACCCGATCAAAATAAGCCCGGCCATATATTCAGGATAGCCGCGCAAAAAAATAATCGCCAGCAAAAACATGAGGATCGGCCCGATCACCCAGTTTTGCACCAGAGAAAGAAGCAAGATCTTCTTATCCTTAAAAACATCGCCCAACTCTTCATATTTCACTTTTGCTAACGGCGGATACATCATCAAGATCAAGCCGATGGCAATAGGGATATTGGTCGTTCCCACCTGAAACTGATTCCAAAAATGGACAATGCCGGGGAAAAAATACCCGCCCAATACCCCGGCGCTCATCGCCAAAAAGATCCACAAGGTCAAAAAGCGGTCTAAAAACGAAAGTTTTTTTATTAAATTATTACCCACCAGCACCTTCGCTTTTAATAAATTCTTCGATCTTGGCTTTTATTGCATCGCGCACCGTAATGGTTTTTGCCAGCTTTTCTTCATTACTGCCGATAAAAGTTGAAGGATCAACAAAAGCCCAATGTAAACGAGTAGTTGTAGCGGTGCCAGGGAATACCGGGCATCTCCCCGCCTGGGATTCATCGCAAACCGTTACGACATAATCATAGCGCTTACCCTGCTTATAAAAATCAAAGACACTCTTGGTCTTATTTTGCGAAATATCAATACCGATTTTTTGCATCGCTTCGACCACGACCGGATTAAGCTTGCCCGGTTCTAAGCCGGCGCTTTCTGCCTCGAACCAATCACCACCATATTTTTTTAAAAACGCCTCACCCATCTGGCTTCTCGCCGAATTGTGCGAGCAAACGAATAAAACTTTTTTCTTTTCCATTAACAACACCCTCCTTTACTATCCCCGCCGCAACATGGCGCTTTTTTACTGATCAGCGAACCAATGATCGCCGTGGCACAACCCACACCGGATTCAACCGCAATCGCGTTAAAGGCGCAATTCTTCTGGCACGCCCCACACTCGATGCAGGCATCCTTGTCGACCAACTTAGCTTTTTTACCTTCAATAGCAAAAACCCCATGTGGACAAACCTGGGTGCACAATCCGCAACCCACACATTTTTCCTGGTCGTATTTTAAAGTCACGATGTTGGTTAAATATCTTAAGCCCATGATCATGCCCTCCCAAAAGTATACAGCGCCAACGATGCCAAGAGCATTACCCCGATCACCGGCAAGGCAAGCCTTACCTCTTTTTTTACCCCCGCAACCGAAGTAAAAGTCGTACAGCCGGTATAATTAAGCGTTAAATACGCCGATATCGCCGCGATAAATAATATCGCAGCGACACTCATGTAAATATTCAAACCACAAGTAAAGAATAAGGCCACGATCACCCCTAAAAACCCACCCTTAAACGAAAACGCCCTACCCGGCAGCCACGGCAATAAAACCCCCGACAAGACCGTACCGGTTAAAACACCCGCCCAAAACATCATCAGCATTAAATAAGTATTAAACCAAATATTTAAAACCAGCAAAACGAGCGATACGATCACGCCCTGCTTGGCAGCATTGGCCAACTCCAGCCACACCACCTCCAGGCGTTCCCATAAGTTAAAAGTTACGCGCCGCATCGCATCATCAGCCTTCATCCCCGCAGCTAAATATTTTTTAATATCCCGCGCCCTTACCGGGCCATAAACCACATTAAAATCACAAAAGGGTTGGACCATGTGGGCGAAAACTCCCGGCGCGCCTAATTGCGGTAAGATTAATTTTCGTGTCGTAACGACTTCGGCAAGCTTGGTAACAATCACGCGATTAATGATCTCTTTCGTGCCAAAAGTACCCTTACCCGCCGCGCACCAAACATTGACCCCTTTGGTATCGATCACCAAGATCCATAAGTTTAACCCGGCTAATTCACGCCGTAGTACATCAAACGACAATTTATAGTTACAAGAGACTAAAACCGCCGAATCTTTATCAGGCTCACCGATCGCATATAGCCCGGGTGCAATGGCATAATCCATGCGATTAATATCCAGGCGCACCGCGATCATCCCTAAATAATCGCGCCAACGCCAAACCGTTGAAACCTGAGGAATATTACCCACCGGCGTCAAAACTTCCCCGGTAGCATCTACGGCTTTATATCTTATCGCCTGTTTCGCCGGCACACCGCACGCACAACCGTCGTTAACACTGTTTTCACTCATAATATCTCCTTAGCAGCAACGCCATTTGCTGCCGACTACGCACTTACCCTCAACGCGCTTATTCAATCTCTCCTTGAGCCGCTTTTGGTCAGCATCTAAAACATCCTGGTCAAAGGCCTCTACTGCCTTGAGAATCAGCGTATGGACTTTATCTTCGGGTTTTGCTAAAGCATAAAAAACAAACTTACCATCTTTCCTCTCCTGCACCAGGCCGGCATTTTTAAGCTCTTTCATGTGGCGGGAGATATTATATTGAGCGATCTTCAACGCATCGACCAGCTCACAAATGCAAAGCTCCTCCTTTGCCGCAAGCAAAATAAAAATAATCCGCAGCCGGGTCTTATCCGACAAAGCCTTAAAAATATTTACCAGATCATCCATAAGCATCCTCTTTAAAGGTGGTTAATATGCACATATGCGCCTATACGCATATGATAACATGGGGAAAAAGAAAGTAAAGATGTTTTTTGTGGCTACGAACGAATGGTAATTATTTCAAACTGCGCACACTTTTATTCTTAAGCAGAGACCTCATCTGCGTAATCGCAATTCTGTTAAGCTGTATCAATCGTTCACGCTGAATCACGCTCTGATGGATTAAGACCGCGTTAATGCTTTCCAAGTTAGATAAAACTATCAACTGTTCAATTGCCGCGTGATCCCTCAAATTGCCGGGAAGGCCGGGATTCTCTTCCCTCCATTGCTTAGCGGTAATCCCGAAAACTGCAACATTAAGCAAATCCGCCTCGTCAGCGTATACGGCATTAATCTGTTGTTTTGTCAACTGCGTGGGGATCAGCTTTTCCTTAATAGCATCTGTATGGATACGATAATTTACCTTTGTAAGAGCGCGCTGCAAACTCCAATCTAAAGATAACCGCACGTTTTCGTCTTCTTTCAATCTTTGAAACTCTTTAATCAAGTAAAGCTTAAACTCCGGACTTATCCATGAAGCGAATTCAAAAGCAATATCTTTATGCGCATATGTACCGCCCCCGCGACCCTGACGAGAATAAATACCGATGGCATTGGTTTGTTTTATCCATTTACTGGGCGATAAAACAAAATGATTACTCCCGGCTTCCGCCCTAAACCCGTCGAATTCGACGGGTTTAAACCCGGGATTATTTATCTTCTCCCAAAGCCCTAAGAACTCTATCGTACTCTTATTCCTCAACCAATTCTTGATCACATCATCCGTTTCTATGATACCCCTGTAACGGGCAATATCCGTCAAAGAGATAAACTCCAAATCATTCCTACGAAAGGTAATAATCTCCACTCCCCGTACATTTAGCTTATTAATTTTTTCCTGCATGAAAATATTTTAAACTTTTATTGGTAACAGTCAACTTAAATTTTTTAATTATTTATGTCGTAAAAAAGAATGGTGTTCGCCTACTGTTTCTTCGCAATATCCTCTACCGTAGCTTGCAGGTAAGCTAAATTGCGCGCCGGGTTGTTAGGCGAGCTCTGTGCCATCTTCAACACCCCCTGGCGCACCACACTTTCGCCATATTTATTTACCAACGCGGCCACACCCTCTAAAAAGGTAAAATCATTTTCTTTATCCAGTATGGCTGCCAATTCACAGCTTACTATTACCTTGTCTTTACCGTAGCGCTTTTCCAGCATAGCTCTTTTGGCCGCCTTTTCTTTAGGGCTTAACAAGGGTAACAAACAATACTCATTAGCATCACGCTCGTCGTAACCTTTGCCCGGGGCAAAGTGCGAGCGGCGCACCGTGATCAATCCCATCTTCTCCAAAACCCCAAAAACTCTTTTTAAGGTTGCCTCGCCCATGTAATACTTTTCGGCCATCACCTTAAACCCCAGCCACCAGTAAAGTTTGGGCTTGTTGCACGCCTGCTCATTAAGGCAAATAAAATAGGCCGTGATCTGGGCGTTCTTAAGTTCATTATTAAGCCCGTAACGCCAAAACTCATCCGGCACCTCAAAATAATCCTGCTGGGGCACACTATAATCTTTGGTTGTATCGCCATATTCCGTTAAACGCACTTCAAGGCCGCCATTTTTATCCATCCGGTAATCAAGTAAACCGTAATCATCTTTAAGGTTGTACAAAGCGCGGCGTATATTGCTATCGTTGCGGGTTATTCCTAAATACCGCGCCATGTCCGCATAATCCACTTTCACCCAACCTGTCTTTCCTTCATGTAAAAGTTTTAAATATAAGCTTATCGCGTACCGGGCCGCCGCTTTGGTCATAGCCGGCAAAAAGCGCTCGTCTTCTAAAAACCGGCTGCTGATGCGCACCACCGGCGTTGCTTTTTTATTTATATCTACGCCATCTATTTTCAGCGCGTCTACGCCTTTAAAAAATTCAAGCGTAGTAGAGGCGAATTCCGTACCACTCAATGAGACTTGGCCGAAATTAGTACCAGCGCGATTGAGGCCGTAGGTCGAATTAGTGCCCGTAGCAGTTTCGGGCAAATTAGCGCAAGTCTGTTTGCCCGATATTTGGCTGCAGGGCCGCAATATCTCATTGTGCTCGATATTGGCTTCAACCGCGGTGCGCGTCCAGTTAGCACTGCCGTCGATCACTACGGCATTATCAATAAGAATGGTTTTCGCGTGCATCTTTATATCCGGCTTAATAAAATAAACCGCCACATTTGCATTTTGCAACATCTGGTATGCCGGCAAATTGCCCTTGCTGTTATCTTCACTCGCGTCGAGGTATACTTTTACCGCCACCCCTCTATTTTGCGCGGCGATCAACGCCTCGACTAGCTTATAGGCGGGGTTATCTAACTCACCGAGGCGGATATACATCGAATACATCGCCACGTAGATCGAATCTTGGGCCTTATTTATCTCGCCTAGCACGGCGTCGAAATACAAACGATTGCTGATATCTTGAGCGGTAACCGTTACTTGCGGTTTAGGTTCATCGGCAAAACCATGGTGGGTGAATAAACAGGAAAAAACTGCGGTCATTGCGAGCCGAACCATTGTGAGGCGTGGCAATATCAAGCTCATGTGGGTATTATATAATGAGACTTAGGCGAACGCAAACGCAAGGCGTGCCGCGTAAGCCTGTAGTCGAATTACCCTCGAAGAGGGTCAAAAGATTAGCGTTGTCTGTAGGGGCGAGGCACGCCTCGCCCGCTATAGAATAGTTTTGGTTAGTTTCGAATGGGAAGCCTGGCGCTGATATTCTTTAAACAAACCGTTCTATAACCGCCATCGATTCTTCATCTAATTCATTTATAGACGATTTGAATTGAATACCTATTTCACTTATGGACTCAATATATCCCTTCACCCATTCAATATCCTCAAAATCAAAACCATATCGCAAAAGCCATATTTCACGCGAATCATTGGTTCCGTACTTAATGTAATTAATCATAGTCAAGGCTCTATCATCTTTCTCTTTGTCATAATAAATTTTAAAAGCGGCAACCAATGGATCAACTAAAGAAAAAGAAATAACCTTATCTAAATAATCATAAGTGTCATAAATCAAAGTATCGTAATCAAATTCTAAAACCGACATGTCACCTGGAAAAAGATTGCGGGAATGAAACTGTGAGTCCGGCAAAGGATTAGCAACAGCTGTTGAATATATTTTCAACTCTCGCAAAAGCTGCTCGCCATATTTACCTGAAATTTCTCCACTATTAATCTTGCTGAATATATTTTTTTTCTTATCCCGTTCAGCTAAAAATGAATGCCGCAAAGAAACAATCTCTCTAAATGATTTACCTTGAATACGCCATAATAATATTGGTATAGCTGTACTTAACACCCTTTTCTCTGACGATGTTAAATCTTGCCGCCGTAAATGCTTTCTAAAAATATTCTTAAAGGCATCCTTAATGCTGCCACGCAAAGGCTTGCCTAAATCATAATATTTTTTGCCAGTAATAGGCACATTCTTTATTAATAAATTTTCCAAAATGAATTTAATATCAGAAAAAACATCTGATTCTTCAAGCCTCGTTACCTCATTGTTTGTTAAATGCAACTCATCATTAAAATTATTTGTCTTGATAGCATTTACCATGTCAATGAAATCAACACCTATCTCGGAATCATTCTGATCCAAAAAAGATTCACTACTCAATTCGCACACTGCCTTTATCCGCCTTGAAAAAGTATTTCTGTTTCTTTCATTAACAATCACATAACCATAATCAAACTCATTTTTCTTTTTAGTGGTCCTACCTGCCCTACCAATCAAATTTTTCAAAGTCAACTCTTCCATATTACGAAAATTATCTATCCATACCACATCAAAAGGCATATTTATGCCTTGATCTAACGTAGAAGTTGCAAAACAAATGCGCGCATAACCAAACCGCACAAAATCTTCGATCACAGATCTTGCTTTTAACGGCATGGAACCATGGTGAACAACCACGCCGATACGCATCATATCTAGCATGAATGAATATTTATCTGTACCTTTCTGTTTAGTAGCGCCAAGAAAATTTCGTAAATATTCTATAAGATGCAACGGTCCAGGATCAGTAAGAATAGGACACATATCAATATACTTTTTAAAATCTTCTATATAATTTCGCTCATATATACGATGCTTAGAAATATAAATCAATATAGTCCTTTTTTGCCCTATTGCGTTAGACACAACATCATCCGCCGGCATGCAACTATTCTTCGACTTTTCATCCGAATATGGTGAAAAATAATAAAATTTCTCATCATTAAAAAACAAATGTATTTTCCCCACATGGTTTTGATCATAGCGAGCACTACTAGACAAGCGATTATCAAATCTATGTTTTATAATTTGAGCATCGGGATTATTTACAAATGGGTGAGAAAACACTTTTTTAGCATTAGGAAACGCGCGATCTATTCTTCTAACAAATGCATCAAATCTCATGCCACGAACATAATCAGTTTCTGTAATCTGAGCTTCATCCAAAAGAAAAAGCCCTATTTTAAATTCATTCTCATATTTAAATAACTCTACACCCCTCTCGGGAGTTATTATAAAAATACGACGCTTGGTTTTCGCGATATTTATATTATCTATAAACGGCATAACGAGAATACTTTTATCATCCGCAACATTATCTAAGGTAACTTGCACATACTCAGCAATCAACGCTCGAGATGGTACGACAATCACCATATCTTCAGTATATTCTTTAATAATCTCCTGAAACAAGTAGGATTTACCTGTACTTGTTGGCGCAGAAAAAGAAAAATACCTTTTATCTTTTATCCGCATATAGACATCAGCCTGAATCGGCGTAAAACGTCTTCCGAAAGATTTTTCAATAACAGAAGAATACAATGAATATACTTTTTCAAGAACGCTTTCAGGATTATCCGTCTTATAAAATAAACCTATTGTATACAATAGTTTTTTTTCATATCTTAAAAAAACATCATAATAGCGCTCTTTAACATATGCCAACAATTCAAAATCGCTCGTATCACATGGACCTTCTGAGTGTATTTTGTCTAAAAGTTTTAGCAATATTTCTTCTGCCGTTTCTGCGCTATTGATCTTTGTCAGCATATACTTCAACACCTATTAGGTATAATTCTTTATGCTTTAATAATTTAGAAAAAGCTGCTGATGTTATGGCATTCTTAAATATTGCTAATGGATTTTTGCAATTCAAAGAAAAAGCAGCAACATAAGCTTTTGTCCCACGAATAGCATTCTGAACAGCATCGCTACTAACAAATTTTCTTAAAATATGTAAGTCCTCAATATCTTTCTTATTATCAATAAAATCCACCACTTGGCTCAATGCCTCTCCGTGCGGACTAGTGGAACCGCTATACTTTGCTTCACCAAAAGCAATAAAATTCGTTTCTGCCTCTGTATGAAAATCAAACCCTGGGTTGCCAATAACCTTTTTGTTCCATAATTCAGCCAATGGAACATGTTTATGTTTACAACAGCGACAAAGAACTTCCTGTGCAGATACCGATACCAGATATTCCCCAAACTCACCGGTAACAATTCCATCAATTTTTAGAAAAATATCTTCAACAAGCTTTTTAATAGTTTTATTGGCCAACTCTTCAAAGGAAACTTTATCTATAGAGTCTAGCTTATTCAGCCAACTCTTGTTAGATATAATTTCTATCATTTCTCTTGCCCTTGAATCAACATCGCTAACCCTAACATGGATAGTGTGCACATTAGTCGCACGCATTACGCCATATTCAAGTAAATTTTCTTTTTTATGACTAATTATCTTCATACAACCATAACGGGATCAGACTGGCCCTGCTATCCCGCACATTTAATTCCTAAATAACAGAAAACAGAACCGTCTCTTTTTCTCCAAATATTAAAGCATCCAACCAAATCCCCCATCTTGCGCCTGACACATTGTTCTTCCTATCTATCAGAATGTATATAGTTTTCTGAATATTCTGACCTTAAGCTTTCAATGCCTAAACCATGCGTATCAATAAACTTTTGAATTTTTTCATCACTTAATTCATTTATATCGTAATTTTTAAACTCTTTAACGAAAGATCTAATATTCTGTTGCAGCTTACGCAATTTACATCTTCTCATTATAAAAACTTCATGAGTAAAATCAGCATGATAAGAAAGATTCTTCGTAGGAATTATCAGCGTTCGAATGACGGGTACGCTACCATATTCCTTATCGAACCATGCACAATGCGTATTCATCTGCCCAGCTTCATATTTTTTGATCTCCTCTCTGTCATTTTCAACTTCGCTTTTAGCCTCAAAAATAAAATATAAATCATCTACACCGCACCAAAGATTATCTGGACCTTTCTTAAACTCTTTATCTGGGCGTTGACTCAAGAAACCCAGCATATCCCCAACATCCTTAAGCGCAGCCTCAAATTTCTCAGACGGCATACCAAAAGAAAGATTCTCCAATATAGCCTCTACTGAAATGCTTAACTCCTCATAAGTCATATACGATTTTAGCCAAACCTTTATTCGGTTGATTCTATTTTCGTTTATAAAAGAAAGTCTTCTGTAGCTTACACCATCCTTTGGTTTCAATAATTTAGGATTTATATAAAAAGCACTTTTTTGTGTATCGTTTGATTGTGTTTTACTAATAAAATACTGATACCTGGCAAGATTCTGAAGGTACCATCCCTTTTCAAAGCTATCTTTACCGAAAAGATCACAAATTTGTTGCGCTTTCTCCATGGCTTTTTCAATATTCCCCTGAAAATATAATTCAGCAATATCTTTTTCGAGAATTAAAACGGTACGCACAGATTCAGATGGAGAATCCACTGCAATCTTATCCATCTCTTCTCTGTAAAATTCCTTCCAACCATCATCACGCTTCAAGGATTGACTAATCAAAGAGCTAACGACTTTCCATGGCGATGTTGCATCATGCAAATCATCCTTTGCAAAATTTGCAATTTCCCTACCAATATCAATCTGTTTTCTGGTTTGAGCAGAAAAGTATTTACTAGTTAAGGGGCTTTTCATAAATTTTATCAAATCGCCACCTATCAACAATATTGCGCAATAATCTTTTTCTCCACGGACGCTCCTCCCCAAACCTTGTTCTATTTTTTGTGCTATTTTGATATTAACTATATCGCTTGATTCTCGACACACCTCTTCATACCTATCCGACAATGAATCAAAAAATGGTTTTGAATCCAAAATGAGTATGCGACAGGATTCATCCGGTAAGTCAATACCATCATATCGATTAACGAAAACTAACGTTTTTTCGAATTTTTTTGCCTTTAAATCTTTCACACAAGAGCATATGTTATTCTTGTTCAAAATTTTTGACCCTATAGCCTCATAGACTTCAGATTTCTTAAAATCAGGCACTATGGCAACAACGCCAAATTTTTTTTCAAATGGCTTGGCCAGCTTAGCAATTATTGATTCGCGATCTAGCGACTCATCAATTAATCCAGGCAATATAATCATTTTTTCGCCCGACCATTTTAATTGCTTATTTACCAATGGACTCCGTATGGCATTAATATCAAACCCTAAACCCTTTATAAAAAAAGTATCATCCTGGGTGGTGGCAGACATTAAAATACGTTGAGATGCGTTATGAAAAACACCAAATCTATGAATAGGTGTATGTATAGGGGAAATTTCTAAAATACTACCGCTGATAAATGCCTGAAAATTTACTATATCATCTTTTATTATCGGCCAAACAAACTTAATCGCATCATTATCCTTGCATTTAGCTATCTGTTTTATTATTTCTGACTTCTTGTCGATCCAAGTCCAATATGGAATCGGCAAAAAAGAATCATATGAATGCGCCTTTATGTCTAAAAAAGTTCCTTCTCCTTGCTCTGCTAAAAAATCTTCAAACAAGTTAAATAGGCTAGCATACAACTCATGTTTATTGTCTACCCTAATAGTAAAAGCGCTTTTGATAGAATCAATACACGCGTGTGAGTCATCAAGAATTATATTTTTTACATCAATAGATTTGTTATCTAAACAAAATATCGACATCCCATTAAATACTTTTTGAATATGTGTAATCAATATCTTACTGCCATTTAAAAAATCATCAGGCAGATTGTTGTCAGCACCTATCTTGCAGTATGGGATACCAAACTTTTCTGCCTCTTCACATGTTTGGTCAACTAAATAAATATTCGGACAAAGATAAAGACAAGGAGAATCACCAGAATGCAATCGTGATAATAATATTAGTAATCCTATTAAAGTTTTTCCTTCCCCAGTATGAAGCTTTACCACTAAATTTTTATCGCTCCTACGTGAATCAAACCATTCCTTTAATATTTTTTCCTGGGAAGGACGAAGCGGTCCTGTTTCACTTCGTCTATCAAGAGAATCATATATGTCGATAGGATTTATTTTTTTCTCAATACTAGCCTTCCCAAGTCTTTTTCGAAAATCTATCATATATTACCCCCCCCTAAAACATTACAAACAACAAAACCATAACGGGGTTAGGTCCTGAAAGCTGAAACTTTTCCCCGCCCTATTCTATCCGTCCGCACGATACCAACGAAATTCCGAGAACACATTGAACTA
>Ga0265342_10002517_pt1 | contig 15777 bp, 16 predicted proteins | sample 4CB327metaG_FD_203125 | JGI IMG/M metagenome (GOLD analysis project Ga0265342, IMG submission 203125) | Rhizosphere microbial communities from Carex aquatilis grown in University of Washington, Seatle, WA, United States - 4-CB3-27 metaG | ecosystem: Host-associated > Plants > Roots >...
CGAACAGCGTGTCCTTGTAAGTCTTGAGCTTGACGACATTCACCGGCTCCGGATCGCCGCGGCCGAACACGTCGCGGCCGAACTGCGGCCGCTCCATGAGCTTGGTCGCGGCCTCGCGGATCGCTTCGAGCCGGCGCAGCCGGTTGGCGAGCGCGAGCGCCATGTCCTCGGCCGACGGGCCGTCGGCGGGCGCGGCCTCAGGCAGCAGGAGGCGCGACTTGAGATAGGCGAGCCACGCCGCCATGACGAGATAATCGGCGGCCAGTTCGAGGCGCAGCTTCCGCGCCTCCTCGATGAAGCCGAGATATTGGTCGGCGAGCGCCAGAATGGAAATCTTGGCGAGATCGACCTTCTGCTGGCGCGCCAGCATCAAGAGGAGATCGAGCGGACCTTCGAAGCCCTCGACGTCGACGATCATCGCCGGTTCGGTCGAGCCGCGGTCGGCCTCGAGACTGTTGTCGAACGCTTCGCTCATGCCTTGGCCATCGTTTGCGCCGGCGGCTGACCGACCAGCGCGTTGAACATGCGTCGCGCCTCGGCGACATCGAATTCCAGCGGCGCCGACCGCAGCAGAAGCGCCGCTTCGGCGCGTTTCGCCGCTTCGCCGGCGAGAGCGGGCGACGCACCGGCCACCTGCATCATCTCGTCGATCTTGCCGTTGCAGTGAAGCACGACATCGCAACCGGCGGCGAGCGAGGCACGGCTGCGCTCGGCGATCGTGCCCGACAGGGCGCCCATCGAAACGTCATCGCTCATCAAGAGGCCCCGGAAGCCGATGAAGCCGCGAATCACCTGACCCACTATTGTGACCGATGTTGTCGCCGGTTGGACCGGGTCGAAGGCGCTAAACACAACATGTGCGGTCATGCCGAGCGGCAGGCCGGCGAGCGGCCGGAAGGCGGCGAAATCGGTGCGCTCCAGCGTGGCGCGGTCGGTATCGACCACCGGCAGCTTGAGGTGGCTGTCGGCGGTGGCGCGGCCGTGCCCCGGAAGGTGCTTGAGCACCGGTAGGACGCCGCCGGCCAGCAGGCCCTCGGCGACGGCGCCGGCAATGGCCGCGACCTTGCCCGGCTCCGTACCATAGGCCCTGTCGCCAATGACGTTGTTGCTGCCCGCGACGGGCACATCGGCCAGCGGCAGGCAATCGGTGTCGATACCAAGCGCGCGCAGGTCGGAGGCGATGAGGCGGGCGCCGAGCCGGGCAGCCGTCAGGCCGGAGGCTGGATCGCGGTCGTAGAGTTCGCTGTAACGGACGCCCGGCGGATAGGCCGGCCAGTGCGGCGGGCCGAGCCGCTGCACGCGGCCGCCCTCCTGATCGACCAGGACCGGAGCCTCGCGGCCGACCATATCGCGGAAAGAACTAATCAGTGCAGAGACTTGCGCCGGCGTATCGATGTTCCGCTTGAAGATGATAAGGCCCCAGGGCTCGGCCTCGCGCAGAAAGGCGCGCTCGTTGGCCGAAATCTCAAGTCCGGCCAGTCCTGTAATGAATGCGCGCACCGCCATCGGCGCGGATTAGCCCGCGCCGGACGCCAGTTCAAGGCGCGGGCCGCTAATTCCTCTGGACGAGGCAGCTACCGCCGGCGGATTTCAGGCTGGAGCAGAGCTGGGAAGCCTCCGCCTGCGAGGTGAAGGGGCCAACCATGGCCCGGTAGTAGGTGCCCTTGGCGCCGAGATCGACCTTGTGGACGAACATGCTGTGGCTGCCGAGGACGCTGCCGTATTTGCCCTGGAGCGCGTGGTAGGCCGATTGCGCTTCCGCCTCGCTCCGCTGCGACGATACCTGCACGGCATAGGCGCCCCTCGCCGCGCTGGCCGGGTTGGCCGAGGGCACGGCCGCAAGCGAAGTCGGCGCGGCATTGGCTGTGCGGGTGGGCGCACGCGGCGCCGGCGCAGGTGCCGCGTCAGGGTTCAGCGACAGCGGCGCATTGGCGGACCGGGCGGCAGGCGCCGGTGCCCGCGGCGCCGGCTCAGCGGCCTGCTGCTGCGGCTTGGCCGGCGCGAGCGGCGGCGCGGCAGCGCGCGGGGCCGGCTGCGGCTCGGGCATCGCCAGGGGCGAACCCTGGCGCGGCATGGGCGCCGAGGACGTCGCGTCCGCGACCATGGGCTGGTCGGGGCGGATGGTGAGGGTGTGGACTTTCTTGGGCTCGCCGCCCACGACGCCGTTGCCGGCGGAGGCGAGCGCTTGTGCGCCCTGGCCCGCGGTCGCGGTCACCGGCGGGAACACTGGCGTCGCGATCTTGTCCTTGATGTCGACCGGCTTCTCCTCGCGCGAGACGATCTTCTCGCCGGAAACGCCGACGCGCTCGGTGATGAGCTTGCTGGAATCCTTGGAGGCGCTGTCCGGGATTATCTTGCTCGGCGCGGTGTCGGCCTTGATCACCGGCGGCGGCACATGCGTGCCCGAGCCACCGAACACGGCGCGATAGCCGAAAGCGCCAGCCGTGCCGACCACGGCGAGCGCGAAGATACCGGCGATCGCCAGCACCCCGAGCCTGCGCCGCGGGGGCGGCAGGTCGTCATAGACGTCCTCATGCGCTTCGCCTTGCTGATAGGCGCGCGCGTCATAGCCAGGCTGGCGCTGCTGCGTCAGATAGGCCGGCACTTCCGCCTCGACCTGATAGAGATCGCCGGACGGCGGCTGCGCATAGTAGCCCGCCGGCTGCGGCGGAAAATCGGGGGCGACCGGCGGGGCCGGCTGCTGCGGCGCGTAAGCCTGTGGTGGCGGCGGCGCCCAATCCATCGCGGGCTCGGGCTGCGCCGGAGCGCGGCGGGGCTCCTTGCCGAGATCGCCGAACGGATCGGTCTGGCCGATCAGGCGCGCAAGCTCGGCCAGCGGATCGCTGCCGCTCGCGGGTGACGGGCTCCTCGCCTGCCCGGAACGGGCAATGGTTTCGCTGGAGCGGTACGGACGCTGGCTATGGTCGTCGGCCATTCGGTTCCCGGTTCGTGAGCGCGCTTTACGTCGGGCGCGCTGCGGCGGCTATGCCCGTCCTGGGCGATCCGGCACGCGGGGCTATCGCATTTCGTCGGGCGCCCCAACGCCCAAAAGCGCGAGCCCGGAAGCAAGAACGGTGACGATCCCCTGCACCAAGGCGAGCCGCGCCGCGGTCAGTTGTGGATCATTCTGGATAATGAAGCGTAAATGAGGCAAGTCCTTTCCGCGAGTCCATTGCGCGTGGAACTCGCTTGCCAATTCATAGAGATAGAAGGCGACCCGGTGCGGCTCGTGAGCCGCCGCCGCCGCCTCGACGAGCCGCGGATAGAGCGCGATCCGTCGTAGAATTGACAGTTCGCCCTCGTCCTTGAGGAGGCCGACCGGCGCGCCGGCGAGCCATTGGCGCCGCTCCTCGGCCGAGACCGGCAGGTCCGGCATCTCCGCCCGCGCATTGCGGAAGATCGATTCACCGCGGGCGTGGCCGTACTGGACGTAGAACACCGGATTGTCGCGCGAGGCTTCGATCACCTTGGCGAGGTCAAAGTCGAGCACGGCGTCGTTCTTGCGGAACAGCATGTCGAAGCGCACCGCGTCGCGGCCGACCTCGTCGACCACCTCGCGCAGCGTGACGAACTCGCCCGCGCGCTTCGACATCTTCACCGGCTCGCCCGCGCGGAGAAGACGAACGAGTTGAACCAACTTCACGTCGAGCTTCGCCTTGCCGCCGCTGACGGCCTTCACCGCCGCCTGCATGCGCTTGATGTAGCCGCCGTGGTCGGCGCCCCAGACGTCGATCAGATTTTCAAAGCCGCGCGCGACCTTCGATTTGTGATAGGCGATGTCGGACGCGAAATATGTGTAGCTGCCGTCCGACTTCTTCAGCGGGCGGTCGACATCGTCGCCGAACGCGGTCGAGCGGAACAGGGTCTGCTCGCGGTCTTCCCAGTCCTCGAGATTGCCGCCCTTGGGCGGCGGCAGCCGGCCCTCGTAGACCTCGTTTGCCTTACGCAGCGCCTCGATCGTGGCGCCCACCTCATCGTTTCCAGCGATCAGCGAGCGCTCGGAAAAATAGACATCGAAGCGGATATTGAGCGCGCCGAGATCGTCGCGGATCATGTCCATCATCATGGCGATGGCGGCGGTGCGCACGAGCGGCAGCCACTCGGCCTCGCTCATCGTCGTCAGCTTCGGGCCATGGTCTGCGGCGAGCCGCGCGCCGACCGGCTTCAAATAGTCGCCGGGATACAGGCCATCCGGGATCGCGCCGATATCCTCGCCGAGCGCCTCGCGGTAGCGCAGATAGGCCGAGCGCGCGAGCACGTCGACCTGCGCGCCGGCGTCGTTGATGTAGTACTCGCGCGTCACGTCGTAGCCGGCGAAGGCCAGAAGATTGGCGAGCGCGTCGCCGAACACGGCGCCGCGGCCGTGCCCGACATGCATCGGCCCGGTCGGGTTGGCCGAGACGTATTCGACATTGACCTTCTCGCCCGCGCCCATGCCGCTGCGGCCATATTCGGTGCCGGCGGCGATGACACTGCGAAGCTCTTCGCCCCATACGTCCGGCCGGAGCGTGAGGTTGATGAAGCCGGGGCCGGCAATGTCGACCTTCACCACCATCTCGTCGGCGGAGAGCGCAGCCGCAATCGCGTCGGCGAGTTCGCGCGGCTTCTTGCCGGCGTCCTTGGCGAGCACCATGGCGGCGTTGGTCGCCATGTCGCCATGCGTCGGATCCTTGGGCGGCTCGACGATGACGCGCGCGAGATCGGCACCCGGCGCGAGCGGCGCTGCGACGGCGCGCACGCGCGCCAGCATGTCGGAAAACAGGTGCTGCGGGGTCTGAGACGCGGGGCTGGACATGACGGGAGCGGGTAGTGGAAATCCCGTGGAGAGTCAAAGCGCCGCCCAAGGATTGCCGCGATTTCGGGAGCCTCTGGCGGCCCGCGAAATCGGATGTTTCCCATGCTCATTGACCGCCGCAGCCTACTGCTCGCCGCCGCCTTCCTGCCCTTCGGTCATGTCCGGGCCGCGCCCAAGCGCGATGCCTTGCGGGCGGCCGAACGGAGCATCGCCGATCTCGAGCGGAAGTCCGGCGGGCGGCTCGGGGTTTTCGTGCGCGACAGCGGCACCGGCGCGGAGCTTGCGCACCGGGCCAACGAGCGCTTTCCGATGTGCAGCACCTTCAAGTTCCTCGCCGCCGCCGCGCTGCTCAAGAAGGTCGATGCTGGCAAAGCGCGGCTCGACCAGGAGATCGCCTACGGCGAGAAGGATCTGCTCGACTACGCGCCGGAGACGAAGAAGCACGTCGCCGAGGGCCACATGCGGCTCGGCGACCTCTGCGCCGCGGCGATCCAATGGAGCGACAACACGGCGGCCAACCTGATCCTGAAGCAGATCGGCGGACCAGCAGGCTTCACGCGATACGCGCGCTCGATCGGCGACAAGGTCACACGGCTCGACCGCAACGAGCCGACGCTCAACACCGCAATCCCCGGCGATCCGCGTGACACGACGACGCCGGCCGCGATCGCGCACACGCTCAAGATCGTCCTCACCAAGGGCGTGCTGAGCGCCGCCTCCGTCCGCCAGCTCGAGGACTGGATGATCGGCGACAAGGTCGCGGACGCGCGCCTGCGCGCCGGCCTGCCGAACGACTGGAGCATCGGCGACAAGACGGGCACCGGCGACAACGGCACCGCCAATGTCGTCGCCGTCATCCACCCGCCAAACCGCAAACCGCTGTTCGCCGCCTCGTACCTGACCGGCAGCAAAGGCACGCCGGCCGAGCGCAACGCGGTTCATGCCGAAGTCGGCCGTGTGATCGGCGAGGCGTTCGGGAATTAGGCCGGCTGAGACGGCGACAGAGTCGCCGGCCGCTCGGTGAGCGGCGCCTCGATCTGGCACACGAGACCTTCGCTGCGGAAGTCGGTCGTCACCTTTCCGTCGAGGTCGTGCGCGAGGCTGCGCTCGAGCAGCACCGAGCCGAAGCCGCGGCGCGACGGCGGAGCGACCTTCGGGCCGCCCTCCTCGCGCCAGTTAAGGCGCAGCATGGGCGGCGACCCTTCCGCGACGCTCCAGGTCAGGTGCACACGGCCCGTGTCATTCGACAGCGCCCCGTATTTGAGCGCATTGGTGCCGAGCTCGTGCAGCGCCATTGCGATCGCCAGCGCGGCGCGCGGCGCCAGCAGCACGCGCGGCCCCGACAGCAGGACACGATCACGATTGACGCCCTCGGCCTGCAACGTGTCGGCGGCGACGTCCGCCATCGGCGCGCTTTCCCAGTTCGACTGCGTCAGCAGATTGTGCGCGGCGGCGAGCGCCAGCAGCCGCCCTTCGAAGGCGGTCTTCGCCTCCTTCGCGTCGACGTTGCGGAAGGTCTGGTGCGCCAGGCTCTGCACCACGGCGAGCGTGTTCTTGACGCGATGATTGAGCTCGGCGAGCAGCAATTCGCGCTGCGAGTCGGCACGCTGGCGCTCGCTGATGTCGATGTTGACGCCGATCATGCCGAGGAATTCGCCGCTCGCCGAGAAGCGCGGCCGCGCGTGCGTCTCCAACACATGATAGTCGTTATCGAGCGCGCTGTTGTAGCGTCCGACGATAGTGACGCTCATCCGCCGTTCGAGCGCGCCCATGATCTGGGCGCCGATGTAAGCGGCGTCGTCCGGGTGCATCGTGCTCTTCCAGATGAAGGCGGCGAGATTGTCCTCGTCGACGCCCCAGAACTCGCGCAGCATCCGGTTCAAGTGCAGGCAGCCGCCTTGCGCGTCGCTCATCCAGATCATCACCGGCGCATGCTCGGACATCAGCCTGAAGCGCTCCTCCGACTCGCGCAGCTCCGCCTCGACGGCGCGTCGCGCACCCTCGGCGCGCATGCGCTCGATGCTGAAGCCGACCTGGCGCGCAATGGTCACCGCGAGTTCGATCTCGTGCTGGGCGAACTGACGCGGCTCGGGGTAATAGCTCATGAATTTGCCAACGACGACCCCGTTCGCCACCAGCGGAATGAAGCCGAGCGCGCGGATGCCCTCGGCGAAGATCGTCGCCTTTACGGCATCGGATTCGTCGGTCTCTTCGATGTCCGAAACGAAGATCGGCTCCGGATCACGGTCGCCAGGCTTCCACGGCGAATGGCCGCGCAAGGACGTGCGGTAATGCTCCGACAGGCCGCGCCAGGCGACGAAGTCCATGACGCCCTGGTCGTTGAACAGGAGGATCGACGCACGCTCGCAGCCGAGCGTGCCGACGATGGCGTCGAGCGCTGCTTCGTACACGTCGTCGGCCAATTTGGCGCGATAGAGGCGATCGGTCAGCCGATAAAGCGCGCTCAGCTCGTCGACCCGGTCGACGACCGCATGCTCGATCGCCTCGACGATCGCTGCGTCCTGCATCCCTACCCCTCTCGAATAGCGTCGTATTCAGCGTACGCGACGCCCCAGCGCAAGTCTCTCCGATTCGCGGTGCGCAACTTGGCCGGCGCGAAAAAGTTCCGTCGGTTGGATAACACAAAATTCAGCGCACGTTGCGCAGCACGACGCAGGCGGCGCCGGCGCGGCGGATACGGCCGCAAAGGTCGTTGGCGGCGAGCCGCGTCTCGGCGCCGATCCGCGCCTGGTAGAGCGGCCTCGTGCCACGGCTGCGCAGGACACGGGCCGTCACGATCGGATCGTGCGCGCCGATGAGGCCTGACAGGCGGTCCATAAGCCTGGCGTAGGCCGTGAGCACGCGCGCGCGCGAAAAGCCGGCGGCTAGCTCGATGCCCCAGGGTTTACCGATCGCGGTCGCGACGCGCTGCTCGAGATCGTAGAAGAACCGGCTCGGGCCGCTCTGCAGGCGCGCGACCAGGGTCGGGCAATCTTCCTTGGGCGCCATGATGTCGACCGCGCCCGCCTGCTTCCAGTCGTCGACGTCGCGGCTCGTCACCGCGCGCACATACGCGCGCGTTTCTTCCGGCATGGTGCGCAAGCCGTCGATCCAGCCGTGCACGCGCGCGGGTCCCGCATTGTAGGCCGCCGCGGCGAGGCCGAGATTGCCGAACTCGTCGCGCAAGGCGGCGAGATAGGCCGCCGCTTTCGGCAGCGCCTCGACCGGATCGTAGGGATCGGCGAGGTCGCGCTCGGCCGCCGTGCCGGGCATGAACTGGGCGATGCCCTCGGCGCGCGCGCCGCTGCGCGTCTTGGGGCCGACGGCGTCCGGATCGAAGCGGCTCTCCCGCCAGATGATGCGGACAAGAAAGGCCAGCGGCAGCTTGTTCGCATCCGCAGCCGACTCCAGCATCAAGCACAGCGATTGCCGCGGCGCATCGCCGGCGCGAGACGGCGCCACTGTGGCGATCACCAGCAGCAAGGCGAGGACGAGACGCATCTCGGCTGAAAGCCCGGAGCCTCACCCCACGTTCCGCTGGGGCGCCAGATTGGCACGCCTGCGCCTACTTGACACATATGTGCCATACGGCTACTAACCGCGCCCATGACGACACAAACCCTGCAAGACCGCCGCGCCGCCCTTGGCCGCGATGCCGTCCTCGACGCCCTCGTCACGCACCTCGAAGCGGGCGACGCCGACGGCATTTCGATGGAGGACCTCGCGCGCGAGGCCGGCGTGTCGCGCCGCACGCTCTACCGCTACTTCCCGACGCGGGCCGATCTCCTCGCCGCCGCCGGCGACCACGTGCGCGGCCGCGTGCTCAACATTGATTCCTCGATCGCGCCGGGAGGCCTCGCCGCAAGCTTCCGGGCCGGCGTTGCCCGCAGCGAGGCTCGGCCACAGCTCGCCCGCGCGCTCCTGGCGACCGAAAGCGGCCGTGCCGTGCGCGGCACATTCCGTCAGGCGCGGGTCGAAGCGATCCGCCGCGAAGTCAAATCGCTCGCGCCGCATCTTGCCAGGCGCGAGGCCGAGCGCGCGGCGGCTCTCCTCACCTATCTCTGCAGCCTCAACGCCTGGGTCAGCCTGCAGGACGAATCCGGACTTTCGCCCGAGCGCGCCGAAGAGGCCGTGCTCTGGGCGATCGAGCTCATCGAGAGGGAATTGCAACGCGAACCACGAAAGGACACATCGCGATGACGACCGAGCCTGTGATTTTCATCAATTGCTTCGAGGTGCCGAAAGGCCGCGAGGACGAGTTCTTCGCGCACTGGAGCGAGGTCAACACCTACATGAAGCAGAAGCCCGGCTTCGTCTCCAACCGCCTGCACCGCGCCAAGACGCCGAACGCCCGCATCCGTTTCATCAATTACGTGCTCTGGCAGACGGAAGAAGCCTGGGCCGCCGCGCATGACGACGGTTTCCGTGCGCTGGTGCAAAAGCCGGAATGGCGCGACTTCCCGCCGATCCCGGCAATCTTCGAAGTCGTTTCGGAATCCTACGCCAACACCGCGGCCGCCTAACGCAGCTCCGGCGTCGTGGGGAACAGGCGGGCGTGCTCGACCAGCGCGTAGCGATCGGTCATCCCGGCAATGTAATCGGCGATGCGCCGCGCGCGCGTCGCCGGATCGGCGAGCCCCTCGCCCCACTCCGCCGGCAGGTCGTCCGGATGCGCGGCAAAGTGCGCGTAGAGATCGCGTACGACCTGCTCGGCCTCACCCATCACCAGCATCACCCGATCCGAGCGGTACATGCGCGGATAGAGGAAGCCCTTGATCGCCTTGTCGGCGGCGGCCATGACCGGCGAGAAGGCGATCACGGCGTCCGGCGCCGCGCGGACGTCGGCCGCAGACTGCGGCATCAGCGCCGCGAGCCGCCGTAAGCTCTCGGCCGTCACCTCCTCGATCATGCGCGTGATAACGCGGCGCACGAGCTCGTGCACGCGTCGCTGCGGCTCGAGCCCGGGCGACTGCGCATTGATCTCCGCCACGATGTCGCCGATCAGCGGCACCGCCGCGATATCCTCGAGCGTGAACAGTTCGGCACGCAATCCGTCGTCGATGTCGTGCGCGTCATAGGCGATATCGTCGGCGATCGCCGCCACCTGCGCCTCGGCGCTGGCGAAGGAGGACAATTCGAGCGGCTGCACCCTGTCGTAGGACAGGATCGGCCCCGGCACGCCGTGCGCGGCATAGCGCGCGGTCGGCTTGCCCTCGCGCGTGAGCAGCGGGCCGTTATGCTTGACCAGCCCCTCGAGCGTCTCCCAGGTGAGATTGAGCCCGTCGAAATGCGCGTAGCGCCGTTCGAGATCGGTGACGAGGCGTAGCGCCTGGGCGTTGTGATCGAAGCCGCCATAGTCGGCGACGCAGGCGTCGAGCGCACGCTCGCCGGCGTGCCCGAACGGCGAATGCCCGAGGTCGTGCGCCAGCGCCAGGCACTCGGCGAGGTCCTCGTCGAGGCCGAGCGCGCGGGCGAGCGAGCGCGCGATCTGCACCACTTCCAGCGTATGGGTTAGCCGCGTGCGGTAATGGTCGCCCTCGTGGTAGACGAAGACCTGCGTCTTGTGGGCAAGGCGGCGGAACGCGGCGGAATGGATGATCCGGTCGCAATCGCGGCGGAAATCGTTGCGCGAGCGGCTTTCCGGCTCGGCGAACCGCCGGCCGCGGCTTGCCAGAGGGTCTGCGGCGAACGGAGCCCGCGCCACGGGGGTGGAAATGGCCATTTCTGCCCTCGCCGGCGGTCACGTTGATTTTGCCGGCCGGCGCACTTAACTAATTGTCACGGAAGATGCCAATAGGATGCCGCATGGCCGAAAGCGTCACAGTCAGCGAGAGCGCCGCCCGGCGCATCGGCGAGATCCTCAAAGCTGAGCCCGCCGGCACGATGCTGCGCGTCTCGGTCGAGGGCGGCGGCTGCTCCGGCTTCCAGTACAAGTTCGACATGGAGCGCGCGAAGGCGGACGACGACCTCGTCATCGACCGCGCCGGCGCCGTCGTGCTGATCGATCCGGTCTCCGTCGGCTTCATGGCCGGCTCCGAAATCGACTTCGTCGAGGACCTGATCGGCGCCTCGTTCAAGGTGAAGAACCCGCAGGCAAAGGCGTCGTGCGGCTGCGGCACCAGCTTCGCGCTGTAACGGTCCCCACATTCAAAGCTGTCATGGCCGGGCTTGTCCCGGCCATCTCGCTTAGGAGGCATCGTGCCCGCCTGATCGGGGTCGCCGGGACGAGCCCGGCGACGACAGCGGATAGCTCACCACTGCTTGCTGCCGGCCACCTGTCGCGTCGTGACGTTGACGCGGTTGAACAGGTTGGTCAGCGCGATCCACAGCACCAGACCGCCGAGCTTCTTCTCGTCATAGTGCTTCGCCGCCTCGTCCCAGATCTCGTCGGAGACCGCCTCGGGATCGTCCGCGATCCGCGTCGTCGCTTCGGCGAGCGCCAGCGCCGCGCACTCGGCCTCGTCGAAATGCGGCGACTCGCGCCACGCCGCGACCGCGTGCAGGCGCTCGTCCGTCTCGCCGGCCTGCTTGGCGTGCCTGACGCCGGTGTCGAGGCACATGGCGCAGCCATTGATCTGGCTGGCGCGCAGGTGCACGAGCCCGAGCGTCTTTGCCGGCACGCCGCTGCCCTGGATGGTCATGTAGAGGCTCTGCAACGGCTTCACCGCTTCGGGCAGCACGTCGGCCGGATTTCGCATGCGTGCGGGTACCATGGGTTTCGTCTCCTGTTCATGGTGGAACTTGGGCGACCGGCCACCGTCGATGTCTCGTCACATTGAGCGGGTGTCGTTCGTCTATGGGCATGACGGAGCAGAGAGCGGAGATGTGACGATGCAGGCGCAAGATTTTCTGGCCGGCCAGTTCGAAGCCCACCGCGGCCGCCTGCGCGCGGTCGCCTACCGCATGCTCGGCTCCGCCCCCGAGGCCGAGGACGCGGTGCAGGAAGCGTGGCTGCGGCTCGCCCGCTCCGATGAAGCCGCGATCGACAATCTCGGCGGCTGGCTCACCACCGTGGTCGCGCGCATCTGCCTCGACGCGCTGCGCGCCCGCAAGTCGCGCCGCGAGGAGCCGATCGGTCCCGCGACGCCCGAGCCGGTCTCCGAGCCGACCGATCAGGAGGCGATGCTCGCCGACTCGATCGGCGTCGCGCTGCTCATCGTGCTCGACACGCTCAAGCCGGCCGAACGCGTCGCCTTCGTGCTCCACGACATGTTCGACCTGCCCTTCGAGGACATCGCGCCGATCGTCGGCCGGTCGCCGGAGGCAGCGCGCCAGCTTGCCAGCCGCGCGCGACGCCGCGTCAGGGGCGCGCAGCCGGACGCCGAGATCGACGTCGACGTGACGCGCCGCCGCGAGATCGTCGAGGCGTTTCTCGCCGCCTCGCGCAACGGCGACATGGAAGGACTGTTGCGCGTGCTCGATCCGGACGTCGTGTTCCGGCCCGACATGGTCGCATCGCGCATGGGCAATGTCGGCGAGGTCCGCGGCGCCGCACCGGTCGCCGCCCTGTTCAAGGGCCGCGCGCAGGCGGCGAAGACCGCGCTCATCGACGGCGCGGTCGGCGTCGCCGTCGCCTTTGGCGGCCAGTTGCGCATCGCCATGCGGCTGACCTTCGCGGGCGACAGGATCGCAGAATTCGAGGCGATCGCCGATCCGGAAGCGCTTGCGCACATCAGCGTTGAGACGACGGAGCCGGCCGGCGGCTGAGACTCAGTGGTCCTTGGAGCCGTAGACTACCTCGTGATCCGATGCGGTCGCGGAGCCGTAGATTTGCCCGTAAACGACGGCGCGGTCCTGCACCACGGCATCGCCGTAGGCCTGCCCGTAGACTTCGGCATAATCCTTCACGACCGCCCGATCGTAGGCCCGCCCGCGCACGGCCGCATGGCCGAGCACGCGCGCATCGCCGAAGATCTCGCCATAGACCTTGGCGTCGTCGCCGACCACCGCGCGATCGTAGACCACGCCGTAGACCGCCGCGTTGTCGCGCACGCGCGCCTCGGCGAAGGCGCGCGAACGGTCATACAGGAAACAGCCGCCGGCCTGCGCGAGGTTGTCCTCGCGCTCGACGTAGCCACCGAGGAGACCGTCGGCCAGGCGCCGTACGCGATACAAGGTCCGGCCATCCTGCTGGACCGTATCGCCGGACAGGAGCTCGTATTTCATGACATCGTCCCGCGCCGCCGCCGTCCCGAGCGCGCCGAGCAACGCAGCGACGACTGCGCGGCGCGTCGGGACCGCACGGCTTATCGATTAAGCTTGGCGACACTGCCGTGGATTGCGCTGCGCAGTCCGCCGATATCCTTCTGCGCAGCCTCCAGATCGTGGTCGGTCAGCCCGGCATGACCGTAACGGTCGAACACGAAGCCGATGCCGTCGATGCAATTATTGCCGCAGGCATTGCCGCAGCCGTTGCCGTTGGCGTTCGCCAGCTTGATCTTCTGGAAGGAATCCAGGAACCGGCCGATATACGGCGCCGGAATTTCCCGCACAATCGCTTCCGCAAGTTTATCATGTGCCATTGCAGGTCTCCCTCATGCTGGTTGGACATTTGCGACGCGTGACAGGCCGAGAAGAACCTCTTCGATCATCGCGCGATTGACCGCGCGATAGGGCCGTTCGCTGAACCCCGACGTGGCGAGGTAGTCGCCGGCGACGCAGCCCGACACCAGCGCCGAGCACCAGTCGTCGTCGCCCGTCGGCAGCGCGCCGAATTCCGCGGCATAGCGGCTCCAGATCTCGCGCGCCCGCGGCCCGGGGAAATCCGCGGCGAAGATGTTGCCCATGTTCATGCGCGGATCGCCGTAGAACATGAAACAGGGGAACGCGTCTCCCTGCGCCGAGATCGACAACTGCGTGTTGAAGGCCGGGCAGTAGTTGCGCGTCCGCGTCCGCGACGCAAGTTGACCGGCGATGCCGACCACGAAGGACAGGGCCGGCCCCTCGCCGCGCAGGATGTTGCGGACGGACAAGGCCGCCGCGGCGCGGAATTCCCGTTCCAGCGTTTCCGCCGGCACATGCTCGCGCATCTGCGCGTCCACCGCGCCGCGGAATACGTTGCTGCTCAGTTCGTCGGTCCCGACCTCACGCGGCTTGGGCAGGTAAGCCCAGGCGATGTGCGGCACGCCGATATCCAGTTCATCGTGGAAATAACCCATCAGATCGATCACCGAGACGCCGCTTCGAACATGCGCCGAGGTGTAGGTGCACTCGACGTCCACCTCGATGCCGAGCTTCCGGAAGGCGGCGACATTCCTGGTGACCAGATCGTGCGACGATCGCATCGAGCGTGTCGGGCGGAGCAGATCGTGAATTTCGCGCGGGCCGTCGATGCTGATGGTCAGCCCGATCTCGTACTTCGCCAGCAGATCGGCGATACGATCGTCGAGGATCGTGCCGTTCGTCGTCGCCACGAGCTTCGGCCGCCGCTGACCGAAACGTTGTGTGAGATGCTCGCAGACCGCCTCGATCGCGTCCGGATTGAGCAGCGGCTCGCCGCCGAAGAATTGCAGCGATCGAATGAGCGGATAAAACGTCAGGCAGCGTTCGACGATGTTGACTGCCATCTCCGGCGGCATCAGCGACGACGGCGCGTGATACTGCCCATGATCGGCATAGCAATACGAGCACCAGAGATTGCAGGCGTTCGCGATGTTGATCGTGAGCCGCCCGAGGCGGCTGGGAGAACCGGACAGGATCGGCTGGAAGGCGCGGCTAACGGCGCGCGCCACCGCGGGGGCGGCCGGCTCCTGCGCTGCCGGCAGTTCAATGGTCGCGGTGAGCGCGCCGATATCCTGGCCGGCGCCCCCGGCGCCGCAGGCCAAAACGGCCAGTGAGGCCCGGTTGTACAGCACCGTCGCGTCGTCCCGCCGGAGCAGAACCCACGGATAGGCCTCCTGCACATCGGGCCTTGAAAGCATGATGCCGCCCCCCGCTACACAGCAGGATGCTAACACACGTCATAGTTGTTTTGTAGTATTTTGCTACTAGGCAGCGCGATCGCGCGCCCCCCGGCTGTGCCCGATCTGCGCCATTCGTCCTGGGGCCAGATCAGCCACGCCGTTTCGCGGTGACCTCGATCTCGACCTTCATCTCGGCCTTGAGCAAGCCCGCGACGACCAGCAACGTGGCCGCCGGCCGGATGCCGCCGAAATGGCGGCCGGCTGCGGCGAGCACCGCGTCAGCATCGGCGCGGTCGGTCACGTAATAGGTGGCACGAACCGTGTCGGCGAGCGCGAAGCCGGCCTCGGTCAGCGCAGCGGCGATGGTGTTGAAACAGTTCTCCGCCTGCGCCGCGACGTCGGCCGGCATGGTCATGGTGTTGTAGTCGTAGCCGGTGGTGCCGGCGACAAAGCAGAAGTCGCCGTCGACCACGGCGCGGCTATAGCCGGCCGCCTTCTCGAAAGGCGAGCCGGTCGAGATCAGGCGGCGCATCATCCCTTAGCCTCTACTCCGCGGCGACGGCCGGCTTCTCCGGATAGACCTCGACCTCCTCGAGCTGCGGCTCGAGGCGGCGCTTGAGCATCCGGTCGAAGCGGGCGAGATAGAGATAGATCACCGGCGTGATGTAGAGCGTCAGAAGCTGCGACACGCACAGGCCGCCGACCACGGCGACGCCGAGCGGCTGGCGCAACTCGGCGCCGGCGCCGGTGCCGAGCGCGATCGGCAGCGTGCCGAAGATCGCGGCGAAGGTGGTCATCATGATCGGCCGGAAACGGAGCACCGCCGCCTCTCGGATCGCAGCTTCTGCCGACAGGCCGACGCGCCGACGCTCGAGCGCGAAGTCGATCATCATGATCGCGTTCTTCTTCACGATGCCGACCAGCATGACGATGCCGATCATGGCGATGACCGAGAGGTCCATCCTGAACAGCATCAGCGTCAGGATGGCGCCGATGCCGGCCGACGGCAGGCCGGAGATGATCGTGATCGGGTGGATGAAGCTCTCATAGAGGATGCCGAGCACGACATAGGCGGCGAAG
>Ga0265342_10002522_pt1 | contig 15768 bp, 11 predicted proteins | sample 4CB327metaG_FD_203125 | JGI IMG/M metagenome (GOLD analysis project Ga0265342, IMG submission 203125) | Rhizosphere microbial communities from Carex aquatilis grown in University of Washington, Seatle, WA, United States - 4-CB3-27 metaG | ecosystem: Host-associated > Plants > Roots >...
CCTGATCGGCAGCGAGTTCATCGACCCCGACTACATGGTCCGGCGCGCCAACGTGATGGTCGTCGCGGTCCAGTGCACCACGTCGGCATCGACCTGCTTCTGCACCTCGATGGGCACCGGCCCCGAAGTCACGCAGGGCTACGACCTCCTGCTGACCGAGCTCGACGCGGGCTTCCTCGTCGACGCCGGCACGCCGGCCGGCCGCCTCCTCCTGGACCGCCTCCCCCTGCGGGCCGCGAGCAGCGCCGAGCAGTACGGTGTGGCGGCCACGGTTGCCGCGGTGCGCGCCCGGATCGGGGATCCCATCCCGGCCGACGGCCTTCACGACCGGCTGCTTGCCCAGCTGGACCATCCGCGCTGGGCGCAGGTTGCGGAGCGGTGCATCACCTGCGGGAACTGCACGCTGGCGTGCCCAACCTGCTTCTGCACGACCCTGTCGCAGACCACGGACATGAGCGGCCTCACGGCCCTCGCCAGCCGGAGCTGGGACAGCTGCTTCAGCCCCGGTTTCGCGAAGGTGGCCGGCGGCAGCTTCCGGGCCAGGCCGCGGGATCGCTACCGGCAATGGCTCACCCACAAGTTCGCGACGTGGTGGGACCAGTTCGGCACGTCGGGCTGCGTCGGTTGCGGCCGCTGCATCACGTGGTGTCCGGTCGGGATCGACGTTCGCGATGAGCTGAACGCGATCGCGCCGCCCGTGCCGCTCTCGCCCGAATCCCGCCTGGTGGAGCCGGTCGCCGCGACGCCCAACGATTTCGTCACTGCCCGCGTCGTCAACACGAAGGCGGAGACGGCCGACACGACCACGCTCACGCTCACCGGCGTCGACCCAGCCTTCAGCCACGGCAGCACCGGGCAGTTCGCCATGGTCGCTCTGCCGGGCTTCCCGCCCCTCCCGATCTCGATCAGCCGCTTCCTGCCGGACGGGATCGAGCTCACGATCCGCGGCGCCGGCCCTGCCACGAAGGCGATGTGCGCCCTGCAGCTCGGTGACCAGGTGGGCCTTCGCGGCCCGCTCGGCAACAACTGGCCGCTCGACCGCGCGGTCGGGCGCGACCTCGTCATCGTCACCGGCGGCATCGGCCTGGCGCCGCTCCGGCCGGTGCTCCACGCGATCGTCGCCGACCGTCGCCGGTTCGGGGACGTGAAGCTCTTCTACGGGGCCCGCACGCCGGCCGACCTGCTCTATCGCGATGAGCTGGACCGGTGGGCGAAACGCGACGGCATCGAGGTGAGCCTGACCGTAGATCGCGCCGGCCCGGACTGGGCGGGGCGGGTGGGCATCGTGACCCACCTGTTCGACCAGGCCGCCTGGGACGGCACCAACATGATCGCGTTCGTCTGCGGTCCGGAGCGGATGATGCAGGCGACTTCGACAACGCTCGCCGGCCGGGGCGTGTCCGCGTCCCGCATCCACGTGACGCTCGAGCGGCACATGGAGTGCGGGATCGGCCTGTGCGGCCACTGCCAGATGGGCAAGTACTTCGTCTGCCGTGACGGCCCGGTCTTCTCGATCGCGCAGCTCGGTGACACCTTCGGCCGGGAGGGCATCTGATGGCTCATGCCCCCGTCGCGGCACGTCCCCGCGTCGGCGTCGTCAAGTTCGCGTCGTGCGACGGTTGCCAGCTCACGCTCCTCGACCTCGAGGACGAGCTGCTGTCGGTCGTCGACCACTTCGACATCGTGGATTTCCCGGAGGCGACGTCGGCTCGCTCCGCGGGACCGTATGACGTCCTCTTCGTCGAAGGCTCCGTCTCGGAGCCGGCGCACCTGGAGCGGATCGTCGAGCTCCGGCGCCGGACACGCTTCCTCGTCACCATCGGCGCCTGCGCGACCGCGGGCGGCATCCAGGCGCTCCGCAACTGGGGCGACCACGATGCGTTCCGGGCGGGCGTCTACTCGAACCCGGAGTGGATCTCCTCGCTGGCCCGCTCCACGCCCATCTCCGAGCACGTGACCGTGGACGCGGAGCTGCGTGGCTGCCCGATCGATCCCCACCAGCTCGTGGAGCTCCTCACCGCGCTCACCACCGGCCGCCGCGCGCAGCTGCGGGACGAGTCCGTCTGCATGGAGTGCAAGCGGCGCGGTGTCGTCTGCGTCATGGTCAGCAAGGGAATCCCGTGCCTCGGCCAGGTCACCCAGACCGGCTGCGGCGCGATCTGCCCGCGCTTCGGACGCGGGTGCTACGGCTGCTTCGGCCCGCGCGAGCAGGCGAACGCGGCCGGACTCACGCGTCACCTCCAGATGGCCGGTGACCGGCCGCGCGAGGAGATCGGGCGGCTGTTCGCCGGGTTCACGGCGTACTCGGAGCCCTTCCGCAGCATGGTCACGGAGCTCGGCGGCGCGCGGACCGCGCGCGGCGCCACGACGACGGCAGCCGGGCCGGCGCCGCGGGGAGGAAAGGCATGAGCCGCGCGACGACCCCAGACAAGGTCGTGGACGAGCGCGTCTACGAGGTTCACGAGCTCACCCGGGTGGAGGGCGAAGGCTCCCTCCATCTCCGGGTCAAGGACGGCGAGGTGGTCGAGGCGCGCCTCGGGATCTTCGAGACGCCACGCTACTTCGAGCAGATCGTCGTGGGACGGACCCCCGACGAGGTCATCGACATCGTTGCCCGGATCTGCGGGATCTGCCCCGTCGCCTACCAGATGAGCGCGGCCCACGGGTTCGAGGATCTCTTCGGGGTCCGGATCGATCCGCAGACACGGGCGCTCCGGCGCCTCCTGTACTGCGGCGAGTGGATCGAGAGCCACGCGCTCCACATCTACTTCCTCCACGCGCCGGACTTCCTGGGCTACGAGAGCGGCATCACCATGGCGGCCGATCACCGGCCGCTGGTGGAGCAGGCCCTCAAGATGAAGAAGGCCGGCAACCGGCTCATCACGATCCTCGGCGGCCGGCCCATCCACCCGGTCAGCGTCCGGGTCGGTGGCTGGAGTCACGTCCCGCGGATCAGCGAGCTCAAGGAGCACCGGGCTGCCCTCGAGGAGGGCCTCGCGTTCGCCCAGGAGACGGTCAAGATCGTCTCGGGCTTCACGATGCCCGCGTTCGCGCGCGAACCCCGTCTCGTGAGCCTCCGCCACCCAGCCGAGTACCCGTTCAACGACGGGCGAATCGTCAGCTCGGACGGCGTGGACGTGGCCCCGTCCGGGTGGCGCGAGGCGTTCGAGGAGTTCCAGGTCCAGGGCACCAACGCGCTTCACGCGCGGTCCCTCGACGGCAAGGGCGCCTACCTGCTGGGACCCGCGGCGCGCGTCGTGCTGGCCGGCGAGCAGCTCCACCCGCTGGCCAAGGAAGCGCTGGCCGCATCCGGCTACGCGGACCTGATCCGGACCAACATCTACGCCTCCATCGTGGCGCGCGCCGTGGAGCTCGTCCATGCGTTCGCCGAGGCGATCGACATCATCGACGCCTACCGGGTGCCGTCCGAGCCGCTCGTCGCCTGGCAGAGCCGGCCCGGCGTCGCGGCCTGGGCGACCGAGGCGCCGCGCGGCCTCCTGTTCCATCGCTACGAGGTGGACGAGTCCGGCCGCATCCGGACCGCCCAGATCGTGCCCCCAACCAGCCAGAACCAGGCCGCCATCGAGGCGGACCTGATCGTCGCGGCGAAGCAGGTCCTGGACCTGCCACATGCCGAGGCCACGCTCCGGCTCGAGCAGATGATCCGGAGCTACGACCCGTGCATCAGCTGCGCCACGCATTTCCTCGATCTGCGGGTCGACGAGGTCTGAGCGGCGTCGCCACGACCACGCCACCCGTAACGCACCACGGAGCGTCCCCGATGACATCGCGCGTCCCGATCTTCGTGTGCGGCGAGCGCGCCCGCGGCGACGATGCCGCGGGCTTCGCCGCGGTCGACCTGCTCCCGCCCGGCCTCCGCGAGCGTGCGGAGGTCGTGCCGGTCGGCCAGCTTGACATCCTCTTCCTGATGGACCTGCCCGCCGATGCGCCCTGCGTGGTGGTCGACGCGGTTGCCGGCATTCGCGCCGGCGAGGTGTGGGTCCGCCCGCTCGCGGCGCTGGTGGACCGGGCCCGCGCGCTCCAGGCGTCGGGCCGGGCACCGGAGCCTCGCTCGTCCCACGAGCTCCCGCTGGAGCAGGTGCTCGCGCTCGCGGCGACGCTGCGCGACGCCCCGCCGGCCGGCACGTTCGTCGGGATCGGCGGGACCTGCTTCGACGTCGGAACGCCCCTGACCGCCCCGGTCGCGGCGGCGCTCCCCGCGTTCGCGGACGCCATCGCGGCGGAGATCGCCGCGTTCGCGGTCCGAGAGCCCCAGTCATGCTGAACGGGATGCCGCTATCGGCAACGGGCGGGGCGATGGGCGGCGCGTTCTTCCTCCCGCGGGCCAACCTCCAGGACCTGCTCGACCTCCTCCGCGAGGATGGCCGACGCCTGATCGGTCCCACGATCGCGGACGAGGCGATCGTCTACGACGAGATCACGTCCGTCGACGATCTGCCGCAGGGTTGGGGCGACGAGCAGGGGCCGGGCAGCTACCGCCTGGTCAAGCGCCGCGACGGCTTCACGTTCGGCTACGTCGTTGGCCCCACGAGCTGGAAGCGCTTCACCTTCCCGCCGGTCGTGCCGCTCACGGTCGCTTCCACGGTCGACGGAGAGGTCCGCTTCCGGCCGGCGGAGCCGGAGATCCCGAAGCTCGCCTTCCTCGGCGTTCGGGCCTGCGAGCTCGCGGCGCTCGGCGTCCAGGACCGCGTCTTCCTCGGGGGCCCCTTCATCGAGACGGACTACCAGCTGCGCCGACGCGCCACGCTGGTGGTGGCCGTGCAGTGCACGACCTCCGCGTCGACCTGCTTCTGTACGTCCATGGAGACCGGCCCCGAGGTGCGGGGCGGCCACGACCTCGCCCTCACCGAGATCCCCGCCGGCTTCGTCGTGGAGGCCGGCACGCCGACCGGCGCGGAGCTGCTGGCCCGGCTGCCGGTCAGCGCGGCCCGGCTCGACCAATCGGTCGCCGCGGTCCAGGCGGTCGCCGGCGTTCGCGCCGCGATCGGGAACCCGGTCCAGACCGCGGGCTTGCGCGACCGGCTCATGGCGAAGCTCGACTCGCCGCGCTGGACCGAGGTGGCCGAGCGCTGCATCACGTGCGGCAACTGCACCCTGGCCTGCCCCACCTGCTTCTGCATCAACGTGACCCGCCGGACCGACCTGACCGGCGCCGAGTCGATCAGCGAGCGCAGCTGGGACAGCTGCTTCAGCCCCGGCTTCGCGATCGTCGCCGGCGGGGACTTCCGGACGCGCTCGAAGGACCGCTACCGCCAGTGGCTCACCCACAAGTTCGCCTCCTGGTGGGACCAGTTCGGTCAGTCCGGCTGCGTCGGCTGCGGGCGCTGCATCACCTGGTGCCCGGTTGGCATCGACGTTCGCGAGGAGCTCGCCGCGATCGCACCCGCGGTCCCCGAGCCGCCCGGCCCGCCGAAGTTCGAGCCGGTGGCCGACGACCGACAGGCCTACGCCACCGCGCGGGTCACCCGGGTGCACGCCGAGACATCCGACACGACCACGATCCGCCTGGCGGGGCTCGACGCCGTCCATGCCGGTGGCAAGCCGGGCCAGTTCGGGATGGTCTCGCTGCCGGCGTTCCCACCCGCGGCGATCTCGATCAGCCGCTTCCTGGCGCCCGACGGGCTGGAGCTGACGATCCGGGCGGCCGGGCCGGCGACCAGCGCGATCACCGCGTTGCAGCCGGGGGAGACGGTCGGCTTCCGCGGCCCGGTGGGAATCGGCTGGCCCGTCGCTGCAGCGTACGGCAAGGACGTCGTGGTCGTGACCGGCGGCACGGGCCTCGCCCCGCTCCGGCCCTTGGTGGACGCGCTCCTCGCCGAGCGGGAACGCTTCGGCCAGGTGCGCCTCTACTACGGGGCCCGGACCCGCGAGGACATGCTCTTCCGCGACGAGCTGGAGGACTGGGACCAGGGCGACGCGATCGACGTCACGTGCCGCTGGCTCAGGCGCCACCAGGGCCCGGGCGGGCCGTACGCGGGCGCGGGCCGTTCCACGGTCAGCGCCATCCACCAGGCATCGTGGGACGGGTCCCAGGCCGTGGCGTTCGTCTGTGGCCCCGAGCGGATGATGGAGGCGACCACGATCGCCCTGGCCGGGCACGGCGTGACCCGCGACCGGATCTACGTGACGCTGGAGCGTCACATGGAGTGCGGCCTGGGCTTCTGCGGACACTGCCAGATGGGCCGCTTCTTCATCTGCAAGGATGGGCCGGTCTTCCAGCTCAGCGAGCTCGGCGACCTGTTCGGCCGCGAAGGGATCTAGGGACGAGGAGAAGACCGATGCGGATCCTGATCACCGGCGCCGCGGGCTTCATCTGCGGCCACCTGATCCCCGAGCTGCTGGCCGCGAACCACGATGTCATCGGTGTCGACGACCTGGGTCGCTACGGCGCGACGGTCCACCCGTACGACACGCACCCACGCTACAAGTTCGTCCACGGCGACGTTCGCGACACCGAGCTGATGCGCGAGCTGGCGATGGAGGCCGACCAGATCGTGGCGACGGCCGGCCTGGTGGCCCGGTCGGCCTCGCTCCACCAGCTCGCCTATGACCTGCTCGCGGAGAACGAGCGCATCCTCGCCTCGACTTTCGACGCGGCGATCGACGCCTATCTCGACGGACACCTCGAGCGGATCGTCGTGCTGAGCAGCACGATGGTCTACGAGTCGGCCACCATGTTCCCCACGCCGGAGGGCGCCCAGCGGACGTCGCCCCCGCCGGTCTCGACCTACGGGTTCCAGAAGCTTGCCTCGGAGTACTTCGCGCTCGGCGCCTGGGAGCAGTACCGGCTGCCGTACACGATCCTGCGGCCGTCGTCGCCGGTCGGGGTCGGCGAGCGGCGCCTCCTGCGCCTGCCCGGCGAGGAGCCGCAGGGGAAGCTGGCCACCAACCACGTCATCCCGGACCTCGCGATCAAGATCCTCTCCGGCCAGGACCCCGTCCACATCTACGGCGAGGGGAACCAGATCCGCAGCTTCATCGCGGTCCGCGACCTGGCCCGTGGCATCCGCCTGGCCATCGAGTCACCTGACGCCGTCAACAACGACTTCAACCTCTGCCGCGGGAAGGGAATCACGATCCTCGCGCTCGCGGAGAGGATCTGGCAGAAGCTGCGGCCCGGCGACGAGTTTCACTACGTGTCGGACACCCCGTACCCGTACGACGTCCCGAACCGCGTCCCCGACGTGCGCAAGGCGAAGGCGATCCTGGACTTCGAGGCGACGACGCCGCTCGACACGATGCTCGACGAGGTGATTGCCTGGGTCCGGGACGAGATGGACGCGGGCGTCCTGACGCCGAAGACGCGCGCCTGACTTCGGCCGCGCGCGGACCGAGGGCGGGTCAGCTCGGGTAGATCGTCCCGATCGTCGTGCTGTCCACCCAGGCCGGCTCGACGAGGAGGAGCTTCGGGACGGTCTTGCCGGCGACCAGGTCGAGCATGGCGGGAACGATGGTGGCCCCGAACCGCTCCGGGAAGTACGCCGCATCCCCCAGGTAGTGCTCGTCGGTCCGGATCAGATCCCGGACCCGCGGCTCCGCGCCCTGCCCGCTGACCCAGACATCCGACTCGCGGCCCGCCGCCTTCGCCGCGTCGAGCGCGCCGAGCGCGCCGTCGTCGTTCATCGCGACGACGATGATCCGGCTCTTCCCGGGGAGCGAACCGAGGAGCGCGGCCACGGCGTCGCGGGCCGTGTCCTCGCGGTCGGCGGATGCGCCAATCTGCTCGTTCGTGATCGGCCCCGGGCAGGCGGTCATGAAGCCCTGCCGGTAGCCTTCCATCCGTTGCTGGCTCAGGTCGGGGACGCTCGAGGACTCGAGCGAGACGTAGGCGTCGTACGTGCACGACCAGTGGGCCTTGACCCATGCGCCGACGGCGGCGCCCGCGATCTGGCCGGCTCGCAGGTCGTCGGCCCGCACGAGCGTGGCGGCGCAGGGATCCTCGGCGAGCTCAACGGCGAGCACGGGCAGGCCCGTCGGCACCTCCGCGCAGACGTCCGCGGGCAGCTTGAGCGAACCCTGGAACTGGATCAGGCCCTTGATGCCCGCCCCGGTCAGCTGCTTCATGCAGTCGTCGACCTTGGACGGGTCGAGGTTGGCATCACACGTGACGAGATCGACGCCTGCCGTCGCCGCCTGGGCGCGGATGCCATCGCTGATCGCCTTCACGTACGGCACGATGTCCCCGTACGAGAGGTAGCCCAGCTTGACGTTCGCGCCGCTCCCGGCCGTCGCCCCGCTGTACGGGTTGGCCGACGGCACGGGGGTCGGACCCAGGGTGGGCGTCGGGGACGGGGCCGCGGTGTCGCCAGTCGCGCAGGCGGCGACGGTCAGGACGATGATCGCGGCGAGCGCGACCAGGCGGGCGGGACGCGGGATGCGTACGGGCACGAAGTTCCTCCGGGGCGACTCGGTCAGCGTGTGTGGCCGCGGCCCACGCGGGATGGGGCGGTGCGACCTGCGGCCAGCCCGAAGGATACTCGCGTCCCGGCCGCGACACGGGGCCGAGACACGGGGCCGCGCGACCGGACCGCGTCCGAGCCGCGTCCGAGCCGCCGGCGAACGTCCACTAGCGCCCACCGCCAGGTCGCGCGGGCGCTTCGCGGGGCATGCTCGCGAACCCGCGCGGATCCAGCCTGCCGAGCGCCTCGTTCGCCGGAGCCAGGCGCGCATGGAGCTCCTCGTACACGCCGAAGACCTGGTCGTACGCGGCGACCGCGTCGGGGTTTGGCGTGATCCGCTCGGCAACCCGGACCATCGCCTCGATGCCGGCCCGCAGGTCGCGGTGCGCGCCCACGCCGACGGCCGCCAGGATCGCGGCGCCGACGAGCGATGCTTCCGTGACCTCGGGGACCGCGACCTCCACCCCGAGCACGTCGGCCTTGATGCCGTTCCAGAGCCGGCTGGCAGCCGTTCCGCCGGTGACCCGCAGCTCAGTGAACGGGAGGCCGGCATCGCCCACCGGCCGCGCCACGTGGCGAATCGCGAAGGCGGCCGCTTCGAGGACGGCGCGGGCCAGGTGCCCACGGCCCGTGTGGAGCGTCAGGCCCACGAACGCTCCGCGAGCCGACGGGTCGTGGAGCGGCCAGCGCTCGCCCGCCAGGTACGGGAGGAACACGAGGCCCCCGGACCCGGCTGGGATCGGCGCGGCCTCGTCGAGCAACGTGGCCAGCGGCACGACCCCGCCCAGCGCGTCGGCCACGAACCACTCGAGGGCCTTGCCGGTGCCGGCCATGGCGCCACCGACGTACCAGAGGCCGGGCAGCGGCGCGGCCCCGGTCCAGAGCGACGGGACCGGGACCGGCGTCGCCACGTAGAGCCCGAAGCCGCCCGACGTCCCACCCGTGTCGATGGCCTGGCCGGCGACCGTGAGGCCGGCCCCGAGGAACGTGGCGATGGCGTCGTTGACCCCGGCCACCACGGGCAACCCGGACGGCAGGCCGAGCTCGACCGCCGCGCCGGGAAGCAGCCCGCCCAGGATGGAACCCGCGTGCACGCCCGGCGGGGCGCTCCGCGCGTCGAGTCCTGCCCGGCGCGCGTCGTCCTCCGAGACGGTGTCGGCGGGGTCATGCAGCGCCGCGGCAGCCACCCCGGTGAGCCTGAGCCCGATGTGATCCCACGCGGACAGGAACCAGGCCGCCCGGGAGGCGGTCTCCGCTGATGCCGACGCGAGCCGGCGCGCCGATCCGAGGAGCGTCACGCTCCAGCCGTGACGCCCCAGCGCTGCCGCGACCATCTCGGTCTCCGCGCCGGATCGCCGGTCGAGCCAGGTGACCGCCGGACCGACGGCTCGTCCATCCGTGCCGGTCGGCACCAGGGTCGGCCCCTGCCCGACGCAGCAGACCGCGACCGGCTGCAGCGGGCCCTCGGCGGACGCCTGGGCCAGCGCGATCGCGGCCGCCTGGCAGAGCGCGCTCCACCATGCATCGGGGTCCTGCTCCGCCCGTCCCGGCTCGCCGTCGAGCAGGAGCGGATACGGCGCCCGGGCGTCGCCGCGCAACCTCCCGTCGAGGGAGACCACGCCGGCCTTGGCGGCGGACGTCCCGAGGTCCAGGGCAAGGACGGAGCGCGGGTCTGGGATGGTCACGGCGGGCAATGGTACGGGTCGCGACGCCGACGCGCCGTCGAGGTCCGCCGGGCGAGACCCGGCGGCCAGGCGAGACCCGGCGGCCGGCCTGATCTCCGGTGGCCGCGGCGCCGAAAGCGCCTGCCCATCATTGCGGGCCTGGCAGCGCTGGCCCATCAACGCGCGCCCGTCAGCGCGCGCCGTCTCCGCGACCCACCAGCCACCAGGCCGCCGGGAAGATGATCCCGGCAACGGCCAGCTTGACGACGTCGCCCACCAGGAACGGGTACACGCCCTTGGCCAGCCCGGTCGTCAGGTCGAAGCCCGCGGCGACCATCAGCCAGGGCACGCCCACGAGGTAGATCACGACGTTGCCGAGCAGCATCGCGACCACCGCGCCCCCGACGTGCCGGTCCCAGCCCAGCTCGGCCAGGCGACCCACGATCGCCGCGGCCAGCACGAAGCCCAGCAGGTAGCCTCCCGTGGCGCCCAGTGCCCAATGGCCGGCATCCCGCCCGATGATCGTGTGGAGACCGGATGCTCCCCCGGCATAGACCGGGAGCGCCAGCCCCAGGACGAGGTACAGCCCCGCCGACATGAGCCCGCGGCGGAAGCCCAGCGCGCCGCCGACGAGGAGCACGCCGAACGTCTGGGCCGTGATCGGCACGGGCGAGACGGGCAGGGTGACCCGGACGTCGCCCGGCAGCGTGAACGTCTGGCCGTGGAGGACGATCGCAATGTTGGCCGTGAGGGCGATGAGGACGGCGCCGATCACGATCAGGGCCGCGTGACGTGCCCGCTCGCTGATCCGCTCGCCGATCGCGATCGGGACGAGGAAATCCCCGATCGTGATCCCGCGCTCACCCGCCGGCAACCGGTTGAGGCGGGGGGCCGCGAGTGTCATCTGCCCCTCCACGCATCGGCCAGGACGACCGATTGGGCCGAGTCTAGCAGAGGGCCGCCGGCTTCCCGGCACGGCAATCTCGCCACAGCGGCGGCACCGACCCCGGGATGGCTGGAGGCGAAACTCGCCCGACGGTCGCCTACTCGTGCGCCAGGGCGCGAACCATCTCGATCCGGGCGGCCAGGTGGGCCGGCCAGGCCGAGGCGACGACCGCCAGCCCCACGCCGCCGACGAGGGCAAGGCCGATCGTCCACCAGCCTGGATCGTACGCGACGCCGATACCGGGTCCCAGCGCGGCCAGGATGACGCCCGCGGCCACCCCCGCGACGACCCCGATGATCGCGCCGACCGCCCCGAGGACGGCCGCCTCCAGCATCACCAACCGGCGCGCCTGGCGCCTGGTCAGACCGGCCGCCCGCAGGAAGCCGATCTCGCGGACGCGCTCCAGGACGTTCATCGAGAGCGTGTTGACGATCCCCAACCCTGCGACGATCAACGCGACCAGGGCCAGGGCGGTCAACAGCGCGAAGAGGCGGTCCACCGACGCCCCGATGCTCCCCTCGACCGCCTGCAGGGGCGCCAGCTCCAACGCGTCCGCGCGCGCGAGCGGCTCGAGGGCGGCTGCCGCGGCCGCCGCCTGGCCGGGCACGTAGCGGACGGCGAAGTACTGCGCGCCCAGCGCGCCCAGGCGCTGGGTCGCGTCCGGCCAGCCGACGAGCACCGACTCGCCCGAGGTCCCCGGGATCGTGCGGGAGGCGATCCCGACGACGCGGAGCGCGATGGTCTGGCGACCGGCGAGCACCTGGAGCAACCCGCCAAGCGGGATGCCCAGGCGATCCGAGATGGAGGCGGGCAGGATCACCGACCCGCCCGCGTCGAGCGCCGGCAGCGCGGTCGCCCGGTCCCCCGCCGTGAGCTCCAGCCGACCGTCGGAGAGCAGGTCCGCGCCCACGACGGCGGCCGCGTCCAGCCGCTGGCCGCCCACGGCAACCGCGAAGAGCCCGATCGGGCTGAGCCGCGCCACGCCCGGCACGGCGGCGAGGTCGGTCAGCTGGGGCTCGTCGAGGGAGACGGGACGGACCGCCGTGAGCAGCGCGTCGCCCGGGACCACGTCCGTCAGCCACGCGATGGCAGCCTGCCGGGTGGTTGCCGCGACTCCGCCCAGCGCCACGAGGACCGCGAGCGCCACGGCAAGGCCGCCGACCGTCAGCGCGGTCCTGCTCCGGTCACGCGTGAGCGCGCTGCGGTTCAGACGCTCCTCCGCGGGCAGGAACGGCCGCGCGATGGCCCCGACCAGGCCGCCCAACGGGCCGACCAGGAAGGGGCTGGCCAGCGCCACGCCGAGCATGAGCGCGAACACGCCGAGCGGCCGGAGGATCCCGGTGCTCCCGGTGGCCGTGCTGGGCCAGAGCGCGATCCCGGCGACCCCGACGACGGCGAAGACGAGCGTCAGCCAGCGGATCCGGGCACGGAGGACGGTCGTCTGGTCCAGCCGGGCGGTGAGCGCCGCGACCGGCGAGATCCGGGCGGCGCGAAGGGCAGGCTCCAGCGCGGCGGCGACCGTCACGCCGAAGCCGAGCAACGCACCCAGGAGCAGCCCCCCGGGCGGGATCACGAGCTCCCGGAGCGCCAGCGTGCCCCCTCCCGGCGACAGCAACGATGTGACCGCGGCGGCCAGCCCGACGCCGGCCGCCACCCCCAGGGCGACCCCAACGACACCGAGATGCAGCGCGGAGATCAGCACCAGCAGCGTCACCTGGCGTCGCGTCATGCCTGCGGCGCGCAGGAGCCCGACGTCGCGGGCGCGTTCCGCGACCGTCATCGCCAGCGTGTTGAAGATGAGGAACGCTCCCCCGAACAGCGCGAGGGCCGCCACGAGCGCGATCGTGATCCGGAAGTCCGCGGTGGCTGCCCGCAGCCGGGCGACCAGCTCGTCCGGTGTCGTCAGGGTGTACGGCTCCACGGAGAGCCGGCGTTCGAGCGCCGCCGTCACGGAGGCGACACCGCTTCCCCGGACCAGACCAAGGTCCACCAGGTCGACGGAGTCCGTGCTGAACAGGGCCTGGGCGGCCTGGAGCGGCACGACGATGCTGCGGCCGGCCGGGTCGGGGTCGTCGGGAACCGGAGCGAGGATCCCGGACACCTGGAACGTCCGGGGGCCCGATTCCGCGGACCCGTTGAGCGTGATCGTGCCGCCCACGACGAGCCCGTTCGCCCTGGCGAGCGCATCCGAGACCAGGGCGACGTTGCCTCCGTCCGCGGGCAGCGGCGAGCCGCGGGCAAGCGGCCGGTCATGGAGCGCGGCGTCCGGCTCCGGATCCACGCCGATCACGGTCACGGGCACGGGCAGGCCGGACGTGGCCAGCGGATCTGGGGCCGGATACGTCCGCTGATCCAGCTCGGGCGCCACGACCGCCACGCCCGGCGTCGTGGTCATGGCAGCCACCGAGGCCGGCGACAGACCGCTCTCGAGGAACGCCGCGACCCGAAGGTCGGCGCGGCCCAGCTGGTCATGGGCGCTCTGCTCCGCGGCCGCGTCGAGACCCGCGTTCAGGACGAGGGCCGCGACCAGCACCCCGACACCCAGGGCGATCCCGACGACGGTGAGGATGCTGCGCAGCGGCCGCGCGACCAGCGTTCTTCGGGCGAGCGCGTTGAGCGCGCGCACGCGCCTAGAGACCCAGGCCGGCGAGCCGCGCGATCAGCGGAGCGGCTCCGTGGTCCTCGCGACGGCCCAGTCGGATCTCGTCGCGGATCGACCCGTCGTGCAGCACGAAGACGCGGTCCGCGTAGGCCGCCGCCTTCGCGTCGTGGGTGACGAGCACCACGGTCTGGCCTCCCTCGTGGCACGAGCGCCAGAGGCGGTCCAGGATCTCCGTCCCCGTGGCGAAGTCCAGGTTTCCGGTCGGCTCGTCCGCGAGGAGGAGCGCGGGCCGCCGGACGAGCGCGCGCGCGAGAGCGACGCGCTGCTGTTCGCCTGCCGACAGCTGGTCGGGGCGGTTGCGCTCCTTGCCCGCGAGGTCGACCGACGCAAGCGCGGCGCGGATCGCAGCGGCCTGATCGCCGTGGCGGGAATCCTCGCCCGCGATCGTGAAGGGGAGTGCCACGTTCTCCCAGACGCTCAGGAGCGGGAGCAGGTTGAAGAACTGGAAGACGAAGCCCGTCTTCTCGCGGCGCAGCTTCGTCGCCGCATCGTCGGACAGGCGGCTGATGAGCGCGCCGTCGAGCACGACATCGCCGGAGGTCGGCTGGTCCAGCCCCCCCAGCAGGTGGAGCAGCGTGCTCTTGCCGGAACCCGACGGTCCCATGAACGCGACGAGCTCACCGGGCTCCACCGCCAGCGACACGCCGCGCACGGCTTCGACGTCGCCGGCACCGAGCCGGTAGCGCTTCGTGACGTCGCGCGCCTCGAGGATCGGCGACATCAGCGCGACGCCGTGGCGCGGGGGCTGCTTGTCATGGCCGCGAGTGTAGCGGAGCCGACCTTTGCTCAGCGGCCCGGCTGGCCCGGCTCAGGAGCCGAAGATCAGGGCGAGCAGGCTCTCCAGCAGTCCACCCGCCTGGCCCGGCGCCGGCACGGGGTCGAGGACGCGGAGCGACACGCCGGCCGGCAGCGTCCCGGGCACCACCGGGCTCGGGGTCGGCGTTGGCGTCGCGGTCGGCGTTGGCGTGAGGGTCGGGGTCGGGGTGGCTATCGGCGTCGGAGTTGGGGCTGGCGTGGGGGTCGGCGTCGGGGTCGGCGTCGGGGTCGGTCGTGGCGTAGCGGTGGGCGTGGCGTTCGGAGCCGCGGTTCGCGCGGGGGTCCGCGCGGGCGTCCGCGCGGGCGTCGCGGCCGGCGTGGGCTTCTCGGTCGGAGCAGGCGTCGCGGCCGGCGTGGGCCGCGCCGTGGGTGCGGGGGTCGGCTTGGGCGTGGGCTTCGCGGTGGGCGTGGGAGCCGACCCGCAGCCCTTCGTGTTGGCGAACAGGACCGTGTAGAACTTCCGTCCGTCGGCGAGCTTGAAGGCCCCGATCCCGGCGACATTCCAGGCAGGACCCATGATGTTCTGGCGGTGCTCGGGGGAGTTCATGAAGTCGTTCTGCACGACGTCCGTGGCCTGATCGTCCGGGTAGTTGTTCCAGCCGATGTTCTCTCCGGCCAGCTGGTAGCAGTAACCCTTCTGGTCCATCACGTCGAAGACCATCTCGCCGGTGGGCGGGATGTTGTGGCTGAAGTAGTCGCGCGTCGCCATGTCCTGGGAACGCCAGCGGGCGATCCCGGCGAGCGTCGCGTCCCAGCGCAGCGTCGGCAGGCCGGCGCTGGCGCGGGCCTGGTTGGTCAACGTGAAGAGCTGCTGCTCGGCCGTGGCGGAGAACGAGTTGTCGCTCCAGCCAAGGGCCCGCCCGGGCAGGGCCAGGAGTCCGGCGCCCGTCGCGACGAGCGCGATGACGAGCATGAGCGCGAGGTGGGCAGGGGCGGCGGGCCTGGGGTGGACGGTGGTTCGCATGGCGTGAGGCAACCGTAGGCCGGAGCCCGTCGCGGGTCAGCGGTGCGATGGTCCCGCCGGCGCGCGGCGGTAGTCCTGTCCGGACCCCGATGGCCCGGACGACGAGGCGGACCAGGCCGAGGCGTCCCGATCGGGCGCGAACGACCGCCTCCGGCGCGGCCGATTCCGACGCACCGGCGATGGGTATCCTTCCCCGCATGGATGCCGGATTCGTCGCGCTCTTCCGCCACCACGCGTGGGCATCGGATCGACTGTTCGCCGCCTGCGAAGGGCTTCCCGCGGACCAGCTGGAGTTC